>Ga0326728_10012495_pt1 | contig 18836 bp, 16 predicted proteins | sample MB3enrmetagenome_FD_207602 | JGI IMG/M metagenome (GOLD analysis project Ga0326728, IMG submission 207602) | Lab enriched peat soil microbial communities from McLean, Ithaca, NY, United States - MB31MN | ecosystem: Environmental > Terrestrial > Soil > Wetlands > Peat | place: USA: New York... | reverse complement strand
ATGCCTGGATGCGCCAGGTCGGCAGCTATTGGGATATGGCAGCGTCTCTGGTATTGCACGGCGCAATCAACGAAGAACTTTTCCTGGAGCCCGGCATTTGCGGCGAGATGTTTTTCATCTTTGCGAAAGTTTATCCGTTCCTCAAGGAAATTCGCGCCAAGATGAACAACCCCGATGTGTTCGCCAATATCGAGAAGGTCGCTACCGGGTCGAAGCTTGCCCGCAAGCGTTTGGAGCGGGTTTTGAAGAACATCGAGCAGCGCCGCAAAGCGCAGGCCAAACCGGCCAAGAAGGGCTGATTGCTGCCCATCGCTAGGCTTCGTCGTCCTGTGGATATTTTCGCTGCCTGTCATCTGCTATCCTTAACGTGCCGTGCGGATGCTCTGGTGGTTTCTCATCCTGGGAGTCAGTGCCGCGGTGGTTGTGTCGGTTACCCTCACGCTCTATATGCGGGTCCGGCGGCAAATGAAGCGCTCGGCAGTCCGCCGGGCGGAGCGCGACCGCACCGGCCACTTGCCGCCTGAAAGTTGATCTGCCACGGCGTCCTCCGCGAAGAAAGGATCACCATGTCTAAAATTGCGACCCGAGTTTTCGGCCAGCAGGCCGGGTTTATAGGCCAGGGAATCGGTCGAAGCATAGGTCGAAGCATAGGTCGAAGCATTGATCGAAACAAAGATCGAAATAAAGATTGGAAAATTGAGTGGGCGCGGCAGGCGGCCATCGTCATCTCCGCCAGCTTCTTCGTCGCTCTGTGCGCGCGTGTGACCGTGCCGCTCCCCTTCACGCCAGTTCCGCTGACGCTGCAAAACTTCGGCGTTTTAACCGTGGGATTGCTGCTCGGTTCGCGCCGCGGTTTCGCTGCCCTCGCGCTCTATCTCGCTGAGGGCGCAGTCGGGCTGCCCGTCTTCAGCCTGGGTGGCGGAATCGCCTATCTCCTCGGCCCCACCGGCGGATTTCTCCTGGCCTATCCGCTCGTCGCTTTTGTCGCGGGCAATATCTTTGAACGCAGCTCGGAGCGCAGCTCGCGCCGTTTTGCCTGGGCCGCGCTCTCCTCCATGGCCGCCGAACTCGTGCTCTTCGCCGGAGGCCTGAGTTGGCTCGCCGTGCTCACCCACTCCGTTTCTCTGGCCATCCGCTTTGGCCTCTACTGGTTCGTTTTTGCGGAAGTCATCAAGGTGCTGCTGGCTTCCTCCCTCGCCGCTCGCTGGCACCAACATCGCTCCGCGTAGATTTGCGCGGGCAACGCTGAAGTGTAAGTTCTTCCGCTTGTAGAGACGGGGCTTGCCCCGTCTCCTGAGACGCGGCAAGCCGTCGTCTCTACGGGAAACTGCTAAAGAACCCGGGTTTCGTATCAGGGCATCGCTTTAGCGATGCCGCAAGTTCTTCGGGGCCGGTCGCCCCTTTAGGGGCTGGGCAGCGGAAGTCGAATGTTTCCGCAGCCTGCCGGCACTGAAGTTGCTAGAACAGGATTAAGGTTTCTTATGAGTACAGTATCTTCTCCCATCCGTGAAATCACCGTGGCCCACAGTCCGGATTCCGACGACGCTTTCATGTTTTACGGCCTGGCCACCAACAAAGTTCGTGTGCCCGGACTCAAGTTCACCCACACCCTTTGCGACATCGAGAAGCTGAACCGCCAGGCGCAGGAAGGCGACGGCGTCTACGACGTAAGCGCGATTTCCTTCCACGCCTATCCCTACATTCAGGAAAAATATGCGCTGATGTCCTGCGGCGGCAGCGTGGGCGACGGTTACGGCCCCATGATCGTGTCCACACGGTCGTTCACCCAGGACGAAATCAAGCAAAAGAAAATTGCCATCCCCGGCAAACTTACCACCGCTTACCTTGCGCTCGAACTTTTCGCCCCCGGCATTGCAACGGAAGTTGTCGCCTTCGATCAAATCATCCCGCAGATCCTCGAAGGTAAACATGAAGCCGGACTCATAATCCACGAAGGTCAGCTAACTTACGATAAGTCGGGATTGCACCGCGTCGTCGATCTCGGTAAGTGGTGGCAGAAAGTCACCGGCCTTCCACTGCCGCTTGGCGGGAACGCCATCCGCCGCTCACTCGGCAAGGAAACGATGAAGAGCGTTACTCAGGCCCTGCGCGAGAGCATCCAGTACGCCATCGACCATCGCGAGGAAGCCTTGGCCTACGCCATGCAGTTCGCCCGCGATCTCGACGCCCAGCTCGCCGATAAGTTCGTCGGCATGTATGTCAACGAGCGCACCCTCGACTACGGCGACGACGGCCGCGAAGCCGTCAAACGCCTCCTCGATATGGGCCACACCGCCGGCATCATTCCCCAAACCCCGCGCGTCGAGTGGGTGTAAGAAGCGCTTCGAGCTACGAACTTCGACCAAACCAAATAGTTGTTAGACGAGCATCAAGGCCCAGAACCAGCTACATGGGGTAATTAGTGCTGACAGTGCAATCCACTTGCTATCCTTTCCTTTTGCAGCGATGGCCGCGAGCAGTGCAATCGCAGCCGCCAGAATACTTGCCCTAAACATGCGCCTGAAGAGCAGATCGTCCTGACTGGGGGCGGTCGGTCCGTACGGTGTCGCAGCCCAAAACAAGACGACGGCGACAGTCGCGGACGGGAGTGCTATCCAAAACAGACGAGTTCTCCAGGTCGGGCGCTCAGAACGTTCTTTGGCAAACCGTTGGACGAGCATCCAGGTGAGCAGTATGGGGTTCCCGAAGGTCAGAACAGTGAGCACTGCCATCACAATGGTAGCCATATTCATCAACTCAACTTCCGGCGTCTTGACGCTCAAATCGTGTCTTCTCGCCACTCGCTAGTGGCTAGAAACTCGCAGCCTCCTACCGCACCCTCTCTGCAAACGAAAATACCGGATCGACATCCACTGGAACGTCCGCCGCTGCCTTTAGCGACGCCTTCAATTCCTCCGGCATGGTGCCGTACTTCGCGAACCATTTTTCCGCCCGCGCGCGGTCTCCGGTGGCTTCGGTCTCCAACAGCTCTTTAGTTAGATCGGCCAATGCGCCAGGCATTTTCTCGTAGTCGAGAGCATACTTGCCGCTGGCGTTGCGCCGGATCGCGCCGCGTTCCGAAAGATAATTGAATTCCATCATTTCCCCTTCGCCGTGCGCCTCCGCCGTCCCGAATCGCGCCGTGCGAAACAGGTCGCCCACATACGACGCGTAAGATTCCTCCAGCTTTTCTTTCGGAAGCGCGTCGTGGTCCGCCATCCACTTCAAAGCGAACATTCCGCACACATCGGCCTTCGCTTCTTCCAGGCCGCTGTAGCCCGGCCCGATCGCTTCGCGGATATCGACCTTGCCCGACGCCATGCGCGCAAACGCCGGGCCGAGTCCGTGGCAGATTTCGTGCGTGATCGTGCCCAGCAGATAGCCTTCGCCCGTAACTTGCGCCGCTTGTTCCGGCTCCATCAGCTTGCGCGCCAGCGGCAAAATGATGTAGTTGACGCGCGCGTCCATGAAATTCTTGAAGAAAAGTTTCTTGCTGCCCTTTTGTTCATGCACCCGCGGATCGTTCGGCAGATTGTCGGCCACCGCTTGGTAACCATGCGTCAAGTCTCCCGCGCGAAACGGAGCGTCCATCACTTCCATCGGCGTCTCCAGCCCATGTTTCGACGGACGGTCTTCCGCCCCAATCGGCAGCGCGTCCTGGATCTGCGCCACGTATTGCGTGAACAGCTCCAGTTTCTTGCTCTCGCGCTCGTTGCGCACCAGCACCGCCGCGCCGTACGATCCTTTCACGCCCAGCAGTCCGTCCATGTAAGTTTCATAGGGCGCAAAGATAATGTCGAACTTCGGGTTCTTCAACTCCAGCCACGCCAGGTCGCTCGGAAAATAGTCGTCGTTGAGCAGCGCATCGGCCCGTAGCTGCAGGAACTTCGCAAACGGCGCGTCGTCGCTGAGCTTGGCCGCCGCTCGCAGAGCGTTTGCCGCCGGCTCCAGGTAAGCGCGAAACGCGATGTGGTAGGGAACAGCCTCCAGCTTTTCGTCGTGCCAGCGCACGATCGTGAACTGATCGTAGATCGCCGCCTTCTGCTCGGGATGCTCCTTGATGTACTTCTCCACCTGGCCGCTCGTCAGATTCGCGGGATAAAACCCTTGTCCCGGCGGCATGGCTTCCGTTCCCACAAACGGCTTGTTGTCGTCGATCAGATCGAAGCGCGAAGCGTTGATCCACAGATAGCGCCGCAGTTGCTCGTCGCGCCGGTTCTGGCTCGATACCAGCGCTTGATATAGTGTCAGTCCCTCGGGATCGCTCTGCCGCCAGTAAATACTTTCGAGGTAACTGCAGGCCTCCACCAGCTTGCCGACGAGCTGCCGCTCGCGGGCGTTCAAACCTGCCGCTTGGAACGGCATCTGGACGCGCTGGAATTTGGCCAGGCGCGCTTCCAGGTCGGGCGCGACTTTCAAATCCGCCGCCGCGCCGCTCTTCGCCGCCGATCCCGTCATGGCGCGGCTTTTCTGTTGTGCCGCGCCGAGAGTTGAAATCAAGAAAATGAAAACGAAAACTAGCCCGTACTTCGTCAAAATAAAATTCTTGCTGGGAAAATTCATGGTTCGACCGTTCCTCATACGAACACAAGTCTATCAAAGCTGGGACTGCCGGCTGCGGCTTCCGCCCGCAGCCGTTATCATTTGTACATGCAGGGAGTAAATGGCGCCCAGACTCTGCTCATCGACGCCGATGACACGCTCTGGGAAAACAACATTTATTTCGAACGGGTGATCGCAAAGTTCATTTCGTTTCTCAACCATCGCGAATACTCGCCCGAGATGGTGCGCCTGGTGCTGAACGACGTGGAGCGGGATTGCATCGTCAAGCACGGCTACGGCCTGCACAGCTTCGCGCATTCTCTGGTGGAAACTTTTGAAAAGCTTTCCGTCGGTCCCATCACGCCCGGCTTGCACCAGCGCATTCATAGCTTCGCCCACCAGATCGCCAATCATCCCATGGAAATTCTCCCCGGCGTGCCCGAGACCCTCCAAAATCTCGGCCAGCGTCACCACCTCATTCTGATGACCAAGGGAAATCCCGCCGAGCAATCCGGCAAAATCGAGCGCTCGGGATTGAAAGAATATTTTTCCGCCGTCGAGGTCGTTGCCGAGAAGGACGAACCAACTTACCGCTCCGTCATTGCCAAGTACGATCTCGCGGCAGACATAACATGGATGGTCGGCAACAGCCCCAAATCCGATATCAACCCCGCCCTGGCCGCGGGTCTGCACGCCGTCTTCATCCCTCACGGCAGCACCTGGATTCTCGAGCATGAGGAAGTCGCACCCGCTCCCGCATTCCAGCGCCTGCTGGTGGTCGATCGTTTCGCCGACCTGGCAAAACATTTCTAGCCCGCGCCTTGCCCCCAATAGACACAGGCCGGGAACCCGGAATTTCTTCCGGTCCCGGCCTGCGCTTCTATCAACTCAAATCGATTGAACGGCCGCCTCAGTTGCTGGAAGCGGTGCTGGCGTCGGCCGTGGTTGCCGTCGTGGTTGCCGTTGTCGTCGCCGCGGGTGCGTTCCCCGCGCCGTAGCGCGAAAGCCGCGGGAAGAACGGCGTCACCTCGAACGGCATTTTGTCGCGCGCCGAAGTGATCGCGACCGGCTGCGCCTTCACGATCTCCACTTTGTCGTCCCACGGATTCAGCTTGACGCGCCCGCCCAGGGGCAGCGCGGCGATCTGGTCCAGCTTGTTCCAATCGAGCGCCGGAGCCGAAGTGCCGAGCTGCGCCATGCGCATCGTCCCGTTCTGCGCGATATTGTTTCCGAGGTGCGGTTGCAGCAGGGCGCCCAGGGCCGGGGCCCGCGCCTGCAGCGCCTTGATGAAGAGTCCGGCCGTTTCCAGTTTCTGCGCGTACGGCGAAGCCTTGAGCAACTCGATCGCCTTCTTGTCTGCCGCCGCTTCTTCTTCGGGAATATGTTTGAACCCGAAGTTCTGGTAAGTCGACTCGTCGGAGAACAGCATGCGGTCGTTAAACGCGTACTGGCTGCCCAGGTTATGACCCAGAACGATGTGCGCCAGTTCGTGCGAGAGCACCATGGCCAGGCTGCCCTCATCGGGAAGTACGTCGATCAGCCCGCGACTTATGACAATCGTGTTACCGACGCTGAAAGTTTCCAGCGGAGAAGTCGTCAGCACGCGCGTCCTGACCGGCCGCGGCAGTTCGATGTTGTTAGTGATCTCGATATTGTTCACCACGGTTTGCAGGATCTTGTCCACGTCGCCTTCCGGCGCCAGCAGCCCCGCCCGTTGCAGCCGGTCGACCACGTTGTCTTCCGCCTGCTGTTGCCATTCCCGCTCGGCCGCCAGCGGACTCGCATCCTGCGCCGTGGGCGTGTCGTCTTTTACGCTATCCACCGTGATATTAGTAAGTTCGTCGTTGGCCGCCGCCGTTTTCAGGTTATATCCCCACATGCGGGTCTGCGCCTTGAAAGCGATCTTGTTCTTGGCCCCCGCGGTGAAGTCGCCTTCCTCGCTGTAAATGTAAGCCGGTACCCAATAACCAGGGACCAAATTCAAACGCCAACTGTCCATGTGGAAGTAATAATTGTTGCGCGAAGGACGCGCATAAGTGCCGTTGAGCCGGACAATGTTGAAGTTCTGGTCCTCGACCCAGATACGGCCGAGAAACCGCCCGTGCCCCGCGTCTTTTTTCGGCGTTAGATCGAACACCAGGCAGCGCACGTCGCCCAGAAACTCGCGCCGCGCATAGTGAAAATCGTAGTGCTGCCGGTCGAAGTCGTTGCGGTCGGCGAAGATCATCCAGGAGAAACCCAGCGGTTGGTACTGGATCTTGAACTTCCCCGTGATCCCGCCCAGAAGGCGTTTCTCCATACCTTCGTCTTTGTCTTTGCCCTTGCCCTGCAGGTAGTCGCTCCGGTCGATCGAATCGCTCAGATCCATGCGTCCAAGAAAGTAATGATCGTCCCGCGGAATCGGCCCCAGTTGCGGGTCCTGCGCCAGGTTCTGCAGATAAGTCTCCACGATGGGAGTGCGCGGTGACAGGAACTTGACCAGTTCCTTCTCCCGCAAGATCACGCGATCGACCACCTGATCCATCGTGGTCGGCGGCGCAAGATTGGTTTGCGTCTGAGCTGGCTGCGCTGGTCCGGATTGCGCTTTCTCCGGTTGATCTTTTCCCAGTGGATCCGGGCTCGGCGGAGCGGGCGTCTGACTCGGTTGTGCCGCCATCGCCGGCTGTGGGTCCTGCGGCGCGGCCGCCGGCTGCTGGGCCACTGCCGTAATCGTCACCGCCAGCAGGGCCAAAATCATCCAGTTCATCTTGCTCATAACTTTCGCCATAACCTTCCGATTAACTCTCCGCATAACTCGAATCTCCAAAGTGTCAATACGCCAGTTGAAATAACACGTGCACAATTGCCGTTGAATCCACGAGCTGCCCGTTGCGCGTGGCCGGATTGAATCGAATTTTGCCGGCGGCGGCCACGGCGGCTTCATCGAGCCCGTGGCCCAAGCCCCGGACCACGCGGTTCACATGCAACTGCCCGTTCGCCGCGAACTCCACTTCCAGCAGGACTTCGCCTTCCAGTTTCAGATTTCTCGCTTCGCTGGTATAAATCGGGTTCGGTTTGTATGTGATCTCGACCGGCGTCGGCGGCGGGCCGCTATCCACGCGCTGAAGGTGTGGCGTATTCTGCGCGACTTCCTGCGATCCAAATCCTGAGGTCTGCACATTGCCGCGGCCGCTGCTGCGTCCCGGTGTTGCCACCCCGCTGCCGAAATCGGCGCTCGCCACCGTTCCCTTGATCCCTTTCGTTCCGCCCGAGCCGTTGCCCTGTCCTGCCCCCACCGGCATGTCGAACGATCCCGCTGCGGATGCGATCAGCTTGCCATTCGGCTTACCGTGGTCGCTCGGCTTCAGTCCATTCGGATCGCCAAATCCGCCCGTCTGCACCTTCTCAATCGGAGCATTCACCGTCGGCGTCACCGAGCTTCCCGCGAAATCCCCCGTATGAATCAGCACTGGACGCGCTCCGCCCGCCATTTTCAACACCGCTGGCGCCAAGTTATTCATCGCCACCTTGGGCGGCTCAATCTCCTGCGGCTGCGGCTTCGGTGCGCGGATCTCACGCGGCACGATCAGCTTCGGCGCTTCGATCACGGGCTCTGGCGGCAGCAACTTCGCGTGCTGCGGCAGCGCCTTCGCCTTGGGCAACGGCTCCGGCCGCAGCGCCGGCCGCGGAATGAGTTCCGTGACGTGGTAGTTCACCGCGATCAGCGATGTATCGGGCAACATGATCCCAAGTACAATCATCAGCAGGATGAGGCCTGCGAGAATCCCGTAACTCGCTACGAAGGTCCGCCAGTTCCACTTTTTTTCAGGTAACAGGCCGAGTTCAAAGCCGCGATCTTCCGTAGGCATCCGTGACTCCAAAAGTGTGCCCAAGCTGGGGACAGCGCTCGGGGCTGGAGTCTTCACATTAGGGGAGAATGAGTGAGGGGTAAATGTGTCCCTTGCGCCTGTCCTTTAGTAACACGCTCGGCGATTCGGAGGTATTCAGCCAATGGGCGGTTACTTTGGTTATGCCGCCCGGCGCCGCGAGAAAAAATGGAACACTGGAACGCCCGCCAGAATTGCCACGCATCCACCGGCCGAACTTTTCACATTGTCGGCAAAGGTGTAGTAGAGAAGTGCGGAAGAAGCCAGCACAAACAATGCCGGAACCACTGGATATCCCCACACGCGATATGGCCGCTCCGCCTGCGGCTCCCGCCGGCGGAAAACGAACACCGTGCTGCCTGCGATCATGTAGAACATCCACTCCGCAAAAATCGTCAGCGAAAATAATTGCCGGAAACTGCCCCCCAGCAGCAGCAGAACGATCGCCAGCCCGCACTGTACAACGATCGCCACCGACGGCGTGCGGAAGCGCGTATGGACCTCCGCAATCGCCTTGAAAAAATATCCGTCGCGCGCCATCGCAAACGGCACGCGCGCTCCGCTCATGATGGTGCCGTTCAAAGTCACCAACATCGAAAGCGCCATGCCCGCCGACACCAGGCTGGCGCCCGCTCGCCCCAGCACCAGCGCCACCGCGTCCGACGCAGGACGCTCCGATCCCGCCATCGCCGTCGCCGGCAGCACGTACTGTACCGCCGCGTTCACAAGGATATAGAGCGCGCCCACCGTTGCCACGCCCCAGATCAGCGACAGCGGAATGTTGCGTTCCGGATTCCGTATCTCGCCCGCCACCATGTTCAGATCGTTCCAACCGTCGTAAGCCCAAAGTGCAGCCACGAGCGCTGCGAAAAATCCGGCCACACCGCCTTTCGCTCCCGCGAACTCGGTCGCAAAATTCGCCCACGTTCCTCCACGATAAGAGAAGCCCACGGCCACAATTCCGAGAATGATCGCAACCTTCAGCAGCGTGAACAGAAATTGAAACTCTCCCGCTCGGCGCACTCCAATGTAGTTCAGCCATGAAATCAGTACAGCGGCTCCAATCGCCACCAGTTGCCCATTGGTCACCGCGAAGGGATGCGAAATGCAGGCGCGCGAAAAAAAGGAGAAGGCCGGAAACGTTCCCAGTATCCGCACTAGCCCAGTAGTGACCGTCGCAATGGAAGCCGGCTTGGCGATTAGGAACCAGGTCCATGAATACAGAAATCCCGCCAGCGGCCCGTAGGCGTCGCGCACATAAACGTATTCGCCGCCCGCCTGCGGCTTCATCGCGCCTAGTTCGGCGTAAGTTAGCGCGCCGAAAAAAGAGAGCAGCCCCCCGGCCACCCAGGCGAGATATACAAGTCGCGCCGACCCCACCGCCTGCATCATCTCGGAGGGGACCAGGAAAATTCCGCTCCCTATGATCGTCCCGACCACCACCGCGCCAGCGTGCGACAACCCCAGGTCGCGCGCCAGTTCCCGTTGAGGATGTCCGTTCTTCACGCGGGTTGCTCTGTCCATGTTTCTACCGGATCTTCGAAAGAAAGATTCAAGCCGCAGAGCTCGCGGAGAAAACTGGCGTTAAGGAACATGACTTGACCAGTTTTTCTCTACGTCTCCGCCGTTCAAGCTCTCGACTCATCTTTAAGCAAAATGCTCGCTGCGTATCCCACCGCAAACGTCGCGCAGGTCCCAATCGCTACCCACCAGGTGAATGCCACCTGCGACCATCCCCACAAATATAGCTCCATAGCAAAACCGCAAATCATGCCCACCATCGCCCCACGTTGGTTCGCGCGTTTCGTTAGCACTCCCAGCAAAAACACGCCAAGCAACGCCCCATAAGCGACCGAGGCGATTTGCAACCCGGCTTCCACCACACGCCCTACCCGATGCAGCGCCAGCACTGCTAGCCCGAAGAGCACCAACGCCCACGCGACCGTCGCCAGCCGCGCCAGCCGCAGCCGCGCCGCTTCGCTCAACTCCGGACGAGATTCCGAACCAGAGTTTGAGCGGCGCCCCGCGCGAAACCGAAGATAGAAATCCATAATCGAACTCGATGCCAGCGAGTTCAGCGCCGCGCTCAAGTTCGACATCGCCGCCGCCAGAATCGCCGCGATCAACAGCCCCGCGATCCCATGAGGCATCCGGCTCACGATGAATGTCGGATAGATCCTATCTGCCCTCCCAAACGCCGCCGACGGGACCCGGTAGTAGGCGTATAGCATCACGCCCACAATAAGAAACAACCCAAACTGAAAAAACACCGCGACGCCGCTCGACAGCAACGCCAGCGCCGACTGCCGCTGGTTCCGCGCTGCCAGCAGTCTCTGCACAATGAGCTGGTCGGTGCCATGGCTGGCCGTCGTCAAGAACGCGCCGCCGATGATCCCCGCCCACAGCGTGTAAGGTTTCGCAAAATCCAAATGCAGCCAGTGCGTCGAGATCGGCGAATTAAAAGTGTGAAGATCGAAAAAGTGAAGATCGAACACCTGGAACTTGTGCAGTCCGCCCGCAATCGCCTCGACCGACGCCCATCCGCCCGGCACGAGATGCAGAATCGTCACCAAGCCCACCAGCGTCCCGCCGACATAGATGAAAGTCTGTACCACATCCGTCCAGATCACCGCCGCCAACCCACCCTCAAACGTATAGATCAGCGTCAGCAGCGTGATGATCGCAATCGACGCGACCTCGCCCGTGCCCAGCGCAATCGAGACCACAATCGAAACGGCATAGACGCGCACTCCCTCGGCCGCCGCCCGCGTCAGCAGAAACAGGCCCGCCGTCACCGTGCGCAGCTCCGGCCCAAACCGACGCTCGATGAGCTGATAGGCCGTATAAAGCTCGCCGCGAAAATACTGCGGCAGCAGCACCAAGCTGATAATCACGCGCCCGATCACGTACCCCATCGCCAGTTGCAGAAAAGTGAGGTTCGAATCGTAGGCGAGGCCGGGAATACCGATGATAGTCAGCGTGCTCGTCTCCGCCGCCACAATCGACAGCGCAATCGCCCACCAGGGAATATTGCGGCCGGCGAGAAAGTAATCGCGCATGGTCCGCTGCCGCTTGCGAAACCGCAGCCCGAACAGCGTGATCCCCGCCAAGTACGCCGCAATAATCAGCAGGTCGATCCGATTCAATCCCAAGCGATTCCTTCCAGTAGAGACGTGGTTTGCCGCGTCTCCCGCGTCTAGCAACAGGATGGCAGCATTGTACAAGCATGTTCCACGCCCGAACCAACCGCTGAACGGATTGCGCGGACCTGTGTTAGAAATAGGGAATCTCTAATTAAGCCCTGGGTTTCCTCCGTGTACCCCCGTGTACCCTGTGGTTTAAGCTCTTCGTGAGTACTTAGTCAGAGCTTCCCTAGCGCGATGGCCTACTATCTCGGAATCGATGGCGGCGGCACCAAAACCCGCTGCATTCTCGCCGACGAAACCACCGTGCTCGCGGCCGCAATGTCCGGCGGCTGTAACATCGTTCGCCTCGGCGAGCCGCAGGCAAGGGAAGCCCTGCACAACGTTATCCGCCAGGTCTGCGCCACCGCCAGAATTTCCCCCGATCGCATCCGCGCCATCTGCGTCGGCGCCGCCGGCGCTGCCCGGCCCGAGATCGAAGCGCAGCTTCGCAGCATCCTCGCGGAATTAATTCCCCAAACAACTCCCACCAAAATCGAGATCGTCGGCGATACCGTGATCGCCCTCGAAGCCGCTTTCGGCGCGGGGCCCGGAGCGATCGCCATCGCCGGTACCGGCTCCATCGTCTACGGCCGCGACGCTCGCGGTCGCACCGCGCGTGCCGGCGGCTGGGGCTTCGCCATTTCCGACGAAGGCTCCGGCCACTGGATCGGCCGCCGCGCCATCTCCGCCATCGTGTCCGCCCGCGACCAAGGCGTCGAGACCGCGCTCACCGCCATGGTCCTCCAAGAATGGAAACTCGCGACCATCGACGAACTCGTGCAGCAAGCCAACTTGACTCCACCTCCCGATTTCCCGCGCCTGTTTTCCATCGTCCTCCGCGCCGCCGACAAAGCCGACGCCATTGCCCGCCATCTCCTCGCCGACGCCGGTACCAGATTGGCGAACCTCGCGGCCATCGTCGTCCGCCGTCTAGCGCCCCATTCGCCAGGAACCGCGCTTTCAGCGTCCATTCCTTCCTCAGCCTTGCTTCCGGTAGCCATGACGGGCAGCGTCTTTCGTCAGTCTCCACTGGTGCGCCAGATTTTCTACAATACCTTGCAGAAAAACCTTCCCGGCATCGACGTGCGCCAAGATCTGGCCGATCCCGTGGAAGGCGCGCTAGCCAGAGCAAAACGACTGTAGAGACGGGGCTTGTCAGGTCTCACACCGTGCGGGGATCTGATTTGTATTTGGGTGGCGCAGCGCCGGGGTCCCCATCACGCCCGCCTTTAGCGTGATGGGGTGGAGCGCTTCAGCGCTGCGGTAATTGCATGTTCTTAAGTGCGGCTTTACAGCTTGCGGAAAAAGTCGATTTTGCTATTGATTTTGGGTGGCGCAGCGCTTAAGCGCTGCGATAAGTGTATTGTTTTGAATGCGGCTTTAGCCGCTGAGGTCTCATCTCTTACCCCAGAACGACTTTTTCCGCAGCCTGTTTAGCCGCCGAGGGCTCAATGTCCGAAGACAAGAGTTATGAGAACGAACCCGCGCCGCTTCCGATTGCGCCGGCAACGCCATTCGCGCCCGCCGATTTGCTCCGCGTCGCCGCCGATCCCGCCCTCACCGAAGACTTGGCCCTGGCCCTCCTCAAACGCGCCGATCTGCCCGCTGAAGTCCTCGAACTCCTCGCCAAAAACGCCAACGCGCTCAAGAGCCGTAAAGTCAAGCTCGCGCTCGCCAGTCATCCGCGCACGCCACGCCATGTGTCCGTGCCGCTGGCGCGCCAGTTCTACACTTTCGATCTGATGAAAGTTGCGCTCTCGCCCGCCGTTCCCGCCGATGTAAAAGTTGCCGTTGACGATGTCCTCATCTCGCGCCTCAAAACCGTGACCATCGGCGAACGCCTGACCCTGGCCCGCCGTGCCTCCGGCAGAGTGGCCGCCGCGCTCCTGCTGGATGGACCAATCGGCGATGGAGGGACGGGCGTCTCGCGAGCCTGCCCTGAGCGAAGTCGAAGGGTCCAGCCGGGCGGCAAAACCATGGTCGCCAAAACAAGGGTCGCCAAAACGAAGCCCGCCGAAGTCGAAGCCCGCGAAACCCGAGTCATGCGCACCGCGCTCGAAAATCCGCGCCTCACCGAAGCTCTCGTCGTCAACGCCGTGCTTCGTCCCGCCGCCAGCGCAGCCCTGGTCCATGCGGTCGCGCAGCACGCGAAGTGGTCGCCCCGCCGCGGAATCCGCGCCGCCCTCTTGCGGACCGAGCATCTCTCGCTGGCTTGCGCCCTCGAATTCGCCTACGAAATCCCCGCCCCGCTGCTGCATGAATTACTCGCCGCTTCGCGCCTCCCCGCCAAAATCAAAGACCAACTCCTCCGCCAGAGCCAAGCCAGTTCTCCTACATCGAACCGCTAGCGCGATTCCAGCCTCGCCGGGTGCCCCGTCCTTGTGTCTGCGTTCTTTGCAGACACAGGGCGGGGACTTTGACTTCCTATCCCAACCACAATTCGCGGGTGCCCCACACATTCGCGTTTTTTGCGAATGTGTGGGCTGCCAGCAATCTTGCTCCGCTAAATAGTAACTTTGCCTATTCCGTTCGCGATGGCGCGATGCCGGATGTACAGTTACAACATGCCGCCGCTGCGGTCCGAGAATTGTCCATGAACAAAGTCACTGTCGCCGTTCTGCTTTTTTTTGCCCTCGCCTCCGTTACTGCATCCGTTACCGCAAAAGAAGAATCTCTGTCGAGTGCGAAACTGCTCGTCCAACTCGAAACCGAATTCGCCGCCGATGTCGCTCAGCACGGCCACGCTGCCTTCCTCACCCACTTCGCCAGCGATGGCGTTGAAATCGTGGACGGCGGCGGCTTCGACACCATCGACGCCATGCGCAAGCAGCCTTCCTGGCCCGCAGGCACGACCCTCACCTGGACGCCCGTCAAGGCCGATATGGCCGCTTCCGGCGATCTTGGCTACACCTACGGCACTTACATCTACACCGCCAAAAACAAAGAGGGGAAGCTGGTCGCCAACTACGGCAAATACACCTCGATCTGGAAAAAGCAGAAGGACGGCCAGTGGAAGGTGGTCGTCGATATGGGAAACTCCAGTCCAGATCCGAAAGCAGGGAATTGAGCCGCCATCGGGTAGTGGTGCCGTTTGATTTTCACAGGCATTCCGAGAACAATGGCTAGACAGACGACTTCCCAGTCATCAGAGGGGCCGTTTATGGACAAAGCCCAACTTGAAACACTTCTTGGAAGAATTGATGTTTGGTTGCTCATCTTCGGCGTTGTAGTAGTTGTCGGCGTTGCTGGCGAATCCTTTTTTGGTATTCGGCATTGGTGGAACAGCCGAAAATTACAGGCGATCCAGCACATTGAAGACGAGCAACGCGAAGAGAAAATAGCGCAATTAAACAAGGAATCAGGATCGTTCCAATTACAAATCGCACAAGCCAATGAACGGGCTGCAAATGCCGAGAGATCTGCTGCAGAATCAAGACTGGCCTTAGAAAAGATACGACTGCCGCGCAGGTTAACGAAGGAACAGCGAGCAAGAATCACCGACAAAATGCATGTGTTTGCGGGAACGCAGTTTGATGCTGCGTTAAATACTGGACAAGAAACACAAGAGTTTCTTATCGAAATAGAAGATGCTCTCCGGTCGGCTGGATGGATGCAGGTTGACTGGTCCAATGATTTTGAAGATGTAATATTCTCCAGAACTGGGAGACCTAAAGCGGGAGTATCGTCACATTCAGGAGTTGTAATCGAAGTACATAAAGAAAACGCTGCCAATTTCCAGCCAATAGCACAAGCATTGATGGATGCTCTCAATGGTGAGGGGGTGGCGACCGAAGTAAAGTACGTGGGAACGTTCAAGAACAATAATCCCAAAGCTGTCCACATAATCGTCGGAGAAAAACCAAAATAGGCCGCACAAAAGCCTATCTTGCCCTGTGGACGTGAAACGGCGCCACTACCCGTTGCCTCGTCTTTACGCTGCACCGCCGAATCTGTCACACTGGCACTGAACCCCATGGGCAAAATCCACGTTCTTCCCGAGAGAGTCGCCAACCAGATCGCCGCCGGCGAAGTGGTCGAGCGTCCCGCGTCGGTGGTGAAGGAACTGCTGGAGAACGCGCTGGACGCCGGCGCCACGCGCATACGCATACAGGTCGAAGCGGGCGGAAAGAAGCTGATCCAGATCGCCGACAACGGCTGCGGCATGGTGCGCGACGATGCCATGCTTGCCTTCGAGCGTCACGCGACTTCTAAGATCAAGGAGACCGACGATCTGCTGAACATTTCGACCCTCGGATTTCGCGGCGAGGCGCTGCCTTCCATCGCGTCGGTTGCGCGTCTCCATCTCGAAACCCGCGCCGAGGAAGAAGCCGCCGGCACGGTGCTTGAAATCAACGGCGGCAGGATCATTCGCGTGGAAGAAGCGGGGCTGCCGCTGGGAACTTCGATTACGATTCGCGATCTTTTTTTCAATACTCCTGCGCGCAAGAAATTTCTAAAGTCGGAATCGACCGAACTTTCCCACATCGCTTCGCTGGTCACGCACTATGCGCTGGCGCATCCGGAGAAGCATATCGAATTGCACTCGGCGACGAATGCCTTGCTGGTGGCCCCGCCCGTGGCCGGCCATCGCGAGCGCGTTTACCAGGTGTTCGGGCGCGAGACCCTCGACCAGCTCATTCCGCTCGCGGCCGTGCAACCGCTGGAGCGCATCGGCCTGCCGCAGCCTCCGTCGTGGCGGCACAGCGCGGAGACGTGTGGCGCGGGCGCCCTCGCCCGCGAAACGTTGTCCTCCGCGTCATCGTCGGCAAATCTTACCGCTCTGCAAGTAGCGGACCAGCGGACAGAACCACCCGCGCCACAGGATTTCGGCGAAGTGCGGCTGCATGGATTTGTTTCCAAGCCGGAGATTCAGAAACTCAATCGCAATTCGATTTTTATTTTCGTCAATGGCCGCCTGATTCGCGACCGCCTCATTCAGCACGCGATCACCGAGGCCTATCGCAACATTCTGCCGCCGACGGTCTATCCCGTGGTCCTGCTCTTTATCGAGATGCCGACGGCCGAAGTGGATGTGAATGTCCATCCCTCGAAGACCGAAGTGCGTTTCCGCCAGCACTCGGTGGTCCACGATTTCGTGCGCGAGTCGGTGCGGGCGGCGCTGATGAAGGCGCGGCCAGTGCCGCAGTTCCTGACGGAAATCCGCGCCCAGCCCACGGCGAGCGCAGGCCTGACCAGCCCTGTCACGACCCACGTAGGGACGGACGCCCTCGTCCATCCAGCGGCGCGAAGCTCCGCAGACGATGATTCGCAAAACAATGGTTCGCAGCGGGCTCCGTGGCGCGACTTGTACGGGCCCGCGTCGGCGGGCGGCTTCTCACTGCAAGCGCCGGTAATTCCCGCCACCACCGCGCGCCTCGAATTTGACGGAGGAATTGCGATTGACGCCAACGCTGCGGTCTCGCTGGCGCGCGCCCCTGAGACACCAGCTCAGTCGATCGCCGATCAGCCCATCCCCGGCCACGGCTGCGCTCCGCCGATTCCGCAAGAGCCGCAATCTGCGCCGACCCTCGAAGCGCTGCGGACGCTGCGCCCGCTAGGCCAGATTAGAAATTCGTTCATTCTCGCGGTCAACGAAGACGGCCTCTGGATCATCGACCAGCATGTGGCCCACGAGCGCGTGCTGTTCGAGCGCGTCCTGCGGCAACGTTCGGCGCAGCAGGTCGAGAGCCAGCGTTTGCTCATGCCTCTGATCGTCGAGTTGACTCCGGCGCAGCAGGCCGTCTTTAGCGACATTGCCGGGGAACTTGCCCGCAATGGTTTTGAAGCCGAGCCCTTCGGTGCGCGCAGCGTCGCCGTGAAAGTCGCGCCCGCGGGCGTGGACGCCGCGCGCATCGAGCACATGCTGAACGAAATCCTCGAGCAGATCGCGCCCGAAGACCAAGCCATCAATCTGGAAGCGGTGCGCACACGCATCGCGGCCTCTATCGCCTGCCACGCCGCCATCAAAGTCAATATGCCGCTCGAGCAAAATAAAATGGAGTGGCTGCTCACGGAGCTGGCGAAAACCGAGCATCCCATGACCTGCCCGCACGGCCGCCCGGTAGTTCTGCGTTATTCCATGCAGGATATTCAGAAGGCGTTCAAGAGAATCTAGCTTCGAGCCGCGAGCTTCGAGCTGCGAGCAATTCTGCCTCTGGATGTTTGAGAGGCTTGCTCGTAGCTCGAAGCAGATAGCCACCAAGTCGGCATGGGCCAATCTGCGATCACTGTGCTTTAATCAAGATCATGACCGACTCCGAACTTTTACTGGCTCGCGCGCAAAAGTGGCGGCTCGACGGCCAGTCCGTGCGCACGCTCGACGACGCCCGCGCCTTCCTCGAGTCGGTCGGATTCTGTCTGATGTTCCCGGCGCGGCCCGCGCTTCTCGTGCCGACTTTCGTCGGGGCCTGGGTGGGCGCGGACGACAACCTGCCCATGCAGCAGCACGCCTACGCCGATCCGCGCGCAATTGAAGCGACCGAACTCATGGTGCGTGCCCTGCGCGACCAGGCAGCCTACGAGGCGCTGCTGATCGACGAGAACAACGCCTTCCTGCTGGCGGCCTCGGTATTCCCATATTTTTATGCGCTCGTCGGCGAGCGCGTCCCCAAGCTCGCGCCCGCGTCCGGCCCGCGCTCTCCCTATTCGCCACTCGCCTGCGATGCTTTCGAACTCATCCGGCGGCGCGGACCCATTTCGAAGACCAAGCTCGGCGAGATGCTGGGCGGCTCGGTTTCCAACGCCGGTCTCGATCGCGCCCTGAGCGAACTTTGGGGCAAACTGCGCATCACGCGCGTCGATTACACGGTCGAGGAAGGCTCGGTGTGGGACGAGTTGTCGCGCTGGGCGCCCGATGTTGTGCGCGAAGGCGTCGGAATTTCCGTGCCCGAAGCGCTCTCCGCGCTGGTCTCGAAATATCTCGGCTGCGTAATCGCCGTGGAGCAAGGCGAGGTCGAAAACCTCTTCGCCAACTTCGTTCCCCGCACCCGCGTGAAAGAAGCCATCCACGCCCTGCTCTCGGCGCGCGAATTGAGCTTCGTGCATGTCGGCAGCAAGTCGCTGCTGCAAGTCACTCCGCCGAAACAACCCTACATTCCCAAGCCCCGCGCAGAGCGCGTGACGTAACGTTTCGCCAAAGCAACCTCTGTTTAAGTCGGTTCACGAATAGTTTTGAAAGGGCATGGCTTTAGCCATGCCGTCAGAACCCGCTCTACAAGCGGCTTTAGCCGCTGAGGGCCGCGCT
>Ga0326728_10012494_pt1 | contig 18837 bp, 17 predicted proteins | sample MB3enrmetagenome_FD_207602 | JGI IMG/M metagenome (GOLD analysis project Ga0326728, IMG submission 207602) | Lab enriched peat soil microbial communities from McLean, Ithaca, NY, United States - MB31MN | ecosystem: Environmental > Terrestrial > Soil > Wetlands > Peat | place: USA: New York... | reverse complement strand
ACGGCCATCCTAAAATTGGGTCTGGTTGGTTCCCTGACTCCGCATTTTCCCCCGTCATTTACTTTTTGGATTATTCCCTTCACTTCAAACCTCGCACCTCCCTACACAGCTCTACAATTCAATCAGCTACTCCAATGTGGACCTACATCCTCGGGCCTTTTCTGGCGCTTTTGCCGAAGCCCTGGCGCAATGCTCTCTCTTTTGAGAAGTACACCAACGCCGCTCGCGCCGCCACGATCAGCGGGCTCGGTGAATCCGCTGCGGCCATAGTGGCCATCGGCTACTGGTATATGTACGCCATGGCCAGATACGTTGATCGCGGGATTGACATGGCCACCAGCGGAAAAGTTGGCCCCATCAGCGATCAAGCTGTCGCCGGTGTCGCTCTTTCCCTTTGGCTCGCTCATCCCTTCACTTGGCTGCTTGCATATTTCATTTTGGAAGGAGCAGTGCGCCTATGCAGCGCGGCTTTCTCGGAGATGATTGTTGGCACCCTGCCACTTTTTCTCTTCGACAAGATCTGCCTCAACCCGTTTCGCGCCTCTACTCGAAATCGCAGCGAGCAGAGCAGCCTACAGAGCAATGCGTCTTCTCTGTCAGGCGCGATTCGGGAGCGCTTGATGGTTGTGCGTACGGACCACATTCCAGATGAACTCTTTTTTCGCAAATCGGGCACCGACGATCTTTTGGAGATTTGTGCTTGCCGCCGCAAAGACGATTGGAATCCACCACGCGTGGTACGCTTCGAGGAGAACTACTATCGGTTGGAAGCTGCTTCGGTCGGCTCCGGCCCGCGACCGTTTCGCTACGCGCTCCGTCGACTCTCCGCCGGAGTCCCTGGGCGTTCCGTCCTGCTCTATTCGCCCGCCAATGCTATCACGCGTCAATGATCCAGTCGCTAGTTTCATTCTTCCGCGTGACCAAAATGTTTTATGTCCAACGTTGCAGTTGTAGACGCGACGCTTAAGTCCGCCGCGAAGCTCCGCCGCTAATTGCTCCAGCCGCCATCAATAATATGTATTGCTCCAGTTGTATACGCCGATTCGTCGGAAGCAAGGTAAAGCGCCAGATGCGCAATCTCCTCCGCAGTCCCAATGCGTCCCATCGGCTGCCGCGCAATAAACGCCGCTCTCGCCGCCACTGGATCGGCATTTCCCAGGATCCGCTCCTCGAGCGATGGTGTTTCCACGGTTCCAGGACAAATGGCGTTCACTCGTATCCCGTCTTTCACGACATCGGCCGCCAAGCATCGCGTCAAGCCAATCACCGCGCCCTTTGTTGCCCCGTACACAAAACGGTTCGTCGCTCCCTTGATGCTGGACGCAACCGACGCCATGTTGATGATGCTGCCGCTGCGCCGCTCGATCATGGCCGGCAGAAACGCGCGAATCAGCCGGTACATCGAGCGAACGTTCAGGTCGAAGCTCTTTTCCCACGCCGCCTCGTCGCAATCCAGGATCGTTCCCTGATGCACCCATCCGGCGCAATTGAACAGGATGTCTGGCGCAGAATGTTGGGCCGCAAATTGCTTTATGGCATCCGCATCGGTCACATCCAGTCGCGCGGTTTCGATGCCGGGCGAATCGGTCGCCAGTTTCGTCAATGCCGTTTCATTGATGTTGGTGGCCAGAACGCGCGCACCTTCCGCGGCGAACTCCAGCGACGTCGCGCGGCCAATGCCCTGTCCCGCGCCCGTAATGATGGCGCTCTTTCCACGCAGTCTCGTACCCATGCGATTCCTCCCGCTGCGGTCTCGCGCTATGCCCGCTATTCGTTGGGCGGGCACGCGCACCTTGCATACAAATACTACAAGAGCGACAGCCGTGTGAATCGCGCTGGCGCAAGAAAAGGCTGTTCACAATTCGGGTAGTCTGCTGGTGGGCGCGAGCTGAAGCAAATGAGTTTCACCAAGGGTATTGCCGGCCGAATCAAACACGATGGTCCCGCTCAGGCCCGCGAATCGATTGCCAGACGCGAGATAATCTCGCACGCGCGAACGGTTCGCTCCCGCAACGCGCAGCGATTTTGCAACCAAACGAACAGCATCGTAAGTTTGCAGGGCCGCAAAGCTTGGCCAAACGCCCGTCTTGGCGCGATAGCGTTCCGCAAATTCACTCGTTTCCTCAATTGTCGCGCCCGCTGCAGAGCTAGTTACCCAAGTTCCCATAGAAATTTCGTCAGCGGCTTGCGCTTCATGATCGGCAAGTGCAAACGCGTTGCGGGCAACCGATGCAGCCGCTTTTCGGCATAAATAAATGGGTTTCGCGAGTTCGCTCTGGCTAAACAGCGCAAGCAGTCGTTCCGCCATCGGCGAACTCGTCCAAAACACAATCGCCCCCGGCGCGGCCGCTTTCACCTGCGCCGCAATGTTTTCCAAATGCAACTCCGAGGAAGCAATCTCCAACCGCTCAGGCGGAGTACCTTGCAAATGTTTGACGGACTTCTCGAACTCCTCCGCGCCGACCCTGCCGTCATGTCCCGCTTCCACAAGCAACAAAACTTTCCTGGAAAGTCCGGCGCGATAAATCTGCGCAGCGATAGCGCGCGCTTGATCCTCATCGCTCGGTCCCAGTCGGAAGATCCACGGGATGTTGATTCTAGTGGTTGTCGCGTCGCTGGCCAGCGTCACAATTGGAACGCCGATCTTATTCGCAATCTGTTCAGCCTGATGAGCGATATTCCCGTCGGAAGAAGTAATCAGCGCCGCCACCCGATCTTCGGAGATTAGCTGGACCATCTCGCTACTCGCCTGGCCCCAGCGTTCTGCCTCGTTGCGCACCGCGAGCGTCAGATGACGCCCGTCGGCAAGCGGCCCAGCAGCTTCTTCCTCCGCCAGCGCCAACTTTGCGGCCTCGAGCAGAGCTTGGCCTTCCGTCGCACGCGTACCTTGCAGCGGAAGGAGAAGCCCGATCTTCACCGTTGAGCCCGGAAGATTCGCAGAGTTTTCACGCCCGGGCCCGCGATAATCAACGGCGTTGCGGTCCAGCGTCGCATAGGGAGACTGCGGAGTAGTTTCGCCCTGTGCCAGAGAAGCATGGGGAAGCGCAGCGATGCTCAGGAGCAGCACTGGCCAGCACACATGGAATGCAACGGGATGATGCACGCAACGGCTGCGTTTTCGGAAGTAGCGGCCAGATGATTCAGCCGCCGCCATCAGGGTTCTCCAGCCCCGGAATGCGCGGCGCCCGACTGGCGGCGTTGCGCCGGCAAGTAAACGAATTTCCCGCCTTCCACTTTGACCAGCGCCAGGGGAGCAATGTTGTTCAATGTGTAGTCGAATTCTTCGCGTTCCGCCACGCCCTCATACGGCTTGCCATAATACTCGCGGAGGCCGTCCATGATCCTTCCGCGGTTGAGTCCATGCTTCTCGATCGCGCCAATCAGGATGTTCATTCCATCGTAGGCGTACGCGGCGTATGCATCGGGCTCTTCATTGAATTTCGCCTGATACTTTTTCCGGAATTCCAGCCACTGCGCATCCGTCCGCGTGGGATCCAGCGGAGAAGTGGTAACCACGCCTTCCGCTGCGCTTCCGGCAATCTCCAGCAGCGCCGGATAAGCCATGCGGCTCGAGCCAAATACAGGTTGCTTCATCCCCATCTCGCGCATCTGTTTCAGAATGCGCGCGGCGTCAGGCGCTTCGCCCCAGATCACCAACCCCTCGATGTGAGCGTTCTGCAGCATGCGGAGTTGCGTGGAAAAATCGTGATCGCCGCGATCGAATTTCACTTCCAGCGGCGGCACGCGTCCCATGCGTTTCGCTTCGTCAGAGAATTTTTCGACGCCAATGCGCGCATACCGCGATTGCGTGCGCAGCACTCCGATTTTCTTGAGTTTCATCTTCTTGAAGACATAATCCGCGAGCGTGTACCCCTGCTGCCGGTCGTCGGGAAACGTGTGCATCAGCCAGGGTATGCGCGTTTCGGTGACTGTCGGGTCGGTGGTCCCCGTATCCATGATGGGGAATTCCAGTTTCAGAGACTCGCGCAACATGATGTGCGTGGACGCGCCGTCCACGCTTCCCAGCACCGCGACCACGTGCTCGTCGAAAAGCATCTTCACCGCTTCCGTGGACGAAGCGCCCCATTGTGCCGAGTCGTTATGGATTTTCAGCGCATAAGGCCTGCCGATCGTCATCCCGCTTGCTCCATACCCCCCGCGCGCGTTTGCATCCTCCACCGCCAACTGCGCCCCGTGCAGCATGGCCTGCCCGTACCGCGCTTCATAGTTGTTTTCCAGGGGGCCCAGAAATCCAATGTTTACCGTCCTCGATCTGTCGATTGCTTCCACAACCCGTTCGCGCGCTGCTCCGAAGTAATCGAGCGTGTCTTTGTCTATGTACCATTCCTTGTATGGCTTGGTGAATTTCCCATAAGGCACCGCTTCGTCCGGCATGTTGGCGTAACGCGGCGCCGGCGTGGTTTCACTTGCCGGTTTCTGCGGCTCCGGCGTTTGCGGCAGCGCCGGGACGGTCAACACAAAGAAAAAAGGAACACCGGCGAGCACGATTCTGCGCGCGGCATTCCGGGCTACTTCAGACAGCATGGGCGCGCTCCCGCAGTGGTTCTTCGCTGTGCGCAGCTACGAAGTCCACAATCCTTGCCAATGTCGCCGGGTTGATCGCTTGCGCTGCATCGCACATGGGTCTAGGCGCACCGACACGGTCGCTGGCAACCTCGATCATCAATCCATGGCATCCAAATTCCACCGCCGCGCGGCTGGCTGGCTCGACCATGGCGGAAACGCCGGTGGCGTGGCTCGGATCCACGATCACGGGCAGGAATGTGTGTTCCTGCACCGCGGGAATCACGTTCAAGTCCAGAACGTAGCGCGAATATTCACCCGAGGGGTACGCCTTGATCCCGCGCTCGCACAGCACGATATCGAAATTCCCTTCCTTGGCAATGTATTCCGCCGCACCGAGCCATTCGCAAAGGCTTGCCGCCATGCCGCGTTTCAGCAGCACAGGCTTTCCGCTGCGGCCGGCCTCCACCAGCAAGGTGTAGTTCTGCATGTTGCGCGAACCCACCTGCAGCATGTCGGCGTGTTCTGCCACCTGCTCGATCTGCCGCGCGTCCATCACTTCCGTGACCACCGGCAGTCCCGTCTCGCGGGAGACCTCGCGCAGAATCCGCAGTCCTTCCAGGCCAAGTCCCTGGAAATCGTGCGGGGAAGTTCGCGGCTTGAACGCGCCGCCACGAAGCATGTCCGCGCCAGCCGCCTTCACCGCTCGCGCTACCTCGAGCGTCTGCTCGTAGCTTTCCACCGAACACGGTCCCGCAATCACCACGCGCCGCGGCCCGCCGAAACAAACCCGCCCGACGTGTACCATTCGGGTCCACGAGTTTTCGCCGGCGAAATCATCCATTTTGCGGCTGATTAATGGGCAGAGCTTGAAAATATCTTCCAACCGAACAATTCCAGCGATCTTCATCGCAATCTACCTTTCCTTCACTACTCGTTCACCCTAAACAGGCGTGCTCGGGAGGATTCGGCCCGCCTGTTTGGCCGTGGCACGGGGTTGCCACGCGCGGTACTGCATCAAACGGGCCGTTACCTTTTGCTCGCGTCGAAAATGGCCATTGCTTCCATTTCGACCAGCAGGTCCGGCCGGCAAAGAATGGCCTGAATTCCCGTGGAAGCCGGCAACGGATCCAACCCTTGCTCCTTGAAAAACTGCGTGCGGATTTCATTGAAGGCGGCGTAGTCGCGTTCGATATCGCGCAAGTAGCAGGTCGTGCGGACCACGTCTTTCCAGGTTGCGCCCTCGGAAGCCAGAAGACCGGTAATGTTCTGGTAGGTCCGCCAGGTCTGCGCCCGGAAATCGCCTTCATGAATGGTTCTGCCGTGGTCATCAATGCTGGCGGTGCCGGAGATCAAGAGGATGGTGATTCCCTTAATGTCCAGCCGCAGCCCGCGCGAGAACGAAGACGGCTTTGCATAATCGAAGGCCTCATTCAACACGGAGTGGTTGGTGATGGCCTTCTTGGTGACTACATCCGTGTCGTTCTCGGATGGTTCAACGGCTAGCTGACGTGTGCTCATGGACTTTCCCTTCTTTTTTGGATTCACGAGTGGATTCCTTTATGCCGTGGCTCAGACCCGTCGCTGTGGCCACCCAAATGTCGTCGCCCTGAAAATCCAGATTGAGAATGTAATTGTGAGCGAGAGAAGTGGGCGTTTCCCTCGTTGTCACCTTCTTGTCCGGGCCCGTAATGATGATTTCCCCGTGGCCGGTCTTCGCATTGGGCCGGTAAGTGACCCAGGTATTGGTCTTGAAGTTTAAATAACTCAGGCCTTTGTCCGTGCAGGCCCAAACGTCATCGCCGCGAGACTTCGGCGCATTGATGAAATCAGAGGCCAGGCCGCTGTCCGTGGACAGGTAATTGTGCCAGTTCCGCCCGTCGTACCCGCTGAGTCCAAAATAAGTGGACGCCCAGAACATCTGGGTGTCCTTATTCCAGGCAATGTTGCTCACGATGATGTGAATCAATCCCTGATTCTTGAACAGCACGATTTCCATTTCGCCGTCGGGGTCCGTGTAGGGTTTCCAATAGCCATCAGCAATGTCGTACTCCAGGATTCCACCACCCCACACGGCCACGTACACTTTCTTCTCTGCAACAGCGATACCGTAGGACCATGGTTCAACAAACGGTGCGTTCTTCTCGCTGAAGATGGCCCATTCCCCGGTATGCGTATTGAAGCGGTTAGTGCCGGCCGTGGTCGCCACCCACACGTATTCGTCCTGAATTGCCACGCCGTAAACGATATCGTTTGCCAGTCCGCTGGTCAGGTTCGTGTAATTGTGGAATTTCCCTCCGGAAAGACGGCTCAGTCCGCCAAACGTAGCGATCCAAACGTCGCCCGAAGCCTGATCCACCGCGATGCCCGTCACCACGCGATTCGCTAGCCCGTCTTCCGGCTTATAGATCTTTTGGATTTTGCCCTTCTCGATCAACACCAGGCCATTTTCCGTGCCCGCCCACACGCGGTCGTCATCCACCGCCACGCTCAACACTTTTTCATCCGGCATCCCATTCGCCGTCGTGTAGTTCTCCCACTTCGTGTACAAGGGAAGCTCTTGCGCGCATGCCGGCGCCAGCAGGGCTAAACTCCCTGCGACCCCCAGCAACCAGCGCCGCATTTGTTCGTTCGTCATGCCCGCTCCAAACTCGTGTGCTTCCTATAACGACTTCAAAAACTCGATCAAATCATTCAAATCTTCCTTGGACATGTCCGAGGTGACCCCGTGCCGGTCCTGCGGGTTATAAATGGTCCAGAGTTCCTCGAGGGACAACGCCTCGCCGCTGTGCATGTAGGGCGGCCGCTGAACGATGCGGTCCAGTTGCGGCACGTCAAAAAACCCGTTCGTGTCGTACTTCGTCGCTGTCCCGACGTCAAAACTGATTCTTGCCGTGTAATGTGTCGCTGGTGTGTGGCAAGTGTCGCAAAACCGCTGGTAGAAAATCGCGCGGCCGTGCTCCTGCGCCGGCGTCAACTGGCCATCCGCCGCAAGATGGCGATTCGGCGGCAGGGGAATGGCTTTAATGAAGGCAACCAGGTCCGACAGTTGTTCGGAGTTGAACCCTTCGGAATGAAACAGGAACTTCGCGATGCGCGGCCCGCACTGCGTCTCCAGATCGGGATTGTGGCCGTTCCATTTGTAGGGCGCCGTCTCCGCAATTCCGCGCAAGGTGCGATTGGCCACGCGGTCGCGCCCCAACTGCGGCGTTTCCAGATTCCACGAGACTCCATCGATATGGTTGTCGGGGTGGCAGGTGGAGCAGGCGAACTGGCCCTGGAAGCAAAAACGCGCGGCATGAAACATCTGCTCGCCCCGGCGTAATTTGCTCAATTCCTTCGGGCCGCCGAGATCAATCGTGCCGCGCACCTGCAAGCGCGGAATGTCCACCACCGTCAAGCTATCGCCCAAGCGGTTTACGACGTAGGCTAGCTGCCCGTCATGGGAGATCGCTATACCTATCGGGTTCGCGCCCGTTTCCAGCCGCCGCGCGACAATCTCCTTCGCCGAATCCAGCCGGTTCGCCAATTCCTCAGCGGGAACCTGGCGCAACCGGCGTTCCAGCTTCGCCGTGTCAATCGCGGAAACTATGTCGGCCTCCGAGGACGTCACCAGGGCGAGCCGCCCATCCGGTGTGAACGCCACTCCATTCGTTCCCGCAAAGTATTGATCCACATCGTCCAGCAGAATCTGTGTCACGCTGGATTTCGCCGGCGTTATGCCATCCGTTCCGCCAACCTTTACCACTACCATTCCATGCGTCACAATCCAGCCGCCCGCCACCTGAATCAGCGGGTTCAAATTCTTCGGCCGCATGATCGGCACAAGCAGATAACCGCGCTTAGGTCCCGGCGCCTCCGCAATATGCCTCAGCTCCAGCACCCCCGGGATTTCGATGCGTTCGGTAACTCGCTGCGAGGCCGTATCAATCACGGTTAATTCGGAAACTGGTGGTTCATTCGGCGGGCCCAAGTGCCCCAACATGTTCGCGACATACACGCGGCGGCCGTCGCGAGACAGCAACAAGTTGTGAGGCGAACGCCACGACGCCAGGCGCTTGAGCTCCACTCCGGCTGTCAGATCAATCACAGAAACGTCATTTCCCACGCTGTTCGCAACGAACAGCACCTTGCCGGTGCGATCCGTTGTCACTCCCACGGGGCCCCAGCCCGCGGGCAGAGTGCGGCGTACCGAAAAGCTCTTGGCATCAATCTCGCTGACGGTGTCGTCCCACTCATTCGTCACGTACAACGCTTTGCCGTCCGGGGAAACCGCCACATCCTTGGGTTTGCGGCCCACTTTCACTTTCGCGAGCACGCGCTGCGCACTCACATCAACGGCCAGCAACGAATCATCGTCTTCGCAAACCACATAAAGTTTTGTGCCGTCAGGCGAGAATTTCAGCTCCACCGGCGTGAGGTAATTCTCTCGGGAAGCATTCTCTGCTGTTTGTGTACTTGCCTGTGCGGCATGCAGCCGGGAAACTCCAGACGTTGCTGCAATGCCGCCCAGGAGCACAAGGGAGCCCGTTATAGCGCCCAGCCTCTGCAATCGGTTAGTGAGCTCCGCCCTCACCGGTTGGAACCTCCCGGAGTTGCCGTTTGCCGTTCGCCCGGCTCGGTGACCGCCAGAATCTGATCTGCCTTTACGTGTTCCAGTGGTTGCACGGTTCCGCTTGGCCAGCGAATCGTCAGCCGGTCCACTTCCGTGTGCGAGCCCAAACCAAAATGTGGCCGCGGATCGTTTTGCGAGAGGTAACCTGATTGCGGCACGTTCTCCACCATTTGGCGGAGATCCCCGGCCACTGCTTCGATGCGTGCGCCAAAACCGTCACGATTGCTCTTCGTCCCCGTCAGCTTCAATGTCAGCCAGTGGTTTCGCGCGCTTCCCGCGGGAGGAGTGGCGTGCAGCAGAATACCTTTGCCGCCCAGCACCACGATGAATGCATCAATGTAGCCGTCATTGTCATAGTCCGCGAAGCACGCGCCGCGTCCGACTTTCTTCGTCCGGAAGTAGCTCCCGGCCTCATCGGAAACGTCAGTAAACGTCCCATTGCCGTTGTTGCGCAGCAGCGAATCTTCCATCGGTATGAGCCAGTGCAGCCCGCCATTGACGATGAATATGTCTTTCCAGCCGTCATTGTCGAAATCCAGGATACCGTCGCCCCAGCCTACATATTGGCCGGCGACCCGCGCGATGCCTGCATCCGCCGTTGTGTCAATGAAGAACCCTTCCTTTGGGGAATTCCGGAACAACCGGTGATAACGCATGTCAGAGACGAACAGGTCCAGCGCGCCGTCGTTATCGTAATCCGCGAAAATCGGCCCCATCGCCGAAGGCGTGTCGCCATTGGTGCCGTAGGCCACGTTCTGTTCGATGGCTACGTTCGTGAACGTCCCGTCATGATTGTTGTGGTAGAGGTAGCTTTCCATCGCATCGTTGGCCACGTAGATGTCCGGCCAGCCATCGTTATCAAAATCGCCCACCGTCACGCCCATCGCTCTTCCGGTGGGACTCGCGACCCCTGCATGTTCGGAAACATCCGTAAATGTGCTATCGCCGTTGTTGTGGAACAACCGGTTGGAGTCGCCTTCATAATCCAGCGGGCCGGCAAACGCGTCCGCCGTGTAATAGAGCTTCTTGACATGGGGATCGAACTTCAGATAATTGCCAACGAACAGGTCCAGCTTGCCGTCGCGGTCGTAATCCACAAACGCCGCGCCGATGCCCCAGCGGTTGTTCTGCACGCCCGCTTTTTCGGTCACATCCGTGAACGTGCCGTCGCCGTTGTTGTGGTAGAGGATCGCGGAATTCCAGTTGGTGACGTAGATGTCTTCGTAGCCGTCGTTGTCGTAATCGCCGACGGTCACGCCCATCGCGAAGCCCTTGCCCGCCACGCCCGCTTCTTTCGTAACATCGGTGAAGGTACCGTCGCCATTGTTGCGATAGAGGTGATTGGTGGCGTCCTTGCCATCGGCCTTGGAGTGATCGGTAACGCCGTCGAGGTAGCGGCCGCTCAACACGTACAGGTCCATCAGGCCATCGTTGTTGTAGTCAAACCAGGCGCAGCCTTGTCCCGCCGATTCCAGTACCGAACTCAGCTTCTGTTCGCCGAACGAATTCACAAATTTCAGGTTCGCCTTGTCCGTCACGTCTTCGTAGGTGGGATACTTCGCAGCAGAGCCGGCGGGCGCAGTTGCCGGGGCGCCGGTCTTTTGCGCCAGTGCCACCGAGACGATGGCGAGACCCGCAATCGCCGCCACGCTAAGCCAGAAAAAGCGGCGCGAAAACTCAGTTCTTGTGTGCTGTTTCTGCCGCATTTTCCTTCTCCAGAAGGGCTGTCGGTGTATCAAAGCGCTTCAATGTGAGCGGCCAACGGTTTTCCGGCGCCAGCGCTTTGTCGCCGTGGCATCCGGGGCAGCCGCGCTGCTCACCCGGGCGCGTCCAGATCCAACTGCGTTCCGCCACAATCGTTTGCCCGTTGCCATCCAGAAGTTCGAAGCGCACCGGTCGGTTCGCCGGCACTTCGACGTAAAACGACCCGTCTTTCTCCACCGGCGCTTCACCCAGGTTGCGCTCTCCGCCGCTGCTGCTTTCCAGCGACATGACGCGCACACGCGAGATCGCCGCTGCAAGCCTTCCCTTTACGCCTTCCAGCGAATCGTAACTGTTCAACGAAATGAAGTAGCCAGACTTGGCGTCCAGGTTCAGCGTGCTCCAGAAGTGCTTGGGCACGGGATTGGCGACGAGTGGCACCGCCTGGATGCTGGATAGCTTTGCGTCGCTGTAAATCAACTCCCCATCCATCTGTCTTTTCAGATCAAAGGCGTACAGGTTGAATTTTGCTGATGAGGTGCCTTGCGCCGCGACAGCCCGGGAAACGACCAGCGTGTCTGCCGACAAAGGCCGTGGCGAACGATATTGCGCCGCGTGGTTGCCAACAGCAGACTCGCCGGGATCGCCCCGGCGCACCTCGGCCAGGGCTCCAGCCGCTTTTTCGCGGGAGTCGCTCCGCTTCACAAAAATGACGGAGCCGTCTTCGAGTTCCGCAGCTTCGCTCCTTCTCACCGAAGGCTGATGATCGCAGCGGAAGGATTCCAGCGCCGCGCCATCCGGCCGCAGGGTGTACAGCAGCCTCGTTTTCCCCGCCGTCTCGTTCTCTTGCAACGGCGAAGAAGCGGAGGCGAGCACTCGTCCATCCCGCAGCACGGTTTCCAACCAGAAATTGCCCGGCCCGAATGTGATGGGGTGCATCTGCGAACCGTCCGTTTTGGAGACCGCCAGATACGATTTCTGGGGCCCGTTTGCCAGGCTTGCCACGGTGAAGACAATTTCGCCGGCGGGGAGATACGCGGCGCGCACGCAATCTTCGGTGCAGTTCGTGATTTGCCGTTTGCCTGAACCATCGGCGTTCATTTCCCAGATCTGCCATTTCCCGCCGGCATTTTTCTGGGCCGAAAAAAGTACCTTCGCACCGCTGAACTCGACTTGCGGGTCCGCCGCCGCGAAAAACTCGGGTGTAAGGTGAACAGGTTGCTTGCTTTGGGGATGCAAACGCACGATGCGGCTGCCACTCGGAAAGCGCTGCGGAGTATTGCCGTCAAGAACGACCGCCGCTTCGACGAAAAGAAGATCCGGCCTGGCTTTCGCCGTGGCGGCCCGCTGCGGCCGCGGTTTTTCATTGGTGGACCCTGATAGAAAGCCTGCGGGATACAGGCATGCTACGATCGCAATCGCGATTGGAAGGCGGTTAAGAGACTTCCCTTGGCACACCCCTCGAAACACCGAAACACCCCAAATCTAGATTTCTCTCGACCGTTTTCAAAAGTGATTCCACGATTAGGTGGATGCGCCGGTTGCTAAATTCCCTGACCTGCCTTTTGTGCAGCGCGACGTTCGTTAGTAGCAGTTAACGCCAGCAGCCGGATTGGAACAATAATGGAAAAGCACTAAAAACAGGGGTTTATGGCCATCGTCACAATGGACAGTGACGCCCGTCACAACCTGCCTGACTTTCTATCCCCTTCCGCCTCTATTCTTCTCTCCGTTTCGGACTTTTTCACGAAAGCCCCCCGCTTTCTTCACGCGATTTGGCGTCACAATCGAATTCTGATTCCAAATGGTGACCCCTGCCGTTGCAATGAGTAGCGGGAAGGAGTATAGGAAGTTCAGGTAATGATGAAGTGAAATTATATGGGCGCCGGGCAGCGCTCCAGCCCGGAGCAGCGGGGAAGAGGTATGACTCCGAAGGCTCCTCGGTTTAACAGTTGCCTGATCATGTCCCCGGCGCAATTGGACCAATTGCTCCAGGTTCTGATCAAGCGGGATTATGAAGTCTTAGGCCCGACGGTCCACGAAGGCGCTGTCGTTTACGATCATGTTTCTTCGACGAAAGATCTGCCCGTCGGCTGGACCGATGAGCAGAGCGGCGGGAAATACCGCCTGAAGCGTCGCGAGGACGGCGCGCTTTTCGGCTTCGTTGTCGGACCGCAGTCCTGGAAGAAATTCTTGTTTCCTCCTGTCGCGCGGCTTTGGCAGGCGCATCGATCCAACGGTCTTTTTGAAATTGTTCCAGAAGTGCGCAAGCCCACCAAGTTTGCGTTCGTCGGCGTGCGGGCTTGCGAACTTCACGCTCTAGGGATTCAGGACAAAGTGTTTCTCCAGGGTCCATTCGTTGATCCTGTCTACAAGCTGCATCGCGAAAACATCTTCATTGTCGCCGTGGATTGTATCCAAGCTGGCGGCACGTGTTTCTGCTCATCCATGAAAACGGGCCCCAAAGCCGGTGCTGGTTTCGATTTGGCGCTCACCGAAGTGATCCAGGAAGGGCGCCACCAGTTTGTCGTACGCGTCGGCACGAAAGCGGGCGCCGACCTTCTTTCCCAGGCGCCCCACGAAAACGCGACACCAGCCGACGTGGAGTGCGCCGAAAACCTGGTCGCCGAAGCCGCCAAGCACATGGGCCGGACCCTTGACGTGAACGGGATCAAGGAAATGCTCTATCGCAATACGGAGCACGCGCGCTGGGACCAGGTCGCCGACCGTTGCCTGAGCTGCTCCAACTGCACCATGGTGTGCCCGACGTGCTTCTGTTCCAACGTCGAGGATCTTACTGATCTATCCGGCCAGCAGGCAGAGCGGTGGCGCAAATGGGATTCTTGTTTTACGACCGATTTCTCCTATATCCATGGCAGCAGCGTGCGCTCGACGCCTCGATCCAAATATCGCCAGTGGATGATGCATAAGCTGGCCTATTGGTTCGACCAGTTTGGCACTTCGGGGTGCGTGGGATGCGGGCGTTGTATCACCTGGTGCCCCGTCGGGATTGATATCACTGAAGAAGCGCGCGTTATTCGCGAGAGTGAAACGTTCGCCAGCGCTGCCGGTTGAGGAGGGGTGCAAATGATTCATACGCTTGAATCCGTCATCAGGGAACATCCGTTCTTCCAGGATTTCCCTGCAGAACATCTGCCGTTCATCACCGGCTGCGCGAAAAATGTGCAATTCCCGGAGAAGCATTTCATTTTTCTCGAGGGCGATCCCGCCAACGAGTTCTACTTCATTCGCAGCGGCGCGGTTTCCATCGAGATGGTGATTCCGCACCTGGGCCCAACCACGGTCCAGACCGTGGGCGAAGGCGAGATTCTCGGCTGGTCCTGGGTTTCCCCGCCGTACCGCTGGCACTTCAACGCCAAGACTCTAAAGCGCACGCGCGCGCTGGTCTTCGACGCCAAGTGTCTGCGCGCCAAGTGCGAGGAAGACCACGACCTCGGGTTCGAGATGTTGAAGCGATTTGCAAACATAATCACGGAGCGGCTGGACGCCACACGTTTGCAACTATTGGATATTTATGGCCACGATGACTGAACACGACGTCACTCAGGGACTCAGCACCGACCCCATGATCCCGCAGCTCTATCGCATTGACCGCGTGCGGGACGAAACGGACGACACCTTCACGTTGAGCCTCGTCCCGGAAAATGGCGACGCCAAGATCTCTTTCCTCCCCGGCCAGTTCAACATGCTCTATGTATTTGGAACGGGCGAGGTTCCCATTTCCATCAGCGGGAGTCCCGCGGTTACTTCCTTCCTGGAACACACCACCCGCAGCGTCGGCATTGTCACTAAGGCCATGGGGCTCTTGAAGCCCGGAGATCACATCGGCGTGCGCGGGCCATTTGGCAGCCACTGGCCCCTGAACGAAGAAAACGGCCGCGATTTCGTCATCATCTCCGGCGGCATCGGGCTGGCACCCCTGCGCCCCGTGCTGTATTACCTGATGGCGCAGCGCGAAAAATACCGCAAGATCGTTTTGCTTTACGGCGCCCGCACCCCCGAAGACATTCTTTTCAGGAAAGAGCTGGAGCGTTGGCGCGGCAAATTCGACCTGGAAGTACAGGTCACCGTGGATCGCGCCGCCAGCGGCTGGCGCGGCAACGTTGGCGTCGTCACGCCGCTGGTCGCCCGCGCTCCCTTCGATCCATCCAACACCGTTGCCCTGCTCTGCGGCCCGGAAGTGATGATGCGCTTCGCCATCATGGAGCTCCAGAAGCGCGGCGTACCTCACGACCGCATGTATCTTTCGATGGAGCGCAACATGAAGTGTGCATTGGGCTATTGCGGTCACTGCCAGTACGGCCCGGGCTTTGTTTGCAAGGATGGACCTGTTTACCGCTTTGACCAGATTGCCTCGGTATTTGGGAAGTCGGAGGTTTGAAATGGCGCCCGCGCGCAAACCCAAGATTGCCGTCTGGAAGTTCGCTTCGTGCGATGGTTGCCAGTTGAGCCTGCTGGACTGCGAGGACGAACTGCTTTCGGTCGTCGGCGCCGTCGAAATTGCCTATTTCCCTGAAGCCACCCGCGCTGTCCTCAAGGGCCCTTACGATATTTCCATCGTCGAAGGCTCCATAACCACGCCGCACGACGAAGAGCGCATCCACACCATCCGGCGCTCTTCCAAGTTGCTGATTACCATCGGGGCGTGCGCCACTGCCGGCGGTATCCAGGCGTTGCGGAATTTCAAGAGTGTCGCCGACTTCATCCCCATGGTTTATGCCAAGCCGGAATACATTGAAACGCTGAGCAAATCCACGCCCATCAATGACCACGTCTTCGTCGATTTTCAATTGCGCGGCTGCCCCATTAACAAACTTCAGCTCGTCGAAGTCCTGAACGCCTTCCTCAACCGTCGCAAGCCGGTGACCCCGGCGCACGGCGTGTGCATGGAGTGCAAACGGCGCGGCACCGTTTGCGTCATGGTCGCCAACGGCATACCGTGCCTCGGCCCCGTCACACTGGCGGGGTGCGGGGCCCTGTGCCCTGCGTATGATCGCGGCTGCTACGGCTGCTTCGGGCCGAAGGAAACGCCCAATACCGTTGCGATGAGCGCGGGCTGGAGCGCCCTGGGCGTCACCGAGCCGGAACTCATGCGCGCTTTCCGTTCCTTCAATGCCTACGCGGAAGCGTTCCGGAAAGAGAGCGAAGCCCATGAACGCTAAGACCATCAAGGTCGATTGCCTTGCGCGCGTCGAGGGCGAAGGCGGCCTGTTCGTGCGGGTTCGCGATCAACGCGTCACGGAAGTGAAGCTCAACATTTTCGAGCCGCCACGCTTCTTTGAAGCTTTCCTCCGGGGCCGCAAATTCAGCGAAGCTCCCGATATCACCGCGCGCATTTGCGGCATCTGCCCCGTTGCCTATCAGATGAGCTCCTGCCACGCCGCTGAGGAGGCCTTCGGGGTCCACATCGAAGGCCCCATTCGCGAGCTACGCCGGCTGCTCTATTGTGGCGAGTGGATTGAAAGCCATGCGCTGCACATCTATATGCTTCATGCCCCGGATTTTCTTGGCTATGAAGACGTCATCCAAATGGCCAAGGATCATCCGGACGCCGTGCAACGCGGTTTGCGCCTGAAGAAAATCGGCAACCAGATCATGACCATCGTTGGTGGCCGCGAAATCCATCCCATTAACGTCCGCGTCGGCGGTTTTTACAAAGCGCCCTCCAAGCCACAACTCAGAGGCCTCACCGAAGACCTCAAATGGGCGCGCGACGCCGCCGTGGAGACCTGCCGCTGGGTTTCCACGTTTACTTTCCCTGATTTTCAGCGCGATTACGAATTCGTCTGTTTGCGCCACCCGGATGAGTATCCCTTGAACGAAGGGCGCGTCGTTTCCAGCAAGGGGCTGGACATCCCCCTCCACGACTACGAGCAGCACTTCTCCGAAGAGCATCACAAACATTCCAACGCCCTTCATTCCTCATTACTCGAGCGCGGCTCGTACTTCGTCGGGCCACTGGCCCGGTACAATTTAAATTTTGACAAGCTAACTCCTCTGGCGCAGAAAGCAGCGCGTACCGCGGGCCTTGGCCCCATTTGCCGCAATCCCTTTCAGGGGATCCTGGTGCGCGCGGTGGAAACGGTCTATGCCTGCGATGAAGCCTTGCGCATCATTGCCAATTACGAAGTCCCGGATAAGCCTTACGTTGACGTCACCCCGCGTGTTTCTATCGGACATGGCTGCACCGAAGCGCCCCGCGGCATCCTCTTTCACCGCTATCGCTACGACGAGCGCGGCCTCATCTTGAACGCCAAGATTGTTCCTCCGACCTCCCAGAACCTGAAGGCTATCGAGGAGGATCTCTCCGAATTTGTAACCGCGCGCCTCCATCTCCCCAACGACCGCCTGCAATGGCAATGTGAACAAGCCATACGCAACTACGATCCCTGCATCTCCTGCGCTACCCACTTCCTAAAACTAAAGGTAGAACGCGAATGACCGCCCCCCGCAACACCGCGCTGCTGATCGGAGTGGGCAATCCCTTCCGCGGCGACGATGGTGTGGGCAGCGTCGTCATTCGCCGCCTCCGTAGCCAGATCCTCCCCGGCTTTACCATCATGGAGGAAACCGGCGACGGCGCCGAACTGCTGGAGGCCTGGCAAGGCGCTTCCGCGGTCATTCTGGTGGATGCTGTGCAATCCGGCGCGGCTCCCGGCACTATCCACCGGATCGACGCCACCACCGAAAAGCTACCTAAATGGTTTTCTCACTGTTCTTCGCACGCCTTCGGAGTGGCCGAAGCCATTGAACTCGCCCGCACCATGGGTGAATTGCCTCCTTCTCTGGTCATTTACGGCATCGAGGGCCTTGATTTCTCCGCCGGCACGTCGCTGTCTCCCGAAGTGGCAGCCAGCGTCCCGGGGGTAGTCTCCAGCATCCTTGCCGAAATCCGCGGCCTTGCCGGCCTCAAAACCGCACACATCGCCTGACCCTGCAATTCCACCGTGCTTCCGAGCTCAACGCAGCAGCCCAACTTCGCGCGCCAAGCGTGCTAGATTCTCATTAGAATTCCCCATGCCAAAACTCACCATCTCGTCCGCCGATCACGTGCTTGTCCTCACCGGTGCCGGTATCAGCGCTGAAAGCGGCATCCCCACGTTTCGCGATGCTGGCGGCCTCTGGCGCAATTATCGAATCGAAGAAGTCGCTTCTCCTCAAGCATGGCGCCGTGATCCCCAATTCGTGTGGGATTTTTATTCCATGCGCCGGAAAGTGGCCTCCGCCGCCAAGCCGAATCCCGGCCATTTCGCACTCGCCTCCCTGGAACACGCGCTCGCCGGCTGCTTCTTCCTTTGCACCCAAAACGTTGACAATCTTCACGAGTTGGCCGGCGCGCGAAACGTCCTCCACATGCACGGCGAGCTCTTCAAGAGCCGTTGCGACTCCTGTTCCCGCCCGCCCTTCGCGGATACTTCACTCTATGAATCGCCAGGCGAAATACCCCTCTGCCCGTGCGGCGGCAAAATACGTCCGCACATCTGCTGGTTCGGCGAGACGCCATATCACCTGGAGCAAATCTTCGAAGCACTGGAAGTTTGCTCCGTCTTCATAGCCATCGGTACCTCCGGCAATGTCGAACCCGCGGCCAGCTTTGCCGCCCACGTTGCGGGTCGCGCTAAAACCTTTTATGTCGGCCCCGAAGCTCCTGCCAACCATTCCATATTTGACGAGTGCTTCCTTGGCAAAGCGGGTGAACTTCTTCCTAACCTTTTTTCCTATTGAAATCGGGCTCGTGCAACCTCAGGCTGGCGAATGGCGCGTGGCTTCGATTCGCGGAATTGACTACAATACTGGCTCACCCGCCGGGCCACTCTCCAAGGAACGCAGCCTCCGCGGGCCAGATCTTCCGGGAGGTGCTCCATGATTCCCGGCCCGCAGATACCTCTCAGGAAGCTTTTTAAAAATCCACTCCTCTACTCGTCCATCGCCATCGTGGTCGTTGCCGGTTATGTCGTTCTTGTTTTTCTCTCTCG
>Ga0326728_10012491_pt1 | contig 18838 bp, 9 predicted proteins | sample MB3enrmetagenome_FD_207602 | JGI IMG/M metagenome (GOLD analysis project Ga0326728, IMG submission 207602) | Lab enriched peat soil microbial communities from McLean, Ithaca, NY, United States - MB31MN | ecosystem: Environmental > Terrestrial > Soil > Wetlands > Peat | place: USA: New York... | reverse complement strand
TCGCCATGATCCTCATTCTGGCCGGAGGATTGGCCCTGCACATGTACACTCTGGCGTCTGCCTCAGGGTTCGCGCTGAGCCAGCACGTCATGCTCCAAGGAATTATCGGTTTCTGCGTGCTCGCCTTGCTTTTCGCCGGCTACCTGATCGACCGCCAAGTGGTGATCGCGCACTTGCGGAAGGAATTGGCAGACGAGAAAAAGCACAACTTGGAAAGGCGCAGCCAAGGGAACAAGGAACTGTTGCGAACGCTATTCGGCCCGGGCCAGTTTTGTGACCGATTGGCTTTGGAACTCCAGCGCGCCGCCAACAGCAAGCTGCCTCTTTCCGGACTTACCATTTCGCTGGAAGTTTCACCCAACCTTTCTGACAGCGAGGAAGTTTATTCTGCCTTTGGTGAGGCTGTGAAAGCCATGATGCACAGGCTACGCGGGGAAGATTCCATCTACCAATTCACCTCGGGCGTGTTCGGCATCCTGCTCCCCGGAGCCGGGGTAGATACGGCGCGGAGGGTCGCCGTGCGCGTGGCCGATGCCCTGAACGAAGCCATGGGCATCAGCCATCGCTACTCCTTTGACATCCGCATCACCAATTTCCCTGACCACGCCAAAACTGCGCCCGAAATGGAAAAGCTCATGCGCGCGCCCGCGGGCGGTGAGGCCCCGATCGCGCGCGGAGTGGGAAAGGTTGCGGCCTCTCCTCCCTCCTGACGATTCCACCACGCTGTGCCTTCGCCATCAAAGGATGCAAGAAAATGTGTAGCGCAAGGCTTGCTCTCCAGCCTTGCGGCGCTTCCACCGCGCCGTGGGGATTGCGTTGGAGCGCCAAGAGCCTCAGACTCATCCCACTCGGAGAGCGATGCCCTTTGCCTTTTGACTTGCTTTTGCGGCTCCGCCCGGACACATGTTCACATTGGTTCGTCGTCCCACCACTCTGATCAAGTGACCCCTAACCCGGCCTCCTTCGTTCGGCCACGCTATCCCCAGGGGAGAGGGCTCGGAATTTGAATTCCCTTGTCCGTCGGCGGGAGAGGATACCAGAACTGAAGACTGAAGACTTACTTCCCCGCCACCGCACGGCCCACGCGTCCCATCCAGGCCAGCTCTTCTTCCGACATCGGACCGCGCCGCAACGCTTCGAGCGCTTCATCCATTTGGGCCGCATCAGCGGGGCCGGTCAGGCACACGTCGACTTCCGGGCGGCTCAGGACGTAGCGGTAGCAATCCGTGGCAGTCGGGGCGCGCTCGTCCTTGGGAAGCGGATGCGCGCCCATGAAAAATCCTGACAGCCCGGACTTGCCGAGGAGTTGTCCCCAGCTTGTGGCGGTGAACGAAACCAAGCCAGGCCGGTTGGCAGCGGGCAGGTGCGGGAAGATGTCCTTTTCCGCACCCGGATGCGCGGCGTTGTAACGGAAATGAACGATGTCAAAGTCGTTCGCAGCGGCAATCTGCGGGACCAGTGAGCGCTGGTGCGTGGAAACCGCCAGGAATCGCACCAAGCCTCGTTGCTTCAGTTGCCGCGCGGCGTGCAGAATCTTCGGGGCCACCGGCTTGTTCCACATGCCGAGCAGCATGACGTCGGCATGGTCAAAGCGCAAAGCTCGCAGGGCGCGCTCCAGGCTCCAGGCCAGCAGTCCCGCAGCCCGAGTGTACGATTGAATCACCAGCACGAAGCGGTCGCGCTGAGGGCCCAGTCGTTTCAGCCCTTCGCCGAACGAGGCGGTCCGCCGGCTTCCCCAATAAATGTAGTTCACGCCCCGCTCGAACGCCCGCTCCAAGGCGTCGCCTGGAACTCCATAACTGGAGCTAATTCCCAGCCGCCCAACTTCCAGACCTGTGCGCCCTAAAGGCCTGCGCTCGAAACCGCCGGATTGTGTTTCCATCATGGCTCCATCATGCAATGCGGAAAGCTGGCCGATTATGCCACGGGTTGCGCAAAGTACGTGGGGTAGATGCGGCGAAAGGTTTTCTTCTCGCGGTAGGAGCGGGCGAGTTCCATATAAATTCCCAGGTCGCGATCGAGGTCGGCCTGCGTGCCGTCGAAGTAAAAATTGCGGATGGGAATGCCACCGTAAGCCTTCGACAGTTTCGGATAGATAGCCTCGCTCACGATGCCGTTCATGCAGGTGAAGGGGCTGATGTCGATGATCCCGTCCGCCCCGTGTTTGGCGAGATAGGCGGCTTTGCCCACGCTCAGCACCATCTCGCCCAGCGCTCCGCCGGTCGGTAGATAGGGCCAGGCAAGGTCCAGGATTTCCTCGATGGGAGGTTCTTCATAGCCCGCGAAATCATCCTCGAAAGGCGCGATGAGGGCTTCTTCGTCGGCGTGCTGGATGTGCGAGCGGATGAAAGTCTTGGCCATCTCCCAGGATATATTGCGTCCCACCAGGCGCAGCTTGCGTTTGGCCTCGGCGTTCGTGTAAGACACCCACTCACCGAGATGGCTCAGGCAACACTCGGCGCCATAGCCTTCCAGCTTGCGAATCAGGTCTTCGTTCGAAAACGTATTCAGCCGGCAGAAGATTTCTCCCACCACGCCGATCAGCGGGATTTCCGGATCGTAGAGCGCCGGGACGCGCCGGAAGCGGTCGCGGCAGCGGGTCATCGCTTCCACCAGCGAGCGGAGCTGGCAGCCGGCATCGGCGCAGCCATTCTCAACCGTGGTGCACACATCCTGGAGCGACTCCTGAAAGGCCCGGTCGGCGGCGCCCGGAGTGGTTTCGTAGGGGCGGGTCTTCAGCAGCGCGCGGTGCAAGGTGTCCGCGCACACCAGCGTCCGCCACGCCATGCGCAAGAAAGGCGTGGCGATTCCGCCCAGGTCCTCATAGCCGTTCAAGCTGGTGGGCGAGAGCACCTGCACGCGGCCGTAGCCCGCCTCGTTCAGAATCTTGCGCAGGAATGGCGCGTACTGGCCGAAGCGGCAGGGGCCATCCGCGGTGGGCATGAAAAACGAGGCGTGATCCGGGTCAAAGCCCGGCTGCTCGATGACGCGCAGAAAATCGCCCACCGTGACCTTGGCCGGGTAGCATTCGTCGCCGTTAGTATACTTGGCGCCCAGCTCGCGGGTGCGCTCGTCGGAAGGGGGCGTGGGCTGGGCGTTCACACCCAGCCAGCGAAACGCCGCGGCAAAGACTTCCGAGCTGCCTTCGCCCATGATCGGGATGTACACGGTCCTCCCGCTCAGGGGGTTTCCAGGATCTATGTGACGGCGGACATGGCGGTGGCCGAAGAGGGACATCGCAAGAATCCTTTGCTGTCGAGATACGCTTCGCAACGCGTGATGAAGCCCGCGTCATTCGCGTGGCCGTCGAACTGAAGCACCAGCGAGGGCTTGCCCGCGGCTTCATCGAGGAACGATTTGATGTAGGAGTCCGGCCCGCACTTGAAGTTGGAGATATAAACCAGGTGCAGGTTGCGATAGCGGCCGGTCAGCCGCGCCGCGGCCAGAATGCGCCGGCCGGAATTCCAGTACATGTTGGAGTTGACGTCGGTGATGTCCTCGTCGTCGAGGGGCAGGGCCTCCATGGGCAGAACGTTCACGCCGTAAAGCGTGCGCAGTTTGCGGGGGATATCGCAATTCACGCTGCGGTCGTAAAGGTTGTAGGGGCGCCCCACCAGCACCAGCGCGGGCTCACACGTCTCCTGGAGCTTGGCCAGCGCCTGGGCGCCGGCTTCCAGCAGCGTGTCGGTAAAGGCTTCCTGCGCGGCGTAGGCCGCCCTCACCGCATCGGCGTTCGCGCGCGGCTTGAAGCCCAGGGTGCGCGCGAACTCGGCCAATTGCTTCTCCACATGCTTGCGCCCCAGGCGAAAGTGCACGGTGGGAGAAAGATACCTGGCCTGGGCGAACTCGAGTTGGGGCGCGGCGCGAACTACGAAAGGCAGCGTCTGGTTCCAGGGGCAGAGAAACGAGTCCACCAGGCCTTCCGGTGCCTCCGCGTTAACCACGTTGGGAAGCAGAATGTAATCGGCGCCTTTCTCCAGCAAGTCCTGAACGTGCCCGTGCGCGACCTTCACGGGGAAGCAAGGCTGCGCGATGGTCAACTCCTCACCCGCCATGGAAATCTTGCGGTCGGTCGGCGAAGACAAGACGACGTCGAAACCCAGCTCCTGGAAATAAGCGCACCAGAAGGGAAACTGGTCATAATAGAACATGGTGCGCGGAATCCCCACCGTGCGGCTGCCGCCCCGGGTGGGCAGCAGGACCTCTTCCAGTAGCTTCTCGCGCCACTCGATCAAATCTTCGATCACCGGCTGGCGGTCCGTGCGCGCCCGCTTGCGGAACTTGTCCGAGCACTTGTCGCCCCAGTAAGTGCGCTGCCCCTCGATGTTGAATTCCTTCATGTCGCAGAAATTGGAGCACGCTTGGCAGACGAACTCGCGCGTGGTGAAGTCCACGCGGCGCAGGTCGTAACCGCGGAAGCGGCTGGGCTGGCCGCTGTCTTTCATGCGCTCGTGCGCGATCAGCGCCATGCCGATGGCCCCGATCACACCGTTGTGCGGCGGCACGATGATCTGCTTGCCCAGGATTTGCGAAAAGGCTGCCGCCACGGCATCGTTGTATGCCGTGCCGCCCTGGAAGAAAATCACTTTGCCGATCTTGCGCCCGCGGACCACACGGTTCAGGTAGTTGAGCGCCACCGAGTACGCCAGGCCCGCCGCCAAATCGCCCACTTCCGCGCCTTTGTGCATCAGCCCCGTAACATCACGCTCCATGAACACCGTGCAGCGCTCGCCCAGGCGCGCCGGGCTCGAGGACGCCAGCGCCAACTGCGCGTATTCGTCCTTGATGGAAATCCCCAGCTTCTCCGCCTGCTCTTCCAGGAAGGAGCCCGTGCCCGCGGCGCAGGCCTCGTTCATGGTGAAGTCAACCACCACGCCCTTATCAATGCGGATGAATTTGGAATCCTGCCCGCCGATTTCAAAGATGGTGTCCACGGGGTCCATGCCCATCTGATTGCAGACGTGCATGGAGCCGGTCTTGTGGGCGGTGATTTCATCGTTCACCGTGTCCCCGCCCACCAGCTCGCCGATCAACTCGCGACCGGAGCCCGTCGTGCCCACGCCACGGATTCGCAGTCTGGGACCTAGCTCGGCTTCGATCTCCATCAGCCCCCGCGCCACAACTTCGATGGGCCGGCCTTCCGTGTAGAGATAAATCTCCTTGAGCAGGTTTCCTGTTTCGTCGGTCACCACCAGGTTGGTCGAGACCGAGCCAATGTCAATGCCGAGGTAGGCGTCCACGCGCAAAGGCTTTGATTCACCGCAGAGACGCTGAGGCGCTGAGAAAGGCAAGGTATCAGGAAAAACCTTACTTCCTGGCACCTGGCACTTGGAACCCGACACCTCTTCTTCTCCGCGCCTCTGCGCCTCTGCGGTTCGGTCGCGTAACAAAAGGACATTTTCCATCGAAAGCGGCTCGGTGCAGGCGAAATTCTTTCGCGCTGCCTCATGCTGGCGCAACTGGTGGATCCGTTTGAACGACCGCTTGCGGTATTCCTCGGATTCCAGCATCGCCGCGCCCACCGCTCCCAGCCACGCGTAATGCTCGGGGATCAGGAGGTCGGCCTCTTTCAGCTTGAAGGCCTCGCGCAGGGCGTTGCGGACTCCCTGGTTCATCGCCACTCCCCCGATGAACGCCACGGGAGGCACCACGGCGCGCCCCTTTACCAGGCTCGACTTGTAATTGCGCGCCACGGCGTCGCAGAGCCCGCGCAGAATCTGCTCCGTGGTGTAGCCTTTTTGCTGCGCGTGAATCATGTCGGTCTTGGCGAACACCGAACAGCGGCCGGCAATCCGCGCCGCGCAACTCGCTCCGCAAGCCGCCGGGCCCACTTCCTCAATCGAGTAGAGCAGCCGCGTGGCCTGCTGGTCGATAAACGAACCCGTGCCCGCCGCGCATTCGCCGCTGGTCTGGTAATCGATAATGCCCAGGTGCTTGCCGGTGACGCTGGGGTCAAGACGCAGGTATTTGGACGCCTCGCCTCCCATTTCGAAAACCGTGCGCACTTGCGGGTAGAACGTCCGCAGCCCCTTGGCAATGGCGCGAAACTCATTTTCAAAATAGATGCCCAGAACCTTGGCAATCAACTGACTGCCCGAGCCCGTCACGCGGATGCCCTCCACGTTTTCTTCCGGCAGGTAGTCGTAAAGCTCCTTCAACAGGTCGAACGTGGATTGGATGGGGCTGCCTTGCAGACGCCGGTAACGCGAGAGCACCAGGGCGCGGCTGGCAAAAGGACTTGAGTCCGGGAAGGAGGCCGCATAAAAGGTGGGGGATTTCTCCGCCAGGGTGCGAAAACGCGGTCCATCATCCGGCCCGCCAATGGCCGCGAGCTTCAAACTTACCGCACCGATGTCCAAACCAATATTGATGCTCATGAGGGTTCGGGTTAAAACACGCTAAGGCCGAGTACAAACAGAAAGTCCGGCAATTCAGATTCCGCACGGCAGCCGCAGGCCATGAATCTGACTATTTGACAGAAAAAAACGGAATCATAGTCCGATTTGTAGCGACATTATATTCCAAATCTTCTGATCGGGGCCATTAAGGGATCGGGTCATCGGGCCATTTAAGGGGTGCTCTCGGTCCGTTGTCCATCGTAGTGGCTTGGGACTTTCGACTTCACCGATCGCTTGCAAAGGACAACTGGCCACCTGGCCACGGACAATTGACAGCTTTTCAATGCCCGGATGGCCAGAAGATCCGATTTTGCGTCCGCAGCCTTCCTTGACAACTTACTCCTTCCCTTTCAGTAACATCACGGGTTTACAACGACAACTGGGTTAGTTTTCTTGAACATCTCGGCTTAGAGGCGAATTTGACTTAAGTCAGGTTTGTATCTCGCTTATTATCAGTAACATCTCGGGTAATCCCTTCATTTTACCATCCTTTTTTTCCCTTCTCTAATCAAGCCTATTAGTAGCTTCATTAACCATCTTACTTTCAATGGCTTGGTTTTTGTCGCTGGCCATCGAGATCCCCTCTAATCTTTGCTAAGCTACCTTCTTTTCATGAACATCACGGGTTCGCGAGGGGTTTTTGCGGATTTCCTTCTCGCGGGCTTGGCGTTTAATCTTCAGGAGCAGGTGGGTAATCAGCCAAACGTGGCGAAAGTTGGAATCTTCAGAGGGCAGTGGACAGTGCATAGTGGCGGTGGGGATTTTGGAGTCAAAAGTCAGCATGCTGTCTACTACCCTCCTCCTTCGCCTGCCGCCTGACACCTCGCACTTGTCACCTCGCCGTACTGCGTGATTCCACCCCGACATAGTTCCCCATTTACTATCAAAGCAATAACCCATCAATACGGAGGACAAACATGGACCAAATGCCCATCGGCGGGTGGGTTTTTTCAGGTTTGGCGCCTGATTTTACTGCCCGTAGGAAATGCGTGCACAGAACTTTCCGCGCGCCCTAATTCCCCCGCCTGGTTTCAGGAGGCGGTGGTCGAGTTGGCCGTGGTGTTGTGTCGGCCGGCGGGATCGAGGATTTTTCATAGCGGGCGGTTCGCGAACCGCCCCTACATCATGCGCGATGATCCTGAGGCCCTGGTTTGTGCAGAGGCCAAGGCGCTGGCGTTCATTTGCACCTTGTTGAAGGCTTCCAGGACATCGTCGACGTCGCTTTTTTCGCCCATGAGCATGTTCTGCTCCAGGTAAAAAGCGCTGGCGCACAACTCGTCATTGCGGGGAAGGTGGTTTTCCCGGCGGTATTTTTCCAGGCGTTCCGGCGAGAACACGGCCTGAAAGCCTCGCGAATTAAGGCTCCGCTCAAGGAACGGTTCCTTGTTGAGGGGAGGGTAACCTGTATTGGCCATGATGCCCTCTGCCTTCAGGGCTGCCACCACTTTGTCTCTCGACACGTTCTCAAAATGCTCCGGGACGTAGCGCATCCCGAAGCAGTAATGGTTTTGCCGCGTCGATTCGGGGTAGTTTTCCTGCATCAGGAAGCCGGGGATTTTCTTCATTTCCGCCTGCAAGTAGGCGGCGTGACTTTCCCGCTTGGCGCAAAGCTCCTCGTAGCGCTCGAGCTGTCCCACAAGCACGGCGGCGGCAAAATCGGAGATGCGATATTTGAATCCGCGAGTCTCGTAATGGTGCGTCTTGGGGTCCCCGCCAAAATTTCTGAACATGTAGGCCTTGGCGATCAGGTCGTCGTCATCGCTGACCAGCGCGCCGGCCTCGCCTCCCGGAAGAACCTTGGATTCCTGAAAGCTGAAACAACCGAGCGCGCCAAACGTGCCGACCTTCTTGCCCTTCCACTCCGCATGGTGCGCCTGGCAAGCGTCCTCAATGACGGGGATGCCGTATTTCTTGCCGATGGCCAGAACCTTATCCAGGTGGGAGGGGGCGCCATAGATGTGGACGGGCATGATGGCGCGCGTGTGCTCAGTCATGCGGTGTTCGATGTCGTCGGGGTCAAGCTGGAACGTTTTGAGATCGGAATCGGCGAACACCGGCAACGAGTAACCCAGCATAATGGCATCGATGGTGGCGATGTAGGTGTACGGCGAGGTAATGACCTCGTCTCCCGGCCCCACGCCCAGGATCTCCAGGGCTATTTGCAAGGCGTGGGTTCCACAAGGCGCAATGACGCATCCGCGCGACCCTACCTTGCCCGCCCAGGCCTTTTCAAACTTGGGAATGAACTCTCCATCCGACGTGCACCAGCGATGGTTCCGGAGCGACTTGAGGATATTCTGCTCATCGATTTCCGTGGTTTGGGGCCACGCGGGGAAGGGAGCCGACCGGACGGCAGTGCCTCCGTGCAAGGCCAGCGCCTTGGGACTGCCGGAAATGGCAAAGCTCCGTGGAACCGCTCCTGCCGCTGCCAAGCCTACCGACGTTTTCCCCAAGAACTCTCGCCGGCTTAAGGTTGTCTTTTTTTGCATGGGATGGCTTCTCCCTCCACGAATCGTACCGACCCGGTGCGGTCGATTATTCATCAGAGTTGTTTGCAACGGTAGCGCGCGGTGTAGGGCGTGTCAACCGCGAGTACCGAGCGGTTTGATTGACACAGCGCGGCAGAGCCGCAACCAAAACCAGCCTCTCGGTGTCCTCTGTGCCTCAAGAGATTTCACACAGAGCACACGGAGCCGCTCAGTGGACTCTGTGTGCAGTCTTTTCCTGCCACAGAGGGCACGGAGAAAAATCTTCGCGGCGGAAAAGGGTTCCAGAAGCGAGTGCTACAGGGTGGTACTTTATGCCACTTAACCCCCTCCTATCACAAATCACCAATCACCAATCGCTCAATGACCCACTTCCTGCTCATTCCATCCCTCGTGGTCCTGCCAATCCATGATGCGGAGGTGCTTCTCATCACGGGGAAGTTCGACGAGCGTCTTTTTTTCTCCCTCGGCCAGGTTTCCATCCTGGGATTGATAAATCCAAGTCATTTCCTGTTTCAGCGCGGCAGCTTCGCCGCTCAGGTGGACCACGAAGTTTTCATATTTGAAAGGGGCGGGTTTGAAGCCCCCCGCGCCGTAGACCTGGTCGGCCAGCACGATGGTCTGGGGATCGAGCGCCTTTTGCTTCAGCAACGACTGACAGGCTTTGATAGCGAACCAGTTCGCCGTGCGGTGGTCCACATGCCGCTCATCGGGACCGGTCAGCGCGAGCATCGCCGGGTGAAAGCTGGTAATGATTTGCCGGATGGCTTCGATGACCGCGTCGCGCGCGTACGGCAAGTTGGGCTTGTAAACGTTCTCATACGGGGCGTGATCGCAGGCAAGATAAATGGAGAGAAAGGGGTTGGAAGAATCTTTGTGCTCAAACCAGATTGCCCCCGAGCCCCCATCCGGCAGGCCCAGATCGATGAGCTTATCGCGCGAAAGGCCCAGGTGTTCGAGCACCTCGGCGGATTCCTCCAAACGTACCGTGCCAAATTCGCGCGCTTCGTTCGGGCCGCAGGGCTTGTCAAAGTAACGCTCGCACTCGCCCACGTCACCGGCGGTGAGGATCAGGAGTTGCACGGGAATCTTGGCTTCGACGGCCACGCGGATCAGTCCGGCGTAAGCCTGCTCATCGTCCTCATGCGCGCATACCACCAGGAGCGATGCGGGAAGCTGATTCACGGCGATCTCCGTGGTGGTGCGTGCCAGAAGTTTTCCCCCACTCCCGGTCACCGTCAGTTCCACGGGGTAAGTGCCCGGAGTCTGTGTGGATGGAATGGTCCACGCGTCTGCGGCCACTTCCTGCGTGACGCCGGTCGCAAGGTCAATCCCGGAAAGGAGCGTGCCGGAGTAAACTTCCCTGCCCGTCAAATCCGCGATGCGCGCCCGAAGGGAGGCTCCGCTCCAAGCTTCGTCCCCGGGGTTCCTCAAGGTGGCAACGATTTTCACCGTGTCTCCGGGGCGATAGAGCGTATGCGAGGGGTCCACTCGTACGGCCGCCGAAATTTGTCCCGGCGCGTAGAATTCCCGGTACTTGGTAAAGTCGATGAAAGAGTTATAGGGATGCGTGAAGTTGCGGCTGTAAGGCTTGGGCAGGTCGCGGTCCCAAGTGCGCACAATTGCCGGCGGGGTGAATTGCATGTCGTACAGCTTGGTACGGTCAGCATTCCACACCGCCACGGTGTAAGTATCGACTTCCGGGGGAGGGATTTTTTCGTTGCCCAGGGCTATGCCGGAACCCAACACGTCTCGCTGCTTCCCGCGCAAGAAGGTTGCCGTCCCGGCGGCCATCATGGGGATGTTGACCGCATTTCCGGCCGGAATATCCAGATGCTCGCGCAGCATCCTGGCCGCCAAGTCGGGGTTGTCGTGCCCTCCTTGGGAATAGAGCGAGATCCAGGGATAATTCGCGTTGGAAAACTCGACGCGCAGACCTTTCATATCGGTGTCCGACAGATTTTCGAGCCCCACCTCACATTTAATCGGCTCGCCCACGTTATAAATGGTCTTGTCGAGGGTCACGCGCGAAATTCTCACCAGTTTCTTGTACACCACGAACCCGCGCACTTTCTTCCTGACCTCGGGAAGGTGCTGGATCCGGTCTTCGGCGTGTAGGGTGAGAGTGTAAAGGCCGGTAGGCGCCTGCGGTGGAATCGGCCACCCCACCTGAAATTCCTCCACGCCGGGCGTCGTTTCCGGAAGGCGGTCCATCTCCACGCTGGTGTTTGCAGTCGTCCCGTAGTATTGGATTTCGGCGAAGACCACGTAGCGTTTCGGCTGGCCCGTGAGCCCGTGCACAGTAGCGTGAATGTAAGCGAACGTGCCGCTGTTAAATCCTGTTTCCATGGGGCCGCCCTCGATGGAAATCTCTGCCCCCCGAAGCGGCCCGCTGATCAGGAAGAGCGCTCCTGCCAGCGCAATCCACCACACTTTTCTCTCGAGCATCTCTTCTCCTTGTTACCGCGTGGGATTCCTTTATTATTGCTGGTACTCTTGGCCAGTTCAAATTAATTCGCAGGTAGCCCTTGCACTGCGTGCCCGCCGCATCTAGAATGTGCCCGCACTATAAGCCCGTGAAAAACCCAGGCCTTACATTCCGCCGCCCAAAACCCGCGAGAGTCTTACGTGTGTTCGCAGGAGCCACCTTGCTGGCGATGTTATTCGCGGGCGCCAGCTTGGTTCTTCGCTACGGGCCCGTGCGGGCGGAAAGTTCGCGGGGGGCGGGCGCCGGCGTGGCCGCGACTGCCTTGCCCAGTGCCAATGCGGCTTCGCCCGGCCAGTCCTGGCGCGATAGCCTGGGCGATGGCTTGCCTGACAGCGCCCGCCTTGACAGTGCTCAGGACCGTGAGAACTTCACCCGCTGGTTCACCTTCCTGGCGGAAACGCAGTATTACGCGCCTATGCCCCGGACACGGGCGGAGGTTCAGGACTGCGCGGCGCTGGTCCGCTTCGCGTACCGGAACTCGCTGGTGGCTCACTCGCCGGCGTGGCGTGAGGGCGCCGGGCTTCCTTACGATCCGGGCTTTGGGGACATCGCAAAATATAATTATCCTGACGGGCCGCTCGGGCGGGCGCTGTTCCGAGCGCGGCCCGGCCCTGCTGCGGCGGACGATCTTGCGCAAGGCGCTTTTGTGGAGTTTGCCGACAGCGCCACGCTCCTCTGTTACAATACGTACCCGATTTCGCGCGATGTCCGCGCGGCCCAACCCGGCGACCTGCTGTTCTTCCATCAATCCGTGCAGCGCGAGCCTTTCCATACCATGTTGTTTGTCGGCAAGTCGTACTACCAGCCGCAGGGCTCGGATTGGATTGTTTATCATACCGGCGACCTGGATGGCCACCGTGGCGAGATTCGCGAGGTGCAGGCGGGAACCCTGCTCGAACACCCCGACCTGCATTGGCGGCCGCTGCTCAACAATCCGAACTTCCTGGGAGTCTACCGGCTGGAAATTTTGCGTTAAGACTTCGGATGAATACTGGCATACCACATCACCGTCGTTCCCCGCGAGTGCCCCCAAGCGGGCAAGCCGCGTGTGAATTTGCCATATTGGCCCTGGCGGTTGTGTTCCTCTTCATAGGCCTGTTCGCCGCGCCTGCGGCCGCACTCGCCCAGGAGGAAACCGCCTCCCGGGAACCGTCATTTTCCGTCTCTTCCCGCCAGACCTACGCGCCTTCCCGGCAACCGAAAATCTGGATCAGCTTTCGGCAGGTCGATCACCTGGACTTCCGTGTCTATCGCGTCAAGGACCCCATTCAGTTTTTCTCCAAGCTGAAAGACGCCCATTCCTTCGGAAGCGAAAAGGCGGAACTGGCGCGAGAGAAAACCTGGCTCGAGCGCTTTCACGAATGGAAGCGTGACTTGCGCACGAACCTCCGGGGCTTTTTCCGCTCCCAACTGCGCTTCGAAACACGCTGGCAATACCACTCCTCGCGCCTCCAGGAGCGAAAGCTGCAACGCATTCCCCTCGATGTCACCGCCTACGCCCAGGTGCCTCTTCTGAACCGCCAGCAACTGGCGCTCGGCTGGCGCGAACTGGTGCCCCAAACGCGCGGTACCGAGTACCAGGAAATCCCAGTGGATGTGCACGACAAGGGTTTATACCTGGTCGAGGTGGCGTACCGCGAGCTGCGCGCGTACACCTTGCTGATGGTCACGGACTTGGCGCTGGTTTCCAAAACCGCTCCCGGCCAGGTGCTGCTCTTTGTGGTGCGCCGCGACTCCGGCACACCGGTGGTGGGCGCCACTGCCGTCGTCTTCAATAATCATCAGGAGTTGGCGCGAGGCTCGACGGATGCTTCCGGCGTATTTCAGTCCACTTTCCAGGAAATCAAAGTGGATAACTCCATAATGGTAGCAACAGTGGGCAAAGACGTAGCAGCTACCAGCGTCGAGCCGTTTTTCTTCTTTGACACTTCCGCGACGGATTACGTGGGGTACATCTACACCGACCGGCCGGTTTATCGTCCAACGCATCAGGTTGATTTCAAAGGGGTTGTTCGCGCGCGGACAGGAGGCAAGTTCAGCTTGAACGTTCCCGGCCCGCTCACGGTGGAGGTTACCGACTCCAATCAAAAGACCCTCTATCAGCAGAAGCTGGAACTGTCGCCCTTCGGGTCCTTCCATGGCACGCTGACCCTCAGCCCGCTGGCGGCGCTCGGCACCTACGGCATTACCGCGCACCTCCCCGGCGACAAGCGCCTTTATGGTTCGTTCGAAGTGCAGGAATACAAGAAGCCGGAGTTTGAGGTGGCGGTTTCCACCGACAAAGCGCGCTACCTCCAGGGTGAGACGATCCAGGGTACCATCAGCGCTCGTTATTATTTTGGCGCACCTGTCTCGAACGGGCACGTGAAGTACTCCATTTTCCGCTCCGGATATATGTTTCCTTACTGGCGAATCCTTTGGGGCGACGAAGAGTATGAGGGGGACGAAGGGGAAGGGAATTTCAACGAGGACTATTTCGGCCAGGAAATCAGCCAAGGCACGGGTCAACTGGATGCGGACGGTGTGCTGCACGTCTCCCTGCCCACCGAAGTCGATGCGCATAAGCGCGACTATCGCTATCGCCTCGAAGCGCATGTGACCGACGCCAGCAATCGCGAAATCCTGGGCGCACGCGGCGTGATCGTCAACTACTCGACCGTCGTCGTCCTCTTGGAGACCGACCGCTACGTTTACGCGCCCGGCCAGCAGGCTGATGTCACCATTCACACCCTCGACTACGACTCCAACCCTGTCTCCACTAGCGTGCAGTTGAGGTTTGAAGGCCACCGGTCCTGGGGCGCCCGCATGCCTCCGGAAGTTCTTTCCCAGGCTAGTGTTTCCACCGATGCCCACGGCGTTGCTCACTATAGATACACCGTTCCCAACGTACCTTGGCTCACCGTTCACGCCAGCAGTTTCGACCGCAACCAGCGCGAGGCGAGCTTCGATAGCAGCCTCTGGATTTCCGGCGCAGGATACTTTGCCGAAGACGTCCAATACCGTCGCGTGGATATCTATCCTGACAAGCATTCCTACAAACCGGGCGATACGGCGCACGTGTTGATCGCCACCCATGCGCCCGGCGCGCAGGTTTTGGTGACCACTGAGGGTCAGCAGGTTTACACCTGGTCGCTGCACCCTGCCTCCGGCGATTCGTTGACCGTGGACATTCCCATTGAGGAGCGCTTCGAGCCCAATTTCTTCCTCAACATCGCGTTCGTAAAGAATGAACAACTCCTGGAGGGTGCGAAGAACATTTCCGTGCCGGCGGTGGAGAAAGTTCTGAAAGTCACCGTGGAAACCGACAAGCCGCAATACCGGCCCGGCGAGCAGGTTACTTACACCGTCACCGCGCAAGACGCGCAGGGGCATCCGGTGAGCGCCGAGTTGAGCTTGGGCGTGGTGGATGAGGCCATTTATGCCGTCCGCCCGGATACGGTCGAACCTCCCGAGAAGGTGTTCTACGCACGCGGATGGGACAAAGTTTTTACGCAATTCTCCACCACGTACTGGTTCATGGGTTATTCGGGCCGGCACAAGATGGAGCTCGCCCAACTCCGCGCGCCCACGCGGCTCGCCGATTTTAAGAACCCGCAAACGGTGCAGCCCAAAGTTCGCAAGTATTTCCCCGACACCATCGAGTGGCTGCCCACGCTGGTAACCGATGCCAGCGGCAAGGCGCGCGCCTCCTTCAACTTCCCGGATTCACTCACCACGTGGCGGGCCACGGTGCGCGCCGCGACGCGCAACACCCTGGTGGGCCAGGTGGTGGCGAAAGTCATTACGCGCAAGAACCTGATCCTACGCCTGGAAACTCCGCGCTTCATGGATCAAGGCGACACCGCGACGCTGGTGGGAATCGTGCACAATTATCTCGCCACGGATAAGACCGCTAAGGTTTCACTCGAGGCGCAAGGAGTGGAGTTGGCCAGCCCGGCGGAAACCCGCGTCAACGTTCCCAAGAACGGTGAGGCGGTGGTCGCGTGGAACGTGCGCGCGCCTAAGATTGCGCAGGCAAAGTTCCTGGCCAAAGCGCTGACCGATGAGGAATCCGACGCGCTTGAACTGGAAATGCCGGTAGAGCCCTGGGGGCTCCAGCAGAGCGTGGCGCAATCGGGAGCGATGCGGGACGACAAAGACGAAATCAAGCGCTCGTTGGTTCTCCCTCAGGACGTCAACGCCGACGCCTCCGCGCTGCGCATTGACTTGGCGCCTTCGATTGCCGGCACGCTGATGTCAGCGCTGGATTTCCTGGCCACGTATCCTTACGGGTGCGCCGAGCAGACGATGTCGAGCTTTTTGCCCAACATTCTGGTGACGAAAGCCGTAAAAGATTTGGGGTTGACACCGCCCGCGGCTTCCGCCGAGCTGGATAAGAAAATTGCCGCAGGGCTCGAGCGCCTCTACATGTTCCAGCATGACGACGGGGGATGGGGTTGGTGGCAGACGGATGAAACCCATCCCTTCATGACCGCTTACGTGGTGGCGGGCTTGGCACAGGCGAAAGAGGCAGGTTATCCGATTGACCAGGCGCGGCTGATCAATGGCCGCAATTCGCTCCTGAAGCAGATCCGGGAAAATCCCCGCGCGCTCGCGGACATTCGCGTTTACATGGTTTACGCCTTGGCCTTAAGCGGCGACGTGGACCCCGCGCTGGTGGAAAACCTGTATTCTTCGCGGGAGAAGTTCTCCGCACATGGACAGGCGCTGATGGCCTTGCTGCTCATGCAGCTCAAAGACTCGCGCGCGCAGGAATTTGTAAAGTTGTTGGAAGCCGGCGCGCACGCGGAAGGTCCCTTTGTTTCGTGGAAGTCCGAGCGCCAGGAAATGCTCGACTTCACTTCCGACAATTCCTTTGAGACCACGGCGTATGCGCTCAAAGCCTTGGCGAACCTCGATCCAAAGAGTGATTTACTGCCGCGCGCCGCGCGCTGGCTCGTGGAGCATCGCTCCGACGGCTACTATTGGGAGTCCACGGAGCAGACCGCGACCGCCATTTACGGCTTGATCGACTACCTGAAGATTTCCGGCGAGCTTAAACCGAATTACACTCTGAGTGTCTACTTGAATGGGCAGAAGCTTGCTGACCGGAACATCACGGAAAAGGACATGGCAAATCCGCTTCCCGTCGTGCTCACGGCGGCCGCGCCGCAAGTGCATGCCGGCGAAAACATAGTGCGAATTGTGAAATCCGGCGCCGGAGTGCTTTACTGGTCGGCGTCGGCCTCTTACTTCTCCCGCGAACCCAAACCTGCGCCGGCAGGCAGCTACGCATTGAACGTGCTCCGTGAATATTTCAAGCTCGTGCCGGAGCGGCTCGACAATCGCATCGTTTATTCCGAACAACCGCTGACGGGTCCGGTCCAGACTGGCGACGTGATCGTGGTGCGACTAACCGTCAGCGCTACGCAAGACGAGCAGTACCTGGAGATCGAGGACCCCATCCCTGCCGGCTTGGAGTTTATTGAGCAGGAAGGTCTATACGAACTGAAAGAAAAGCCGCCCTGGTGGGATTTCTACTACACGCAGCGCGAATTTCATGACGATCGCGCGGCGCTGTTCTCCACCACCTACCGGCGCGGGCAGGGGCAGTTCCATTATCTTTTGAAGGCCGTGACCCCCGGAACGTTTCAGGCAAATCCGGCGCGCGTGCTGCCCATGTATGAGCCCGCGCGGCAGGCGTCAACGCGGGCAGCTACGCTGACCGTTGCAGGACATTGAGGAATTTTGGATTTCAGATTTTGGATTTGGGGTTAGGGATTAGGGGTTAGGGATTGGGACTCGAGATTTTAGGTTTCGCCCTTTCCCCTGCCGAAGCGAAGCTTTGGAGTGCGGCAGCTTGCTGCCGCTTTGGTTCGAGCCAGCTTGCTGGCGGGGAATCATGCTCTTCGTTGAAATTCTCGCGAGCAAGCTCGCGGGAGGAAAGCGGCAGCAAGCTGCCGCACTCCAAAGCTTCGCACGCTGAGTGACACAAATGAAGAGAGCCCTTGCAGCCTGGATGTGGAGCCTGGGGGTTATCGCCCGCAGCTACCGGACCGTTATTGTGCTGGCGGCGCTCATCGCGCTTTGGGTGTTTGCGGCTTACGAATGGCTGGGTTTGCCGGAGTCCTCGGCGCTGCTGCTGATCCTCGCGTTCACCTGGGCCATCGTGCAACTCCTTGCCGCCGCCGTCGTCGTGGGGGGAATGGTTTCGAGTGCTGCCGATGCCGCGGCGAGAGAGGGCAGGAGTCTCCCCCTGCGCTCGCTGTGGGCGGTAGATCGGAAAAAACTCCTGAACACCATGATCTTTTGCCTCGTGAGCTTGGCGCTCGTGTGGCTCTGCGGCGCAGTCTTTGGCTGGATCAATGACCACTCGATCGAGGTTGCATCTTTTTTGACCTTCCATTCTGAAAAAGCTGTCAGCCACGTGCCTATTGAGGAAATATTCACTTTCATCGAAGGGCTGTTGTGGATTGTTCTTGGTGGATTCCTCCTCAGCTTTTTTATCGCTCTCTCGCGTGGTGGTTGGCGCGGGGCGGGAAAGCAAACGTGGAAGCTCTTTGCCGGGTGCGCCTTCCGGACTCCCTTCCTGACGAACTTGCTGAGCGTGGCGGTGTTCGGCGGAATCGCTTACGAGCTTGCCCACTGGCACCCCATGGTCCCGCCGGGATTCTGGGACTACACGCAGATGATCGTGCGGTTTTCTCTCACCCTCATCCTCATTTCCGCCGGAGTGCTGTTCTGGTCGCTCTCCCTGGCGCGTTTGCAAGTCCCGAAGCAGGACCCTACGCAGGAAGGGTAGCGCGACCTACAGAAGAGGTATGCGCTACACCTGCTGGTCTTGCGGTCGTTAACCAAACGTGCTAACAAGGATTAAGAGGGCAAATTGGTGAATCGAAGGTTCAGGGTTTCGGCAAGTCTTTTCGCTGTGATTGCGGTTGTGGCAATCTTTTTCCCACCCCAAGCCGCGCCGCAGGCAGCCCCGGCGGCGGAAGCCCGCCCTGAAGACGCTGCCATCGTCCAGCATCTCAATGCTGCCATCACCTGGTACAAGCAGCTCACCAGTGCTAATGAATCCGCGGGCCAGCCGAGCGATGCCTTTTACCTGGAAAATGCCCGCACCCTCGCCAAGCAGGCGTTGCAACTCGCCTTCCAATCCGCGGAGACCGAAGCCGCGCTCTTGCTCGCGGAAAGAGGGGGAGAGACTGCCGGTGCGGGTTCCGAACTCTCCTCCCAAACCTCCGGCCAGCAACAAAACATCGCCAAATCTGCTGCCACCACCGCCGCGCAGATCAGCCAAACCCAAACCCAGATCGAGGTGTTGAACAGCCAGATCCCCAAGGTTTCCGGAAAGAAACGCCAGGAAATGATTTCCCAGCGGGACAATTTGCAAGAGCAACTGGATTTCGACAAGGCGCTTCAGGAAGCACTCCAGAAGTTATCGACGTTCATGAGCGGCAGCGCGCGAAAATCGGGGGGGTTGCAAG
>Ga0326728_10012489_pt1 | contig 18841 bp, 9 predicted proteins | sample MB3enrmetagenome_FD_207602 | JGI IMG/M metagenome (GOLD analysis project Ga0326728, IMG submission 207602) | Lab enriched peat soil microbial communities from McLean, Ithaca, NY, United States - MB31MN | ecosystem: Environmental > Terrestrial > Soil > Wetlands > Peat | place: USA: New York... | reverse complement strand
ACAAACCGGGGCAAAGCCCGGCGCTACATGAAAAAGTCTTCAAATTTGAGCGCCAGGTGGGTCTTTCATGCTCGGCCTTTTCCCTGCCTGCCCACGTGTTCCCGAGGCTTGTCCTCGTCGTACACCCAGAACATGCAGTCCTCGACCGGGCAGTACTCCACGCAGGCGGGCGAACCGGCGCAACCCCCGCAGCGCCGCTGATCCCCGCGCCAATCACGACCGCAAAAGTCAAAACCCGTACCCCTGAAAACCACAAGGGTACGGCACCCACGGTTTGCAGGTTCGTAAAGGGCGCTCCGGCCGTTTCTTGTATACGGGAATGTCGCGGCCGGCCCCTACCCTCCGTGACAGCGATGCGCGAGGGGGTGCTGACAACTGTTAGCAACGTAAGGAGAGTCGCCCCCAGATAATGATATGCTCTACCTAATTCTGAGTTAGAAAGAATATGCCTAAGCGCCTTGCCCTCCTAGTAGGAATAAATGACTACGGCGACAATTCGGGATTGGCACCTCTGAGCTGTGCCGAGGCGGACGCTGAATTGTTATCCGCCGTTCTTTCTGAAAAGGGAGGATTTACCACAACAATTCTCAAAGGTAAGGCAGCAACACACGACGGCATCATTCGAGCGTTGCGAAAGTTCTATGAACAAGAAGACTTGGGTCTGTTCCTCCTATTTTTCGCAGGCCACGGTGAAATGTTGTCTGAGATTGGGAAATTCTCGCTGCACTGCTTCGGTTCCGAGGCCCAAGACACCATAGGGACATTGACTCTGTCTGAGGTAGCTCAGAGAGTTCGGGACAAAATTCCAGCTCCCACTTCAGTGCTTATCGTTGACGCTTGCAGAAGCAGGATGTATCGGGGTCCACAACGCCGGGGACCAGACCAGGGACTTGCGGCTGCGGCAATAGCCGACATTCGGCAGATAAGTGAACTAGTTCCCCGCTTTTGGGAACCCGAGTCAGTGCTGCAGTTACAAGAGCAATTCCTCGTGACGTTCCTATCATGCGGGGTGGGTCAATACAGCTACGAAGACAGCACTCTCGGGCACGGAATTTTTACCTATGGACTAGTCCAGGAACTCCGCGGGTGTCGCGGCGCAGTTCCGCTGGGCAGTTTAAGAAAGCGCGTAGGGGACTTCACTAGGGCATATTGCTTAGACCGCAGGCTTGTTCCGGTGCAGATACCCGAGTGGATTGAGCCATCTGTCTCGGGAGAGGTCTATCTCGGAGAGGAACCGACACGCCGAGCCGCAAGTTCCATTTCGGGCAGCGTTTCCGAACGTAGGTCGGTTCGACGGTTCATCATGACACTCCCGGCCAACATTAAGCTGGTTCATTCTCCGGAGAACGTTATCCCAGTCCGAATTCGCGACATCTCGTATCGTGGGGCATTTCTGGAGTCCGGTTATCCAATGGCTGAGGGCCAGGAGATATCAATGGATTTGATTTTGCAGGCGCAATTCGTCCTGAGTCGTGAGGATATCCATATCCGCCTACTGGGAACCGTACTTCGTGTAGATCGAGAGAAAGACAAGTGGATGGCTGCAATCAGATTAACCAATTATGAGTTTGTCCCGACAAAGAAAGTCCGACTCGATCAAATCGGAGATGCGGTCACTTCCTAATTTCGGCGGCTGGCCCGGAGTTGACGATTTGGAATTGGTCGACAAGCGCACCATGAGAGGATACCACTTCAATAGTTTGTATAGAAGTATAGAGAGACGGAGGGTGCCCCAGGTTCGGGTTGGAACCTGGGTCTTGGGGTTGCAGTTCTCCGCTTGAGGTTCGCGATGCCGGGCAGGCCGAAGCCATACAACGGCAAAGGACATTTTCATTTTATTACGTTCAGTTGTTACCGGCGACTACCTGGCTCAGCGATCATCTTCAAAGTGAATCCAAGGGGAGGTCTGCGGGTCCCTTGGCCCCTTTTTCTTTGTCATTCGATGTGGCCGGGGAAGCCTCGTCCCACCGCGCAAACATGCTTCTGCCGCTTGGTCAGGTTCCAGGAACTTGGTTGTTGCAGGAGTGCGATTTAGGAGTACAAAAATCACGGGACGGCAGAAGTGAGGGGAAGAACGAACCGGCCCAGCCCTCAATCCCCTAAAGGGATCCTCGGCTCGCCTCCCCCACGGGCTCTGGGGATGCACGCCGCTCGCCAATATAACCTTTTTATTTTCAGCATCTTAAAGTCGCGCAGCGGGTAAAAATGCACTACCCGCGAGGAAAAATTTACTCTAAAGCGCCATCGGAAAAGATTTTCCGCCAACTTTTCTCCTCATCTTCGCCCACGCTCATCGCCTTGCCTTGACCGCTACTCGCCCGAATTGCTATGGTGAATGATTATGCTGGGCTCAGTCTACCCCACTGGGCGCTGGCATCTCCTGTGGGGGAGCACTTTCGGATTATGGGACTCACTAAACTTGTTGTGCGCGGCGCGCGCCAGCACAACTTGAAGAACATCAATATCGAAATCCCGCGAAACACCCTCACGGTCATCACCGGGCTTTCGGGTTCCGGCAAATCTTCGCTGGCTTTTGACACCATTTATGCGGAAGGCCAGCGCCGCTACGTCGAATCCCTTTCCGCCTACGCGCGCCAGTTCCTCGATCAGATGGAGCGGCCCGAAGTGGATGTAATCGAAGGCCTATCGCCTTCTATCGCTATCGAGCAGAAAACTACCACGCGCTCGCCGCGTTCCACTGTCGGCACCATCACCGAGATTTACGACTATCTTCGCGTCGTCTACAGCTCCGTGGGCGTGCCCCACTGCCCCAATTGTGGCAAGCCCATCACGCGGCAATCCAGCGAGCAGATTGTTCAGATAATTCTGCAAGGAGAACTTTGCAAACCCGACGATCGCATCATGATCCTGGCGCCGATCGTGCGCGGAAGAAAGGGCGCTTACCGCAAGGAACTGGAGAAGTTGGCCCAGGATGGCTTCGTCCGTGTCCGCATCAACGGAGAGTTGCTCCCTCTGGACGAGACGCCGGTGCTGGACAAGCGCAAGAATCACACCATCGAAGTGGTGATCGACCGCCTCCTCGTCAAACAAGGGATCGCTTCGCGTCTCGAACAGTCCATCGCCACGGCGCTGAAGCTGGCGCAAGGATTGGTCGCAGTTGCGGTCGTCGGCGGCAAGGAGCACGTCTTCTCCGAAAAGTTGGCCTGCCCGGATTGCGGCCTGTCCGTGCCGCAACTCGAGCCACGCTCGTTCAGCTTCAACTCGCCCTACGGCGCCTGCTCCGCGTGCAATGGCCTCGGCTCCAAATACGATTTTGATCCCTCCAAAGTCATTGTGGATTGGACGCGGCCCCTCTTCGACGGCGGCTTGGGAACAGGTTCCGGCTCCGCAATTCTGAAGCGCACGTTGGAGCTAGCTGCTTACGCTCACGGGTTTCACCTGGACACGCCGTTCGATAAGTATCCTGCCCGCGTACAGAATCTTTTGCTCTATGGTTATCCGCCGTCTGACGGCAAACGAACCGGGACAACCAAGACGCCGCGTCCCGAAAGCAACGAAAAAGGCTTCCGCTTCCATGGCATCTTGCGCTTTCTCGAACGCAATTTCGAGGAATCCAATTCCGATTCCTATCGTGAGTGGATGACGCGGTACATGTCCGCCACGCAATGCAACGCCTGCCACGGCAAGCGTTTGCGCCCGGAGTCGCTGGCGGTGAAACTGGCGGGGTGGTCCATAGCGGACTTCACCGCTCTGGCCCTCAGTGATGCGCGGCCCGCCGTTGACAAGATTCTCTCTCAGCTCACGCCCCGCCAGAAGGAAGTCGCGGGAAGGCCGCTGGCGGAAATTGCGGAGCGTATCGACTTCCTGCTTGCCGTCGGCCTCGGCTATCTCAGCTTGGAACGCTCCGCCGCCACTCTTTCCGGCGGCGAAGCTCAGCGCATTCGTCTGGCGACGCAGATCGGTTCCCGCCTTCGTGGTGTCCTCTACGTCCTGGACGAGCCTTCCATCGGCCTGCACGCGCGCGATAACAATCGACTCCTACATTCGCTCGAGCAACTCCGCAATCTCGGCAATACCGTTCTGGTGGTCGAACACGACGAAGACACCATCCGTCGCGCCGATTTCGTCGTCGATCTCGGTCCCGGCGCGGGGAATGCCGGCGGCTACTTGGTCGCCAAAGGCAAACCCGAAGAAATTTCCGCTTGCAGCGATTCGCTCACAGGCCGATATCTGACCGGTGCGGCGAAGATTCCCGTTCCCACGAAGCGCCGCAGCCCCAATGGGAAAATGATTCAGGTGCTCGGGGCGCACGCCAACAACTTGAAGGATTTCGATGTCTCCTTTCCACTGGGCTTGTTCACCGTTGTCACCGGCGTTTCCGGTTCCGGGAAATCCACGCTGGTCAACGACATTCTCTATCGCGTCCTGGCGCAGAAGCTGTACCGTTCCATGGAGCCGCCCGGCGCGCACCGCATGCTCCTCGGCATCGAACACATCGATAAAGTCATCGAGATCGATCAGGCGCCCATTGGCCGCACGCCGCGCTCGAATCCCGCCACTTACACCGGCGTGTTCACCCCCATCCGCGAGCTTTTCGCCATGCTGCCGGAATCCCGCCAGCGTGGCTACCGCCCCGGGCGCTTCAGCTTCAACGTGAAAGGCGGGCGTTGCGAAACCTGCCAGGGCGAAGGCCTGCGCCGCATCGAAATGAATTTCCTGCCGGACGTGTATGTCACCTGCGAAGTTTGCCGCGGCCGCCGCTACAATTCGGAAACGCTAGCCGTTCGCTACAAGGGGCACAGCATCAACGATGTTCTAAATCTGCCGGCCAGCGATGCGCTGAAGCTCCTCGAAAATATTCCCCAGATTCAGCAGAAGCTCTCCACCATGGTCGAGGTGGGTCTTGGCTACGTGCAACTCGGTCAATCGGCCACCACGCTTTCCGGCGGGGAAGCCCAGCGCATCAAGCTGGCCCGCGAGCTCTCCAAACGCCAGACCGGCCGAACCGTCTACATTCTCGATGAGCCCACCACCGGCCTGCATTTCGATGACGTGCGCAAACTCCTGGATGTCCTCCAGCGGCTCGTGGAGCTCGGCAACACCGTTTTGATCATTGAGCACAATCTGGATGTCATCAAACAGGCGGACTGGGTCATCGATCTGGGTCCCGAAGGCGGCCAGGGTGGCGGGCGGATTGTGGCGCAAGGCACTCCCGAACAAGTCGCCCGCGTGAAGAAGTCCTACACCGGCCAGGCTCTCGCGCGTTCATTGGGGTTGAGCGGCTCGTCAAACGGCGGCGCCGTCGCCGAGCGCAAAGAGGCTGGGGCATGACAGCCACGGCCCACTTCATCTCCCACTTGCGCCTCCGCGGTCTTCCTCGTAGAGTGATGACACTCGCATGAGTATCTATTCCATTCGGCCTCTGACGTTTGGCGGTGTGCGCACCTACGCGTTGGCCTCCCGCAAAAGCAAAGTCAATGTCGGCGATTTTGCGCATGCGGTGGGCCGCAACGCTTCCCTCACGAAGTTCCTCAACTCCTTGCCAGGAATTCTCGCCGCCCGGGATTTGCGCGACCTGCTTGCTGCCATTCATCGCGCGCGTAAACAGAAACGGGCCGTTCTCTGGGGTCTCGGCGGTCATGTGATCAAGGTTGGCCTCGGTCCCGTGCTCATTGACCTCATGCGCCGCGGGTTCATTTCCGGCATCGCCATGAATGGCGCCGCCTTGATCCATGATTTCGAAATCGCCATGGCCGGCAATACCTCCGAGGACGTCGACGCCGCCCTTGGCGAGGGGCAGTTCGGCATGGCCGAAGAAACCGGCTTCTACATCAACGAAATCGCCAAGCTGGCCTACCGCATTCGCATTGGCTATGGCGAAGCTGCCGGGCAATATCTGACCAGCGGCATCCTCTCACCGAAGCATCCGGAGTCCAGCGTTCTGATCGCAGCCTACCGGCGCAGAATCCCCGTCACCATTCATCTGGCCATCGGCACGGACATCCCGCACATGCACCCCGCAGCGGAAGGAGCCACGCTGGGGGCCGCAACCTTCTCCGATTTCCGGTTGTTTTGCGCTTTGGTGCGGGAGATGAATGCTGGCGGTGTGTTTCTCAATTGGGGCTCTGCCGTGCTCCTCCCCGAAATTTTCCTGAAAGCGGTTTCCGTGGTGCGCAATCTGGGTGTGCCCCTCCACCCCATCACCACGGCGAATTTTGACTTCATCCAACATTACCGGCCGGTCCAAAATGTGGTGAGGCGCCCCACCGCTCCCGTTAGCGGACAGAAAGGCAGTCGTTCCAGGGGATTCGCCATCACGGGTCACCATGAACTCCTCTTGCCGCTGGTGGCTGCCGCACTGGCTTCCGGCTGGCCTGCTTCGGAGAAACCCTCGAAAACATGAATCCTTTTGACGATTCCCCCTCCACACCACCAGAATCTTCTCCGGGCAGCGATTCGCCTTCGGCGGCTGGCCAACCCGCCCAATCGTCGGAACCCTTAGCGGGCGATCCCCTTATGTTGGCCACACCATCTCCCGCCCCGGAACTGCCTTCTTCTTCACCTCAATACCCTGAAGATTTGCAAATCACCTGGTCGTGGCTGCATTTCCTCGTCTTCACTATTTTTGCGCTTGGCAGCCTCGCCGTCGTGAACCTGACCCTCTTGGCCATCTATGCTCCCCGTCAACGAATGTCCCAAGCACAGCTTCAGCAATATCTTTTCTCCAAGCCGCAAATTCTGATCGGCAGCATGCTGATCTGGTACGCCATCATCTTTTTCTTTCTTTACGTTACCTTGGCGCTCTTGCAGGGCCGCCCATTCTGGCAGTGTCTCGGCTGGCGCAAGATCAAGTCGCCCAACCGTGAGCACCCGAGAAACCCGTTTGTCTATTTCATTGCCGGCTCGGGATTGTCTCTCTTTGTCGCCCTTCTTAACGCTCGCGCGAAGCCGCCGGACAACCTGCCGATGGAAGAGCTGTTTAAGCATCGGCAGACCGCGATGCTTTTCGTTGCCATGGCCGTGCTCGTGGCGCCGCTGGTGGAGGAGACGCTCTTCCGCGGCTATCTTTATCCGCTCTTCGCGCGATTGATCTCCGCCCTCTTGCGTCTCTTCGGCATCCAGGACGCACCGGCTCTGCGAAGCGGGATCTTCAGCAGCATAGTTCTGACTGGCGTCTTATTCGGCCTGATGCACGGAGCCCAGTTGGGATGGACCTGGAGCCTTGTCTCCATGCTCATCCTGGTTGGCATTATCTTCACGCTCGTCCGCGCCCGCACGGGCAGCGTGTTTGCCAGCTTCCTGATGCATCTCGGATACAACTCGCTCATTGCCGTTGCCTCGCTCCTAAGCACGCACGGCTTCACCAAGGTTCCCGTAGGCCAGTGAGCGATTCATTTCCCCATTCGCCTTCGTTACAATTCCATTGGAGAGGAAATATCAGAGAATGTACGTAGCGCAGCCCATCGAGTGGACCGACCGTGGCGTGGTGATGCTGGACCAGCGCCGCCTTCCCGTCGACGAGATCTATTACACCTACACGGACTACCGCGAGGTCGCCAAAGCCATTCGCGAAATGGTGATTCGCGGCGCGCCGGCCATCGGTGTCGCTGCGGCGATGGGCGTTGCCCTCGGCGTGCTCCACTCGCGCGCCACTTCCGTGGATGAATTGAAAGCGGAATTTGCGGAGATTTCCCTCGAACTGGCGGAAACGCGTCCCACGGCTGTCGATCTCTTTTGGGCCCTGCAACGCATGAAAACCCGCTTCGCGGAATTACTGGCTTCCTCCGCCACTCTTTCCGAAATACGCAGCGCCCTCGCTGCAGAAGCCCGGGAAGTGCACCTCGAAAAAAAGGCCACCGACGAAGCCATCGGGCGTTTCGGCGCGGAGTTCATGCCCAAGGAAGGGCAAGTGATGACGCAATGCAACGCGGGTGCGCTGGCCACCGGAGGAATCGGCACCGCGCTGGGAGTCATTCGCGTCGCCTTCCAGCAAGGTCACAAGCTGCATGTGCTGGTGCCGGAGACGCGCCCCTATTTGCAGGGCGCGCGGCTCACCGCTTGGGAACTCCACCGCGGCGGCATTCCTCTCACGCTCATCACGGACAACATGGCCGGCCACTTCTTGAAGACCGGCAAGGTCGGCGCCGTTGTTACCGGAGCGGACCGCATCGCTGCCAACGGCGACACCGCCAATAAGATCGGCACCTATCAGATTGCCGTGCTGGCCAAAGAGAACAACGTGCCCTTCTACATTGCCGCGCCGGTTTCCACCTTTGATCTTTCGATACCCGATGGCGAGCATATTCCCATCGAGGAGCGCTCCGCCGCCGAGATCACCCACATTCAGGGAGTGAGGATCGCGCCCGATGTTCCCGCGGCGCACCCCGCCTTCGATGTCACGCCCAACCGCTACATTCGCGCCATTTTCACGGAGCGTGGCGTGGCCCACGCCCCCTACACCGAATCCCTGCGCCGCCTCGCCGCTGCCTCAGCAATCGGTGCCGTACGCTGATCGCCCTATTCGTACCGCAAGGCTTCCACCGGATCGAGTTTCGCGGCCTTCGATGCCGGGTAAACGCCACATTCCATGCCCAGCAGCGTCAACACGCTCGGCAGCTTGTGCACCCACAAGCTCGACGTGGCAACCGCTACCGCTTCACCCAAGTGCAATGAGGAGGGTTTTGCCATTCATCCGTCAGGGGTATGGTCCGCCGTCCCCCAGCTTCTTTCGAGTACACCTACGGACGGGGGCCAGCATTTCAACCAAGTGTTTCTACCCAGGGCCAGTGCGGGCGAGGTGCGTCGAGTAGACGAGGGCGCTGCCGTCGGCATTGATGTTGGATGTACAATGTGCTGAGAAATTGCTCCCCACGGTAGGAGGTTCGCCGTGAAACTCTCTGCTATCTTTCTTTTCTTCGTTCTGCTTGCGGCATCTTTACTTCCGGCACAGACGAGGCCGATACCACCCGGAGTGCGGCAGGCTGATCAAGTCGAAGCACAGACGGAAAAGAGCATCCCCCCTCCGATCACGCAGCCTGCTCATCTTGACGTGGCCAAGCTCGGCCAGGAGGCCGCCGAACTGGCCAGGATTGCCCAAACCATCCCTCCCGACGTCGCGAGCATTCAAAAAGGAAAACTGCCCAAGGACATGATCGAGAAGCTCAAGCAGATCGAGAAACTCTCCAAGCAACTGCGAACCCAGATCAATCCATAAGTGCCTAGGGGAAGTTTCTCGATCGAGCGCCGAGCTATTCCAAAAACAAACGAGCCACCAGTCCCGGACTGGTGGCTCGCACTGCAGTTTGCAGCAGTATCTAGAAGCTCAGACGCAGACCGAACTCAGTCGTCCGGGGCGCGCCCAAAGCGAACACGCCGGTTCCTGCTCCGACGCGGAAGGTCTGCGCACTCGTGCTTCCCGCGACAACGCTGTTAATCGAGCTGCTACCCTCATTGAGCCAACCGGTCATCGTGCCTGGCGGTAGGTTAGAGTTGGCGAAGTTGAATACGTTGTAGATACCAACGCCCGGTTCGATGGTTAAGTGCTCGCCGATACGGTAACGCCAGCTCAGCTTGAAATCGAAGGCCTTGAGCCATGGAAACACCATCTGGTTGGCCGGAGCCGGAGTGAGCGTCGGAGCGACGGCGCCAATTTCTTGCAACTGCGCCAAGGTGAACAGGTTGTTGCTGATGAGAACCTGTCCCGCAGGTGTCGCCTGATTGGCCACGGTCGCGTTGTAATTGTTGATGGCTGCATTCAATCCGCTGACACCGAAGGTACGCATGAAGGCTCCATTCTTCGTGCCGGGCAGCGGGTCGCTCCAGGCGCCGCTTCCCGTGAAGTCGGTCTGGAAGATCTGTCCCCCGGTGCCCGTGTCCCCGACGATTGCCGGGCTGGACAGCGGGCTATAAAAATGAGCCATGATCCCGAAGCGGAAGCCATAGGGCACTTCGAAGGTCCCGCCGAAAGAGAGTTGATGCGTGCGGTCGAGCAGCGACGGCCCCATGTACTTGAGCGGGTTATCGTTGTCCGCAGCTGCCAGAACGAAGTCCTGATCGTTGGAGGACACCGGATTCGACGGCGCGTAGTCTCCTGCCCACGCCAGAGGGTTGACAAAGCGCGCAAGCTGATAGGAAATCTGAAAGTTTGACGACTTCACTCCCGGCAGCGGTTTCTGAACGTTCTGCGCCAGTTTCATCTGCAGGGCGTTGAACACCGAACGGCCAATCGGCTCCAGCATGTTCATCGCGCCGTACTGGGGATTGATACCGCCAAAGGCGCAAGGGTAACCCAGCGCCACGACACAAGACGAGCCCACGTCGAACGGAGTGCCCAGGCCGTACGCCACAAAATTTGATATCGTGGCTCCGTTGGGCGTGGCAGAGCCGTTCAGCGGAGCGCAGGAGCTGATTGCGCCCGCCAGTGTGGTCTGTCCGCATGCGGCAATAGTCTTCGAAATCGCCGTTTGCGCCGAGGTCAAGTTGAAGTACCGCGCTGCGCCGGCGTGGTTGATATCGATACCCAGCAGGGAGTGGGTTGTCACGTTCCGCAAGTAGTCCGCGCTGAAAATCAGCCCGGGTCGGATTTCATGCTGGACTCCGAAGTTCATCTGCACCGAGCGCGGGCTCACGTAGTTAGGCGCGAACATGTTCGCGCCTTCGTTGAGGCCATCGCTCAGAACCGTGCCAATGTAATTCGGGTTGGGTGCAGTCAGACTGAACGGCGTGTCGGCCTGATACGTAGACTGGAAGGCAGCGAGAGTGGAAGCTGCCTGAGCAATGGTGTCGGCGCAGTAACTCTGCTTGGTGACGGGGTCGAGTCCTTCTACCGAATCCACCGTTATGGTTCCGGATGGAACAGCAATCGGCTGCGCAACGCCCAGATAGCAAGCATAGGGATATTGCAGGAACGCGCCGGTCGCCTCGCGCAGGGGCCGGTCAAAGAGAACGTTGTTAAAGATCACGTTCTCGTAGAACAACCCGATGCCCGCGCGAATGCTGGTCTTGCCATTACCCTTAACATCCCAGGCAATTCCCAACTGAGGAGCAAAGTTCTTGTTGGGCTGATTCACCGGATTCCCATATCCGGGGAAGGCAGCGTTCAGCGCCGGAATGGCGGGCAAATCGCTGTCGGTCCTGCCCGTGTCGCGGTCCCAACGCAAGCCCGCACTGACGGTCAGATTACTCCGGACCTTCCAGGTGTCGCCAACATATAGGCCTATCCGGTTGTCTGGACCCAAGCCGCCGGCGGGGAACCCCAGCGCAGGCGCTGTGGTCGAGAAGCCCTGACCGTTTCCGACCTGAGCCACCGCAAAGGTGTCGGCCGTCGGGTCGCTTCCCGTGAAAGGCGTATCACCGTACACCTGCGGATCGATCTTAAAGAAGCTGGCAAAGCCGCCGCCCTGAATGTGGTTCCAGCCCACACCGAAGCGAATGATGTGTTTGCCGACCATCTTGCTGCCATCATACTTGAGCTGGTGATCACTCTGCGGAGTGCTTTGAGGCGCCAGCAAATTCGGACCTACCGTGAAGCTTCCGATGTTGATGCTGACCGGATAGTTGGCGAAGGGAAGGCTCGACCCCCGCGTGGCGTCCACAATCTGGTTCTGGAATTTCAGGTAGGAGAAGCGGATGGAGTGGGTAAAGCTACCGGTGCCGGCGTCCAAGCCCACTACATCATTTCGCGTGTAATTCTTGTTGTTGTAAACTTGGTAACTTGAAGGAAAATATGTCGCGTACACCGAGTTCTGGAAATAGTTGTAGCGATAAAACAAACGCGCTGTTTTGGTCAGGGCATAGTCCAAACGGCCCATCAGCATACCCTCTTTGAAAGGAGCCTGGTAGGTTCCGGAATAGGAACTAAACGGATCCCCTTCCAGGACCGGTGCCCCCAGGTGCTGCAGGGTGCGCTCGCCGTCCATGAAAAAGTACAGTTTGTCTTTAATCAGCGGACCACCAAAATTTCCGCCCTCTTGATTCCGTTGATAAGGCGAGGATAATCCCGGAGGCGTTGGCAGGCTCGCCGCGCCGACAGAGCTGTCGCGGAAGAACCCGAAGGCTTCGCCATGATACGTATTTGTGCCCGCCTTCGTGACCACGTTCACCGCGCCGGACGAAGTCAAATCGTTCGAGAGATCCAAACTGGACTGCGCCAGTGAGAACTCCTGGATGGAGCTGGCAGGAATATCTTCTGTAGTGGTGCCCACAGTCTCGTCGCTAACATCCACGCCATCGACATTGATCCGGGCGGTGCGGCCGAAACGGCTGCCGAACGAGATCGAAGAGTAGCCCACCTTGGTCGGGTCAAAATTCGTGCCGTCCTGGATTTGGACACCGGGTTCGAGTTGCGCGAGATCCAGGAAGTTGCGGCCGTTCACCGGCAAGTTTTCGATCTGCGTGGTAGTGAGGACCCCTTGCACAGTGGCCTGCTCGGTGTTGACCTGAACTGCGCTGGCCTGCACCTCAATCACCGTGTTCTCCGAGCCGATTTCCAGTTTCACGCTGCCGTTGGCAACGTTGTCCACGAGGACGTTCAACGATAGCTTCGCCGTCTTGAAGCCCGTGGTCTCGACGCGCACCGCATAGACGCCCGGGATCACTGCGCCGGAAACATACGACCCCGAGTCGCTGGTGGTGGTATGGATCGTCTGGCCCGTGGGGCCCGTAATCGTGACCTTGGCGTTTGCGACGACCGCGCCGCTTGCGTCGGTCACGGTCCCTGCGATACTCCCAGTGGAAACCGACGTCTGGGCGAAGGTGCGTCCCGCGAAAAAGAATAGAGCGAATGAACCAACAACAATCAAAACTAGCCCTCGCACTTTATGCATAATTCGATCCTCCTGGACCTATGCGTACGAACACTACCGGCCAAATCTCTTGAATTTCTAAGATCTTTTCCAAACCACCACACCTCGGGTTGGCCAAAACGATGGGTAACAAAGCAGCAACTTCATCTCCATTGTTACGCCAGCCTTACTCATTGAAAAAAAAGGACTAATTACAACAAAAACCATTGCCAACGACTGTGTCTACCATTTCTTGTAGCTTTGTCAATGTCTTCCATTATTTATAGGCATCGCGCTTGCGGCTATGGGGGCAAATCTCGCACCCAATTTGCGTGGCGCACCTGTTCCGCCCGTGCCCGCGCCCACTTGCTTCGGCCTTCCTCAGGCTCTCTGTTTTACCAACCAGACCCACTCCTCCTCAAATGTCCGAAAAATAGCGTACATTATCGAAGAAACTGCCCGCTGCCCCGGCAAAGTTCACGGTCCACAGTTGACAGTTCATATTTGAGAGAAGCGCCTTGCGGCCGGTCGCAAGAGGAGAATGCCCGGTGCCCGGCAAGGGCGCAAGAATGGGTTGGGCCAGTCTGCGCGGCTAACAGTACCCCCGAGGTTTCCGGCAAAGAGTGCGCAAGTGATTGAAAACACGTAGGGCGAAACAATGCATTTGGAGAGAGTACCGATGAGTGTGAAACGAGAGCGTTTGCACGTGATGAGGATTGGAGAAGAAGCGAGAGTGGAGCGAACCGGCTTCGCGAGATTGTGGCCGACCATTCACAACGCATGACAACATAAGTTTATTAACAATTCAATACTAATTACAAGGTAATCTATTTGAATGAAGTGTTGAGAGCGAGCGGGATATCGGCTAGCCGATGTCATACGCCTTCGGGGTAGCACTCGGGCATGAGCATAGAGCGCGGAAGGCGAGAAAGGCATTTCCTCAACACTAAAGCCGAATCCTGGCCAAACGCTTGGGGCTGGAGGTCATACTCCGCCCGCTGCTGCGCCACGATTCTCACAGCAGGAATCAAATCTGCGATTTCATGTGGCCTAGACAGACCACTAGGCAAAGCCCCCGGAGTGGTATACTGAGCGGCGACCGGCGGGTGTGAGGCGTGTCATGGCCCGGTTGCCGAAGCGAATCTGTGTTCTCCTCACTTTGCTGATCATCCCTACGGCGGTTTTTTCTCGACTGACGCAGAACGCCGTCCGCGTCAGCGGCACGGTGCTCTCTGAGGGACAGAATCAGCGAATTTTGCATGTTGTGGTGCGTCTATGTGACTTTAGCGGCAACTTAATCGAGCAGCTCACCACCACTGATTCTGGCGAATTCTTTTTTGGCGGATTGCAGCGTGCGCCCTACATTCTTACGTTTGAAGCGATTGGTTTTGAAAGCGCTGAGATTAATGTGGACTTGAGCTTTGCTTCTGATCGCGGCATGACCGTTTACCTGAAGCCGGTGAAGAAGGAATCCGCTCCAGCATCCGCGGGAGCGACGATTTCCGCTCATGAATTATCGATGCCTGAGGCGGCGCGCAACCTAGTTGCGTCCGGAAAAAAGAAGCTTTACGCAGACAAAAACCCCGAGGGCGGGCTAAAGGACTTTCGACAGGCGGTAGCCCATGCACCCGGCTATTACGAGGCTTACTGCGAAATGGCGATGGCCTATGCCACCATGAGCAAAGTGGACGAAGCAATCAAAAGCTTTCGCAAGTCCATTGAAGTGAGCCGCGACAGGTACGGTAATGCGGACGTTGGCTTGGGTACCCTATTAGTCGAGAAAGGTGATGTTGATGCCGGAGAAAAGGCGATCCGTCGCGGGGTCGAGTTGAATCCCAACTCCTGGCTGGGATTCTACGAATTGGGCAAGCTGGACCTCAATCGCGATCGCCTCGACTCGGCGCTCAAGTCGGCCGAACGGGCCCAGGTGCTCTCCCCGAATACTCCGGTTGTTTATCGCCTGCTCAGCAACATCCACATGCGGCAAAAAAAATACACGGAACTGCTCGGCGATCTTGACGCCTACATCAAGCTGGACCCCGACAGCCCTGCGGGTTTACGCGCCGTCCAGATGCGCGAACAAATCGCCCAAGAAGTCACCAAGCACAACCAACCCACTCCCCCGGAATCCAAACCGCAGTAGCCGTATCGTCCGCGTTTTTTATGGGGCAGCCGGTCTTGCATAATGTAGTGCGCCGATTTCAATCGGGTCCCAGCCTCCAGTGCGGTCCAAAAGGGCCGCCCGGGGTAATCGCCGCGCTTCGGAAGCGTGGGTCCCCAGCCTGATTCCATGTCGGACTGGCTCACAAAAAGCAAGGAAAAACGGTGGCCCAAAAACATGAGGGGGCGGCCTTTAGGCCACCCCCTCTCTCCGCGTCTTCGCGGAATAAATTAGAAGGTAAACTTCGCCGTGAGCTGGACAACGCGCGCGGAGGAGTCGAACCCGAGGAAGTTTCCGTACGGGCTCGCAGGAACACCTTGCATGCTAAAGATCTGGCCGGTGGTCCCATCATTGAGGTTGGCATCGGGCCCAGAAAAGTTCGGATGGTTAAGGGCGTTGAAGGCGGTCAAGCCAATACCCAGGGAGGTTTTCTCCCTGAGCTGGAAGGTCTTGAAGAGGGCCATGTCGATATCAAAATAGCCTGGACCGCGGAACTGGTTCCGTGTCTGGTTAGGCCAGGAGGTGTATCCCGGCCAGGTCGGAAGGGTGGTATTGGTGAATGCATTGGCATTGATGCAACCCGTGGGATTTGGATTGCTGTAAGCGTTGGCAGCACCGCAGGCGGTTGTAGCCCCCCCAGAAATCTGGTTGCCCATAATGTTGCCTCCACCGTTTCCGATGGTGCCGGCCAGGTAGCTGTCCAGAATCGTGAAAGGAAGCCCGGTATGCGCAAAAACCTTTCCGGACCACTCCCACCCACCCAGCAATTCATTCATGATCTTATTTTGGAAGTGAACAGGTGGGCTGATGACGAAGTCGGCGGTGACGAGGTGACGTACGTCATAGTCGGAGTTTCCGTAGTTACTCGCGCGCAAGCTGGCGGGATTGTTTTGTCCCAGAAGCGAGTCCGGGTTAATGACGAAGAGACCGCCATTGGATACTTCATCCAAGGTGTGGGAGAACGTATAGTTGAAGTGCGCAAAGATCCAGTTACGGAATTGCTCCCTCAGGGTGACAGTAACACCGTGGTAGTTGGACACGGCGCCACTCTGATACGTATTCACTTCACCGTAATTGGGCACAACGGGCGCCTCATTGATGCCAGGGATTCCTGCGTAGAGGCCGTAGGCGTCGTAGGCATTGGGCCACGGGTTGTTGTACGGCAATTGGATGATGTGGTTACCGTTGTAGTTGATACTGAGCGCGGTCGTCTGCCCGATCTGCTGGTCAATTTTCAGGTTCCACTCCTGCGCCTGGGGCGCGTGAATTGTCCCTTCGAGTGGCGAAAACGCGGGCGCCGGGAAAACTACGTTAATGGCTGAGAGCGCAGTCTCGATTTGATTATAGCTCTTCGAAACATTGAACGCCTGGGCAGCCGCTGCGAACGTCGCGGCAGATCCATTCGCTGTCGTATCGAAAGGATAGGTCCCCGTGGGAGGCCGAATGCGGAACATCACCGACACCGGGGGATTCCCCAGCAGGTTATCCACGAGGCCAGCGGCGGGATTGTCGTAGAAGATCCCGCCTCCTCCGCTGATTGTGGTCTTGCCGTTGAAAAACAGAAAATGATTCTTCCCCCCCCCGGGTGCCCAGCTAAACGCGAGGCGAGGAGAATACACTAGCGCGTCCACGCCAGGGTATGCCTGGTGCGCTCCGGAGTTGATGTCGCTGCTGTAGGGCACGTCGCCAGCCCCGGCACCAGCCTCTACGCTCGCCAAGGTGTCGAACGGACCCGTGAAGTTGGCGAAGCAATTGTGCTGGCAAACAGGATTGGAGTTGCGTTCGACACGCAGCGCCGCCGTCAGCGAAAAATTGGACGTTACCTTCCATGTATCGGTGGCATAAATACCCATCCCCCACAATGCAATGGGCACGTCGGAGGCCAGGTTGTCCGCTTCGCGGTATTGAAAGGCGAGTCCGTTGGCAAAATCCTGGAGCCCGTTGGCGAGGGTGGTCGTACCGATGTTCTCGAAGTACACCCTTGGACTGTTATAGAAGAAGTTATGGTCGCTCACGTCGTACCGGCGGAAATTCACGCCAAACTGCAGGTTGTGGTTTCCCTTCGTCCAGGTAAAGTTATCGATGAACTGGTACTGGGTAATGTTGCGGCCTTGCGGGAAGTCGTGCGAAGGGTTGAAATTTGTAAAGGTAGCGTCGCCGGCAAAATAGAGATCGTATGGGAAGAGGGCGTGCACCGCTGCAGTGTTTTGTGCGAATTGCGCAATGTAGTGGCTCAGTGTGGCTGTAAATTCATTCGTCTTATTGGAACCGAAGACGTGTCGTTCCTGCGCCTGATAGTCATAGGCAGGCTGATTGGAATTCGCGTCAAACCTCGAATCCACCGGATCTATATAGGTCGGCTGCAGTCCGTAGTCGAGCTTAAATCGGAAAAAGACATCGTCTTTCGAGGTCAGCTTGTAATCGAGTCGGGGAGCCAAAATCCACTCTTTCGCATAGGACGTCGGCGTCTCGGTTACGACTTGCGAGCAATTCCACTGCGAACCGGTCGTGGGGTCGCCCCATCCGGGTAATACACCGGCCACGCAACCTGGGCTCTGCGTGCCTGCAACTGCGGTCTTGCCTTTTGCCGCATTCGCATACTCATTCATTATGAACTGGTACGTCGCCGATTCGTTCGGCGCGACGTTGGCAATATTTGCCAGCAGCGCCGTTGCAAAAGCTGGCGTCGGCATCGTTACGGGATCTACGTTTGGCAACACGAAGTGCAACCCTTCGGTATCTATAAAGAACCAGAATTTGTCCTTCACAATCGGCCCACCGACACCGCCGGCCCACTGGTTGGCGTTATCGAACGGCCGCGGGGTTGCGGTCGAATTGCTGAGCCAGTCATTTGCATTCACATACCGGCCATTCCACCAATATTGCGCGTTGCCATGGAAGGCGTTCGTGCCGGACTTGGTGACGTAGGTGACCTGCGCACCCATGAGCTGGCCATATTGGCCAGAATAGGCATTGGTTGTCACCGTCGTTTCCTGCATCTCGTTGGCCCCCAGCGTCAGGTTGGTTGCCCCGGAGTTGTTGATGTTGAAGTACGGGTCCATGTCGTTTTCGCCGTTTACTGTGTACAGGTTGGAGGTGCCTGGCAAACCGTTCACCGTAAAGTTGCCATAGCCATATCCTGTTGCTACCACAACACCCGGAGCTGTAAACGCCATCGTCGTGATGTCGCCTCCCGGAGCCGGAAGCAAGGAGACTTCGACAGGCGTGAAGGACGTTGAGACTCCCGGCTCCGTGCTGATCAACGGGGCCTCACCCTTCACTTCTATTGTCTCTGCTCCCTTTGAAAGTTCCAGTGCCAGGTCGACTTGGGACGTTTGCCCCACCTCGACTGTAGTCGTGTGGGTAATTTTCGCAAAGCCGCTTACCGTGGTCGAAACCTCGTAATGGCCTGGTTTCAACAGGTCGAACCGATACAGGCCTTCGCCACTTGAAGTGATTGTCTGCGTTGCGCCAGTATCAAGGCTCTTCAAGTTTATGACCGCATTTGTGACCACCGCTCCGGTTGGATCGGTCACCCGGCCCGCAATGCCGCCGGCGACCAGCGATTGGCCTACTGCCTGATTTACACACACCAAAGTGAGAAGGACTGCTACGAATACCCCTATTCTGAACAGCTTCATCCGAACCTCCTTAAAAGACTTGTTATCACCTTGCGCTGACGCCCGCTGCCAACTCGCAAGGTGAGCTACGTGGGGAAGGCAGACACAGCCAACTCCTACAAACTCTTAGCTTGTCAAGTTAGGTAAGCTCCCACCACAGGAGCTAATAACAGGACACACTTATCGCAATTGGCTAACCAAACCGCCCACCATCTAAAGCTTTATATTTTAATAACTTACATGCCTTCTAGAAGGGCGTATTAGACGTGGAATACAGAATTAAGTAGCTCAGGATAGTTCTTACCAAAATTCATATA
>Ga0326728_10012487_pt1 | contig 18843 bp, 15 predicted proteins | sample MB3enrmetagenome_FD_207602 | JGI IMG/M metagenome (GOLD analysis project Ga0326728, IMG submission 207602) | Lab enriched peat soil microbial communities from McLean, Ithaca, NY, United States - MB31MN | ecosystem: Environmental > Terrestrial > Soil > Wetlands > Peat | place: USA: New York... | reverse complement strand
AGATGGCTGGTAAGTGATTTGGAATCAGTCCGGGGGTGAGGTGAAAATATATTTCCAAAATCGGTGACCGGCCTTAGGGGGTTGGGGGGCCGGGGGATTGTGAGGCGGCGGCGAGGCGCGCAGGTCGTTGAAAATAAAAGCTATTTGAATCGAGAGGCGGCCGATTTGGTGCGAAGACGGAACGTCTCCGGAACGACACGTAAAGATTCGCCAGCCGCCGGGACTTCTTTTCGAGCGGCCGACGATTCGATTCGGGATTTGGCCGTGGGCCGGTAAACGCTACGCCTCCGGAGGGATGTGACCACCGGCAACCCGGTCAACGTCCGGATGCGCCGTGATTCAGGGCCTCACCGCCAGTTACGACAGTCACGGGCCACTTCCGCGGGGATGCCGACGTCCAGGTGGGTAAGACTCCGCGTGGCCGACCATACTACCACTCAGCCAGACCTGGATACCTGCGCCGAATTTCGGCTCTTTCAGCGCGAGAAGACGACTCCGTGGGGCAGGCCGGATCCTTTCCAGCCATGTGGCCACTCCCGATCGACGAAGTCAAAACCAACCTTCCCGTCCGTGTCGCGAAAGGTATCGTCTATTGCGATGCTGCCTGTCGCCTGGTTCAGTTTCAGCAGATAAAGCCTTGGAGAACCGGTCACTACCAGTCGCTGCGCCTTCGCGTCCCATCCCGTCCAGTGTGGACGGTAAGCATCGCTAAGCTTCACGCGCGACACCTCCACGGGTTTCCGGCCATCCGCAATGTCAAGTACAATCAGGCCGTTCGTCACGGGGACGCTCTGAATCAGGTAGCGCCCAACGATGGTCGGGACACCGCAGTAGCTGCCAGGGAACAGGTACACCAACTGCGATTTAGGGTTGTCTGTGTTTACATCGGTGATCCGCTCGATCCCACACCCCAGCGTTTGTACGAAGATCGACCCATCCGGACCGAGACGAGGCTCTTCCGGACTGATCTGCCCATAGTGATCCTCACCCGTATCGAAGTATGCGGTCTTGAGGAGTTTGAGATCGGAAAGACGCCACACCTGGTACGTCAGGCCACGAAAAACATCGTCAAGATGCATGGAGGAGTTCGTAGACACCACCCGGTCCATTTCGGGAAGCACGATCAGGCTGTAAGGCGTCAGCAGTGCGCCCGGAAACGCCGGGTCCGCAGTGCTGGCGGCACGAATCACCTTGCCCTCATCGTCAATTTCCACCAGACCGCCTGTTTTGCCCAGGCCCGGGCTCTCGCCGTGGTGCTTGTGCTGAAAAGTCGCGAGCACATGTCCGTTGGGTAACCGCAGGTAGGAATGCGGGTGCATAAAACCCGCCATATCGTCAAAGGAGGCGGCGACCTTCGGATGCAGCGCGTCGCGCAGATCGAAGATGAACGTTCGGCCCGCGGTGTGATCGTTGGCAAACAGCATGCCGCTTGCGGGCATGGTGTACTCCGTGTGATGCACCATCATCGTCTGCTGATCGGTCGCCACCGTCGTTAGCAGATGGCCGTACGACGCCGATTCCGGGTCCGCATCGATCACCGCGAGAAAGTCCTTGCCTTTGAGTGCGGCATCGCCTGTCCAGGCAAACAGGTAGTGGCCCGATGCCTTCGCTTTCCGCTCTTGAGACCGCACCGGGAAGCCGATGATGCAACAGACCAGTGGAAGAGCGAGCAGAGCACGTTTCATTGACACCTCCATCACAAATCAGAGTGCTTCCGTGTCTGCCGATCTTACCACTAACAGCAAGGCAAAATGGACTGAACAGCCTGACTTGCGACCATTTACCGAAGTTGTGCCCAACCGACGGCACATACGGCGGTAATCCAAATGAGCGAACCCGGGGGCATCCCTAGAACTGTCCGATTGTTTCCGGATGGTTGGGCATCCGGAAGTTGGCCGAAACGACCGTCCGGGAACGGGTTGATCCAGAGAGAATTCCACAGGCGACACAGGTGGTGTCGCCGAAAAGGGCCGTTTCACTGAAAATGAGGGCTATTTGAATCGAGAGGCGGCCGGTTGGTGCGAAGACGAAGGTCTCCGGAACGACACGTGAAGATTCGCCAGCCGCCGGGAGTCTCTTTTCGAGAGGCCGACGATTCGGGATTTGGCCGTGGACGGTAAACTCTACGGCGTCAGGGAGGATCTGACCACGGGCAGCCCCGTCAACTTCCGGATGCGCCATGGTTCATTCCCTATCCGTTTTTTTTGATCGAACCGATGTGTAGCGTTCTCAATTCTGGATGGTGATTAACGTTCCAGCTTGCGTGGCCTGGCCGCTATAGGTGGCGGTGATCGATTGGTCGCCGTTTGCGAGGCTGGATGGCACCACGACGTTGAATTGATACTGGCCCACGGCGACCAGACCGGCGAATTGCACGGTGGCGGCGATTCCTCCTATTTTGATCACTGGCAGCGGCGACAGAGTTCCAGTTTGGGTCGTCGATCCGCTCACGACCGGGGTCGAGGTTGGTCCGAAGCCGTTTCCGTAGAGAACGACGGTTTCGCCGGGCTTGGCGGGCGTGGTGAGGCCGGCGTATAGAGATGCCGGACCGAGGTAGGCTCCGTTCGAGTGCGTGGCGGCGACGTAGGGTCCACCGTTGAAGACGAAGAATGACGGCGAAAGCGGTTGCGCCTGAGCGGTGAATGAGGCGCTAGCGGTTCCGCCGGCGGTGACCACCACCTGCACCGGACCGTTCATCGCGTCGGGCGGTGTCAGGATATTGATCTGCGCCGGACTGATGTAGTACACGTATGCGTTCTTGCCGTTCACCGTCACGCTGACCTGATCCAACTGCGTCGGCAGTTTGTTGCCCACGAAATCCGAACCTTGCCAGATGCGCGAATCGCCGGCGGGCGCGAGGTTCGCGCCCTTGATCTCGACCCAGGTATTCGGCGCTATGGTGGGGCTTTCGCCTTCCGCATTGGCCACTTCTGAAATGACCGGACCGTAAGCGATGTTGAAGTCCGATTCCATCATCACCGTTGCATACGGGTTCCAGGTTGACATCATGTAGAAGAGTCTCAGAGTGTTGCCGGAGACGATGGTGAAGCGCTCGATCAGGCAGGGGGCGTAGGGGAAGCCGCGGGTGGTGGCGGGGTTGTTTTTCGTCTGGTCGCCGATGGTGGGACCGGCTGGTCCCGAGGAGTTCGGAGCGGAGGTGACACCGGCGGGCATGGCAGTGGGGCAATCGTTATCGGCTTCGGTCGCGTAGTAATAAAACATGAAATTTCCGAATCCCTTGTCGCGGCATGGATTGAAGATTGCTTGGGGAGCGCTCCACGGTCCCCAGGGCGTCTGCGAGTACGTGAGGTAGACGCTGTTTGCCCTCCGTTGAAGGTCATCAGCCAGAGGCCGAGCTGCTGTGAATAAAAGGCGGTGAGATCGGTGATCGTGGGGTTCAGGGGATTTATGTCGTTTACGATGGGCACGGCGGCCGATTCGCTCGATGACCAGATGGGCTGGCCATTGCTGGCGCCGGCGAAATAACGGGTCGCGCTGTTGCCGTTCGGATCGAGGCCAGTCCAGAATTCGCTGGAGGGGACGATCGACAGATAAATGTTGCTGGCATGTGGTAATCCGATGCCAAAAACAAGCATGACCGGTTCGGGCGAGACCGGCGGAGGCGTGCCGAGTTGGCCCGGTTGTGCCGGGTAAAAATGGGTCCTGACGAAGTGTCCATTGGGCAACGCCGAAATGGTCCGGCCGGACGTGAAGGCCAGCGTGCTTTCGTTAAACGTCGTGAGCACGGAATAATCTCCGGTCTGATCGTTGACGCCGGGAGATACATTTACGTTGCCGGTCTTGATGCCGAGGTAAATGGCGCCGTTCAAGCTTACGCCCGTGCTGGGGGTGTTGTCGGTGCCCATATCGACCGGGGTTCCGTTCGGTTGCGGCGGCGGTTGGACTTCGAGGCCGTGATTGCCGCTCAGGAAAAAATTGAGAAGCAGCCCGTCCGACGCGTTGGCGGTGGTGCTTCGCGCAATGGGATCGTGGGCTTGCCATAGAAACGAATTCGTCACATCCGACTAGGCGCCGTATCCGGCCGCGCCAATGGTGTCGCCGAAGGTGACGATCATTTCGCCGTTGTTCTCGAACACCACGGGAACATCGTCGCCCAGGATATCGGCATTGGTTAGAGTCTTGCTGGTGGTCGGCTTGCACGCCGGCGATTTGGCCGTGATGGTGGCATCCCACTCCACCCAATCGCAATCGCCGTTCACCTGATAGAGTTTGACGGAGGAGTTCGGGATATATGTGAGCGCTGGAGACTGCGCGAATACGGCCGGCAGTCCGGCTAGCGCGATGAGAGCGGCAAGTAAGCTGGGATATTTCATTGGTGAACCGTTATCAGCGTTCCAGTCTGAGTGCTTAATCCGTTGTAAGCCGCGGTGATGGGCTGATCTCCATTCGCCAGCGAGGCCGGTATCACCACGTTGAATTGAAACTCGCCCGGCGCCACCAGGCCGGCAAACAGCACCGTCGCGGCGACACCGCCGATGGCGATCGAGGGCAGCGGTGAGAGCGTTCCCGACTGCGTCCCGGATCCGCTCACCACGGCCGCCGACGTTGGCCCGAAGCCGTTGGCATAAATCACCACCGTCTCGCCCGGCTTGGCGGGAGTGGTCGAACCGGGATACAGGCTGGACGGCCCCAGCAAGCTTCCATTGACGTGCGTGGCGCACAGGTACGGTCCCCCGTTGAAGATGAAGAACGAAGGAGACTCCGGCTGCGCCTGAGCGGTAAATGCCGTGCTCATCGTTCCGTCGACCGTGACTTGGACCTGGACCGCTCCCGACATGGCATCCGGCGGCGTCAGAATATTTACCTGCGTGGGGCTGATGTAGAACACGTAGGCGGCTTTTCCGTTCACCGTGGCGCTGACGCGATCCAACTGCGTCGGCATTTGATTGCCCACGAAGTCCGAGGCTTGCCAGATGCGCGAATCGCCAGCGGGTGCGAGGTTCGCGCCTTTGATCTCCACCCAGGTATTCGGCGCGATGGTGGGACTTTCGCCCTCGGCATTGGCGACCTCCGCAATCTCCGGACCGCTGGCCGTGGGGGGCGCACCGGCAAAATAGGCGGTGACATACAAATCGTTTGCCAAGACATCGGTGCCCTCAAAGCCGTTGCCAAAAGAGAAGCTCCACTCGAAGCCCGTGGCTGGGCCGGTGGTTTGGCAGGCGCCCTGAATCGTGGCGCCCTGGCAGGCCCAATAGAGATAGGGCTGCATGTTCTTGAACGGGCCGACCGCGATATCGGGCGCGGCGGCCACGGGCGCGCCCGGGCTCAAGCCAAGTTGGTTATAGAACAATTCCCCGAACGGATTGCCGCTGGCGGCGTCGGAGCAGATATAGGAAGCGTCGCAGCCCGGGTCAACCGGCGGCAATTCCCATTTTGTCTGGCCGAGGTAGCCGGCGCCATTATAGGCGTTCATGTTGGCGACGAATTGGCTGGCCGAGTTCCAGTTCATGGCGCCGTCGGAGTTGACGCATATTTTCGGATTGCCCTGATCCTTGCAAGGCGGCAGGCCGAAGGTGTCGGTGGCCGCCAGATTAGCGTTCGCCAGCCAGGTGACGTTGGTCACCGGGTCGTAGACGGTCTGCCCGCCAGGATTGACTTCCAGTCCGGCGCCCGTGGCAGGCGGGGTTCCGGATATTTTGCCCTGGACGATCGGCAGCACATACAGGAAATTAGGGACGGTATTGCTGCCCTGGAACCCGCTGTTGAAGGAAAAAGTTCCATAGCCCGTGGAGTTCGGGGGGGTGGTTTGCGACCAATAAAGATAGGGCTGGAAATTGCTGAATGGACCTACGGTGTTGTTGGGGATGGGAACCGCGGTATTGGGCGCCGTAAGGCCCAATGCATTGTAGTACAGCGAACCCAACGCGCTGGCAGAGCAGTTGAACCCGAACGAGTTGTTTTGTGGCCCCACAAATCCGCAACCGCTGTCGGCGAGCGGCGTGGTTGGGAGTTGCCAGTTGGTGTGCCCCAGGTAGTTGGCGGCGTTCATGGCTTTAACCCATGCGGCCGCGGCCTGGTAGCTCATCGAGCCGCTTGGGTTTACGCACGGTTGCGTGCCGAAAGCGTTGCATAGCGGGAGGCCGAATCGGTTGGTGGCGGCCAAATTGGCGTTCGCAAGCCAACTGACGTTATTTACGGTGTCATGAACGGTGATGCCGTCCGGGCTGAGGACCAACGTCGCGCTCGCCTGCAATAGCGACAACCCGCAGGCCATGAGCACAGCGGCCCCGATCGTGGTCCGGATCCCGCGATCGCGGAAACCATCCAGCATCGCTGTCAGGTGGCGGCAGCGGTTCGGGAACGTGGCGCCGCCTTCGATTCGCATGATCTTGATTTGACGAACGGGCCCCCTCCGGAGATTCATTGAAACAATTGTGCAATAAAAGCCGTTCGCTGTGGGCCCTCAACGCTACCAGTTACTTTTGGAGCGGCCTTCCGGCGGGTTCCCTCTCCAGACGAGGCCAGAAAGTAACTAGCCAAGGCCTCGCCTTGATATCCCTGCGGGATATGGGAGTCAGAAGTCAGCAGGGCCACCGGCGGCGCCGGGTTGAATAATCTGTGACCGGGGCGAGGGTTGACAGGCTGAAGCCTGTCTTTAGGCCGGCTGACGCGGGCGGGAATACCTGTGCAGGATTGGAAGAGAGACAGACGACAAAAAACGATCGTCTGTCCCACCTCGAACCCGGCTGTCTCACCGGGGCAGAGTCACAGATTAGGAGCCAGGAGTCAGAATGGCAACCGCGTAGGCGTCTCCCAGATGCGCCCCTGCGAGCAGTCGGTCTTAAGATTGCCGGGTAATCCCTGGAAACGAGAACAAAATTCTCGTTGGAGCCCCTATAACGGGAACTCAGCCGGCCGGAGCCCCCGTTCCGCTTGTTGGGCGGCGATTCGCTCTATTCCTGCCTCGCCCCGGACCAGCAGACCATTCGAGAGCACGCTCGCGCACCGCCAGCTTGAGCGCATCCATGAAGCGGAAGGCTTCCGGCTTGCCTGCACCTTTGATTTCGAAGCTCACTATGGCGCCGTAGAGATGGGGGGGAAACAGGCGGCGAATGGCGGCCGCGTCGGGATGGGCGGGATCCCCCGTAAAGTGGACTCAAAACCGGATCTTACCGGCCAACTCAAAGTCCCTGGGATTTCCCGCGCTGGTGATCGTCCCGAAGGCGGCGCTGCCAAACGAGCCGTTCGGATCGTTCAGAGGCGGCGTGTTGCTGACGTTGAAGACTTCCGCGCGGAATTCCAGATTGAGGCGCTCCGATAACCGGAACATCTTGCTAATCATCAGGTCGGCATCCTGGAGCCCGGGCCCCCGCACCGGATTCCGCGAACTGTTGCCGATGCTGAATTGTCCGGCAGCGGTGAAGGCCGACTTGTCGAACCACTCGGAAGCGCTTCGAGTGGCGAAGTCGTTCGGGTTACCGATGCGATTGGGGCGCTGAACGGCGTAGCCGAACGCGGACAGGGTATTGGTCGCCTGTGTGACGGGCACCGCGTCTCCGGCCTGGATGCGTACGATGCCGCCGATTTCCCAACCCGAGATCTTCCACCATCGCGGAATCCGGTACACCCAGCCAGCCGAAAAGACGTGGGGGATGTCGCCGCTCGATACGTCTCTTTCGAGCTTGCGATTGAAGGCGTCGGCGGCCCCGATTGTGGTGAGCGTGGGTCCGGTAAAGATGGTTTGAGAAAAGTATGTCGAAGCGTCGTCAATGAGCTTGGAAAATGTGTACGCGAAGGTGAATGTCAAGCCTCGCGAAAACCGTTTTTCCAGCTTCATCTGCAGCGCTTCATATTCCGAATCGGCCACATTGTCGCGGAACAGGGCTACGTTGGTGAATCGCGGAAAGGCGCGCAAGAGTTGTTGCTCGGCGATGGTGGGTTGTCCTAAAGACGACGAAGTTGGAATCTGCCCGTAATAAGGGTTGGCAACCTTGACCGTGAGAGCGGATCCCACCGCCAGGTCCGCAGCCGGCACCTGGTTGAGGTTGGATTCCGGCAAGCCGAGATGGGTGTTCTTCGATCCGAGATAGCCGATCTCGAAGTTCACATCGCTTCCCAAGGTCTTCTGCACGGTGAAGTTCCACTGCTGGGAGTAGCCGGAGCCAACGTTGCGGTCCACGCCGAAAACCCCCTGGCCCAGCCCCGAATTCGGATTCGGCGCCGAAACCTGGACGGTGGGACCGTTCGAGAGGATGAAAGCCGGGTTGATGTTATCCAGCGATTGTTGCCCCACCGTCTGCACGAACGGGAACTGTGGCAGCGTGAACGGCGTGGTGATGCCGGTCTGTTCGAACCAGACCATTCCGTAACCCGAACGAATCACCCAGGACTCGCCGAGCCTGTAGGCCAGGCCCAGGCGCGGCCCGAAATCGCAGCACTCGAGTTCCCTGGCGGTACGCGGGAAATCGAGCACCTGCGTATTCAGGTTGAAAACGGCATCCTGGCGATGGACCTCAGTAGAGGGAAAGTTGAGGGTATAGCGAGTGCCGATATTCAGGGTAAGCCGGTTCGAAACCTTCCATTCGTCGCCCGCAAAGAATTCCGCGATATGGGCACGCTCCTGAAGCGCTTGTTTTTGTATGTCGATGCTGAAGGCGTTGACCTGGCCCAACAAGAGCGAAGCCAGGGCATTCCCGCCGGCACCCGTAGAAGAATCGGTGCCCGTGGTGGTGAAGGCATACGAACCGGTCGGGTTCGCCGGATTGACGATGTCGAGAGCTTCGCGCCGGAGATCCGTTCCGAACTTGAAGGTGTGCCGTCCGCGAACCATCGAGAAGGTGTCCAGAAACTCGGTAACCGACGTAGTGAAATTGGCGTTGGCGGCGGTGGTCGGTCCAATCTGCTGATACCCAGTGACCGTAAAGATGGGGAGCGTGGACGGGAATGCGCTGACAGGCGCGCCGGGGATGGTAATGCCGCCATTCTGGAGCGATGTCTGGTTCACGTACCGGCGGGTGTATCCGAAGCGCGCCTGGTTCAGCGTGGACGGCGAAACAGTCCAGTCGTATTCGGAGGCGATGCCGTCTCCCCGCGTGATGGCATGTCCGATGACCCCGCTCGTGAGATTGCCGCTGCCATCCGGAAGAAACGGCACGGGGTTGTCGTCGTCGCGGAGATACGAGTAGCGGACAAACGCGCGATGTTTTTCGTTGAAGACTTGATCCACGCGGCCGTCAAATTGGTCCTGTTTGTCCGGCTCGACGCCGGTGAGTATGAAGTTGTTTGCCGCGGCCGCGTTGGGCAACGGATAATGCTCGAAGACCTGCGCCGCAAGGGAATCGAAGCGGCTCGCCGGGATCGTATTGCCGGGGAAAGGCGTTCGCGGCGCGCCTGCCGGGTCGTAAATCGTGGAGGTGAACACGCCGCCGCGCTGGGCCACCGTGGGCACCACGCTCTGGCGGGTGATTCCGGTTCGCAGCCGGGTGCCCTGCCAGTCCGCAAAGAAGAACGTCTTATTCCTGCGGATCGGCCCGCCTACCGCCAGCCCGTACTGGTTGCGGCGAAATTCCGGCCGCGGGCCTGGCTGCGCAAAATAGTTCCGGGCGTTGAGATCCTCATTGCGGAAGAACTCAAAGAGCGTCCCGTGGAATTGGTTGCCGCCGGATTTCCCGATCACCATGACCGTGCCGCCGTTGGATCTGCCGTATTCGGGCGAGTAGGCGTTGACGTTCAGCTTGAATTCCTCCATGGCGTCGATGATCGGATAGAAGGCGACCTGGCCGGGTTCGGGTTGGAGGACGCTGATTCCGTCGTAAAGGTATTCATTGGTGCGCGGCCGGCTTCCGTTGATGCGTGGCAGCAGCGACCCTCCACCGGGCAAGGCGACGCCCGGGGAGAGTGCGACCAGGGGAATGAAATTGCGCCCGTCGAGGGGCAGCGTCTCCAGTTGCGGCTGGCTGACGTGATAGCTCACGGAGCCGCTGGCCGTTTCCAGCAACGACGCCTGAGCGTTCACATCAACCGACTGCGAGGCTTGCCCCACTTCCAGCTTGACATCCAGCCGGATCTGGTCGCCGATGCGCAGTGTGATGCCCTCCTGCCGGTAGGGACGGAAGCCGGGCTTCTCGACCGTCAGCACATATTGTCCGGCGGCCAGCCCGAGCAGATGATATTCTCCACGGTCGTCGGTTATGACGTCGAACCGGATGCCGGTGGCCTGTTCTTCGCTAGTGACTTTGGCTGTGGTCACGGCGAGACCCTGGGGATCCTGAATCGCGCCGAACAGTTCGGCTTTTCCAGCCTGTGCGAACGAGTACGGGGACAGGGCCGCGAGCGCGGCGAGAGCGGAAAGGACTTGGTGCAAGCGCATGTCTTGTAAGAATACCAATGTAACGGATGCAAGACAATTGCGGCGGGCGGCCGGCCGGCCGCTTTCCGGTGGCCGGCCAGCGATTGCTCCGATTTTCCGCTGAAACAGGAATATGAAACTTTCCGCGAGAAACCCGTCCCGCAAGAATAACTTGGTCCGAAGCCGCGATCTCACCGCGGAGACACGGAGGAACGGAGATCGGCGCGGAGGAAGACCGAGAGAAAGAAGAGAAAGCGTAGTTGCGTGGATAGGCGGGCTCGAGTCTGGATCGAGTCCGCTGCTGCCGTTCGAGAACGCGGAGCGAGCGGAGAAACTCCATTCCGGATCGGGCGATGTGTTCCCGTTAACAGCAAACCGATCAAGATTTGTGCGGGGATCCTAAGCTCGTTCGGGACTTCGCCCGAACGAGTAGCCCCTGGCGGGGCCGTAGGAAGTCAGGAGTCGAGGAAGTCAGAAGCCAGAAGGCCCCCGCCGAAGCTGGCCGGCATGGCGGCCTGGGTGCCGCGCGGTGGATTGACACTTCTGTCTTCTGACTTCTGTCTTCTGGCTTCTCAACATCGACAATGTTTTGGCGATGTTGGCGCTGTAAGCGCCTAGAGGTACACAATATTCACGAGGTCGTTAATTAGCAGAAGATAAAGGCCTTAGCCTGGCGGTGAGGGTGGGATTCGAACCCACGGTACCCAGAGGGTACAACGGTTTTCGAGACCGCCCGATTCAACCGCTCTCGCACCTCACCGGCTCTGAGCGGAACGCTCTTTTATTGTAGCAAAGCCGCCGTGTTCACCGCTCGGAGACGCGCCGCCACCGCCGTCTTGAAGGCCTCATCCTGAATCGAATCCAGGTTGATACGGACATTCTCCAGCGCCCCCGTCTTGGCCGCCGCGATCAACGCCTTGGCCACTGCCAGGTCGGAGCCGAACTTGGCGGGAATCTGCAGCGCTGCGAGGCGCGATTCCATGGCTGCCGCGCGCTCCAGCACTTCGAGCGGCACCAGGGCGGCGCCGTGCAGCGCTTCTTCGACAAACGGAGCGCGCTCCTCTTTCGGACGCTTGTACGCCGCCATCACGCGCTGAAAGGCTTCGGCATCGCGCTCCACGGCGTCCGTAAAAAACCGCCGGTCCTCCTCGAACGCGCTGCTGTCCTGCTTGGCCAGGCGCGTGACCATGGCCCCCAGTGCCGCAGACATGGCCGCCGCCGCCGCCGAGGCACTGCCGCCGCCGGGAGTGGGGGTGGGCGCCGCCAGCGCGTCCAGGAATTCGGGCAGGCCGCTGCGCGCCGCCATGGCTTCCACAATGCGGTTTTCCAGCACCAGCTCGGGGCGAAAGTTCTCGTACCGCAGGAAGTACTCCGCCGACATCTCCACGGCCTTCCTGGGAATCAGCCCCACGATTTCGCTCCCCACTACCGCTACTCCGTAGCGCTCCGCCTCGCGCCGCACCGTCTCGAAGACCAAGTGCATGGGCGTCTGCTCGAAATCGGTGAGGTTAATGGAGACCTGCGCCAGGTTGCGCGAAGCCAGCGACACCCCCATCGACTTGACGTAGCGGAAACCGCCGGACGAGAAGCGAATGGTCTTGGCGATTTTCTTGGCGATGGCGATATCGGGCGTGGCCAGGTTGATGTTGTAAGCGATCAGAAATTTGCGCGCGCCCACCACCACCGCGCCCGCCGTGGGATGGCAAACGGCATCGCCGCAGTCGGGCTGGCGCTCGGGCACGGTGCCCATCTCTTTCACCAGCGCCTCGAACTGACCGCGCCGGATGTTTTCCAGGTTCACGCGCTCGGGACGGCGGGCCGCGGCTTCGTAGAAATAAACGGGCACCCGGAGCTGCTCCCAGATGGCGCTTCCCACCCGCTCGGCAAGCTTGACGCAGTCTTCGAGCGTGACGCCCTCAATGGGAATGAAGGGCACCACGTCGGCCGCCCCGATGCGCGGATGCGCGCCCTGATGCCGCGTCAAGTCGATGAGCGATACGGCCTTCGCCACGGAGCGCAGAGCCGCATCGGCAACCGCGGCGGGTGGTCCGACGAAGGTCAGTACCGAGCGGTTGTGGTCGGCGTCGGACTCGCGATCCAGCAACACCACTTCGGGGACTGCCAGAATGCTCTCGACAATCGCATCGATTTTGGCGGCATCGCGCCCCTCGGAAAAATTGGGAACACACTCGACCAGTTGTCGCGCCATAAGAAAGAACACTTATTCTAACGAAGCGTCAGGGCGCCGATGGCGCTATCAGGGGTAAGGGCGCGACCAGGGGGTCGCGCGGACCCGGGGGGTCCGCCCCACCAAAGCGCCTCGTACTTGTCCAGCTAGTTCTTGGACAGTACTAGCCACGGCTCTCGCCCGACCGGTAAATCAGCACGCCGATCATGTTGGCCACCGCCGCCACGCCGCAGATCTTTCCGGCGTACGCCGCCGCGCTCACTACGTTCACGATGGGATGGACCGCAATGACCAGCGAGACCGGGCTGGCCACGAACCCGCCGAACGCCACCACCTTCAGCCACGCGGGCAGCGCCCTCCGCAGCGCCCGGTTTCCCATCCACGGAAGGGCGAAGAGCGCCACGCAGGTGAGCGCGTACAGCACTGTGGACGATTCGCTCAATGGCGTATCCGCTCAGGGAAGCGGAGTCGTCTTCAGCGCTTTGCGAAGCTGGGCCATCCAAGCCTCCACTTCTTCCAGCTTCGAAGGGATGCCCGCCGAAATCACCTTCGGCGCGCCGGCCGTTATCAGGACGTCGTCCTCGATGCGCACGCCGATACCCTTGTACTTTTCGAACGCGCGGCGAACGGCGGCGATGAACTTCTCGTTCTCCGGCGTCTGGGGAAGCTCGTCGAGCGCGCCGGGCCGGATGTAGATGCCGGGTTCGAGCGTGATGGCCATCCCGGGCTCGAGTTCGCGGCCCCCGGGATCGTGGACATTCAATCCGATTCCATGGCTGATGCCGTGGTTGAACCAGATGCGAAGCTGCTGGCCGCTGGCCATATCCGCGATCAGCCCGAGCTTGAACAGACCCTCCCTGAAAACCTTGTTGGCCGCGCCCTGAACGGAATCGTCCGCGCCGGAAACCGTGTGGCCGGGCCGCGCCATTTTGAGAGCCGCCTGCTGCGCCTCCCACACCAGGCGGTAGATTTCGGCCTGTTCCTTCGTATACTTGCCGCTCACCGGAATGGTGCGCGTGACGTCCACGCTGTATCCGTCAAACTCGGCGGCATCGTCCATCAGCAACAGATCGCCCGCCTGCATGCGGTCGCGGTTGCTTTCGTAGTGCAGGGTGGTGGCGTTCGCTCCAGAAGCCACGATGCACGGATATCCCCAGTGGGCGTTGCGGCGCAAAAACGTAAACTCGAACTGCGCCTGGATTTCGTACTCCCACGCGCCCGGCGCGGCCACGGCGTAGGCGCGCTGGAAGGCCTCGGCGGTGATATCCGCGGCGTGCTGCAGAATGTCGATCTCGCGTGGCGACTTCACACTTCGCAGAGCCGAGAAGACGAGCGTGGCGTCCTTGACGGTCAGCCCCGCGGCGGTCAACTTCGCCGCGAAGTCGATCTCGCGGCGATACTCGGCGGCGCGCCCGCGCGAGATCAGGTAGATCTCGGCTTCCTTTTTGGCGGCGTTTTCGATGACATCGCGAAACTCTCTCGCAATATCCACCGGGATGGGCGGCGGCGGTTTGAGCGCGCCGCCCCGGCCGCCTCTCCCGCCTGCCGCGCCGCCGTCGGATTTGAGAACCGCCTCGGCCGGCGGGATCAGCGCCGACAGAAACGCGTTCAACTGCCGCGCGTCCCAGACATCCTGAATCCCCGAAATATCGCGACCTTCGGCGGGAGTCAGGATGTGGCCCGTCCAGGTCTCCTGCGCCGGATTGGAAGGCGCGAGAAACAGAATCTCGCGCACCTTTCCCGCGCCGGGGACCATGACCAGGGCGTTTCCGGGTTGCGGAATACCGGTCAGGTAGAAGAAATCGTTTTCCTGGCGATACGGCCAGTCCACGTCGCCCGCGTAATTTCGCGGCTCGGCCGCGTACAGGATCAGGATCCCCTTGGGGCCCATCTGCTGCATGACGGAGCGCCGGCGCGCGGCGAGGTCGGCCACGCGGCCGCGTTCCCAGGAGACCGGCGGCGGCGGGGCCACTCTCCAGACGCCCGCATCGGCGGCGCGCCCGTGCCCGCCGGACAAAATCAGGGCCAGCCAAAAGACCCCCAGAGATCCGCGCATTTGTGTTTCCCCATTGTGGCACAGCGCGGCTTCGCCGGGAGCTTGCAGCGGCCAGCTTTTGCATCAGCCCGGTGGGCATCCGTTTGATTTCGGGGGTTCCTTTGCCAGACGGTTGTGGTCGGAGTCGAGCAGGAGATGAAGGTCTCGAGCGGGCAGCAAGGGCGATCCTCGGATTTGGACTACAGCTCCAGACCGCCGCCAGCGCCGCGTGTACAATGGCGGGAAGCGGAGCCAATCAGACGAATGGAACATTACACGTGGGACAGCATGGAAAAGGAAGTCCTCAGCCCGACCATCGCGCGCAAGATCATCACCGGCGAAAGAGCCATGGTCGCCCAGGTCTTCATCGCCAAGGGTGGGATCGTGCCCGAACATCACCACGAAAGCGAGCAGATCACCTACATCCTGGAAGGCGCGTTGAAGTTTGAAATCGAAGGCCGGGAGATCGTAGTGGCCGCCGGACAGGTGCTGTGCATCCCCTCCCACGTGCCGCATCGCGCCGTGGCCCTGGAAGATACCGTGGATCTCGATATCTTCAGTCCCATCCGCCATGACTGGCTGAGCAAGAACGACCAGTATCTGCGCGGATAGGCGCCGCGCCGGCGTGTACAATGGCCGCATGGATCTGGGCTTGAAAGATCGCGTGGCCATCGTGGCGGCGTCCAGCCAGGGCTTGGGCAAAGCGGTGGCTTTGGGACTGGCCAGAGAGGGCGCCAGGCTGGCACTCTGCGCCCGCACGGAATCGACTCTCGCCGCCGCGGCGGAGGAGATCCGCCGCCAAACCGGTGCCGCCGCGATGTCGCGCGCCGTGGACGTCACCGACTACCAGCAGGTGCGGCGTTTCGTTGCCGCCGTCGAGGCCGAGTATGGCCGCATCGATATCTGCGTGGCCAATGCGGGCGGCCCGCCCTCGAAGACGTTCGCCGAAACCACCGTCGCCGATTGGCAGGCCGCGTCCGATCTCAACCTCATGAGCACGGTCTACTTCGCCAAGGAAACCCTTCCCCTGATGCAGCAGCGGCGCTGGGGCCGGTTCATCGCCATCACCTCGGTGTCGGTCAAGCAGCCGATCGAAGGCCTGATCCTTTCCAATTCCGTGCGCTCCGGAGTGAACGCCCTGATCAAAAGCTTGGCCAACGAATACGGGCCGTACAACGTGCTGGTCAATAACGTCTGTCCCGGATACACGGCCACCGCGCGGCTCCTGTCGCTCGCACAGACGCTGGCGGAGAAGCAGGGCGTATCGCCGCAGGACATCGAGGAGCGCTGGGCCGGCCAGGCTCCCCTGCGGCGCATCGGCCAACCCGAGGAGTTCGCCAATTTGGTGGTCTTTCTGGCTTCCGAGCGCGCCAGCTACATCACGGGAGCCTCCATCGCGGTCGACGGCGGCATCGTCCGAGGGTACTGAACACTCCAACCGCTTGCTTACGCGCGCGGCTCCGAACAGAATGTGTTCATGACCTCCAGACGTGAGTTCCTCCAGGCCGGTTCACTGGCCGGCGCCCTCGGTGCGACTGTGCGCGCGGAACAGTTGCGGGCCATCGGCGTGCAGCTCTACACCGTGCGCAACGTGCTTCCCGATAAGCCCGCGGAGACGCTGCGCGCCATCGATGCGATTGGCTACCGCGAGTCCGAGGCCACTTTCGCGGGGCTCGACCGCATCTGGTCCGCGCTTCAGGCCACCCGGCTGAAGCCGGTCAGCGTGCATCTCGATTCGGCGCTGATCACCAAGGGGAAGGACGACGCCATCGCGCGCACCATGGACCAGGTGAAGCGGCAAGGGTTCTCCTACGCCGTATACCCGTATGTTCCGCCCGCCGAGCGCGGCGGTCTGCCTGCGATTCGGAAAGTCGCCGCCCGGCTGAATGCCGCCGGCGCCAAGGCCCATGCCTCCGGCCTCACGTTGTGCTATCACAATCATGCCTTCGAGTTTCAGCCCATGGAAGGCGCCACCGGGTTCCAGGTGCTGATGGACAGCACCGATCCCAAGCTCGTCTCGCTCGAGATGGACGTCTTCTGGGTGAGCGTGGGCGGCAACGATCCCGTCGCACTGCTGGGTAAGCTTGCCGGCCGCGTCCCGCTCCTCCACGTGAAAGACAAGGCCAGCGGCACGCCCGTGATGTACAACGAGTCGGTTCCGCGAACCGCGTTCAAGGAGGCGGGCAACGGCGCGATCGACTGGCCCAAAGTGTTGCACGCGGCCTCGGCCGCGGGCGTCCAGCACTACTTCGTGGAGCAGGACCAGACGCCCGGCGACCCGCTGGAAAGCCTGCGCCAGAGCTTCACCTACCTGTCGAAACTCAATTTCTAACTCGATGCCGCTCTGGCTGGCCGAATCCGACGTTCGCGCGGCGCTTTCCACCGCCGAGCTGATCGACGCCATGGAATCCGCCCTGGCCGCGCTCTCCGAAGGACGCGTCGCGCAGCCCGTGCGCACCGCCATCGAGACCGCCGACCGCACGTTCTTCGCCGTGATGCCCGCCTTCGACAAAGCGCGCGCGATCCTGGGCGCGAAGTTGGTCACGGTCACTCCGGCCAACCTCGCGAAAGGGCTCCACACACACCTGGCGGCCATTTCTCTGTTCGATCCCGAAACCGGCGAGCTTCTCGCCGTGATGGATGGCCGCTACATCACCGAAGTGCGAACGGCCGCCGCTTCGGCGGTCTCCGTCCGTCACCTGGCGCGCGCCGATGCGTCGGTGCTGGCCATCCTGGGATCCGGCGTGCAGGCCCGCAGCCACCTGGCGGCGCTCACCTGCGTCCGCAAGTTCACGGAAATCCGTGCCTGGAGCCCCAGCGCGGCGAACCTCCAGCACTTCGTGACGGAATCGCCGGCCCCTATCCGCGCGGCCAGCAGCGCCGAGGAAGCGGTGCGCGGCGCGGACATCGTCGTGGTAGCCACCAACTCGGTGACGCCCGCGATCCGCGATGAATGGGTGGGCGGCGGGACACACGTCATCGCCATCGGCGCCTGCCGGCCGACGCAGCAGGAGATCGACCCGGCGCTGGTCGAGCGCGCGGACCTGGTGGTCGATTCGAAAGCCGCGGCGCTGGCCGAATCCGGCGACATCGTGCTGCCGATTCGCGAGGGCCGGTTCACGGCGGACCACGTGCGCGCGGAGTTGGGCGAAATCGTTTCGGGCCGCAAGCCCGGGCGCCGCGACCCTGGCGAGATTACGCTCTTCAAATCGCTGGGCCAAGCCATCGAAGACCTGGTGGCGGCCGATCTCGCGTACCGCCGCGCCAGCCAACTCGGCCGGGGCCTTGGCTTGACCCTGACGTAACGTCAGGCCGGAAGATGATGGGGGAAAGGAAACCGTGAGGAACGGCAGCGCTAACCGGCTGTATCGCACGCAGGAGTTCGCCGCGCTCGCCAGCGTGACGGTGCGCGCCCTGCACCATTACGATCGCCTGGACCTGCTGAAACCCAGGCGCACCAGCGCGGGCTATCGCCTGTATGGGATCCGCGACCTGGAGCGGCTGGAACAGATCGCGGCGCTCAAATTCCTGGGGCTTTCTTTGAAGCAGATCAAGATCCTGCTGGAGCGGGAGGCGCTCGATTTGCGCGATGCCCTACGCATGCAGCGCGCGGTTCTCGAGCAGAAACGGCGCCTCCTCGACCGGGCCATCCGCGCGATTCGCCAGGCCGAATCGGCGGTCAAACCCGGCCGGCAGGCCGACGCTGCGGTTCTGAAAAAAATCATCGAGGTAATCGCCATGCAAGACAACACCGATTGGATGCTGAAATATCACACCCCCGAAGCGCGCGAGAAGATCGAAGCGCGCGGCCGGGAGTGGACCCCCGAACTTCAGGAGCAGGTCTCGAAGCAGTGGTCCGAACTGATGGCTGAAGTCGAAACCGCGCTGGAGGAAGATCCTGCCTCTCCCAGGGTCCAGGCGCTGGCAGAGCGGTGGATCCGGCTCGTCGAGGGATTCACCGGCGGCGATCCCGAGGTGGCGGCGGGCGTGCGGAAACTATATGCCGATCAGGCCGAGTGGCCGGCCGGCTTCCAGCAGCAGATGCAGCCCTACCTGAAGCCGGAGGTGTGGACGTTCATGCAGACGGCCATCGCCATCCGCAAGGGTTCGGGTAGCTGACGATGACCTGTTCGAGCAGGCTCCCGCTCGCCTCCAACCGCTCCCGAAAAAAGGGGCCGGGCGGGCTACCCCGAAGGGGTCGGGGCCAGGGGCCGGGGAATGGATGCGCGCGGGCACGCGCGATTTTTTCATCCACTTCGCGGTTGGCATGGTTGTTTACCGCTCGGTCGGCGCCGGAGTGAAGGAGGCCTG
>Ga0326728_10012486_pt1 | contig 18844 bp, 20 predicted proteins | sample MB3enrmetagenome_FD_207602 | JGI IMG/M metagenome (GOLD analysis project Ga0326728, IMG submission 207602) | Lab enriched peat soil microbial communities from McLean, Ithaca, NY, United States - MB31MN | ecosystem: Environmental > Terrestrial > Soil > Wetlands > Peat | place: USA: New York... | reverse complement strand
CAGTTTCGTTACCCCCGTAGGCGTGCTCCGCGAAACAAGAATCCGGCGGTGGTCTAGTTTCCCTCCGCCACATCACCCCGCTAACGCGGCGTGATGTGGCCTAGTATTACTCCGGCGCTTATACCTCCCTGCGCCGTTATCCGGTCCGCGCTGACGCTGTGTGCGTAGAGCTGCAACGTCGTCTTCACGTCCGAATGTCGTAGCAACGCTTGCACGGTCTTAGGATCGGTTTTACTCCGAACCAGAAACGATGCCAGCGAATGTCGCAGATTGTGGAAGCCGAAACGACACGGATCGTTCTCGGCAATCACCCCAGCTTTGACGGCTGCTGGTCGAAGGTAATCTTCCACCAGCATGTTTGCCGTCCGTGGTTTTCTGCCACACAGTTTGAGACTGGGGAAAATCCAGTTTTCGGGCTGCGGGTAGGGTGTCTGGCTTCGCCACGCCGGCATGAATTCCGCAAGCAGCGGGTGCATCGGCACCGGAGCTTGAGACGCTTTGCTCTTGGGTGCTCCGATCCTTCCACATGTCCAAGTGCGCCTGACATGGATAAGGGATTCGTCGAAGTTTACGTCCTGCCATTGCAAGCCCAAGCACTCGGAGATGCGTAAGCCCGCGCTGGCAGCAAGCAGTGTCAAGGTGCTTTCCGGCTCCGGCAAGTCAACCAACACCGCGAAGGCTTGCTCAGGACTCAGAATCACGGCTTCGTAGCCGCTGATCGTCTTGCAGCGGACAAAGCGCAGTGGGTTGCACTCATCCCGGCGCGGAATGAGTCCGTGACGCTGTCCGTGTTTGTAGACCAGCGACATGACCCGTCGCATCTTGTCCAGAGTCGGATTCTCCAGCCCGTCCTCTTCCTTCACCGCAGAAAGCCACTTTTCGACTTCGAGCGGTTGAATGCTGAGCGTAAGTCTTTTGCCCCATCTTGGCAGTAAACGATTGCGCAGCACCCGGTTGTATCCTGCAATGGTCGTGTAGGCTTTCGGATCAATGATGCCACTGCGTCGCTCGCCTAGCTCGTGCTGCTGGTAGTGTTGGGCCAAGTCTGCAAACATAACACGCTTCCGAAAGTCCGGTTCATTGATTTGAAGTTGCTGCCTCTCCACTTCCTTCCAGGCTGCGGCCTTGGTCGGAAGTTCGTGCACGGTTCCCACGGCAATCTTTTGTTCCACTCGCTTGCCATCGGACTCCCGCGTTGTGCGGAAAAACAGCATCCAAGTTTCGCCTTCCTTGCGTCGTTCCTTCTTTAAACAACCACGTTGATGTTTCTGTGCCATTTTGGATTTCTCCTCTGGGCACGTGAGACTGCCGCTCGCATTGTATCCTGCTTGCGAGCAGACGCGCGCAAGTTCTGAGAGGCGAAAGCACCAGAGATGGCGGGAACCATCGCCGAGTGGGTATCCGGGTACGCACGAAGAGATTGCCCATATCACTGAAGCCGTTCGCGCCGAGCGCACGCGCACGGGGGAACTGGGAGAGAGTACCCGTCTGGTGCATCATGTGCCCCTGAACTGGACGGCTGCGGAGAAAAGTGATGTGCGGAATTACCTTCCCGGCCAAGTGCTGGAATTTCACCGGGCGGTCAAAGGCGTTGCCAAGCATGAAGCGCTCGAAGTCGTCGGAGTGCAAAACGGCCGGATCATTGCCCGCAATGTAGGCGGCGAAGAACGTCAGTTCACAGAAAAGCAGGCGAAGCACTTTGGGGTTTATGAGCGCCGCGCCACTGAAATTGCTCCCAACGATAAGTTGCTCCTGATGGCAAATCGGCGAGAGCCTGGCTTCCGCACCACCAACGGCGAGTTAGTAACGGTATCGAGAATCGACGGGCAGGGCCGCATTCATCTGCAGGACGGTCGCGCCCTGCCGGAGAATTACAAGCAATTCACACATGGCTACGCTGTCACGGCCCATCGCAGCCAGGGGAAAACTGTCGATAGCGTTGTCATCTCTGCCGATGAGATGAGCAAAGAACTATTTTACGTGGCTGCGTCACGGGGACGGGAAAGCATCACGGTTGTAACCAATGACAAGGAACTCCTGCGGGAATCAGTGGCGCGTTCGGAAGCGCGCCAATCCGCTTCCGAGTTATCGCGCAAAGCGCAAGGACCTGCGGTTGAAGAAAGAGCACTGAGGCCGACTCTGCGCGAACATAACCTCCGCGACTTGCCACCAGCGCACAAACAAAAGCACGATGCCGTGCAGAAAGTGGCAATGCCATCGAGGAGCGCTCCCGCCGCCGCACCAGAACAGACGATCAACCAAGAAAACTTGTCCGGCAGTCAAAAGCAAGAACACATCATAGAACCAGCCCACTACTACGGCATCAGCCTGTGATGTTGTTTATTCTGACAGTCCCAGCGAAGCGGGGATCGGACGATGTCGAACTGGGAAACCCCAGAGCCAATAACCCGACTGCCGCCCGCTGATTCCGTGTTGGATGTCGCCAGCACCGACGCCCGATGCATTGTCAATCGCTGACGAGATATGTAGGTGTCTTACAGTTGGCTGATAAGTACAACAGATAACTCGTAAGGTGCGGTCACGGTACTAGTCGCTGCCTTGTCGGCCGATCCGCCGTCGCCTCAACCACACAAAAATCCGACAGTCATTCGGCTGTTGCCGTCGAAAGAGATGGTGCGAATAGGAGCGAGTGAGAAACAGAGCAAAATTCAGTTTGACAATCACATCTCCACTGCCATAGTATCGTCTTCACCATGACTCCGCTGACCCATCGACATCACCATCATCACCATGCGATGAGCGTGTCGGCGGGGGACAACGGATAACTAAAAGCACTTATAGAAAATCCAAGCCCGCTGGCGCAGAACTCGCCCAGCGGGCTTTTTGTTGTTTGCGCGGGCTCTGCAAGATTGGCACGGAAGATAGGAGGGTTGGATGGAGATCGACTTCGACAAGATGCAGGGTCTGGCGCCCGCGGTCATTCAGGACGCGAGTACCGGAGAGCTGCTGATGGTGGGCTTTATGAGCCAGGAATCGCTGGATACGACTCTGCACACGGGGTTCGTAACGTTCTACAGCCGCACTCGGCGGAAGCTGTGGACCAAGGGAGAAACCTCCGGCAATCGCTTGCAGGTGGTGGACGCTTGGACCGATTGCGATCGGGACACGGTGCTGGTGCGCGTCCGCGTGCTCGGCGAGGGCAAGGTCTGCCATACCGGCACGCGAACGTGCTTTACGCAGAAACTTTCACTGGGAAGCGCGGCGCTCGAACAAGAAGAGTCTGGGCAAGGGAGGGCAGAGCGATGAAGCTGCGACTGGGCATTCCTAAAGGAAGTTTGCAGGAAGCGACGTTGAGCCTGTTCACGCGCGCCGGACTGCGGGTGTACACGAGCGCCCGCTCTTATTGTGCCTCAACGGACGATCCCGAGATCGGGTGCATGCTGATACGCGCGCAGGAAATGGCGCGCTATGTCGAACATGGGGCATTGGACGCGGGGTTGACTGGCCTGGATTGGGTGTTTGAAAGCGGCCTCGATGTGGTCAAGGTCTGCGACCTGATCTATGCCAAACAAAGCATGGGTAAGGTCAAGTGGGTGCTGGCGGTGCCCGAGGATTCGAGCTTTCAGAAACTCGAAGATCTTGACGGCCGAATCGTTGCCACCGAACTGGTGAGTTACACGCGCAATTATTTCGCGAGCCGGAACGTTGGCGTGCGGGTCGAGTTCTCGTGGGGCGCAACCGAAATCAAGCCGCCGTTACTGGCAGACGCGATTGTCGAGGTGACGGAGACGGGGAGTTCGCTGCGCGCGAACCACCTGAGAATCCTCGAAACCGTTCTGGAGTCGAACACGCAGCTCATCGCGAACCATGCAGCATGGGCCGATTCCGCGCGGAGGGAAAAGATTGAGAACCTCGCCGTGATGCTGAGTGGAGCGATCTCCGCGCAAGGGCGGGTCGGCCTCATGCTCAACGTGCGCCAGCCGGACTTGCCTGCGGTCCTCGGTCTTCTGCCCGCGCTGCAAAATCCGACGGTCGCGCCCCTGGCCGATGGCGAGTGGGTCGCGGTGAACACGGTCATCGAGGAAAGCGCGGCCTGGTCGCTGATTCCGAAACTCAAGCAAGCGAACGCGCAGGGCATCGTCGAATATCCGTTAAACAAGGTGGTGATGTGATGCACGGCGAAAAGGACACGATGCGGATACTCGAGGGCCCCGGGCAAACGCGATTTGTGACTGCGATGGCCGAACGCGGCGCGACGGATCTGGCAGAGGTTGAACCCGCGGTTCGCCGCATCGTGCGTGAACTCCGGCGCAACGGCGATCGCGCAGTGCGCCACTACGCCACACGTTGGGACGGGTTGCGGAAGGGCGAGCCGCTGCGTGTTTCCGAAGGCGAGATGTGCGAGGCTTGGAAGTTATGCGATAAAAAACTGCAGGACGCGATCAAGCGGGCTGCAGATAATATCCGCCGTTATGCGGAGTGGCAAGCGCCCCCCAAAAACGGATGGCGGCGTGAAATTCAGCCGGGCGTTTCCGTGGGACAACTGGTGCGGCCTCTGGAATCGGTGGGTTGCTACGTGCCGGGCGGGCGTTATCCGCTGCCCTCGACGGTGCTGATGACGGTAATTCCCGCGCAGGCCGCGGGAGTCAAACAGATTCGGGTCGCGTCGCCGCGTCCGGCGCAGGCGACCTTGGCGGCGGCGGCGTTTCTCGGCGTGCGCGAGTTTTATCGGGTGGGTGGGGCGCAGGCCATCGCTGCCCTGGCCTATGGGACCGAGAGCATTCCGCGTGTGGATAAGATCGTAGGGCCGGGCAATCGCTACGTGACCGCAGCCAAGAAGCTGGTGGCTTTCGATTGCGCCATTGAATTTCTGGCTGGACCTACCGAAGCCGTAATCATCAGCAAGGATGGCGATGCGGAGTGCATTGCGTCCGACTTGGTGGCGCAGGCGGAACACGATCCCGACGCGCTGTGCATTTTCATTACAACGTCGCGCGCGTTGGCAAAACGAGTCCAGACGGAGGTGCAAGAACGCGCGCGCGTCAACAGGATCGCGGCCCAATCGCTGTCTCGCCGCGGCGCCATTCTGCTGGTTGCTTCGCTGGAGGAAGCCGTCGAGATATCGAACCGCATCGCGCCCGAGCATCTCACGCTGCCGCCGGCGTTGGCGCCAGCGGTGCAACATGCGGGCGCGGTTTTTCTAGGCGAGTTCACACCTCAGGCTGCGGGCGATTACGTGTCGGGGCCGAACCATGTTCTGCCGACGGGAGGCATAGCGCGTGTGCGTGGCGGCCTGAGCGCGCTCGATTTCGTGCGCGTGATTGCTTGCCAGCAAGTGTCGCGCAAGGGGATCCGCAGGATCGGGCCACCGGGAATGACGCTGGCAAGCGCCGAAGGCTTGCAGAGACACGCGGAGGCATTGCGAGTGAGGTACGACCATGCTTGAGGCCCGTGAAGCGGTAAAAAATTTGCGCGCTTATCGCCCTCCCTTGGCGGGACGAACGGGACTGCGTCTAGATTTCAACGAGAGCACGGTGGGGTGTTCGCCGCGCGTGTTGGCCCGGTTGCGCTCGCTGGATGCGGAAATCCTGGCGCGATATCCCGAGTGTGAGCCTGTGGAAAGCGAAGCCGCGGGTTTTCTCGGACTCGATCCGGCCCAAGTCTTGCTCACGAACGGAGTCGATGAGGCGATCCATCTGCTTTGCTCGACGTATCTAGATGCGGGGGACGAAGCGCTGATCGCTGTGCCCACCTTCGCCATGTACGCGATCTTCGCGCAGGCCGAGGGCGCGCGCGTCGTCGAAGTGCGCGCGGGCGACGACTTCGCATTTCCGGCGCAAGACCTGCGCGCAAAGATCGGCCCGCGTACGCGGCTGATTGCGGTGGCGAACCCCAACAATCCGACCGGCGCAGTAGTCGCGGGTGATGTTCTAGTTCAGATTGCGCAAGCCGCGCCGCAAGCCGCCATGCTGGTCGATGAGGCGTATTTTGAATTTCACGGTGAAACGCTGATTGGCCGCATCCGGCAGATCGAGAATCTTTTTGTGGCGCGAACTTTTTCCAAAGCCTATGGGCTCGCCGGATTGCGCATGGGCGTGCTTGCCGGAGAAGCGGGGCAAATGTCGATGGTCCGCCGCGTCGCATCTCCCTACAGCGTCAACGCCGCCGCGCTCGCCGTCTTGCCCGCCGCGCTGCAAGATCGAGACTACGTCGTCCGCTACGTGGCGGAAGTGCGGCGCAACCGCGAAAGATTGCAGCGCGAGCTTGCCCAGTTAGGATTGCGCTACTGGCCGAGCCACGCCAATTTCGTGCTCGTCCGCATCGGACCCGCCCACGCGGAGTTTGTTCAAGCCCTGCGCGACTGCGAAATTCTAGTTCGCGACCGGCACTCCGACACGGGTTGTGATGGATGCGTCCGTCTGACTGTCGGATCGGACGAACACACCGAAACTCTCGTCGCCGCTCTGCGCGAAGTGGTGGAGCGGCTTGGATTGCGGACTGCATTGAAAACGGAGGTACGGGCGTGAGGAAAGCCAAACTCGATCGCAAAACCACGGAAACGGAAATTCAAATTGCGCTTACCATCGAGGGCCGCGGCAAATACGAAGTCTCCACGGGAATCCGTTTTCTCGATCACATGCTGGAGTTGTTCACGCGCCACGGCGGCTTCGACCTAAAGCTCGCCGCCCGGGGCGACCTGGATGTGGACCAGCACCACACCGTCGAAGACGTTGGCATCGCTTTGGGCGAAGCGTTCGACCGCGCTCTCGGCAACCGGCGCGGCATTCTGCGGGCCGGATATTTTCTGATGACGATGGACGAAACTCTCGGCCTCTCGGCGGTCGATTTCGGCGGCCGCGCGGTGGCGGTGGTCCAGACCAAGGTGCGCGCGGTGCGTATTGGGGACCTGCAGGCCGAATTGGTGTACGACTTCTTCGAGGGCTTCGCGCGCGGCGCGCGCGCGAATATTCATGCGCGCGTGATGTACGGACGTTCCAGCCATCACAAGATCGAAGCGATGTTCAAGGCTTTTGCGCGCGCGCTTCGTGTTGCCTGCTCGCGCGACCGCCAACTGGGGCGCATGTTGCCGAGCACGAAGGGGCTTCTATGATCGCAATTGTCGATTACGGCGCCGGCAACCTGAATTCGGTGAAGAAGGCGTTTGACCATCTCGGCGCGGAAGCGATAGTCACCACCAAGCCGGAAGCCGTAGCGGCGGCGGACAGAGTCGTTCTGCCGGGCGTCGGCCACTTCGCGGCGCTGGGCGGCATCGAGCGCTCCGGTTTGCGAAACGCCTTGCTGCAAAGTGCGCGAAGCGGCAAGCCGTTTCTTGGAATCTGCCTGGGAATGCAGTGGCTGTTCGAGGGCAGTGAGGAGGCCCCGGAGCTAGCGGGAGCGGAGATTATCGAGGGCCGATGCAGGCCGTTTCCTTCTTCGGTGAAATCGCCGCATGTCGGGTGGAACTCGTTGACGGTCCGGGAAGGCTCGCGCTTGCTGCGTGACGTCGCGCCCGATTCCTTCGTTTACTACACCCATTCCTTTCAAGCGCCGGTGGTTGGCGCAACCGCAGCCACGAGCGAATACGGGATGCAGTTTACCGCCGTTGTCGAACGAGAAAACATTTTCGGAGTGCAATTCCATCCGGAAAAATCGTGTGACGTGGGGCTGCTCATTCTCAAGAATTTCTGCGAGGTGGAACTGTGAGGAGGATTTGTGAGATGGCATAAATGCTGACCAAGCGCATCATCGCATGTCTCGATGTGGACGATGGCCGGGTCGTAAAAGGCGTGCAGTTCGTGAATTTGCGCGACGCCGGGGACCCGGTGGAATGTGCCGCGGCCCACGCTCGCGACGGCGCCGACGAGATCGTTCTGCTCGATATCACGGCCACCAGCGGCCAGCGCAATACGATGCTCGACGTCGTCCGCCGCACGGCGCGCTGTTTGTTTGTTCCGTTCACGGTGGGCGGAGGAATCCGCGAACTCGCCGACGCCGAGGCCGTGTTCGAGGCCGGCGCCGATAAGATCGCGATCAACTCAGCCGCGATAAAGGATCCGGCGCTCATTGGAAGAATCGCCGCCCGGTTTGGCTCGCAGGCGGTCGTGGTGTCGATCGATGCCCGGCGCGTGAATGGAGGCTTCGAAGTTTTCGTTGCCGGAGGCCGCACTCCTACGGGCCGGGACGCGCTGCAATGGGCGCAGGAGGCGGCCGCTTGCGGCGCGGGAGAAATCCTGCTCACTTCGATGGACTGCGACGGCACGCAAGCCGGTTTCGATTGTGAATTGACGCAGATTGTGGCCAATGCAGTTTCGATTCCTGTGATCGCGTCGGGCGGCGCTGGATCGGTGCGAGATTTTATTGAAGTGTTCGGCAGGGGCCGAGCCGACGCGGCCCTGGCCGCTTCCATTTTCCATTTCGGTATCGAAAACATCGCGCAGCTCAAACGCGAGTTGCGCGCCGCCAACGTGCCGGTGAGGTGGCCATGCTGATTCCGTCAATCGACCTGATGGGTGGCAAGATTGTGCAGTTGGTCCAGGGCGAAGAGAAGAGGCTGGAGTTCGACAACTTCAACTACTGGATTGATCGCTTCTCGAAATATCCCGTGGTGCAACTGATCGACCTCGATGCGGCGATTGGTACTGGAGATAACCGGCCGCTGGTGAAACAGATCGCTGGGCGCTTGCCATGCCAGGTCGGCGGCGGAATCCGCGACGTCAAGACTGCGCAGGAACTCGTGAATCTGGGCGCGCGCAAAGTCATCATCGGATCCGCGTTGCTGACCGATGGGCGGATCAATCTGGAGCACGCTTGCGCGCTGGCCGGCGCGCTCCCGAAATCGGCGCTTATGTTCGCGCTTGACTCCCGTGGAGGCCGGGTAGCGATCGATGGCTGGCGCACCCAGACTTTCCTCACCGCTTTCGACATGATTCGCGCGTTAGAACACTTCTGCGGGACTTTTCTCTATACCCACATCGACACCGAGGGCTTGATGGGTGGGATTCCAATGGAGGAGGTTCATGCTATCCGGAGCGCCACCGAACGACATCTGGTGGTGGCCGGCGGTATTACCGAACAGCGGGAGATCGACGACCTCGATGCGCTGGGAATCGACGCGGTGGTCGGAATGGCGCTCTATACCGGAAAAATCCGCGGGTGAACATCGACCGGTGAGAACTGGTCAGTTTGCGTCTGCTATGTGGAATAAGTGGCGTTAATTCGGACGTACTCCTCGGTCAGATCGCCAGTCGTGAAACCCACCGTGGCGGAGCCTCGTCCAAGCCGCACGCGAACATTGCAGGTTGGTTGAGACAGCGCTCGATGCGCATTCTGAGCGTTGAAGTCCCAGCGGGCACCGCGGCGGCACACTAGCTCATCCCCGATAGAAATATCGATGCGTTGCGGATCGAGAGGCACGCCACAGGCTCCGATGGCCGCCAGAATTCGCCCCCAGTTTGGATCGGATCCTGCCAGTGCGGTCTTCACAAGTAAAGAATTGGCAATTGCCCGGCCGATATGCAGTGCTTCATCCCGGTTGCGCGCTTGGGTAATTTCGAACCGGACGACATGCTTTACACCTTCTCCGTCGGCAACGATCTGTTGAGCAAGGGACTGGCAGATGCGGAGCAACGCCGCTTGGAACTTCTCCCGGACCCTGGATGTTTTCAGAGTCGTAGCACTCTGTCCGGACGCGAGCAGCAGGACCGTGTCGTTGGTGGAGGTGTCGCCATCCACGGAAATGCAATTGAAAGTATCGTCACAGGCGGCTTTCAAGAGCGTTCTCAATTCAAACGGGCTGGCAACGGCGTCGGTAAAAAGGTAGACGAGCATGGTCGCCAACTGCGGATGGATCATGCCAGAGCCTTTCGCCACTCCAGCCACGCTGATTGGCTGGGCGTCTGAATCAATCCGCTCCGAAGCAACCTTGAGCCTGGTGTCGGTGGTCATGATCGCTTCGGCGAATTCGCGCATGGCCCGAGAGGTAGAGTTGCGGTTCGCCAGCAATTGGGGGAGCTTCCTCACAATGTTCTCGACCGGCAGTGGGACGCCGATGATCCCGGTCGATGACGGGAAGACTTCTTCAGCCGGGGTGTGCAGCAGATGGGCGAGCTCGTGGCAAACACGCTGACAAGCCCGCTTCCCGGTTGGTCCGGTGGCGCAGTTGGCGTTCCCGGAGTTGACGATGACCGCTCGGACGTGGCCGTGGCTCTTTCGCAGGAGGGCGCGGCCGATTTCCACGGGTGCAGCGGCCACGCGATTTTGCGTGAATAAGGCAGCGGCAGACGCGCCCGGAGCAGCTTCGACCAAGGCCAGGTCGGAACGGCCGCTCGCTTTGATTCCGGCGGCAACCGCCGAAAAGCGAAAACCCTTGGGAAGAAAAATCGCCGGAGCTGTCCCCTTCATGCCTGTATCTTCACCAGCCGTTCTGCCGGGACAGCCAGTATGGCGAAGTTGGGCAGTTCCCCGCGCACCATGGCAAACTCGTCGCAATTGTGCAAGCGGGGACAAACACAGCAGTCCTTATAGATCTTGTCCGGCAAGCTCTCTCGTTGCGCCATCCGAAAGCCCAGGCGGGCGAAGAACTCCGGCTTTCGTGTGAACAGACAAACGCAGCCTACGCGATGTTTTTTCGCTTCCGCCAACAAGGCCCTTACCAGCCTGCTTCCGCCACCCCTGCGCTGCTCTCCGGGAGAAACGGTAACGGACCGGACCTCGGCCAGGTGCGGACCGTAGAGATGCAGAGCGCCGCAGCCGACGATCTGGGGTCCGTCCTCGAGCACGGTGAAGTCGCGGACATTCTCGCAGATTTCCGCCAGAGTTCGCGGCAGCACGGTTCCGTCGCCGGAGTAGGCGGCGATCAGATCGTGAATCTGCCGTGCATCCGGCAAAGTCGCTTTACGCGGGCGCATGGATTTCCTCGCGGATTGCCTCAACACTTTGCTTGGCATGCAAAATAGCCTGGTGGACTCGGCTGGGCGCCGTGCCGCCAGCCACATCGTGAATGGCGAGGACGGATTCCAACTGCAAACAAGCATAGAAGTCGGTATCGAAGACGGCATTGAGTGAACGCAGTTCTTCGAGCGAGAGTCCCTTCAGTCCGCATCCCTTGGCGAGGCACAACTGTACGGCCCTGCCGATCTGTTCATGCGCCAAAGCTGAAGGCACTCCGCGCTGTACCAGGTAGGTTGCCGCGGCCCACGCGTTCATGAACCCGGCCTCCGCCGCCTCGCGCATATGGCCGTAGTTGAATTCCGCAGCCTTCATCCACGCACTCACGAGCGGCAAAAGGCTGGATATCGTCGTCGCGGCGTCAAAAAGCGGTTCCTGCGTTTCCTGTAGGTCCTTGTTGTAGGCGAGCGGCAATCCTTTGGTCACGATCATCAGCGTACTGGCAGCGCCAATCACACGCGCAGCCTTGCCACGCGTCAATTCCAGCAGGTCGGGGTTCTTCTTTTGGGGCATGGCGCTGCTGCCGGTCGAATAAGATTCGGGCAACTGTACAAAGCCGAATTCCTCCGAGGAGAACAGGATCATCTCCTCCGCCCATCGGCTCAAATGCAACGCAACCAGGGACAACGCGTTGACAAACTCCAGCACAAAGTCGCGATCGCTGGTGGCGTCGATGCTGTTCGCCGTCGGGCCGGAAAAACCGAGGTCGGCAGCCATGGCTCGGCGATCGAGTTCGATCGTGGCTCCCGCGACGGCGCCAGAGCCGAGCGGACAGAAGTTCAGCCGCTTCTGGCAATCGGCCAGCCTTCCGGAATCCCGCAGAAACATCTCGACGTAGGCGAGCAGGTAATGCGCGACCAGCACCGGTTCCGCGCGCTGGAGATGAGTGTAGGCGGGCATTACGGCGTTTTCGGCTTGCTCCGCGCATTCCAGAAGGATCTCGATCCATCCGGCCATGTCGGCTTGCAGTCGATCGATTGTGGCGCGAACGTAAAGGCGGAGATCGGTGGCAATCTGTTCATTGCGGCTGCGCCCGGAGTGCAGCTTGTAAGCGACTTCCCCGATCAGTGACGCCAATTGCTTTTGCACGAAATGGTGCACATCTTCGGCCTCTTCATCTTCGAGAAAAGTGGATGAAGCGGCCGACTTGGCCGCAATCCGATCCAGACCCTGCAGAATGGCAATCAGCTCGTCGGGAGACAGAATGCCCGAATTCTTTAATGCGCGCGCGTGGGCGCCGCTGGCGGCGAGTTCGTAACTGAGCAGCCGCCGATCGAACGCGAAAGAACTCTGCCATCGCTGGAATTCGGGATCAGCCTCCTGACGGAAACGTCCACCCCACATTTTCATTTCGCAACCTCCATGGCGACCGCGGCGCGTGAGCGCGAGGGCAATCCGAGAATGCGAATGAAGCCCGCCGCGTCTTTCTGATCGTAGCTGTCTCCCATGGTGAAGGAAGACAGATCGGTGCGGTACATGGAAAACTCGGAACTCCGGCTGACGATGGCGACGTTACCTTTATAGAGGGACAACGTGATATCGCCGGTGACGTGTTCCTGCGTCGATTCCACGAACTTGTCCAGCGCTTCACGCAAGGGCGTGAACCAGAAGCCGAAATAAACCAGTTCGGCGTACTTCAGTCCGAGCTGCTGCTTGAAATGCAGAAGTTCGCGTTCCAGACACAAGGCTTCGAGCTCGCGATGGGCCGCCATCAGCAGAGTTCCGCCCGGCGTCTCGTAACAGCCGCGCGACTTGATGCCGACAAAGCGGTTTTCCACCAAATCCACGCGGCCAATGGCGTTGCGCGCGCCGATTTCATTCAGCAATTCGACAAGCGATACTGGATCCAGTTGCAAACCATTGACCGAAACCGGAACGCCCTTTTCAAAGCCGATACTTACCTGCTCTTCGCGGTCCGGCGCCTCCTGGGGCGAGCGCGTCCACTGCCAGGTGCTGGCCAACGGAGGATTGGCCGCATCCTCCAGTTCACCGCCCTCGTGGCTCACATGCCACAGGTTCCGGTCGCGGCTGTGGATCTTTTCGCGGCTGGCCGCCACGGAAATCCCATGGCTCTCGGCATAGTCGATGCAATCCTCGCGGGACCGCAAATCCCATTCACGCCAGGGAGCGATCACCTTCAACTCAGGAGCGAAGGCCTGGTAAGTAAGTTCGAAACGAACTTGATCGTTCCCTTTGCCGGTGCAGCCGTGGGCCACAGCCGTAGCGCCTTCTCGCAAGGCAAGCTCGGCCTGATGCTTGGCTATCACCGGTCGCGCCAGAGACGTGCCGAGCAGATACTTGTGCTCATAGACCGCGCCAGCCTTCAGGGCAGGGAACACGTAGCCGGTCAGGAATTCCTCGCGAAGATCTTCGACCACCACATTGCTCGCTCCTGTGGCATAGGCTTTGTTGACCACGGCTTCGAGATCGTCCCCCTGACCGACGTCGCCCACCATCGCGATAACGTCGCAGGCATAGTTCTCCTTGAGCCATGGAATGATGATGGAGGTATCCAAACCTCCGGAGTAGGCAAGCACAACTTTTTCAGACATGAACGCTCCTTAGGATTGGCGGGTAGTTATGCCCGCACCCTTTTTTCAAAATAAATTTGTACCGGTCGTTGGCCGTCGCAAGTAGAACTTGTTCGGAGCGGATTACAGATGCCAGACTCATGTGCTGATAACCTCCGTTCCGCATTCCACCTTGGTCAGATAGATTTGCGGCAGAAGTTCAGCCTGCGCCGCCGGCAAAATGCGGACGCGCTTGACCCCTTTGTGGAGCGCTTCCGTACACGCCGCAAGCTTGGGAAGCATGCCGCCGCGGATGACCGAGCCCGCAACCAGGCCGGCAACTTCCGTTGTGTTAAGCCAGCGAATCACCGCGCCTTCTGCGTCCTTGACGCCGGGCACATCGGTCAGAAATATGAGCAGGTCGGCGCCACATGCGGCCGCACAGGACGCTGCCATCTGGTCGGCGTTGATGTTGTAGTATTCGCCGTCAAAACCCAAGGCCAGGGATGAAAAAACTGGAATGCCGCCTTCCCGCCAGATGGCTTCCAGCCAACGCGGTTCCGTCGCGCAAATCTCGCCCACAAAGCCGAGTTTGCCGCCTTCGCGGTCCTTCTTGCGGGCGCGGAACATACTGCCATCCCCGCCACAAAGACCGAGCGCCGGGAACCCTGCCGTCTGAATCGCGGCGACCAGGTTCTTGTTGACGATCCCGGCCAATACCATGACGGCGACATCCCGCGTTTCGGCGTCGGTGACCCGCAAGCCATTCACAAAAGCGCTCTCTTTTCCCAGCAACTTCAGCGTGCGGGTGAGGGCGCTTCCACCGCCATGCACGACCGCTACACGGTGGCCGTCCCGCGCGAGTTCGGCAATCGCGCTGACGCATTTGCGCAAAAGGGAATTGTCCTCCATCGCGGCTCCGCCGATTTTGACCACGATCTTCACCGCAGGCCTTCTTCCTCGCCCCATCCGTACATGAGGTTCATGTTCTGGATCGCCTGTCCCGCCGCGCCTTTGAGCAGGTTATCGACGCAAGAGACAATCACCAGGCGCCGGTTGTCGTCGGCGAGGCAGAAACCGATATCGCAGTAGTTCGTGAACAACGCGAAACGGATCTGCGGCAGCCGCGGCGTCGCAAACACTCGCATCCATCGCTTGCCCGCGTAGAACTCCCGATAGCACCCCTCGATCTCTGCATTCTTCGTTGCGCGGCCCAATCGAACGTAGATCGTCGAGAGGATGCCTCGTGGAATCGGAAGCAGATGGGGCGTGAAGACCAGCTCCGAGGATTCCAGCTCCAGTTGCTCAAGAATTTCACCGCAATGCCGGTGGTTGAAGATCGAATAAGCGGAGAGATTGTCCGCCACCGAAACAAAATGGGTACGGTCGGTCGGTTCTTTCCCCGCGCCGGAGACGCCGGACTTGGAATCGCAAACGATCCCGTGCTCGCGATCCACCAGCCCGGCATTCAGCAGTGGCGCCAACGCGAGAATGATCGACGTGGCATAGCAGCCCGGATTCGCTACCAAGGTCGCGTTCAGAGTCCGATCGCCGCTCAACTCGGGAAGTCCATAAATTGCTTTGCGGGTAAGCTCGGAGGCGGTCAACGCATCCTCGTCTTGAAATCCATAGATCGCACGATGTCTCGCCTGCTTCAGCCGCCAGGCGCCGCTGAGATCGATCACGCGCAAACCTTCCGCCGCCGCCTCCGGCACCAGCGATCGCGAGACCTCGTGCGGAGTCGCAAGAAACAGCAATTCCACTCCCTGCCGTTTCAAGGCCGGCCAGTCCAAAGGATGGAAAGAGCGATCGTCGTTTTCGAAAAGAGCGGGATTCAAGTCGGCGAGGCTCGAATCCGTGCGGCTGCCTTCACCGCGCCGAAGCAAGATGGGTTTCTCCGCGCGAGGATGGCTGAACAAGAGCTTAGTAAGCTCGATGCCGGCATACCCGGTCGCGCCCAGAACCGCGGTCTTGAGCTGGCCACTCATTACTCGATCGTTTCCTGAATACGATGGGCCAGCTTTTTCGCATCCTCTTTCTCCGGACAGACAACCAGGACGGTATCGTCGCCGGCGATTGTGCCCACCAGTTCGGGCCAGTCTTGCTGGTCCATCGCCGCCGCGACGGGCTGCGCGCTGCCCACAATGGTCTTGAGTACCAGTAGGTTTTGCGCCACGCGCACTTCAAGCACAAACTCCTTCATCAGCCGCGATACCGGCGGCAATCCCGAGTGCAAAAGTTCCTCGCCTGGCGGCAGCGAGTAGCCGGCCGCCGTTTTGACTAGGTTCAGATCGCGGATATCTCGAGAGAGGGTCGCCTGGCCAACCTTAAAGCCGCGCCGGCGCAAGGCCTTTTGCAGCGCTTCCTGGTTGGGCAGCGGCCGCTCGCGAAGCGCTTCCATCTCGGCCCTTTGCCGCAAGGTTTTATTCATAATGAATAATTATTCACCTATGTGAATACAGTGAGTATTGTTTACCGGACTGAAGGGCGGGATGTCAATAGAAAAATTGGCAAAATTCATGCAAGGCTGCGGTGAGTGGAAGCGATTTACCCTATCGCTGAACAAATGGCCGCCAATCAGAGCGGCGACTTTATTCAGAACACTCGTAGACGTCGGAAACCAGTGCCGGCAGAGACCATCGCCCGCATTGCGGACAATGGAAGAGATGTGTCGCGTTTTTTCAACAACAATGGGCGAATGATGGGGCCGATACATAGGGTAAATGTCGATCTGGCGTCGGGAATACTGGAAGAACTGGACAGGGCCGCCAAAGAACTGAACATCAGTCGACAAGCGGTAATCAAGACGCTGATACGCCAAGCGCTCGATCAGCAATATCTGGCACGATGGAGCCGCGCCTCTGTTAAGCGGAGGTAGAATCCTTGCGGCAATTGGCTAGTCCGCAATTCCAGTCCGCACTCGACGTGTCTTGCAGCGACTTACAAGTACTTAACAGTCTCACGTGTCCTTGTAAGTACTTAAAGACACTTGTTACTCACAGTCTGAAAAGGCTGGCGTCGGCGGTTCAACTCCGTCCCTGGCCACCACATTTTCAAGGATTTAGAGGATTTTTCTTAACCGTTACATAGCCGCCAACCCCCCTATCTTGGGCTGACAGTCGCAGAGGGTTCGCTGAATCTCCTTGTAAGTCAGCACATTACATGTGGGGAGTTCCACTGAGCGCAGACTTTGGCAAGCTGCGCTCGAAGGGTGTTGAGAGGTGGCGATGGGGTCGGTCAATCGGTTTAAGGGGCCCATTTCGTACTCTTTTGCACGCTCGTGCGCCCGAAAAATGGCCTTCGCCGGAGATTTCACGCCTGCGACAATGTGACAATAACTAAGTAGACTCCGGCCTTGAGAGGCCAGTGTCCGGTTTGAAGCTTCGGTGCGCCGAAGCAATCAATAAGGAGACGGCGCAAGTCTGAGCCCCGAAAACCTCTCGCGCCAAGTCTCATAACTCCAACGCCGAAAGCGCAAGTCCGCGGATGCGGAACGCCTTTACGCCCGCCCGAGTGTGACTGAGACGGTCTACGACGGTCACTTCGATGTGCCCAAGACTGAACGCAGCCAGCGGACGGTTCCCTTGGCGGCAAAGGCCATTCAGATTCTGGCAGCAAGCAAGCCCGCTGTTGTGAATCCAGAAGCTCTGGTCTTAGCAACGAGCACGGGCACCCCGTTCGACCGCCACAACTTGACCAACAAACAACTCAAGCCCACGTGCAAGCAGCTCGGTTTAGTGGGCATGAGTTGGCATTCATTGCGCCATGCGAACGCGATGCTAATCGACGCTGTGAGTACACCGCTGGGCACAGTGCAAGCGCTTCTCGGGCATTCTTCTTCAGAGATCACCCGCGAAGTTTACATACATTCGATCCCGGCGGATGCTCGGGCAGCGGTCGAAAAAGTCGAGGAATTGCTTAATCGACCCAAATTGACCCAAGTCCCGGAAAGCTGGGGAGAAGGAAGCTCGCTAATTCAATGATGGGATTGGTCGGGGAGAGAGGATTTGAACATCCGACCCCCTGGTCCCGAAACAAAGAAAATTAGCCAAGTTGTTGAATTCACAATTCATGTGAGTGTTGCTTCAACCGTACAAACTCACGTATTCCTAAGGGCCCCAAACCAACGGGTCTGGTTACAGACTTGAGAACCATCGAGAATTGGTCCCATGACTAACGCCTTTTGAGTGAATCTTTCAGCACCGAAAGAGCCGAATAAGCCGCCTTTTTTTGTGAAGGAGCCATCGCGTTCCGATCCAATGGAAGTTTGCTCGCAAGAAGGCGCGAGCCACCTTCGACTACACAACCACGCGGTCAAGCTACTAGGTACTCGCACAAACTTTCTATCGGAAAAACACCATTGCGGTGCGACATGGAAGACAGCAGTCTTAAAGGGTGACAAGCGCGCCGCATGGCGGGGAAGCCTGTTGATGATGTAGCAAGATTTTTTCGGTGGATAATAAGGATGAAGTGGTTTTCTCCGTTCTCTCACCTGTGCCCGCTTCTTGGTGTGCTGGTTGCCTTGAATCCGAGAAGGATGTCCGGCATTCAGCCTGCGCTGAAATTAAATTCGTGATGTCACAATTCTATGTCTGGCTTAGCCTCAACTCTTGATGCACGCCAGAGTCGGGAGCCGCTGCTGCAAAGGAATAAGACTCACACGATATGTTGCTAAGCCGAAGCTGGTTTTGTCCGGAGAATACGCAGGGCCGGCGCAATGCCGTTCGTTTGCGGCGCATTGTGTTCAGGGACGTCTTCGTCATCGTCCGGGTCACTCGCAAGTGCTGTGAAGCAAGTCCGCGCTTGTAGCGATTGTATTGGGAGTATGGGACGCGTTGGTAAAGGCCGCAGTTGTCCCGCGAAATGAGGAGTGAATGTTCATTGCCAAGCGCTTTATCTCAGTGATCGGCTTAGCCCTAGCGTTGGCCGCTGTGGCAGCGGCGGACGAAGGCCTGTGGCTCGTCAATCATCCACCTACAGAACAAGTCAAGGCCAAGTATGGGTTCGTCCTGAACCCGGAGTGGCTTAGTCGTACACAGCTCTCATCCGTGCGGTTTGTGAAGGGAGTTTCAGGAGCATCAGGATCATTCGTGTCAGCTACCGGCCTAACGCTTACCAATCACCACGTGGCCCGGGCCTGCTTGTACGGACTCTCCAGCAAGGATCGTGACTTCTATGCCAGTGGCTTTTATGCCGAGACTCAAACGCAAGAGGCTAAATGTCCAGGCTATGAAGTAAATGCTGTCGTGGGCATCGAAGAGGTCACTGCGAAAGTCAATGTCGATGTTACCCCGGACACGTATAAGCGCCGGAGTAATACTAGGCCACATCACGCCGCGTTAGCGGGGTGATGTGGCGGAGGGAAACTAGACCACCGCCGGATTCTTGTTTCGCGGAGCACGCCTACGGGGGTAACGAAACTGGTT
>Ga0326728_10012484_pt1 | contig 18846 bp, 15 predicted proteins | sample MB3enrmetagenome_FD_207602 | JGI IMG/M metagenome (GOLD analysis project Ga0326728, IMG submission 207602) | Lab enriched peat soil microbial communities from McLean, Ithaca, NY, United States - MB31MN | ecosystem: Environmental > Terrestrial > Soil > Wetlands > Peat | place: USA: New York... | reverse complement strand
ATGTCAGGGTGGTCTTCCCGTGGTCGATGTGGCCTATGGTGCCTACATTGACATGGGGTTTCTTGCGCTCGAACCTTTTCTTAGCCATAGAGAGCCTCCGTCTTAATTTGTGGAGCCCACGATCGGGATTGAACCGATGACCACTTCCTTACCAAGGAAGTGCTCTACCACTGAGCTACGCGGGCATCTGGAGCGGGTACGGTTTGACCCGCGACGTTCGTTTTCCTGGAGCGGGCACGTCTTAACCCGCGACGCCTTTACGTTTTTTTGGAGCGGGAAACGGGATTCGAACCCGCGACCCTCAGCTTGGAAGGCTGACGCTCTGGCCAGCTGAGCTATTCCCGCCACTGGAGATGATGAAGAGTTACTCAATCGAGCCTTCTCACGTTATCCACGACCGGCCGTAGACGGGACCCTCGACCTCGCAACCCGGGACAGCCCTCAAAAGAGGCGAGGCGCCCCCGTACAGAGGGCCCTCGCCTTCCACCTGGCGTAATCTTTGTGGTGGAGAGGGGAGGATTCGAACCTCCGAAGTCTGAGACAACAGATTTACAGTCTGCCCCCTTTGGCCGCTCGGGAACCTCTCCCCAAGAGCTGGTGATGGGACTCGAACCCGCAACCTGCTGATTACAAATCAGCTGCTCTGCCTGTTGAGCTACACCAGCTTTACTTAAGCCAGTATTATAATATACGACAGTGGGCAAAATCAACACAGATTATCCGAAGATTATCTTTTGCATAGGGGTGAACAGAAGACTCCCTTATTAATTATATACCATAATCGTTTCAAATGGAAGTCCAATCTCGCGGCCGGCCCCCCGGATTCGCAGCCCGGCCGCCAGTTGCCTCATAGATAAATGTTACCGAAGGGATGGCCGGCGAATCCGGGTTGCAAAATCGCCAGCCCCGGTGTATAATATTGTATATAGCCCTGCGTTGCCGGCGCATGTCGTATGCCTGTATCCATTTTCATCCAGATAAAAGAAAAATCGCTGGACAAGAGACTCCGTCGATGGATACAATGGGAGGAGAGGCAGCAGAGGGAAGAAGGTTGACAAAGACCGAATGCGTGCTATATTTTAAAAAAGTTTATGGTTGAATGCGCTGTAAAATGCCCTAGATTCACGGAGAGGGCATTTTTTGCACCCGGAGTGAAGTCGATGAGCATAAAGAATTTTGACCAGATCAAGACGTTGATCGACATAGGCATGGAGAAGGGCTATCTTACGCCCGACGAGATAAACGATTTCCTCCCCCAAAATATATTTTCCCCCGAGGACATCGAGGACATATTCGATTTCCTTTCGGAATCGAATATCGACGTGGTAGAGACGATCAAGGATAAGATCGAGACCGCCGAGGAGGAGCAGCGGGAGTGGGAGGAGCCGGAGCGCTTCCCTACCGAGAAGACGGACAACATCATCTGGGCCTATCTTAAGGACATAGGCAGGATATCCCTCCTCTCTTCCGAAGAGGAGTACGATATTGCGAAGAAGATCGAAGAGGGCGAAAGAAAGATCAGGAGCCTCCTGTTCGAGATGCCCCAGGCCGTCGCCGAGCTCCAGGAGCTTGCCGCGCAGATAAGGAAGGAGGCAGTCAACATCATCGATGTGATAAAGAACATCGACGAGATGAACTTCACCAAGAAGGACGAGGAGCAGTACCGGAAAAGGACGATCACCCTGGTGAACAACCTGAAGAACTTCTACGAGAAAAAGACCGAGATCAAGGGGCAGAAGCCCGCGCGCGACGAGTTCACCAGGAAGCAGACGCAGAAGAAGCTCACCACTCTGGGGAACAAGATAGAAGAGGCGCTGGCCGGCCTCAACCTGCAGAAGAAGGTGCTGGAAGACATCACGCGGAAGGTGGAGAAGCGCGTAAAGTTTCTGGACGAGAAAGAAGCCAGGTCCGTCGAGGCGAGCCTCCACGAGATGGAGCTTGTCGAAAGGGACCTGAAGGTGGTCAAGAACCGGCTCATCAAGGCCAACCTGAGGCTCGTCATCAACATCGCCAAGAAGTACCTGAACAGGGGCCTCTCCTTCCTCGACCTGATACAAGAGGGCAACATGGGTCTCATGAAGGCCGCCGAAAAGTACGACTATCAGAAGGGGTACAAGTTCTCGACGTACTCCACCTGGTGGATCAGGCAGGCGATCACGAGGGCCATCGCAGACTACGCGAGGACGATCAGGGTGCCGGTCCACGTTCTCGAGACGATGAACAAGATAACGAAGGTGACGATATCCCTCTACCAGGAGCTGGGCCGAGAGCCGACCCTGGAGGAGATATCGGCCAAGGCCGCCCTGCCGCTGGAGAAGGTAAGGAAGATCATGAAGGTCTCGAACGAGCCTATATCGATAGAAACGCCCATCGGGGACGACGACTCCAAGCTGGGCGACTTCATCGCCGACCCCAAGTCGCCCTCGCCCTTCGAGGAGCTGGTCAACATCTCCTGCAAAGAAGAGATCGACAAGGTGCTCTCCACCCTGACGCCCAGGGAGGAGAAGGTCATCCGCATGAGGCTGGGCATAGGCGAGAAGACGGACTACACCCTCGAAGAGGTGGGCGACGTATTCGGCCTTACCAGGGAGAGGATAAGGCAGATAGAGGCGAAGGCGCTGAGAAAGCTGAAACACCCGTCCCGGAGAAAGAGGCTGGAGAGTTTTCTCGAATAAGGGCCGGCCCGCGCGGTTTCCCCGCAGTTATGATTCAATGAGATAGTTCTGAAGGGTACGGTAGCTCTGGAAGTCGGTGTCTACCAGGGAGGCCCCTATGTTCATCTGCCCGTTCGTGCGGACATGCCTGGCCGCGCACTGCATGGAGAGGGGCTTTTCACTTTCCGGCAGGGTGAACACGAGGGATATCCTGGAGTCGTCCCCCTCTTCCTGCTGAAAATTGTTGGGGACGGAGAAGTTGATCCCTCCCAGGGACAGGTCGTTCACCATGCCCGCGTGCACCGTCCCGTCAATGCTCGTTACGAGGGCAGGCGCCGAGACCCTTTTCCGGGGGTAACGCCGCTTTTCTTCCCCCACCCTGACCGGCTGCTTCCGCTCCACGTAATCGTAAAGTATGTTTTCTATAACGGAAGACAGGGACCTCCTGTCCGCAAACGAAACCTTTTCGAGCGCCTTCCTGAGCTCGTCGCTCGTACGGAAACATATAACAGTGTCTCTCATCAGTCCGTCTCCTCTCCGCACAGGACTAAACTGATCGACCTTATACTATCATAAGGGAAAAAGGATTACTATAGAATTGTAATACTTTGTTTTTGCGATTTAGTCAAGGAAAATTTTTTTCGCCGGTCGCCGGCGTCGGAAACGGCGCCATCTCCGCCGCGCTGATGCTGAAAAGATGCCACCTGTCCGTCCTGCGGGCCTTGCCGCGCCTCGGCTGCCTTTCGAAGTAAATCTTCATCCTTCCGGCAGTCGTCTCCACCTCGAACCAGTGCTTCCGGACATACTGCTCGGGGCTGCCGTGGCGGCACGGGCCGGTCTCGCGCCACGCGGCTATGACTGCGGTGACCTCAATGGCTTTTCCCCGCCACACGAACCGGCGCGGCAGTCCCGGACCGCCTGCCGCCATCGCAGCCGTATCGCATGTAGCGGCGACGGGTTTTATCGTCTCGCTGACGAAGCGCTCGGGCATAGTCTCCGCACATTGTACCACGAAGTGCGGAATCTTTGCGGCCGCGTCCTCAGGCGCTCATCCTGCGCTGACTATGGGCGTGCTCATGCACCTCGTTCTGATGCGCCGGGTGGTCGTGGTTATGCGCCCCGTGCTCGCCCGTATGGGTATGGGAGTGCGCTTCCCCGCCGCCGTCGTGTTTGTGCAGGTGCTTATGCTCGTGAATGTGCTCGTGCTCGCGGCTTGCCGTGCGGCCGCATACGTGTTACCATCTGGTATGCCCGGCCCGCGCCCACCAGAAACGGTATCGGACGGCGTATACCTCGTCGGAAGCTCGGATCTCACTGACGGCAGGGACTGCTCGGCCTACCTTATAGATGCGGGCGAGCTGGTCCTCATCGACAGCGGAGCAGGAGCCAGCACAGGCCAGATCATAAGGAACATCGAGCTTCTCGGTCTCGACCCCGCGCGCCTGTCCACCCTCATCCTCACCCATTGCCACATCGATCACGTCGGCGGCGCGGCTTATCTCAAGGAGCGCTTTGGCGTGCGCATCATCATGCACGACCTCGACGCAGGCGCAGTCGAGCACGGCGACCAGGTGAGGACCGGCGCTTCCTGGTACGGCCTCCCCCTTGCGCCGCTACCGGTCGATGTGAAGCTCTCCGGGGCCGAAGAGAGATTGAGCTTCCGCGACGGTACGACCCTCGCTTGCCTTCACACGCCGGGACATACGCCCGGCTCCATTTCCGTCTGGCGGGACAGGGACGGCGAGAGGGTGCTTTTCGGCCAGGACATACACGGACCGTTCCTGCCGGAGTTCGGCGCAGACCTCAACGCCTGGCGGCGCTCCATGAAGGCCCTCCTCAAGCTGGAGGCCGACGTCCTCTGCGAGGGCCATTTCGGCGTCTACAGGACTAAAGCCCGCGTAAGGGAGTACATCGAGGGCTACCTGGACCAATACGGCTGGTAGGACCGCACGCACCGGTTCAAGACAGGGGCAATATCCTCCACAGCCGGCCGCCGCTAACGGAATAAAGAGCATATTCTTTGCCTGTCTGAGAGGGGAGGCTCCATGCGGCTTTGCCGCTGGAGGGGGCGCTGAGCCCCAATAACTGCGGCGGCGGCAAGAGCGGGCTGTACTGTATTAATAGTTGGGATATAAATACGTCGATTCTTCAATGATAGGCACTGCGAAATGCCATTCGGTATTATCGAAGGGGGCCGGAGATATTTCCGATGGATTTCGCGTTGCTTTTCGAAGGCGCCCGCCGAAATAGTACATTTGAAGTACATTGAGGCGGTGCGCCGAGAAAACGACGCGAAAGGCGCGGAAAGATCCCGGCCCCTAATCTTTACGCCTCGAAGAGCGTGATGATGGGGTATTCCTTTATCCTCAGCACGCCGTCCAGGGTCTTGAACTTGTTCCGGATCGTGTTCTCGATCTCGGTGAAGCTCGCCCCCCGCATGAGGAGCACGATATTGAACCGGCCGTCCGTATAGTCGCAGTTCACCACGTGGTCGTCGAAATAAAGGGCAGGATAGACGGCCTCCAGCTTCTCCTTCTCCACTTCGAGCATCACGTAGGAAGAGATCCGCAGGCGCGCCGCCTGCTCAGAGGCCGCCTCGCTCTCGGTCTTGTCCCTGCCCAGGGCCTTATCGACCGCGCCCATGATATTAATGACGTTGTCGCCCAGCACTGGCGTTTCCACCGCCATCAGCGTTACCTCGCCGACGCCGGCCATCTTTTTGATCTCATTCTCGACCAGGTCCTTTATCACGTCTGCCGTCGGCGCTTGGAGCAGCAGGACGAGGTCGCAGTCGCCCCTTGTCGCGTCGCAGTAAAGGACGTTCGGGTGGAAGTAGAGCTTGCGGTACGTCTCCAGGAGGCTGGCGGTGCGGTCCAGAGAGACGAGGGCGTACATGCTGACCGCCTCTTTCCTGGCCGTCTCTTCCTGGACAGGAGGCTCGGGCGCCGTTTGGGCCTTCGGCTCCAGCTCCTCAAGCAGTTTTGCGAGCTGCTCCGTATCGAAGGGCTTTTCCAGGTAGGCGTCGGCCGCCTTCGCCTGCTCCGCAACGCCTTCCCCGCCGTGACCGGTGATGATGATAACGGGAAGCTGCGGATAGTTTACCTTGATGACCTTGAGCAGCTTTATGCCGTCTATGTCGGGAAGCCTGATGTCCACGACGGCGCAGCTAAAGGGCATCGCCTTCTTCTGGTATGTCTCCAGGGTGCCGAGGGCCTTCATCCCGTTCTCGCAAGGCTCGGTCTGATAGCCCTTCTGCATAAGCCCCATGGTGACGCTTCTTCTCAAGGACGCCTCGTCATCGATTAACAACACTTTCTTTTCCATGATATCTCTCCTTTCTGGTTTATTTTCTGTGTTATCGATCATGACCTTAGCTAAAGCAAGAGCTATGCCACAGCATAAAGATTAATGATTAGACATAGTTAGGTGCAATTGGACGGGACAGGCGATCCGGGCGGTGATAAGGAACGTTTGTCCTTCTGCTCGAAATCGGCCTATTGGCGCGGCTTTTCGCCACTGTTAACATTCTTCTCGTTTATCACTGGCGCCAATTGCCTTGTGCGACAAGGGTTTATAGCTATCAAGAATTTTTACAGAAAAAATCTATGCAAAATAGAAAAATAGGGGTGGTTGTGCATCTATCCGGCCTAACCCTCTGACGCCGGATCGCCCGGCTGTCCCGCCCGCTTTCTATGCCGCCCTCTTTTTTGAGAGCTTGAAAAGCAGACACGTCGAAACTGCGTGGGCATAAAGTCGGCCGTTTCCGTCCGTCAGGTCCGCCTCGGCCAGGCATACGCGGGACCCTCTGTGAACGATGCGGCCTACGCAGCGCAGGGGCCCGGTTTCCACGGATACAGGCCGGAGGTAATTCACCTTGAGGTCCAAAGTCGTATAGCCTGTGCCGGCAGGAAGCGTAGAATGGACCGCATAGCCCGCCGCAGCGTCGAGGACCGGGCAGAGGATACCCCCTTGCACCACGCCGAAGCGGTTGTAATGGTACTCTGCCGGGGTCATCTCCATGACCGCGCGCCCTTCGCCGAATTCCAATAACCGGAAATTGACCAGGCTCCAAACGGGCGGGGGCGGGAAACGGCCGTCCTTCATGGCGCTCATCAAATCGAGGCCGCGCATCTTCACGACGGCCGCGCCATCGAGTATGGGACGGGCCCAGGTTACTGTCCGTCTGGCTTTGCGGGGGCGATTATCGGTCATATGGATGAGCCTCCTGCTGCGTTATGAACGGAATTGCGGGCGGTTGGACTCGCGCCTTTCGGAGGAGGCGCGGGTCTTCGGAATCCCCGTTATTATAACAGATTGAAGGGTGGAGGGCACAGAAAGGCGGTCCGTCGCGTCACCGATCTCTTCCCGGGGCGCGAAAAGCTTTTTTTGTTGCGCGGCGCTTCCCCATTTGTAAGAATACTAGAGCAACCGGATGCTGAAGGGGCCGACGCGCTTTTCGAGCGATCCCGCCCACAGGTGACGGGGCGCACCGGCAGATGGGGGCATGAAGGGGGGCATATGAGAAGAAGAACAACACTGGTGCTCGTATTATCGACATTCGCGTTTTGTTTAGCGATCCCTGCCGTGGCGCTTGCCGCGGACGCCATCAAGCTGAAGCTCGCAAACTATTTTCCGCCCACGCACATGAACTCGATCATCATGGATAAGTACTGTAAAGAGCTGAGCAAGAGGAGCAACGGAAAGCTGGAGATCAGCCAGTACACGGGAGGCACGCTCCTTACCGCACCGAAGATTGCCGCGGGGGTGTCTACGGGCATCGCCGATCTCGGCATATCCCATTGCACCTATACCAGGGGCAGGTTCCCCGTAATGGAGATCATGGAGCTGCCCCTGGGCTTTCCCAGCGGCTGGGTGGCGGGCCACGCGGCAAACGAGTTCTACAATAAGTTCAAGCCGAAGGAATGGGATACCTACCACTTGCTCATGTTCAGCACAAGCCCCCCATGCACGGTGCAGACCCTATCGAAGCCGGTCAGGACGCTGGAGGACCTGAAAGGCATGAAGGTACGGGGCACGGGCAGGATCGCCGACATCATAAAGGCCCTCGGCGCGTTGCCCATGCCGCTCGAAATGGTCGATGTCTATGAGTCGCTGAGGAGGGGGGTTCTCGACGGCAACCTCGGCAACTTCGAGCAGATGAAGGGCTTCAAGATAGGCGAATTGCTCAAGTACGACTCGGGATCGTGGAAGGTATCGAGCGTCAATATCTTCTACCTGATAATGAACAAGAGCAAATGGGCGAGCCTTCCACCCGACATGCAGGCGCTTATCGGCGATTTCTCCGGACCGTTCCTGGAAGAATGGACCGTTGCCTGGAACAGGATAGACATCGAGGGCAAGGACTTTTTCCTGAAGCAGGGGGGCAAGACGGTCCCCATCTCCGACAAGGAAATGGAGAGATGGACCAAGGCCGTGGAACCCGTCATCACGGACTACAAGAAGGACATGGTCTCGAAAGGATATAAGCCGGCCGAGATCGACGGCTGGGTTGGTTTTGTGCGGGAAAGGATCGAATACTGGAAAGGCCAGGAAGCGGCAAGGAAGATAGCGGCAGCCTATAAAGATTGATCGTAGACAATGGAGCATACTGAGCTGACGCCCAAAGAAGAGATATTTGCACGGATCGACCGCCTCAAGGAACGCATGGCCGCAGGGGGCGTTGATTTCTGCGTCATCCTCCAGAACGTCGATATGTTCTATCTCACGGGTACCGTGCAGAAGGGCGCCCTTGTAATCCCCCTCGGCGGTGACCCCATCTTTTTTGTCGAAAAGAGCGTAGAGCGGGCGCTGGCGGAGACGCCCCTGGCAGTCACGCCTATCAAGAGCGACAGGGAGATGAGGGACATCCTCCGCAGGGAGAACGCCCTTAAGGGCACCGGGGCGATGGAGCTCGACGTGGTCCCCGTCTCCGTTTTCGAGAGGTTCAAGTCGATCGTCGGCTTCGACGCCTTCAGGAGCGCAACGCCGCTCATAAAGGCGCTGCGGGAGATAAAGAGTCCTTTCGAGATCGACCAGATAAGAAAATCCGGGGAGATCATGCGCCATGTCTTCGCGAAGGCGAGGGACGTGATCAGGGAGGGCGCAAGGGAGCTGGACATCGACGCGGAGCTGGTCGCCGAAGGCAGGAGGCATGGGCACCAGGGCTTCCTCCGGATGAGGGGGTTAAACCTGGAGATGACGACCATCACCGTGTCCAACGGCTCGACTGGGGCGCTGCCGTCGCCCTCCGACGTGCCCGTCGGCGGCCTCGGGGTGACGCCCGCCATACCTATGGGGTCGTCCTTTAAGAAGGTCGAGAAGGGCATCCCCATCTGCATCGACTACGGCGGCGGGTACAGCGGATATGTAACGGACGAGACCCGCGTATTCGTCATCGGCGGCCTCGACGAGGCGTTCGGGAGGCCCTATGAGACGTCGAAACAGATCATCGAGGATGCGGCCGCGTACGGCAAAGAGGGGGTGGACGCCGTGGAGCTTTTCGAAAGGGCGGCGGCGCTGGCGCGCAAAGCGGGGCTTGAGGCCAATTTCATGGGGTTCGGCGAGGGAAAGGTTTCTTTCGTAGGCCACGGCCTCGGTCTGGAGATTAACGAGCTGCCCGTGATTACGCCGAAACACCACACGACGCTCCGGGAGGGTATGGTCTTTGCCTTCGAACCGAAGTTCGTCCTGCCCGACAAGGGATCAATAGGCATAGAGGTCGATTTCATAGTAAGAAAAGACCGCCTCGAGCGCGTGACGGACATACCGTTGGATATCGTATATCTGTAACCTGTTCGATATTATCGACGTCTCAATATCCTAACCTATGGACCAGTACAGCCCGCCCTTACCGCCGCCTTCCACTATGCTCTTTATTCCGTTAGCGGCGGCCAGCGGCCGGAGGGATTTCGATGAATTTTTCGTCGGCTTCCGAGGCGCCCGCCGAGGCTGTACTTTTTCGTACGCCGAGGCGGCGCGCCGAAGGAAACGGCGGAAAAGGCGCGAAATCTCCTCCGGCCGCCAAAGGATCAGAATGTTGTCATCTCAACAACACTGCCCTTGCAAACAGCCACCGATGTCGGTAGAATCAGACATGGCCCTCGCTTCGCTCCTGGAAAAGCACCGGGACGAGATCATACGGATGTGGGTCCGCGGCCTCCACTCATCGGACAGCGCGCGTTACCGCAGCCGCCCCCTCGACGAGCTTTACGTCACCGTCTCCAGAGCCAACGACGGCAACTACGCCGTCCTCGTGGACGACGATTACTCGCTCATAAACGGCCATATCGAGTGGATCAGCAAGCTGCGTCTCGACGGCGGCTTTGCCCTTTCGGAGGTCCAGCACGCCTACGAGTTTTATCGCTCCATCCTTGTGCCTATGCTTCTGGCGGAGCTTTCGGGCCGCGAGCTTTCGGCGACGATAGAGAAGCTGAACGCGTGCCTCTTCTACACCATAACGAGGTTCAGCGACTACTTCCAGTCCCTCCACGAGGCGCGCATCCGGGAGCACGCCCGGGAGCTTGAGCACAAGGTCGAGGAGCGGACGAAGGAGCTCGCCGAATCGGAATCGAAGTACCGCGTCCTCGTCGAAGAGATCAACGACGGCTACTTCGTCGTCCAGGACGGGGTGATCGTCTTCGCAAACCCGGCCTACTGCGAGCTTCACGGATACACCTCCTCGGAGATCATCGGCAAGCCGTACACGGACCTCATCTCGCCCCGGTCCCTGCCCGGCGTTTCGAGGCTCTACCAGAAGCGAGTGGCCGGGGCGGAAAGCAAAGACCTCTACGCATACCTGCGGCGCGACAAGAGCGGAAGGAGCCGCCCCACGGAGAACAAGGTCAAGCGCATAACCTACGACGGCCGCCCGGCTGTGGCAGGCATCTGCCGGGACATCACGGAGCGCATGGAGACGGAAAAGCGGATAAGGGAGGCGGAGCGCTTCGCTTACATCGGCAAGCTGACCACGTCCCTGGCCCACGAGATAAGGAACCCCCTCTGCTCGGTCAAGCTCAACAGCCAGATCCTGCTCAAGAATACCGCCTTCAACGGCAACGACAAGAGGCGCCTTGAGATCGTAGTCCACGAGATATCGAGGCTGGAGCGGATCCTCGACGAGATGCTCGACTACGCAAAGCCCTTGAGCCTCAAGATGCAGATGGGGTCGCTCAAGAAAATCATCGACTCCTGCCTCGACACCATGGACGTCCGGATAAGGGAGAAGGATATCGAGGTCAAGAAAAGGTACTCGGAGCGCCGTATGCGCCGTATGCTCTTCGACGGGGAAAAGATGGAGCAGGCCCTCATCAATGTCCTCATCAACTCTGTCGATGCCATCGAGAAGGGCGGCGTCATAGAGATAACGTCGAAGATGACGGCGGAGAACGGCACGTCCATGCGCATCGAGATCTGCGACAACGGGCCGGGCATACCCTCCGCGGACCTGCCCTTCGTCTTCGATCCTTTCTTCAGCCGAAAGAAAGGGGGCACGGGCCTCGGGCTCGTGAACGTCAAGAAGATCGTCGAGGCCCACGGCGGCCGGGTCGATCTCGTACCCAGAAAGCCGACAGGCACGATTCTCGGCCTCACGCTGCCCGTGAAGGAGGAGCTGCCTTGAAGAAGAGAAGCATTCTCATCATCGACGACGAAAAGATCATCCTCGAATCGCTCAAGATGTTCCTCACGGAAAAGGGCTACGCGGTGGAGACGGCCTCCTGCGCTGCGGAAGGGAGGGAGAAATTCGGCACGTGCAGGCCGGACGCGGCCATCATGGACATACGCCTCCCCGACGGGGACGGGCTGGACCTCCTCCGGGAGCTGAAGACCAACAACAACGGCATCCCGGTCATCATAATAACTGCGTTTCACGACATGGACGCCACCGTGAAGGCGATCAAGCTCGGCGCCACGGAGTACATCACGAAGCCGATCGACGTGGACGAGCTTGAAAAGGCGGTCTTCCGGGCCACAAAGCTCGTCGGGGCGAAGGAAAAGGGCCGGCTGCCCTTGGAGACGGACGTCGCCTACCGCAAAGGCAAGATCGTCGGAAACAGCAAGGACATGAAGGAAGTCTACAAGGCCATCGGGGCCCTCTCCGAGAACCGGGTGACGGTCCTCGTAGAGGGGGAGACAGGCACCGGCAAGGAGCTGATCGCCCGGGCCATCCACGGCAACGGTCTTTACAGGGAGCAGCCGTTCATCGCCATAAACTGCTCCGCCATCGTCCCCACCCTCCTGGAGAGCGAGCTGTTCGGCCATGAAAAGGGCGCCTTTACCGGTGCGCTCACGCAAAAGAGAGGGCGCTTCGAGCTTGCCGGCGAGGGGACGATCTTCCTCGACGAAGTGGGCGATATCCCCATCGCACTCCAGGCGAAGCTCCTCCGCTTCCTCCAGGAGAAGGAGTTCGAGCGCGTCGGCGGCGAGGCCACCCTCCATTCGAACGCGCGGGTCATCGCGGCAACGAACAGGGAGTTGTGGCCGATGGTCCAGCAGGGCAACTTCCGGGAAGACCTCTACTATCGCCTCAGCGTGGCCACCCTGAGGGTGCCCCCTTTGAGGGCGAGGAAGGAGGATATCGCCCTCTTGATCGTCTATCTTCTGAAAAAGATCAACCGCGAGCTTCACAAGAGCGTGAGGACCGTCGAGGAAAAGGCCTATCGGATGCTCACCGCGCACGACTGGCCGGGGAACGTCAGGGAGCTGGAGAACGTCCTGACGAAGGCGGTCCTCGACACGCAAGGGGACGTCATATACGAAGAATCGGTCGGCCGCCTGCTCACCCGGTCAAAGCGGCCGGCGGGCCGGGAGGGCCTCGCGCGGCCGATGCGCAGCCTAGACGCAGTCGAGCGCGACCACATCATGGCGGTGCTGGAAGAGACGGGGTGGCACCTCGGAAAGACGTGCTCCATCCTCGGCATCTCCCGCCCTACGCTGAGGCAGAAGCTCAAAGGCTACAACTTGCCAGGCCCTGTGTAGGAGGGAATGCTTTTGGCGAGGGGGGAGGCTCCGCGAGCTTTGCTCGCGGAGGGGGCGCTGAGCCCCAATAATTGGCTGTCGTAAAGCGTGCCAAAGCTCCGAGGATGACAGTCGGATGCAAAAAGCGCGGGGACGAGTGAGCGAGTAAAGAGTTCCTGTGAGGGGACGCGATGAAACGGGGAGGGTGATACTATCTCTCCTGCTAGCTTGCTATCAGGGAATAAATGAATTGCAAAAAACTTTCACATGAAAAAGAAACTTTCAATGACGCGGTTTCGATGTGAAAGGCGGGCTTAGGGGTCTTATTAGCCATTTGCTTTGTCGCCGCACGTGCGGCAGGCTGCCCCGGCGGGTGGCACGCTTGTTGCTGCTCTGACGCGGGGCTGATGAAGAATCAGCAAAGGGGGGGATTATGGGAAGAGGGCTGCGCTCTATTCTGGTCGCGGTATTGGTCCTTTGCGCCGTTCCGGCGCTCCTTGCAAACGCTGCAGAAAAGCCTATAGTCATCGGCGCGCCGCTCGCCACGGCCTTTCTTTATGGCTGGGACGCGGAGCGGGGCATAAAGCTCGCCGCCGAGGAGATCAATGCGGCAGGCGGGGTCACCATCGGCGGCAAGAAAAGACCCATCAGCGTGGAAGTCATCGACACCCGGGACCTTGAGCCGGGCGTGCCGGTGAGCGAGGCGCTCCTTGCGGTCGAAAAGCTTATCCTCGAAAAAAGGGTCGATTTTCTCGTGGGCGGCCCTGTCCGCTCGGAGGCGGCCCTGGCCGCTATGGACCTCCTGAGCAAGCACAAGAAGATAAGCATCCTCACCACGGGCGCATTGTCGCCTGCGTACACGAAGAGGGTCGAAGAGAACTACGCGAAGTATAAATACTGTTTCAGGAACACGAGCCACGTAGGCGTGATGATGGGTGAGTTCGTCACCCTCCTCGAAGAGATAAGGAAGACCCACGGCTTCAACAAGGCTTACATAATGGTGCAGGACGTGGCCCATGCCCGGGCTGGCGGTGAGGCGATGCAGAAGGCCCTGACGGGCAAGGGGTGGAGCGTCATCGACATGAAGATCTATCCCACGGGGACGGTCGATTACTCCGTAGGGCTTATAGACGCGGGCAAGAAGGGCGCCCAGGTCCTTTTCCTCTGGATGGACATGCCGGAAAGCGCCGTCCTTCTCAAGCAGTGGAGCGACCTCAAGCTGAAGTCCCTGCCCGTCGGCTTCGTCAACGCAGCAGAGCAGCCGGGCTTCTGGAAAGCCACCGGAGGCAAGGGCGAATACCTCATCGTCAACCTCGTCAACGGAGGCAACGCCCCTGCCCACATCACCCCGTGGACGATGAAGTTCGTCCAGGCGTACAAGAAGAAATGGGGACTTGAGCCGGAGGGGTACGGGTCGTCGTCGAGCTACATGGCCGTCTATCAGATCAAGGACGCAGTGGAAAAGGCGCAGAGCACGGAGTCCGACAAGGTCATCGCTGGTCTCGAAGCTTCGGACATCATGGGCGTCTACGGCAGGATGCGCTTCGACAAGAAATCACACCAGATCATCCCTTCCTTCGACCCCAAGGAAGGGGCCGTGACGGGCATAATCCAGTGGCAGGGCGGAAAGAGGGTCCAGGTCTTTCCGGTCACGGTTGCTGAAGCAAAGGTCCTTCTGCCCCCGTGGATGAAGTAGCCGGAAGAAGGGCATAGGGAGGGCAGGCGTGGAGATCATCGTCTACGGGATCATCAACAGTATTGTCCTCGCCCTCCTGTCCCTCGGCTTCGCCCTCGTCTACAGCATAAGCAGGGTGCCCAATTTCGCCCACGGCGCCCTATACATCGGAGCAGGCTACATCGTCTGGCTGCTCCTCAACGCAGCGGGCCTGCCCTATGCCCTCTCGATACCTCTGGGCATCCTCGCAACGAGCCTCATCGGCGCCCTCATCTACCGGTTCATCATCATCAGGATCAGGGGTATGGAGATTTCGGAGATAATAGGCACCTACGCAATCGGGCTCGCCATCATAGAGGGCCTGCGGTGGGGCGGCCTGCGGGGGATGACGTACACCCTGCCCGTCTTCATCGCAGGCTCGACGGACATACTCGGGGTCACCGTCGATTATCAGAGGATCATCATCGTTGCGGCGGGCGTCCTTACCTTCGTTGGTCTTTTCCTTTTCACCAAACTCAGCAGGGTCGGCCTTGCCCTGCGCGGCATCGCCCAGGACGAGCGGGCGGCGATGATGCTGGGGATCGACTCCGACATGACCGCCCTCATCTCCCTCGCCATAGGCTCCGGTCTTGCCGGCTTCGCGGCCGTCCTCCTGCTGCCCCTGGGCAACATAGTCGTGGAGCAGGGGTACAACGTGCTCATCTTCGCGGTGGCGGTCTGCGTCATAGGCGGCCTCGGGAGCTGGAGCGGCACCATCGTCGCGTCGTTCATCATCGGCTTTGCCCAGATCCTCACCGAAACCTGCCTATCGAGCAATTTCGTCATGGTCGTCGCCTTGCTCGCCATCATCGTCACGCTCCTCGTCAGGCCCTCCGGCATCTTCGGCAAGCAGAAACAACTGGAGGAGAGGGTATGACCGTGGAGACGACGCGGAAGGAGCGCATCGACAGGGGCCTGAAGGTGAGGACGGAGGGGATCTACGCCATCTCTTCGTTTGAGGAGATCGCCTACCTCATCGGGCCGAGGCTGCTTCTGATCGTCGGCGTGCTCCTCCTGCCGCTCGTTCTGGAGCTGGCCCCTTACTGGAAGCGGGTCGTGAACATCATGTGCGTCTACGCGGTCCTCGCCATAGCCTTCGACTTTCTCGCAAACTACGTCGGCCTCGTCTGCCTGGGCGGGGCGCTCTTCATCGGCGTAGGGGGCTACCTCGCCGCGATATTGAACGTCTATCTCTCGTTTCCGTTCTACCTGTCCATCCCCCTGGCGACAGTCTTCGGGGCAGCCCTCTGCACGGTCATCATCATGCCGTGCCTGCCTTTGCGGGGCGTCTATTTCGCAATCGTCACGCTCATGTACCCCATCCTCTTTTCGCGGATCATCGAGGCCCTCAACATACTGGGGGGCACGAACGGCATAACGGGCCTCGACAACCTCCCCGGCGAGTACGTCGAGCAATATACGATCATCATCGTCATGCTGCTCGCCCTCTTCGGCATGAGGAGGCTCGTGAGCCAGGACGTGGGGCTGGTGCTGCGGGGCGTAAAGGACAACGACCAGTCGATAAGGGCATCCGGCATCAACGTGACCGCCATGAAGTCCCTTGCGGTTTTCATCGCCGCCCTGATGGGCTGCTTCGGTGGCGCCTATATAGCCCACCTCTACATGTGGGCGGGCCTTTCGCTCTTCGCCCTCGATTTCTCCATCATCCCCATCGCCGCCGTCGTAATGGGCGGCGGGGGCACCCTTATCGGCGCAGTGATCGGCTGTTTCATCCTCGTGCCCTTGAGCGAGTTCCTGCGGTTCTTCGGCACATTCAGGATCGTCATCTACTGTATTATTCTGACGGGCTTCATCGTCTTCAAGAGTGAGGGGATAATGGTCTACTTGCAGAGGAAATATCACCAGTTTGAACGGTTGGTGAAGGTATGAGCTTGAAAAATGCACGAGTCACAAACCGGGCCGCGCAAATGCTTTTTCATCCTTTTGATGAGGGGGAGGCTCCGGCAGCTTTGCTGCCGGAGGGGGCGACGCTAGCCCCAATAATTGAGAGGTTAGTCAAGGTATGAGCGAGACCGTCATCCTCTCCATGCGGGGGATAAGCAAGTCCTTCGGCGGGCTGAAGGCCCTCGCGGACGTGAGCTTCGACGTCTATCAGGGTGAGATCTACGGCATCATCGGACCGAACGGCTCCGGTAAGACGACCCTTATCAACTGCGTCACCGGGTTCGTGAGGCCCGATGGAGGGCGCGTCTTCTTCCGCGACGAGGAGATCACCAGGTGGCCCGCCCACAAGGTCGCCCGCATCGGCATAGCCCGGACCTTCCAGATCATGCGGCCGTATTACACGCTGCCCGCTTACAAAAACCTGATTATTCCCCTGTGGTCGCCAAGGGCGAAGAAGTACGGGGGCTGGCGAGGGGGCGGGAGGCACGGCGACAGGGACACGGTGGCGGTCGATATACTGGAGGAGATCGGCTTCGAGAGGGATTCCAGGGTACCTTACAAGCTCGCCGCCACGCTGCCTACGGGCTACCAGAAGAGGCTTGAGCTCGCCCGCTGCATGGCCCTGCGGCCGGACGTCATCTTCTGCGACGAGGTCTTCTCCGGCCTTTCCATGAGCGAGATTGCAGGCATGATCCCCCTCATAGAGAAGCTGAAAATGGAAGGCGTCACGCTCATCATGGTCGAGCACAGGCTGCGCGAGCTTTTCAGGGTGGCAGACAGGGTGATGGCCCTCAACTTCGGCGAGAAGATCGCGGAGGGGGAGTATACCGAGGTGATCGAGGACAAGAGGGTGAGGGAAGCCTATCTCGGGAAAGAAGGTGTATAGGGATGCTTGAGGGAAGCGGCCTGATGGTCTTCTACGAGAACATGCTCGCCCTCAACAACGTCAGCCTGACGTGCGAGGACCGGGCGATCATCGGCGTCTTCGGGCCGAACAGCGCAGGCAAGAGCACCCTCATGTACGTCTTGTCGGGCATCATGCTCGACATCAGGAAAAAGGAGCTGATGCGCGGCGGGGAGCGCATCTCCCTTTTCGGGAGCATCCTCTTCGACGGACGGGAGATCACGCAGGTCCCGCCCCACGCGCGTGCGCGCCTGGGCATCGTGCTTTGCCCGGAGCGCAGGAGGATCTTCCCGGAGAGCTCGGTCCTGGAAAACCTGAAGATCGGCGCCTACCTGTCAACGAAGAAGGAGGCAAAGGAGAATATAGAGTACGTCCTCGACCTCTTCCCCCGCCTGAAGGACCACCTCGGGCGGCAGGGCGGGTTCTTATCCGGCGGCGAGCAGCAGATGCTCGCCATCGGCAGGGCGCTCATGGCCAAGCCGAGGTTGCTGCTCCTGGACGAGCCGCTCCTGGGCCTGAGCCCCGCCTATCAGGACATCGTCATAACGGGCACGCAGACCATACGGGACACGAAGGGCATCTCCATCATAATCACCGAGCAGTACGCCCGGCCCGTCATCCCCATCATAGACAGGGGCTATATACTGGAGAACGGCTCGAACGTGCTCTCCGGCACGAAGGAAGAGCTGATCGACAACCCGGACGTCAAGTCGGCTTACTTTTGCGTCTAGGGAGATGCAAGGAGCGTCAACGCAGATGGAACCCAGCGAGGCATCGTTCACCTTCTCCCGCTTCGACGAGATGTGCGCGAAGGAGCCGGGCAATACCGCCCTCTATTACCTCGGCGAGCGTTACAGCTACGGGAAGCTCTCGATGCTCGTTGACAGGTTCGCCGCAGGCCTCGTCAAGATAGGCGTCAGGCCGCAGGACCGGGTCATGCTCTACATCCCGAACTGCCCCCAGTGGATCGTGGCGAACTTCGCCATCAACAAGATAGGGGCCGTGACGGTCCCCGTCTCTCCCATATATACGGCCTACGAGATAGAGTACATGATCGAGGACGCCAACATAAAGACCGTCATCTGCCTCGATACGAACTTCGTCTATGTAAGGGAGGTCCTGAAGAAAACAGGGCTGGAGCGCGTCATCGTAACCGACCTCGCGGAGCTGATCCCCGTCTGGAAGCGCGTCATAGGCCATCTCTTCGACAAGATCCCGACGGGAAAGATAGAGAAAGGCAAAGAGGTATATTCTTACTGGGGGCTTATCAGGGAAAACTGGCCGAACCCGCCGAAAATCGAGATCGACCCTTACACCGACCTCTCTTACGTCATGTACACGGGCGGCACGACGGGCTTCCCGAAAGGGGTGCCCGGGAACCACATGGGCGAGGTCTCCTATATAAGAGACATCATGGACGACGTCATCGGCGACCGCATGACGGAGTCAAAAGAGACCGTCCTGATGGTAAACCCCCTCTTCCACATCATGGCCAAAGGCTTCGCGATAGCCTTCGGCTTCAACTTCGGGAACACCGTCGTCCTCATGCCGACGCCCGAGGTGGACGCGACACTGAAGGCGATAGAGAGGTACAAGGTCGGCTGGATGCTCGGCGTCCCGGCGCTCTACCGGATGATGCTTGAGAACGACCGCCTCGACCAGTACGACCTGAGCTCCCTGAAATACTGCTACTGCGGCGGCGACGTGCTGCCCGC
>Ga0326728_10012483_pt1 | contig 18848 bp, 15 predicted proteins | sample MB3enrmetagenome_FD_207602 | JGI IMG/M metagenome (GOLD analysis project Ga0326728, IMG submission 207602) | Lab enriched peat soil microbial communities from McLean, Ithaca, NY, United States - MB31MN | ecosystem: Environmental > Terrestrial > Soil > Wetlands > Peat | place: USA: New York... | reverse complement strand
TCGATTAGTGAGCATGTGCATGAGCGATGTCTGTCACTGTTTTCGAGGTAGTTGTCTTTAGCATCTAGCTTAACGCGACTCGAGTATCTTCCAGCCGCGCGCCTCGGCCTCGCGGCGTAGGCGTCTGTCGGGGGCCACGGCCACCGGCTCGCCCACCGCGAGCAGAAGGGGCAGATCGTGGATAGAGTCGCTGTAGAAGGCGCAGTCCGCGAGCGCTACGCCGCGCCCTTCGGCGTAGGCTCGGGCAGCATCTCGCTTCCCGCTGCCGAAGAGGAGCGCTCCGTCGAGCTTTCCCGTGCAGCGCCCGTCTTTGTACTCGAGCCTATTCGCAAGGACGGTCTCGATGCCGAGCCTGTCGGCGAGGGGCTGCACAATGAAGTCGAGCGAGGTGGTCGCGAGGACTACCTTCCCTCCAGCTGTCTTGATCGATTCGACGAGGCGCAGCATGTCGGGCCGTAGGGCCTTGCCCGTGCGGCGCTCGAAGACGTCGCAGCCGATCTCCTCGAGCAACTTCTTCTCGACGCCGCGGATGATGGGGTAGTCGCCGGAGAAAAGCGACATGTTCCCTGAGCCGAAGCGGTAGATCAGGTAGCTGTAGGGGATCATCGCGAGGTAGCGCAGCTTGAAAACGCCGCGCCTCGTCGCGGCCTCGGCGAAGCGTCTGCCCGTCGAGCCGTAGGTGAGGGTATGGTCGACGTCGAAGAAGTAAAGAGATGTTTTCACGATACGCCCTTTAACGGAATGAGTTGCCGCGCAGTCATGGCGCGGCCCGCGTAGTAGCCGCGGTACTCGGGAGGCAGGAGGGCGGCCAGGCTGAGCATGATCTCGTCGGCAGCCTCCGCTCGCGCGGCTCGCGCGGCGCCCGGCGCAGGCTTTCGCAGCCGGAAGGCCTCGCCGACGTGGAAGTGGATTTCGGTCCGCTTGCCGCGAAGCAGGTTGCGCCAGAAGTCTTCGCCGCCATAGTGCGCGATGGGAAGGATGGGGACGCCGGAGCGCAGGGCCATGGTGACGACGCCTGCGTACCCCTGCCCCAGCTTGCCGTCGTGGCTGCGTGTACCCTCAGGCATGACGTTGAGCATCTTCCCCTTCTCGAGGGCCTCGAGGGCGAGGCGCATCGAGTTAATGTCGTTCGAGCCGCGGGTGACCGGCACGCATTCCCAAGTGCTCGCGAGGATGCCGAGGAAGGGGCTCCGCCAGGTCTCGGTCTTGGCGAAGCCCGAGATGTCGCGGGGATAGAGGAGACTGTAGAGCAACGGGGCCTCAAGGAAATTGATGTGGTTCGTGACGATGATGAGGGGGCCCTTCCACGGCAGCCCCTTGAGTTCGTCGCAGTGCACCTTGCAGAGGACCTTTAGGATCGAGCGTACGCCTGGTCCGATGACGTGAGCCGCGGCTTTCATCTTTGCGCGCCCTCTAGGTTGCAGATCATCCTGACCCGCGAGGGCAGGCATTCTACGAGGAGGGAAAAGCCGTTCGTGCAGATCGTCTCGCCATCGGCGTGAACGACGAGGCCGCCCTTCGGGGCCGCGATCGCATAACGCGAGGAGCGGCATGTCTTGATTTTTTTGTGCTTCGCCTGCGTACCCTTCGTATAGCGGCCGATGAGGTCCACCATCTCGCCGCGCGTCAGGCGCTCGGCTATGCACATATCGAGGAGGCCATCGTAGTTCTTGGCGTCGGGCGCCATGAAGAAAGTGCCGCCCATGCGTTTGCCGTTCAAGATGGAGATCTGGTGGCTCTCCTGCTCGATCGCGCCGTCGTCGTACTCGATGAGTACATGGGGCGCCTCGGGATATAGGACGAAGGTCCGCAGCGCCCCGATCACGTAGGCCATGAAACCATGGACATGCTTCAGCTTCGCGGCCTCGAGTCCGACTATCGTATCGAAACCCGCTCCGATGCCGTTCGCGAAGTAGCGGCCGTTCGGGTAATCGCCGCCCGCGATCCTGCCAACGTCCATCGGTCGCTCGCGGCCTTCGGCGATGATGCTAACGCAGCCAGCGAGGTCCGCGGGCACGTCGGCGCCGTAGGCGAAGTCGTTGCCCCTGCCCACGGCGAGCACCCCCAGGGCGGGTATCCTTTCTTCCCGCTCGAGGGAGAGCATGAGGCCGTTGACGACCTCGTTGACCGTCCCGTCCCCGCCCGCCGCCACGACCACGTCGTAGCCTTCTCTGGCCGCGTCCCGAGAGAGCTCGGCCGCGTGCCAGACGCCCTGAGTTATCCGGATGTCGTATTCGAGACCACGCGCCTTGAACAGGGCCTCGACCTCTGGGATGCGCTCGGCGGCTTTTCCCTTCCCTGCGATCGGGTTGAGGATCACTATGTGACGACTTATTGCCATAGAAATGTAATTATAGCGCAGACCGATCCCGTGCGGAAGAACGCTCGATCGCCGCGAGGATGTCCGCGCCGTAGCGAGCGACCTTGACCTCGCCCATGCCGAAGACTTCGAGGAGGGCGGCCTTGCTTTTCGGCGAGCGTTCGACGACGTCGTACAGAGTCTTGTCGGCGAAGATCATGTAGTTCGGGACCGCAGCTTCGGCTGCGAGGGCCTTGCGCAGGTCCCGTAGCTCGCGCTCGAGGGCGGCCTCCTTCGAACCGGCAGGGTAGGCTTCGGCCTTCACTCTCTCCTTCGGAGTCAGGGCTTCCCTGCTCGCGCTCCTGGGCGTGGGCGGGATCACGGCCGCGATAGGCGATTTATCCCGGAAGGCCGCATAGGTCTTCTCGGTCAGACAGAGGACGCCGTACTCCTCGTCCTTCGCGAGATAGCCTTTGCGGAGGAGCTGGGAGGAGAGGTCGAGCCACTGGCTCCGTGTCCATTCCTTGCCTATGCCCCAGGTCGAGAGCTTCGAGTGCCCCAGGCCGAGTACGCGCTCGTTCTTGGAGCCGAGGAGGACGTCGACGACGTAGCCCGAGCCGTAATGCTCGCCCGTGCGCTTCACGCAGGAGAGGAACTTGTAGGCTTGCGTCGTAACGTCCTCCTCGGCGCCCGCGTCGGTGGTGCCCGAACAGACGTCGCATCGGCCGCAGCCCGCCTGACCCTTGGGGCCGACATATTCCTCGCCGAAGTGGGCGAGGATCGCGGCCCTCCTGCAGGTGCCCGACTCGGCGTAGCGGAGCATCTCGCGCAGAGAAGCCTCGGCGACGAGTGCATTGTCTTCGGCCTCCTGGCCTCCCTCGTTGCCATTGAGCGAGATGAGGGAACGAATCTTCATGGCGTCGCCGTACGCGTAGAGCAGGAGCGCGCGAGATGGCAGGCCGTCTCGGCCCGCTCGTCCTATTTCCTGGTAATACTGCTCGATGCTTTTGGGCAGATCGGCGTGGGCGACGAATCGCACGTCGGGTTTGTCGATCCCCATGCCGAAGGCGGTCGTCGCGCAGATCACGCGGACCTCGTCGCGGATGAAGGCGTCCTGATGACTCGAGCGATCTTCGTCGGAGAGTCCGGCATGGTAGGGCAGGGCCGAAACGCCGCGATCGGAGAGATCGGTGGCCATGGCCTCGGCCCTCGCGCGAGAGAAGCAGTACACTATGCCCGAGCCCTCGGGATACTCGGAGGCGAGCTCCGCGAGCTGATCGACGGCCTTCGCGCGGCGGCGCACTTCGAGGAAGATGTTGGGCCTGTCGAAACCCGCGACGACGACCTTCGCGCCCGCCATGCCGAGCTCGGCGAGGATGTCTGCCCTTACGCGCTCGGTGGCCGTGGCAGTGAGGGCGAGGCAGGGCACGCGCTTGCGCCCCTCGCGGGGCTTGAGGCGCTTTCTGATATCGCCTAAAGCGCGGTACTCGGGCCTGAAGTCGTGACCCCATTGGGATATGCAGTGCGCCTCATCCACGGCGAGGAGGTCGACGGTAGCGCGCTCGAAGAGCTCAGAGGCGCGGCCCGAGGCGAGTGTCTCCGGCGCGAGGTAGAGGAGCCGGATCTCGCCCCTCGCGGCCGCTTCGGCGTTCTCTCTCCATTCGGCCGGCTCGAGGCTCGAGTTGAGGGCCCTCGCCTCGACGCCCAGGCCCCGAAGGAAGGCGACCTGCTCGCGCATGAGGGCGATGAGGGGGGAGACGACCACGACGAGCGAGGGCGGGCCGAAGACGAGGGCGGGCACTTGGTAGCAGAGGGACTTGCCTCCGCCCGTAGGCATCACGGCGAGCATGTCTTCTCCGGCGAGGGCCGCACCGATGATGGTTTCCTGGTAGGGACGGAAGCCGTCGTAGCCGAAGACTTCCTTTAGTACACCGCGTACGCTCGCGTTCATGGTTTTGGAGTATATCGTCCTTACGCCCAGTCGGTCGATGATGCGGGCTAGAAAGGCGGCGGGCGTTCGCGCTGGGCGCTTGCGCCGGGCACGGACGCCCGCCGCCAGGTTCCTGTGAACTCGCCTACGCTATGGCGATGACGCCATCGTAGGTGCCGACGCGAATGTCCTTGCCTGTCGAGAAACTGTGAGTATGGACGTGGCGCCACCAATAGGTGGCAGGGATGAGCCGGAATACGCCACACTTCCTGCCGCATCCGCCGCTTCAGTATTCCGTTTTTAGAGGGCCATGCCCGTACTGAACTGGCTTTCGTAGAGCTCGGCGTAGAAGCCCTTGCGGGCGATAAGCTCTTCGTGCGTCCCCGATTCCACCGTCCGCCCCTCGCTGATCACCACGATTTTATCGGCCTTCCTGATCGTCGAGAGCCTATGCGCGATCACGAAGCAGGTTTTTCCCTTCATGAGGCCGAGGAGCGCCTCTTGTATGAGCGCCTCCGTGCGCGTATCGATCGCGGAGGTCGCCTCGTCGAGGATGAGGATCGAGGATCGGGCAATGACCGCTCTGGCTATGCTCAGCAGCTGTCGCTGGCCCTGCGATAGATTGCCTCCGTTATCGGAGAGCGTCGTGTCGTAACTCTCGGGCAACTGCATGATGAACTCGTGGGCCCTCGCCTGCCTGGCGGCCTCTTCGACCTCGGCGTCGGTCGCCCCGAGACGGCCGTAGCGTATGTTCTCGCGTACCGACTCGGAGAAGAGGAAAGGATCCTGGAGCACGATCGAGACCCTTGCCCGTAGGCTTCTCGCGGTGATCCCTCGGATGTCCCTCCCGTCGATCAGGATGCGACCGCTCTCAAAGTCGTAGAATTTCGTAAGCAGGTTGATGATGGTGGTCTTGCCCGCGCCTGTGGGGCCCACGATCGCCACGGTCTGGCCCCTCTGCGCGCACAGCTCGGCTCCTTTGAGGACCGGCTTGCCGGGAATGTAGGAGAAGGTCAGGTCCTCGATCCGGACGTCGCCCGAGATCTCGGCCGCGTCCCGGGCGACTGCCAGGTCGCTTTCTTTCGGGGCGTCGATCACCTCGAAGACGCGCTCTGCGCCGGCGATCGCCGACTGGATCGTGTTGAAGAGATTCAGTATGTCGTTGATCGGCCTCGTGAAATTTCGCATGTAGAGTATGAATGAAAAGACGACGCCGACCGTTATGCCCATTCCGCCCATAATGAAGAGAGCCCCGCATACGGTGACGATCGCGAAGGTCGCGTTGTTCAGCATATTGTTGAGCGGCCCCATGCTCCCCGAGAATCCTTGGGCCTTCACGGAGGCCTGGACATATCGCTTGTTGATCTTCGAGAAATCCTCCTCGGCCTTTTCCCCTTGGGAGAATAGGGCTATGGTCTTCTGCCCTGATATCATCTCTTCGATGTATCCGTTGAGGTTCCCCAGCTCCTTCTGCTGAGCGACGAAGTAGGGTTGGGTCTTTCGAGCTATGAGCTTCGTCCCGATGAACATGAGCGGAGTCGTGCACAGGCCGATTAAGGTGAGAAGGGGGCTTAGGCAGAGCATGGCGATCAGCATCCCTACGATGCTGATGACGCCTGAAAAGAGCTGGACCACGCCCTGCGATAGCATCAGGTTGATGTTGTCGACATCGTTCGTGAGGCGGCTCATGAGGTCGCCGGAGGGATGCGTGTCGAAGTACTTCAAGGGCAGCTTCTGAATGTTGACGAAGAGATCCCGCCTGATATCCGCCGCGGTCCTCTGCGACGCTGCGATCATGAGGATGTTTTGCGCGTAGGTCGAGGCTACGTTGACTGCGTACATGCCGAGCATTACGAGGCATATGAGACCGAGGCCTCGCATGTCGGCGGTCTTGATGAAGTTGTCTATCGTGTAGCCGTTGAGCCTTGTACCCGCGATGCTGATGAGCGTCGTGACCGTCGCGCAAAGGAAGACCAAGACAAGCGCGGCGCGTTTGTTTGCGAGGTAACCGATGATCCGCTTCGCGGTTCCCTTGGGGTTCGAGAGCTCGACTTTCTCGTGGAATAAATGCGCATGCGGGCCGCCGGCCGGCCGGCCCGTGAAGTCGCTCTGATTATTCGGCATGGGCGAGGGCCTCCTCTCCCAGCTGGGAAACGACGATGCTGCGGTAGATATCGCTGGACCGCAGCAATTGTTCGTGCGTTCCGAAAGCGGCGACACGGCCGAAATCGAGGACGAGAATTTCGTCGGCGTTCATGATAGCGGAAATCCGTTGGGCTATCACTATGGTAGTGCGCCTCCCCGAGCCCTTGGCGAGGGCTGCGCGCAACATAGCCTCGGTCTTCAGGTCAACGGCGCTCGTCGAATCGTCGAGGATAAGTATCTTTGGATCTTGTAGGAGAGTACGCGCGATTGAGAGTCGCTGCTTTTGGCCGCCCGAAAAATTTCTTCCGCGCTGCTCTACGACGCTCTTGTAACCGCCCGGGAGGGCCTCGATGAAGCTCGCCGCTTGGGCGTCCCGGCAAGCCTCGCCTATGTCTTCCTCAGTCGCTTCCTCGTCCCCGAAACGCAGATTGCTCTCGACGCTGCCCGAGAAGAGCAGGCTTTCCTGCGCGACCATCCCGACCGAGTGGCGAAGCTCGTTTAGGCTCAAGAGGCGGATGTCCGTTCCCCCTATCAGGATTCGGCCCGAGCTGACGTCGTAGAGCCGCGGGATGAGGCCGGCTAGCGAACTCTTGCCGGAGCCCGTCGCTCCGATGATGCCCAAGGTCTGGCCCTGCAGGACGCTGAACGAGACGTCCTTGAGGACGGCCCTGTCGCCCGAGCCATAGCCGAAGCTCACGCCCTGGAACTCGAGCGCGTAGGAAGCCGGACTGCACGGGTCGGCGGGCTGGGCAATGCCGGGCTCTACGGCGAAGATCTCGTTAATCCGCGCGGCCGAAGCTTCGGCGCGCGAGATGTTCACCACGAGATTGACCGCCATCATGAGGGAGTTCGTTATCTGGATCAGGTAGTTGATGAAGGCCATGAGCTTGCCGACCTCGAGGCTCCCGGCATTGACCATGTTCCCGCCGAACCAGAGGATCGCCACGACGGAGACGTTCATCACCAGGGTCGCGCCCGGCAGGAGGAGGAAGGTGATATCCTGCGCCCTGGTGCTCGCGCTCGTGAGCTCGTCATTGGAAAGGGCGAAGCGCTCGGCTTGCCGAGTTTCGATGCCGAAGGCCTTCGTGACGCGGACCCCGAGCAGGTTCTCGCGCTGAATCGTGTTGACCTTGTCGAGGCAGATCTGGACGCTCGAGAAGACCGGCACCGACTCCTTGAGCACGATCGCCATCCCGCAGGCGACGACGGGCACTACGACGCAGAAGACGAGGGACAGCCTGGGGCTGAGAAGGAAGGCCATGACGATGCCGCCCATCATCGTCAAAGGCGTTCGCACCATGCCGCGCAGCGTCATCATCACCATGTTCTGCATCTGCATGACGTCGTTGGTGAGCCTCGTGACCAGGGAAGAGGTCTTAAGCGCGTCGATCTCCGCGAACGACAGGCTTTGGACCTTCGCGAACAATCCTTTCCTCATCTCGCCGCTCATAGGGACCGATGCCCTCGCGGCGAAGATAGAACAGGCGGAACCGGCGAAAAATCCGATTACCGCCATGGCGACCATGAGGAGGCCCCTGCTCAAGACGAATGCCTGGTCGCGATTGGCGACGCCGACATCGATGATCTTGGCCATGAGGGTCGGCTGCTGCAGGTCCATGGCGACTTCCACGAGCATCACGAGCGGCGCGATGATCGCGCAGGCCCTGGCCGAACCATGGAGGTATTTCAGGACGAGTTTAATCATACCTTCCCTATTCCTGGGGCTCTTTCATGTTTTCGTAGATGCGGTTGAGGGACAAGATAGCGCGTTCCTTCTCGCTCGCGGAGAATCCCTTGAAGCATGTCTTCTCGACCTCGGCGAAGATTGTTTCGGCCCTGCGATGCACTTCCGACCCTCGCGCGGTTAGGTAGACGCGCAAAGCTCGGCGGTCGCTTCCATCGCTCTCTCTGCGCACGAAGCCTGCCTTTTCCATTACGGCGAGGACGTTCGTGACTGTCGCCGGCTCGAGGTCGAAAAAGCTCGATATGTCCTTTTGGATGCAGCCGTCGTGCTCGGTGAGGTAATGGAGGATACGCGGCTGTCCCTGCGAGACGCCGAAGGCGGACATCTGGTCGAAAGAGCGCTTGGCGTGGAGCCGGAATACCTTGGCGAGCAACCTGTGAAAGTCACCCTCCTGAGTCTCCTTGCTAATATGTTAGCCTCCTAACTATTAGGAGGCTAATTAATACTTGCCGCCGCTGTCAAGACGGTAATAATTGAGCACAGGGGCGGTTTACAATTACTTTGCCGTACGAACGATACCTCGGAGCTCTGTCTTGGGCGCAGTCAACAAATGAGTTGAGTCCTCCTTCAATTTAAAGAAGGACACCACGGCGGCGAGTTGCTGTGATTGGCCCGACAGCTCTTCAGCCATAGCGGCCATTTCCTCGCTGCCGCTCGCATTCTGCTGGATTACCGTATCGAGACGAGTAATCGCCTTATCGATTTGGTCGACGCCCATCCTTTGCTCATGCGAGGATGTTGTGATATTCTTCACTAGGGCCGCTGTTTTTTGAATATCAGGTACTATCGCCGCTATGATAGCGCCGGTCCGCTGGGAAATCTCAGCAGTATGCGCCGCCAATTTCGTGATTTCAGCTGCGGCAAATTGAGATCGCTCGGCTAACTTGCGGACTTCTGAGGCGACCACGGCGAAGCCCTTACCCGCTTCGCCTGCTCGGGCAGCTTCGATCGCCGCGTTAAGGGCAAGCAGATTCGTCTGGCGGGCGATTTCTTCGATGATGGTCACCTTCTGCGCTATCTCTCCCATCGCCACAACCGAAGAAACCACTGCCTTATTGCCTTCCTCGGCATCGGCGGCAGCCTTCACGGCTATTCCCTCCGTAGTCTCCGCGTTTTCGGAGTTTTGCCTGATGGCGGCATCCATCTCCTCCACCGAGCTAGAGACTTCTTCTGCGTTTGCTGCCTGCGCTGTCGCTCCTTCGCTAAAATGTTGGGCGGTAACGCTGATCTCCTCGCTTCCCTGGGCGACACTTGCCGAGGCGGATTGGATATCCGTCGCCACACGCGACAGGCTTGTAATCATGGAAGAGAAAGCTTGAACAAGCTCGCCAATCTCGTCGTGGCGATCGCGAAGGGAGTCTTGGACGTTTATTGACAAATCACCAGACGCAAGCTTTCCCGCGTAACCGCAACAGACAGCCAGCGGCCTAGTGATCGACCGCGCGAGCAGGAATAGAAGGAAGAAGGCAAAGGCCGCAGCGCAAAGAGCAACGATGATAATAATGTTTCTGATTGAAATTGCCGTTGAAAGGAACTCAGATGCGGGAATAATCGCGAGCATAGTCCAGCCAACTGATGGAACTGGCGCATAGCAACTTACCTTCTCGGATCCGTAGTAGTTGTAAATCACAAATCCGGGTTTACCCAAAGAGGCCTTTTTAAACACTTCCGCCATCCCGGGGATGTCATTAATATTCTTTTTAAGGACAAAATTCGCGAAATCTTTATTAGTGTGAAGCACAAATAGCCCGTTCCTGTCAACGGCCGCAAAATGCCCTGTCCGGCCAAGCGTGTATTGCGCTAGCGAGGCAGTAAGGGCATCAGTTCTGATAGATACCACGACAGCGCCAACTGGGCGAGCACCTGAGGCAATGACAGGGGCTGCGATAAATATGGCTGGGGCCTTGCTTACATTATCCTCGACCATCTGGCTTTCCGAAGTCTCGCCAGAAAGGGCGGCCTTCACATAATCCCGGTCTGCCAGACTAATCCCGACGGCGTCAGTATTGGCGGCCCCGACGACTTTGCCGCTCGCATCTACGGCGAAAATATCGGAAAATGCGTCAGCGTACAGTTTCGTTTGAATCAATGCCATAAATTCCGTTTTAAGCGCGGAGGCGGAGCGCCTTGCGGCGACAGCACCATTACTCGAGGATTTTATCGCGTCCGAGACCGCACTATTTTTCGAGATGGTTATCACTGCATTTCTGTAGCCATCGAAGGTCTTCTCTGTATAGTCAGATACAGCGCGCGTCACCATGACGAGTTGCTCGCCTACAAGGTTCTTTATTCCGTCTGTCGCTCGAAGGGAAACGATAATGCCCATCACTGCGAAGGGCAAAACCACGATTGCCGCGCCGACGACCATAAGTCGTCCGCCTATCTTCATTTTAATCCTTTGCACGCTTCACTCCTTATGTTCGTAAGTATTATATGGCTATTATTTAGAGCCAACGCAATTAACGCGTCTCTCTCCATTTCGCTTCGCGCCCATTCAATGTCATATGGCGCCCACTACTGCTTGTGCTGAGATTCCCTCACTGCGGCGAGGAAAATTACCCCAACAAAAGTCAAGGCGGCGAGCATGAGCCAACCCCACAAATAGCCGTGAGTAACGTCGACGAGATAGCCGAATATGGGAGGGACTAGCATCATGCCGAAGAAACTGATCGCAAGAGTAAAGCCGGTGGCCGCCCCCGCTGCTGCTGCGCCCGCGATCTCGGAGACGAGAGAAAGATGTAAGCCAGTCCATCCGATCGCGGTGAGGCCAAAGAGAAAAACTAATACTCCAATGACAAATACCCCCGAATGGGGAGTAAAAAAGGCGATACCGAGAATTACCGCGAAGGCCACGACGTTTAACCCAATCAGTGTGCCTTTGCGTCTTCCTCCAAACAAATGATCGCTCACCACGCCCCAGCCAACTCGGCCGATCATTCCTCCCGCCTGGGCCACTGAAAGGAGGAGTCCTGCGAGGATCAACGGGGAGACTCTGGTGGAGGCCTTTAGGATATCCCCGAGATACATCACCAGATAACTTGATCCGGCGTATTGCACTCCCATCAAGAAGGCGGTCCCGACGCTAAGCAGGACTATTTCGCGATTAAATACTGCCTTGAGAGTTTTTTTATTTTCAGATCCAGGCCCATTGCTGGAGATCGTGGGCTTCGTCGTTCGCCTTGGCGCCTGAGGGATGGCGTCTCGGTAAAGGGCGAAGCCTACTATCGCCAGGAACGCGATCATTGCCCCCATAATGACAAAAGCGGTTCTCCAGCCGAATTGCAGGGCAAGCGAAGGAGCGATCGCTCCGGCGAGAAGTCCCGCGAATGGAATAGCGCATTGCTTGATGCCCATGGCTGTCGCTCGTCCGTTAGTCGGAAACCACGTGACAACAGCCTTGGCCGAACAAGGCCCAGCCACTGCATTTCCGAAGCCTGCGACGAGGAGCAACACCATCATCTGCCACGGAACTCGAGTGAACGCGCATCCGGCTAAAGCAATACCGATCGCGATTTCCCCAACCAGGAAAATACGGCGCACGCTTACTTTATCCGCCAAGTGCCCAGCATAAGTAAGCAAAAGCATAGTTCCGAGATTTAGAACCGAAAATATGAGTCCGAATTGCATCATGGACATGTTTAAATCTGTCCGCATTGCCGGGCCCAAAGGGCCAATGCTTTGTATAGATAGGCCACTAGCCAATTGAATTAAGAAAGCAACGCCAAGGATTACCCACCGATATGGCGAAATTCCAACGGTGTCTACCGACTCAGGCGTATTGGCGTCTGCTTTTGGCGAACCTTCAGCCATCGCAGTCTGTTCAGATAGTAGTTCGTTCAAATTGCATCCTCCAATACTGCTGATGCTCGGCTCCGGCATGCCAGGACCCAGGCCCCTGGACCCTCGCGATAATACAGCCCCGCCTTATGGGCGTGAGGCTGTATCGATATGCATTACTTGGCTTTTTTATGTCTAGGCGTGTCGAGAAGTCTTCCGAATCCGGGCAGCAAATCCGGCACCTCGCACATCTGGAGACAATGCCACATATTTGCCTGCTGTGTTCCGACTACGGGAATGTCGATGGCCTTTTCAAGCTCATCGACAATCTCCAAAGTCCGGAAGCAACCACCAACAACAAACACTCCATCGGCTCCAGGATTCTGTTTGTGTAGCTTGACGATATCAGCTAAGATTTCATAGGGAGAGACGCGGTTGATATTGCTGGGATCCTCGAATTGCAGATTTCTTGCCCCAACGATCTCAAAACCCGAGTCTTCAAAATAGTGACGTGAAATATCCTCGACTTCCCTATTGTAGGGAGTATACGTGAGTATTTTTTTAGCGCCAACGAACTCTAGGGCAGCGACTACGGACTGTCCGCCCGCTGTTGACTGAATGCCAGTCTTCGCTTGCATTTTTTTAACGAGATCCGCCTCACCCTTGACGCCAAGGACGAAACAAGTCGCCGTAGCTATGTAATCCAGGATATCGACATGGGCAGTGGCGAGCATTTCAGCCCCCACGAGCGCGTCGTCGGCCGCCCGCTCAAGCTCGTCCTTCGCGACTTTTCGAACCATTACTCTTGTCTCTAGGGGCACGACGCCGTCCGGCGACATCACTTGAAATTCATACGAGCCGTAACCAGAATCATGCGAGGGGATCAGGAAGCCGAGCTTCGCTTTCCATCCAATCGGATAGGGCTTTAGTTGTAGTTTATTTTCAACGTTTACCATACGAACCTCCATATGAGCAATTAGTCCTTGCGCTTATTTTCGCGGACAAGGAGCATTGAGAAGATGCCGATAGCCGCGCAAATTGCGATAAAAATGTAAGCCCAAAAGTAACCCACGTGGTCGGCGACGGCGCCGAAGAGCGGCGGAAGTGCGATCATTCCTATGAAGCAGCCCGTAAGGCAGATACCGGTGGCTAGGCCGGCGAGCTTGATGCCAGCGAGCTCGTCGGTGAAGGTTATCCACAGGCCCGAGAAGCCATTGAAGCAGATGCCCATCAGGACGACCATTATGATCGCACCGACCGGACTGGCTCCCTTGGAGAAAAAGGCGATAATGAGAACCACGAGCGTAGCCCAGATGTTCACGCCGACCAAGATACCCTTGCGCCTTCCGCCGCAAAAGTGGTCGCTGATGCTACCCCAGGAAAGGCTGCCGAGCATGCCCGCGAAATTCGTGAAGGTGAGGCAGAGGCCAGCCCAGACGACGGGATTCTCGACTCCGTTCGTCTTGAACACATCGGAGAAGTAGAGGGACATATAGCTTGTCATGCAGTACTGGCAGCCGAGAAGAATCGAACCGCCGATGACGAGGAATATAATGTCTCGAGTGAACAGGTCCTTCTTCGAATCCTTCCAGGTTGGGCCGGCGGCTACCTTTTTTTCAGCGGAGGCTTTGAGCATTGCCTTCATAGAGTCGGACTCGCGATAGAGAACCGCCGCGACGATCCCGAAGATAGCGATCACCAGACCATCGAGAGCGAAAGCGATGCGCCAGCCGTAGGCAAGGGCGAGGGAGGGTAGCACGGCCGAGGCGACCATGCCACCGAATGGTATGGAGCACTGCTTGATGCCCATCGCTCCTGCGCGTCCCTTGCCGGGGAACCATGTGACGACCGCCTTGGCCGAGCAGGGCCCCGCGACCGAGTTTCCGAGCCCGGCGACGAACATGATGAGCAGAAGCTGCCACGGAGCATGGGTCAGCGCCGCAAACGCGAGGGCGATGCCGATCACGATCTCACCGACAAGGAAGCACTTGCGCACCCAGCCCTGGTCACACTTGTGGCCGACCCAAGTGAGCAGAAGCACAGTACCTAGATTGATAAGCGAAAAGATATACCCGAACTGGGTGAGCGACATATTGAGATCTTGCCGGATGAACGTGCCGATAGGGGCTATCCCCTGGATCGAAAGGGCGCTGGCCATCTGGATGACAAATCCGACGCCGAGCATAACCCACCGATAGGACGATGGCTGCTGGGTCGCGGATTGCGCGCTTGCTTTGGTTTCTTCCATTTTCATGCAACTCCTTGCGATCGATATCTAGACTAGGGCACGACGAGGCCCGGAATCTTCTTCCCACTCTATTCGGGAGAGGCTATAGATGTGAGGTGAAAATCGGGAAGAGCTCCGTGAAGGTTTGAGAGTCATCCGGGTTTCGATCGCAATCCTGCCGCTTGTACAAGAGCCCAAAATAGTTATAAAGTCCCGAGTGGGAATAGGCTTAAAGCAAGAACAGACAAGGTGTCACACGAACGCTCAAAACCCAAAGATTAAACCATGCGCCGCATCTGCCAACTCGCGCGATGAAGCCGATATCGGTTTCCGCCGCGTTGAGGACGAGAGTGCTTGTATCCCCCTCAACATCCCATTAAGCCTCTCGACTACTACCCCCTGCCTACTCGTCAAGGCTCCGCTGGAGCGACCGTCGCGCGACGGTTCCATCATTTGACTTACAACGAAAGCAGGATATTATCAGTATGCTGATATGTCAATAAGGAACCCCAATGAGGATAAGTACTGAGGCCGGATATCTCTTGAAGCAAGTTCAGCATGAGCTTCGTTGTAAGATGGACGCCGTGCTCGCCGTTCTAGAATTGACTACAGCCCAATATGCGGTACTCGTTGAGATTACGAAGTCGCCAGGGTTATCGAATGCTGAGCTGGCAAGGCGAAGCTTCGTCACTCCCCAGACGATGAATCTGATCGTACAGAATCTCGCAAAGAGGAAAATAATCGAGCGCAATCATTCGGCGAGCCATAGCAGGATCATAAACATTGAGATCACGCCGAGCGGCATGGCCTTGCTGCGCAAGGCCGAAGGGGTAGTGTGGGAAGTCGAGGCCGAGTATTTCGGTTGCATGAACAAGACCGAGGTACAAAGCTTCATCGCCCTGCTTACGAAGCTGAAGGAAGAATGAGAACAGGGCTCGCTACCCTGCGATAGCGGATTTTAGGTTCCTATCGACATTAGTAAAAGTAACGGCGTGGCTGCTCTAGGCGGTGCTAGCGATGCTCTCCCCTTCCATCCCTCCCGAGGAGTCTTCAAGCGAAAAAGCGGAGCTGTTCGCTGGATAGCGGCCGGCTCCGCGTCGATACAGCCCCTCAGATCAACTCCGCCATCCCGGGGAACGGACGGGCCGGATCATTCCGACGAAGCGTCCCAGCTCGCGTAGGGCAACGGTTTGAAGGCGACATGGGTCAGGAAGTCAGCGAACAGCTGGCGCCAGACGTTCCAGTTGTGACCGCCATCGATGAAGTCCGGGACGACGGGTATCCCCGCCTCAGTCAGCGTCTTGACCTCGAGGAAGGGGCCGGTGTGGACCTTGTATTGCCCTAGCGCCCAGCCCAAGGCGATCGGATCCTGCCAGGCAGCGCCGATGAAAATCGACTTGCCCTTCAGCGCGGCAGCCTGCGCAGCGGTCAGCTTCTCGTACTCGGGAGGCAGGCCAGCGCTCATCATGCCGTAATACTTGAAGGTCTCGGGATACTTCACGATGAAGGTGTTCGTGAGCATACCTCCGAGCGACAGGCCGGAGAAGGCACGGTAGTCCGCCGAAGGGGAGACGCGATAATTCTTCTCCACGAGGGGGATCATCTTTTCAATGAGGTCGCGGTCGTAGGCGTCGTAGAAGTTGTCGAACGAATAGACGCTTGCGTTCGGCATCACGACGACCATCGGCTCGACCTTGCCGATGGAAATCAGGTTGTCGAGGATGTTCTGGGCCACGCCCTGCGTCGTCCAGCCGAACTCGTTCTCTCCACCACCGTGCGACAGGTAGAGCGTAGGATAGGGCTTGGCTCGCTTAGAGTCGTAGGAAGGCGGCGTATAGACGACCAGCGAGCCCGAGCCTCCATTGGCGCGGTCGCTCGTGAAGGCGTGATAGTGCAACTCGCCCTTTTTCGCGGCGGGTGCCTGCCACCAATAATCGATCGTATGAAATACAGGGTCGGAAGGGACGTAGACCTGGCTCGCCACTTGCGACATTCCTATGACGGCCGCGCCCGCCTCGTTCCACGCCTTGTTGTTGGGGTCCGGCAGGGACTTCGCCTTCGATAAGTCGTCGGGGGCGTCGACGTAGAACCGGTACGTGAAAATCCCCGAGGGTAGAGGGATGGTGTAGGTCCACACTCCATCCGGTCCCTTCTTCATGTCGGCGACGGGCCAATTGGGGTCGGTCGAGTTCGGGTGCGCTAAAGGAGTGTCGCCGGGCTGCCACTCAGTAGGTAGGAGGCCTGGCGATTCGATCACCGGCGTCTTAGGGTCTCCGGAATACTGGGCTAGCGCGCTCGGGCGCTCGAAGTACCATTCTCCCTTGATCTGTACTTTTTTGGCATCGGGGGCATAATAGCGGAAAGTCACTTCGTAGCCGGTCGGCGCCGCGCCAGTGTGCTTCACCTCGGGCGATACGACCGTTTTCGCCGATGGCCCTGCCGCCGATAGCGGAAGACCGATCATGCAGAAGCACAGCCCGACGCCGACGAGGCGCGCTACGATGCCGCGGGGCGCCTCGGCCCTCTTGTTCTTCATAAGCATTGATTCCTCCAATTTCTCACTATTTGGAAACGCTTGAGTCCGCGAGGCGATCGGTTGCCGGCCAGAAGGCGGTGCGTGTCAGGAAGTCGTGCAGTAGGATTCTCCAGACATACCATTCGTGGGTACCGTGAATGAAGTCGGGAGTCACTGCAATGCCGGCGGCCACGAGTGTCGCGACGTCCTTCACTGCGTTGGCACGGGGACCAGATGTTCCCATGAACGAGAGGGGTTCCTCTAATCCGCCACCGACGAAGAAGCCGATGTTTTTGAAGCTCTTGACCTGATCGGTGTTCTGTTCGGAGAGCAGCGTGCCACCGCCCGGGCTGAAGAAGCCGAAGTAGCCGAAGCTGTCCCCATGATCGAGCAACATCCGATGGGAGAGGGCGCCGCCCGCAGAGAGGCCGGCGAATGCTCGTTTATCGGCCTTAGCCGCTACGTTGTAATGCGACTCGACATAGGAGACAACAGTACCTGCTATGTCGTTCACGACGACCTTGTCCCATCCCGCTTTAGGAAAGTTGAGGGCGTAACCGTTGAAGTTCGTCATGACGACGACCATAGGCTGTATCTGGCCAAGATCGATGAGGTTGTCGAGAATAGCGGGAACATCACCTTGCGTCGACCAGTCCACTTCGTTACCACCGCCACCGTGGCTCAGGTAGAGCGTAGGATAGGGCTCGGACCGCCTAGGATCATAACGTGGCGGAGTATAGACGACGAGTGTATTTTGTCCGACCGGCGTCTCGTGAGTCGGCGAGGCGTAAGCCACGGACTCAACGATGCCCCGGGGAAGGTCCACGACAGGCTCCTGCCACCAGTAGTTCACCGTGCCAAATTTCCTGTCTGAAGGAACGAATACCTGGCTTGTCGCCTCAACCGAGCCCTGGACCTTTTCCCCTTTCTCGTTCCAGGGGAGATTGCTGGGGTCGGATAGTGACTGAGCCTTTGACACATCGGCTTCTTGATTGTTCACATAGAAACTATAGGTGAATACTCCGGAGGGCAAAGGAATCGTGTAAGTCCACACGCCGTCTTTTCCCTTGGTCATGTCAGCCACCGGCCAGTCCCCGGCCGGATAGGCGCCAACCACCCATTGGGAGGGCGTTAAGCCGCTCTTCCCGTCCGGTGTCGAGAAGGCCCACTCGCCTTTTATCTGTACTCTCTCCGCCTGGGGCGCGTAATACCGAAAAGTTACCTCATAGCCAGTCGGCGCCGCTTCGGTGTGCATCACCTCTGGTGAAACGACTGCCTTCCCGCCCGAGCCTTCCGCGGCCAGCGGTAGGCCGGCCGCGCAAAGACATAGTCCGATACCGATCAAGCGCGCCAGGAGGCTTCGCGCCCGACCTCTGTGTTCAAATAAAAACATGCCTTCTCCTCTTTATTCGAAAAGCTATATTCAAAAGTATTATCAGTACACTGATATGTCAATAGTGCGCATTGCCTCAAAACTTTTCGAGCCAAAAGCATGGGCCTGCCTCATAAGTAAATCACGACGAGGAGGATCATCCAGGACCCGATTCCAGATGAGTAATTGAGGGTCAGTATGGAGTTGCCACTGCATGTTCTCCGCATGGCACTCGTTCGGCGGTGTAGAGAAGTATTTCCGAAGTACTACCCGATCACCGAGTCCCTCTCGTTCGAATAAGGCCCTCTAGGCCGCCTGGCTCGCGAACCTCCGAAGACGGCGCATGATCCGTCTCAGTCTTTGTAGTGGTAACTTAAAATACCTCAAGAGGAACCCGTCATGATATGTACGATAGCGATGCCTGGTTCATGAAGCACCTGTAGCTCCCCTCAGGGTCTTCTCCCTGGTCGACGTCAAAGAGAGGGTGGACAAGATCGGCCGCGACATCGAGAAGGCGAATGCCCGTGGGGCCGAGGTCGCCGGGAAAATGCGCTCGGTCTACGACCCCGACGAGATCACCGAGGCGGCGGCGGAGAGGCGCGTCGAGCGGTTCAGGGTGGCCTCGGTGGAGGATCGGCACCGAGCGCTCCTCAAGGCGATCAAGTCGTGCGTGATCGAGGGCGACACTGTGACGCTCATAGGGTCCGGCAGGGAGATATTTAAGTGGAAGGCATAATATTATAGGCTTGTAAAGTAAGAAGGCATCGTTTAGTGATTAGGCCCCTTCTTATCCCTATTTGGCTTGAAGTGCACCAAAGAGGGCAAGTTGCTAGTATAGA
>Ga0326728_10012481_pt1 | contig 18850 bp, 17 predicted proteins | sample MB3enrmetagenome_FD_207602 | JGI IMG/M metagenome (GOLD analysis project Ga0326728, IMG submission 207602) | Lab enriched peat soil microbial communities from McLean, Ithaca, NY, United States - MB31MN | ecosystem: Environmental > Terrestrial > Soil > Wetlands > Peat | place: USA: New York... | reverse complement strand
GTCGTGCCCGCAGCATTCCATCTGTTCGAGCGAAAGCGCTTGGAAAAGACGGCGGAGGGCGATGCTGGAGAGGGTCTGCGAGCCGCAGAGGTATAAAGCTCACGGACGCTCATCTCGTAGACTTGCGGTACTCTTGGAGCACCACGGCGAAAACAATGATGCTTCCCAGCACGATGTACTGGTAGAAGGCGTTGACGTTCAACAGCGAGAGACTGTTGGAGATCACGCCGAGGAGAAGGACGCCCGTGAAGGCGGCCCACATGTTGCCCCGCCCTCCCATGAGGGCCACTCCCCCGATGACGATAGCCGCAATGGACTGCAGTTCGTACCCGCTTCCCATCGTGGGAAGTGCGGAAGCCAGGCGAGCCGTGAGCACGAGGGATGCGAGGCCGGTTAGCGCGCCGAGGAAAGTGTAGATGGTCACCTTGTGCCGCCTGATATTGATGCCGGAGAGATAGGCGGTGGCTTCGCTGCCGCCCACGGCGTAGCAGTGCCGGCCGAAACGCGTTCGTTTCAGCAGGGTTCGGCACAGCGCCATGACGAGAAAGAAAATGATGATCGGGACGGGAATCCAGAGAAACGACCCGCTGCCGAGCCAAAGGAACTGATCGAATGCGGCCCCCTCCGCCATCGTGGGGTAGCTGCCCGTCACGACGAGGGCCACGCCTTGGATGAGTGTCATTGTGCCCAGCGTGATGATGAACGGGTGGGCGCGGGTGTTCGCGATGATGATCCCGTTGAAGAACCCCAGGGCGGCGCCCCCCCCAATGCCGACGAGCAGCGCCACGGGGATGCCCCAGTTGTGCACGAGCGCCTGGGCCGCCACGCAGCCCACGAAGGAGAGCACAGATCCCACCGAGAGGTCGATGCCTCCCGAAATCATCACCACGGTCATCCCCGAGGCCACCATACCGAGGATGGAGATCTGCCGCAGGACGTTGACGAGATTGATCGTCGTGAGAAACACGGGCGATGACAGAGAGGTGACGACGATGAGCACGATGAGGACGGCGAGCACCCCCTGGCTCTGCCAGTCGATTCGGCTTCCCACCCACCGCAGAACGCCCCGCTTCGTCCCCGTGCTATTTCTGGTTTCCATTCCCCTCTCCTCCTATGGCGAAGGCCAGCACCATCTCCTGGGTCACTCCCTCCCGGGGAAGCTCGGTGACCAGATGGCCCCGGCGCATGACGGCGATGCGGTGGCTCATGGTGATGATCTCGGGCAGGTCGGAGGAGATCATCAGGATGGCCTTCCCGCGCTCGCACAGGTCCAGCATCAGGTGGTGGATCTCAGCTTTAGCCGCCACGTCCACGCCTTTGGTCGGCTCGTCCACGATGAGCAGGTCCGCGTCCGCGAGCAACCACTTGGCCATGACAACCTTCTGCTGATTGCCCCCGCTCAGGTACTGGACTTGCTGGGAAGCACTCGTGGCCCGGATGCCCAGCCGCTGCACGTACTCCAGGGCGGAGCGTTTCTCCTTCCCGAGGTCCAGCAGCAGCGCGGATCGGAACCTCCGGAGTGCGGCCAGCGTGATGTTCTTGCCCACGTCCATGCCCAGGACAAGCCCGTCGATCTTGCGCTCCTCTGGCACTAGACCGATGCCGCGCCGGATGGAACGCGTAGGTGTCTGGGAGCGAACCTCGCGGCCTTTGAAAAAGATCCGGCCGCCGGAGGGCTGGAGGGCGCCGAAGAGCAGACGGGCGAGTTCAGTGCGGCCGGATCCCACCATGCCCGCCACGCCAAGGATCTCTCCCCGATGCACGGAAAGGGTAATGTCAAACAGAAGCCCTTGGACGGAGAGATGCTCGATCCGAAGGACCTCGTCCGGTGTGACGGAACTGGTGTCTACGAGGACGTTCGCGATCTCGCGGCCCACCATAAGGGACACGAGGCTCTTCTCCGTCACCTCGCCGATGTCGTAGGTCCCGATACGGCGGCCATCCCGAAGGACCGTCACCCGGTCGGCGATCTGGAACACCTCTTCCAGGTGATGCGAGATGTAGACCACGGAGGTGCCCTGCTCTCGGAGCCTCCTGGCCATGGTGAACAGATTTTTGATCTCGGACTGGTCGAATGCCGCGGTGGGCTCGTCCATGACGACGATGTTCGCCTTCAGGAAGAGCGCTTTCGCTAGCTCCACCGCCTGCTGGCGGGCCGCGCCGAGCGTGGAAACCACCACATGCGGATCCAGGTCGATCTCGAGGCTGGTGAGGATTTCCTGCGCCTCCCGGTACAGACGGCGCGTGTCCACCAGGCCCCAGCCGTTCCGCGGCTCGTGGTTGAGAAGGATGTTCTCCCCGGCTGTCATGAGCGGCACCAGATTTCGTTCCTGGTAGATCGTCGCGATTCCCAGCCTCTGGGCCGAGTGGGGAGTCAGGTTCGACACCGTTCGGCCGCGCACGATGATCTCCCCACGATCCGGGAGGTAGGCACCGGAGAGGATCTTGATCAGCGTGGATTTCCCCGCGCCGTTCTCTCCGACGATGGCGTGGATCTCACCCGGCCGGAGGTCGAAATCCACTGCGTCCAGGGCCCGCACTCCGGGGAAACCCTTGGAGATCTGGTTCATCTCGAGGATCTGGGTCGCCTGCTCAGCCATTGGTGTCTCCGTTCACGCGCGTAGTGGATTCCCGCACGACCAGGCGATGCGGGAGCACGACCGCTCGGGGGGCGCCTGTGAAATCCGCGTTAATCCGTTCGAACAACATCTCCGCGGTGACCCGGCCCTGCGTGTAATGGGGGTTGTCCACTGTGCTGAGCCGTGGAGTGGTCACAGCGGACTCGGGAATGTTGTCGAACCCGATCAGCGCGACGTCCTCGGGAACCCGCAGGCCCTGCTCCTGGAAGGCCATCATCGCGCCGATAGCCATGAGGTCGTTCGCCGCAAAAAGCGCCGTGAACTTTTTGCCCCGGGCCAGCAGATCCCGCGCGCAGGCCGAGCCGGAGGCTTGGGAGTACTCCCCGTCCGCCACGAGCTCCTCGCGGTAGGCAATCGCTCGGTCGGCGAGCGCCTTGCGGTAGCCTTCCGGCCGATGGGTCATGCGACTCTGCTTGCGCGGGCCGGTGATCATGGCGATGTCCGTATGCCCGAGGTCCAGCAGGTGTTGCACGGCGTCTCGCGCCGCCTCGGTGTCATCTACACCAGCGTTGTCCACGATGGCACCTTCGCGGTCCAACCCGGACAGGACAACAGGGACGCTACGGTCCAGCAGGAACTTGAAGTCATCCTGCCGGGCTTCCACCGGATCGATGATCATGCCTTCCATTCGGTGCTCGTACAAGGATCGCAGGAGGGATACCTCCCGAGAGAGCTGGCCGTCGGTGTTGCAGACCACGACGAAGTAGCCGCGCTCCCGCGCCACGTCCTGCGCGCCCCGAGAAAGACCCGAAAAAAAGGGGTTGGAGATGTCCGGCACCACGAGGCCAACCATTCCCACCCGGCTCGTCCGGAGGCTGCGGGCGACAGCATTCGGGTGGTACCCCAGCTCTCTGATAGCCTTCCACACGCGTTCCTTAGTTTCATCCGACACGCTGCGGGGCCCGTCGTTGAGCACGTACGAGACGGTGGAAGGGGACACTCCCGCCGCCCGTGCCACGTCGTTTCTAGTGGCCATCACGCTGCACCCGTCTCGATCACGATCCGCTCACTTTCCGAAGGTAACCTACGCTTTCGCGTATGATATCTTCGTCTCTCTGTCCGCGCCAGAGAGGGGAGGTGGCTTCGATCTTCGCGTGGAGGCTGCCGGCGTAGCCGCATGCACGAAGCTGCCGGATGACTCCCGGCAGGTCGATGACGCCGCGACCGGCCGGCACACCGCGACCGGCCGCGATCCTGCGGGTCAAGCCTCCGCCGGAGGCCCCGTCCAGCGATACATCCGGACTTTGCGTCATCGCCAAGTCTTGAACCTGGACAGTCCGGACCCAGCCGCCGAGCCGCGCGGCTGCCGCCACGGGATCCTCCCCTGCAATCATCGCGGCCCCGGTGTCGAAGCTGGCTCCCACGGCCGCGGAGCCACATCGTGTCAGGAGCGCGGTGAGCTCACCTGAGGTCGCCGCACCGGGCAACTCCACGGCGATAGCCACTCGCTGCCGTTCCGCCACGGGGGCGGCTGATGCCAGTGCCCGCGCGAGCTCATTGACTCCCCCATCGGGAACGAGGACTCGAAGCACCGAAGCGCCGACGAGGACCGCGGCTTCCAAGCTTTCCAGGAGGTCGCGCGACTGCAAGGCGGCACTCCTTAGGTCGGCGCTCCCTTCCGGCAGGCCTCCGCGAGGCTTCCAAGAGAGGACGGGCTCCAACCGCCTGTCATGTAGCGTTCCGCGTAGGTCGCAGAGGTAGGAGCGGTCAAGGCGGGGCAGAAAGCGCATCTCCAGCAGCACGGAGGAGACTTTGAGGTCGGACGCGAACTGCAGGAACGCGGCGATGCTCCAGCGCGTGCCGGGGTCGGGCTGGCCGTCATCGCCAGGCTCACCGAAGTAACGATGGAAAGAATTGCTGTCGATCCCTACGGTCACGGACACCCTTTCCGAATGCCGTACGGCTCCGTTCAGTGCCGTTTCGTGCCTTTTTCTCGCGGCGGAGAAAAGAGAATGGGCGGACTCTGTCCGCCCTCGATATTCTATTTGGCCCCCGCGGGCACTTCACCGAGCCAGAGAGAAGATCCGGGGACGATGATGGGAACCTTGTTGTTGACGATGTCGTCCACCATCTGGGGAGTGGGGTCCCAGGGAACCGCGTCGTTGAGGGTTGCCGTGGTGATGACGCGCATCGGGCTCTGTACCAGGTTGGGAACCTTCTTGCCGTTGATGTAGTCGACCAGCAGCTTGAAGGCGATCATGGCTTCCTGCGAAGGCGACCATCCTACCGTCATCTTCAGCGTGCCGGCCCGAACGGCTTCCACGCCGTAGGGGGCCGCGTTCTGCGCGACGATGGATACCTGCTGCATCTTGCCCGCTTCCTGTAGCGCGCGGATGGCGCCGAGGGCCATGTCGTCGTTCTGCACGAACGCGCCAACCAGATTGGGGTGGGCGGTGATGAGGTTCTGCATCTGCGTGTAGGCCTTCTGGCGGTTCCAGTCGCCCGGCACTACCGACACGACCTTCAGGTTGGGGTTGGCGGCGGCGGCCTTGACGAACCCGTCGGTATAGGCTTCCGCGTCCCCACGGCCCGGGAGGCCGGTAATGACCGCGATCTCGCCCTGCTTCACGTTCTTGGCCATCCAGTCACCGCAAAGCTTGGAAGACGCGCCGGTCGGGGCCTGGATGACGCCGACGACCTTGTCCCTCGTTTTGTCGGAGTAACCGAAGATCATGTACACTGGCACACCTGCGGCCTTCGCCTTGTCCAGCGAGCCGGCCATTGAAGAGAGGCTGACGGAGAACAGGCAGATTCCGTCCACCTTCTGCGAGATCGCGTCCTCGACGTTGGCCAGCTCCTTTTCGGGCTTCGTGTCGGCGTTGAGCACAATCAAGTCCACGCCGAGCTTCTTGGCCAGCAGCGTAACGCCCTCCACGCCCCTCTGGTAGTACGGATCGGCGCCAGTCTGCAGGTATGCGATCTTCAGCTTCTTGTCAGCTGCCCCGGCGAACGTGGCGAACGTGAGGCACAGCAGCACGACCAGTAGGACGGTCAACAATGCTTTCCCGCGTTTCATACCAAACCCCCTTCCTTTTTTTCGCGCAGTTTATCGACACGAATTGTCGACACGTGTCGTACGGTACCATGATCTCGAGCCTCCGTCAAGGAAAAAGAGCGGCCTAGCGATGATTTCACGAGCGGCTGGCTGTCTCACGAACACTCCTTGACGGTATCGTACATCGCTAGGATGTTGGGCAGGGGGGTCGAGGGTGCGATGGAATGAGTTGGAGCAAGAATCAGGCCGCCGGACTCGAAAAGGCGCACTCGCTTCAGTACCTCGCTTCGGACCTCGGAGACCGAGCCGAAAACAAGGAGCTTTTGGGTGCACATTGTTCCACAGAAGCAGATGTCATCGCCAAACTCTGACTTAAGACGTTCCAGGGCCATGCCTGCTGCGTTGACTTGCACGACGTCCAGCACGTCCACGCCGAGGTCAATGAGGTGGGGAATCATCTCCGCCACGCTTCCGCAGGAGTGAAAGATCACCCTGGCCTTATGGGCATGGATCATGTCGAAGAACCGCCGATAGGCGGCGCCGAACAGACGCCGGAATTTCTCCGGGCTTAGCAGCAGTCCCTGCTGGGTGGCCACGTCTTCCCCGACATGGACGAAATCGATGCCGCCCTGCGCCGCCTCCAGCGACCGCCGATACAGCTCGTAAAAGAACTGGGCGCGCTGCTCCACGAGTTCCAGATACAGGGGGTTTTCCTCCGCGATGTCGACCAGCACGTTTTCGAATCCCCGGCAGCGTGCGATTCCGTTGATGAAGTCCATGTGTCCCGGCTCCCCGCACACCACGGCGTAGCCTTCCCATGCCCGGCTATCGGAGGCAAGCCGGGAAACGTCGAACCAATCCGCGCTGGGCCTCGCCACGGACTTGGCATCTGCCAGAGTATCGAGCTCGGCGTAGGGCATGCGGGTGACCTCGTAGATAGATCCTCCTCCGGCTTCGCGGCGGATGTATTCTTCTCCCCACAAACCCTTCAAGCTCATGTCCATCTGCTTCACCGGTCCGCCCCCGATGTAGCGTGGTGCGACGTAGCGGAAATCGTCCCCGAGCCTCTGCAGCAGATAGTCTCGGTCGGGAAGGGAAAGCTGGCGCAGGAGCGCGCAGTCGATCTCCTCAGCCGCGTCGTACTTCACCGGCATCCGGTCAAAACCCCGGCGCTCCACACAGCTGAGCACACGCTCCCTATGGGTCATGGCCAGTATCTTCCGCTCACGCCGTGCCCGATTCCACCAGGGAGCTCACCCATCTCACACGCTCCAGGGTTCCGTCCGGCGGGAGGAGGTCTCCGGTCCCGAGGATGAACCTCGGGTCCTGCCGGCAGGTTTCCAGGACGCGAAGGACGGCGCGACGAAAATCTGCTTCCGGAAAGGTGGGGGAGAAGATCGCTCCGGGCAACCCACCCCAGAGCCGGATGCCTGGCCCCGCAAGGCGGCGCAGGTCGCGGACGTCCACGTCGCCGCAGGGCAGAGGAGTGATGCCTTCCGCGCAATCGAACCCCAGCCCTGCGAACAACTGCAGAAGGCCTCGGAGCGTCCCGTCGATGTGAACGGAAACAAGCTTTCCCGCCGCGTGAAGCTGCTTGATGCGCCGCGCATAGCTCTCCAGCCCGAAGCGCCGCACCAGCCCGGTCATCACCTCCGAGGAGAGGTTGTCGTTGAACTCCACCAGCGGCGCGTCCGGCCAGCTGCAGAGCACCTCGTACACGGGATCGTCCGCCAGCTCCAGGGCCTTCACTGCGGTCTCGATATCCTCGGGGTAGTCCGCCAGTAGGCAGGACATCCCCTCCACGCCCGTCCACTCGTAGACCATGGCGCAGATCGGGGACCTCGTCGGCGGGAGGAGAAGCGGGATTCCTTGGTCTCCCCAAGTTTTGACTACCGCGCTGAACACATCCTGGTCCGGGACAAAGCGCCGGTCGGCCGCCAGGAAGCACAGAGTCCGGAGATCTTCTGGGCTTCGGACCGGCCAGGAGACCGGCGCCCAGCACTGGGACTCGGCAAGGTGACGCTCGATTCTTTGAAGCGTGCCCAGGGGCGTCTCGTACTCGGTGATCCGCTCCTCTCCTCGAATCACGCGTTTCTCACGACAAAGACCGTAGCTGGCCCGCCAGTGATTCTCCGGCGGCCAGTGCAGGCCGCACGCTGTTTCCGTGTGCAGCCGCACAAGGCCTTCCTCCCCGCGCCACCGATCGGGAAGGGCATCCTTCTCGTCCTGCTGTGCCCACCAGAAGCGGAGCACCGGAAAAAACGGCGGCCGGTCCGGGGTACCGCCGTCGAGAACTGTCTGAAGGCGTTCCCGGGGCGTCATGGGCCTACAGCGCCCGATTCAGGACCTCGACGATTTCCGAGGCCCCGAGATGCCGCGCATTACGCAACGAACCGCCTTCGCCCCCGAAGGACTCATAGATCCGCATGCAATCCGCAGCGATCGTTTTGAACTTCGAGCTGTCGATCCCCACATCCCGCAGCCGGAACAGAAGCCCGTTCTCCTTCATCCATTCTTCCAGGGCATCTACGGCGAGCATTCCCATCGCACGCTCGCTCAGCCCGGTGCCGCAAATACCGAAGACGCCCTTCGCGATCTTGACGTACTTTTCGGGGTTCGTTTCGCAGTTGAACCGCCACAGCACCGGCATGATGATTCCCAGGCCGCGGCCGTGACTAATGTCGTAGTGGCCGCTGAGACAGTGCTCGATGAAATGCATCGGGCCAGCTCCATTCTTGCCCGCGCCGATCACCCAGGAGTTGGCCAGTGTGCTCGCCCAGAGCACCTGGGTCCGGGCCTCCAGGTCTCCGCCGTTCGCCAATACCCGGGGAAGGTTTTCGATCACCGTCTTCATGACGGCTTCGCTGAAAAAGTCCTGCAGCGGGGTCGTGGCAGTGTTGGAGATGTAGTTGTCCATGGCATGAGCGATGATGTCGATGCCGCCGTCCCCGCTCAGCCCGCGCGGCACGCTCAAGCTGAGCTCGGGATCGCAGATCAGCACGCTCGGGAAGAGGTGCGGGCCGGCGAGCACGACCTTCTCGTGCGTCTCCCACCGCGTTAGGACCGCCCCATCCCCGAACTCGCTGCCGGCGGCCGCAATGGTCGGCACGGCGATGATGGGGAGGGCGCAATCGTGCGGCGTTCTCTTGAAGTCGCTTCCTCCCATCACGTAATCGAACACCGGCCGGCCGGTCTTAGCGCAGAGCGCGATTCCTTTTGCCATGTCGATGGCGCTTCCCCCGCCCAGCGCGATGATCAGGTCTACCTTTTCTTGCCGGGCCAGCGCGGCTCCCTCGTCCACGGTGGAGGTTCGAGGGTTGGGCTCGGCTCTCTCGTAGGTCACGCACTCCACCCCGGCTTCCCGAAGCAGCGCCGAGGCGCGGCCTATGTGTCCCAGCTCCTTCATCGCCCTGCGGCCGGTCACGAGCATGGCCTTGTGCCCAATAGCCGCGGCGGATTTTCCCAGCATCTTCATTTTCCCTGGGCCGAACAGGATTTTTGTGTTCAACGACAGCTCGAAGCATTCCATATAACGTCCTCCCTAGATGAACCGTTCGTACAGGTTCTGGATCAGAGCGGTATCGGTTTCGCCGTCAAAGCAGACGAACCGGTTTCTGAAGGTGAGCGGGGCACCCCGCGCAACCGTAAAGCTCTCGTAGCGCGCCGGCGCGGTGCCCACGTAGCAGATCGTCTCCGCGCTGGCATGGAAAGGAACGGGATGGATCGGGTTGTCCGCGTGGTCGATGAGCGCGAAGCCCGCCCAGGCTTTGCGGAAGGAGCCGTCCCGGAGTCCGCAGTAGGCAGCCCAGTCTCCGCGCGTGCCGTGGACCTCCCGGGAGATGACCCGGTTTGTAGAGACGATTAGGCGGTCGGTGAACCCCGAGATGTCACGAGAGGACCGAAACCCAATTCCTCCGTAGCCTCCCCAGTCGAACGTGTGGATATCCACGGAACTGATCACCGCGTCCTCTCCGTTTGCGGTGAGCTCGGAGGAGACGTCCAGGGTGTACCAGGCGGAATCTGCGGCGGGGAGTGTGAGCACGAAGCTGCGGTTCTCGGTGAGCGGGACGCTGCCGTCGTTAGCCGACCACACCACGCGGAAGGAAACCCTCACTCGGTTCTCTTCGATGCTGATCTTGTCGATTCCCTCCACGAGCTGGGCCCCGTGCCTTGGCTCGTCCGAAAACGGCCCTTCCCAGAAGTTGATTCCATTAACGTATTTCCAGACCAGCCACAGCCCTCGGTGCCAGACGTGGTCATGGGGGGAGAGGATGCTAATCTGCGCGCCGCTCGGCGTGCACACCGGCGCCCAGTAAGGGAAGTGGATATCGCCTCCGTAGACGAACTGCACCAGGAGCGTCCCGTCCGCCTTCAAGATGGAGATGTTCTGGTCCACGTCGTGCAGCGCGCGCAGGAGCCGGCGTTCCCGCTCGAAGGAGACGTTGGCGCGGTCCCGCAGGCTGCTGCCATGGGCGACCGCGTTTTTAATCCGCGACCTGTCGTTGTCCGTCATCGCCATTCCCCTTTCTTCCCCGGCTACCCCGGCAGAGCGGGGATGTAATTGGGCGCCGCCTGAAGGTGGGCGGCGGCGGCCCGGCTGGCCTGCCGAAGCCGGCTCTTGAGCGGCAGACTTCCGTGAAGCAGGAATGCCGCCGTGAACACATCCCCGCTTCCCGTGTCGGAGACGATTCGCCGCACCCGCGCGGGCGGACACTCGATCCATGTGCCGTTGGCAAAGGCCGCGCAGCCGCGAGCCCCCCGGTGTACGATCACCGCACCGGCGCCCCGCTCCACAAGCGAGTAGACGGCCCGATCGACGGTGCGCGATCCGCAGAAGCGGAGGAGCTCCCGCTCGTTCCCATGAACGTAGCTGGTCAGGGGCATGATCGCTCTGACGGCATCGATCCGCTTGCGCACCTCCCGGCTTCCCAGGCCTCCGTTCCAGCGAGGATCCCAGTTGATGTCGATTGACGTCTCGATTCCGGCTTTTCGGCAGATGGCGAACAGCCCCTCGTTGCCGCCGAACAGCATGGGCTCGCTGAACCAGATGTCTGCGCGGTAGAGGTGGCGACAACCGGCACGCGCAAGGGCCGGGACATCCACCGAAGCGGCATTTAGGAGCGCGGTGTGGGGCAGGCTGCTGATGAAATGCCGATGTCCGTTGTCCCAGCTGAGCGCGATGGAACGGCCGGTGGAGACCGGCACCACAACAAGGTGCGTCATCACGCCGATTGATCGCAGATGCGTGCCAAGCCGGCTTCCCAGCTCATCGTTTCCCACGCAGCCGACGAAGTGAACTCGCGCTCCCATGAGCGCCGCGGCCGTCGCCGTGTTAGCCCCACCGCCTCCGGTCGTCTCGTAGATTCGCTCGATCGATGTTTCTCCGTCTGCCGTGATTCCAAGCTTGGCGGAGACCCTCGATGTCTTGATGTCGAGATTGATGTTCCCCACGACGGCGATTGTCGTGAGGTTTCCAGATGGGGCAGGCTTCTTTCTCATAGGCAGCCAGTCGACACGAATTGTCGACACGTGTCGTATTTTCACACTTACATAGCCCCCGTGTCAAGTGAAAGCCAGGCCATTGCTTCGCGATTGCGCTAAGGCCTTCCCAGAGCCGGCTCAGCTCCAGCCGACTCTGTCGATCTCTTCTCGCGCGATCTGCACCCATCGCACGAGGTTGCCGGGGTTGCCGCCCAGAGTGTGATTGTCTTTCATGATAATCTCCAGCACGCATCCCTTGGCAAGCTCGAGTGTCTTTCTGACATCCGCCCGAGCCGCTTCTTCCTCGATGGTTCGCACCGCCAGGAACGAGGGAGGCGCCTTTCGCGAGAAAATGTAGTCGGCCTGCAGCAGCCCCGCCAGCTTGGCCTGGTCAGCCCATGGAGACACGGAAACTCGACGGAGGCGCGGCGTCTTCCTGACGACGTGCCACCGGGCATCGAGGGGCTCGCAGCAGCCGTAGCAGTTCAGTCCGAAACGCTCTTGCAGCGCAAGCTGGTAGGGAAAGACGAACTCTTCAAACTGCTGAGGAGAAATCCCGACCGTTTCTTGACTTTCGAACAGGCACCACAGGTCGTGGGTCGTAATGCCTTTGTCTCCATGGCGGGACTGCGGAAGCTCTCGCGAGTAGCCGATTCCCCCGGAGCCGACGTACGCGTGATTGTTGTTGAGGCTGAGAAGCCGATTGCGCTCCAGGAAATCGAGCTTGGCAGCCATCCCGTCGCGCAGCGCGGCCATGATCTGATGGATCATCGCCGGGTTGTCGTAGAAGAGGAAAAGCATCTTTTCCAGGCCTACCAGCCGCGCGAGGTCCCAAGTCAATCCAAGCGTCCACCACCACACCCCACGCTGCCGGACGTCCAAGATGCCGCCGAACACTTCTCTCGCGAGCGCGAGCGTTTGTGCAGTCGTCTCCTGATCTATTTCGATGCGCGGCGTGCCGATCTTTGCGGCGTCCGCAGGATCCTGGATAGCACCCTCCCAGACATAGGACTGCCCTGGGCCGCCGCCGCGGTAAACCTCTTCCATCCCCCACTCCGTGTCCACGTACGTGTAGCCGACTTCGAACAGCGGCTCCAGCGGCTTGTCGTCGCGGATCGATTCACCCCAGAACAACTCCTTGCGCAGTACCATTTCCCAGCGCCGGGCGAGTCCGCCCGAGCACAGAAGGGAGTCCACAGTCACGATCTCGTTCCACCCGTTTTCGGGGTCTACGAGGAGCAGGGGAGGCGTGCGTTTCAGAGAGTTGTGGTCGTACCACAGCTCCCTCTTTTTCTTCTCGGACGGGCGCGCGGCGAGCTCGGCAAGCTTCTCGGCAAGTCCGCGTAGACGTTCCATGTCCGGTCCGGAGATTTTCACCTGGCCCCGAGTGCCGCTTGCATATTTCGGAGCATCCCCGTAGTTAGCCGACGGCCAGGCGCCGGTGGCGTTATACGGTATGGCCATCGTCGCTCAACTGAATCTTGTGGCCGGTTCTTGACGACTCTGTGATTGCCTCCATGATCCTCTGAATGCGCCATCCGTCTTCGAACGTCGCCCCGAGCGGAGAGACCTTCTCGTCTTTCACCACGCAGCGAAGGAAATGGTGAAGCGCATGGACGTGGCCGTACTCCCAGCCGGCGTTGTGGCCCGGCGGAAGGTAGAGCGTCTGCAGGGGATGAGAGGGATCGGTCACTGACACGGCGGCGAATCCCCGAATAGCGGCCGGGGCGGAGTCGGTGTAGACATGGAGGTGGTTGGGGTCTTCCAGGTCGAAGGCGATGCTCCCTTTCGAGCCGTTGATTTCCCATGCGTGCTCGTTTTTGCGGCCGGTGGAAACCCCCGAGGATTCGATGGTTCCCGCGGCCCCACTCGTGAACTCCACTAGGGCGAAGTTTGCCTCATCTGCGGTCACGCGCTCGGTTTTTGTCGCGTCCCGGCTCGTTCGTGACGAGTTGAATGTTCGAACGAGGCCGCTGATTGCTGCTATCTCTCCAAGGAGGAACCGGGCCATGTCGATCGCGTGGCATCCGATGCCGAGGAGAACCCCGGACCGGGTGCCGCTCGCGTACCAGCAGTCCTCCGTCGGCGCCGCCGGGTCGTGCCCAGGCTCCTGGAGGTAGCGGCCGCGGAACTGATAAATCGTCCCCAGCTCCCCCTGAGCAATAAGGTCCCGTGCAAGCCGGACGGCGGGCAGGAAGCGGTAATTGTGGCAGAGCATGTGTTTGACGCCGGCGTCCTTGGCTGCCGCGGCCATCGCCTTTGCGTCACCCAGCTTCATTGCCAGCGGCTTTTCGCAGATCACGTGCTTGCCAGCCCTGGCCGCCGCGATGGCCGGCGCGCAGTGCTCGTTGTCCGGCGTGCACACGTCCACGATCTGGATCTCGGGGTCGGCAATCATCTCTTTCCAGTCGGTGTAATACCCCTCGAACCCAAACCTCTGCGCAATTTCTGCGACCTTCGTGCCGTCTCTTCCGCACATGGCTCGAAGCCGAGGTTTCGCAGCGGGCTCCGCAAAAGAGTAGGGGATCTTCACATAAGCGTTGGAATGCACCTTGCCCATAAAGCCGTAACCGATGACCCCGATGCAGACCCTGTCCCCTGCAGGTTTCGCGTAATCGATTTTCGTGAACTCACTCATCCGGCGCCTCCTATGCGCGTTTGGGGTATGTCTTCTGCAGCTTCTTCAAATACTCGATGCTGGATTTTACGGCCGCGTCCTCATCCCCGAACTTCGGAATCAGGTAGTCCAACTCCACGGCGAACAGCCCGTTGTATCCCGCTTTCTCCATCTCCGCCACGAGGGCAGGGAAGTTGATGATTCCCTTGCCGACCGGTGTACAGCCAAAGAACGTCCAGTCTTTTGGGTCCCAGCCGTATTGGGCTTCCACGTCCTTGGTGTGCGTGGCAAAGATGTAGCGGGAGAGATCCCGCGCAGAGATCACCGGATCGTCCCCGTTTCTCAGGCAGTTTCCGGTATCGAAGCACATTCCGAAGTGCGGGGAGTCCACTGCCCGCAGAAGGTCGAGGTATTCCGCCGTGGTGAAATCGAAATGGTTTTCATCGGCCAGGCGCACTCCCTCGTCTCCCGCCATCTTGGCGCATTCGCGGAAGATCTTCGTGAGCTTCTCGAGCTGAGGGCCGTGAGGATCGTTTCGATAGTCAAGTGACGAACCGACGACTCTCATGACTTTCGCACCCAAAAGCCGGCACGTCGCGAAGTGTTTGCGCAAGTCCTCCACCGCCTCCGGCTTCGCTCCCCCCTGGAAGCCCAGCGGGTGCCCCCAAGCCACAACAACTTCTAGCTTTGCCGCATCGACAATTTCTCTCAGACCCTTGAGATAGTCCTCGCCGGTAGACTCGAAAAAGCATGTCTCCAGCGAAACCCCATCCACCTTCAGAGACGCGGCGCGCTTGAGAAAATCCGAATAGCTCATAGATTTTCCCGGTTTCTTCTGGTTGTCGTACACTTCACCGAAGTATCGGTGGTAGCTGTAACTGTCGATTCCGACTTTCATACGGGACTCCTTTCGCGGTGGAGGAAGTTCCTCCTGCTGGGGTGGTGAATGAAATCGTGTCTGATTTTTTTGGAAACTCGCCGCCATTATACTCCATGGCCGGGAATCCCGCCAGCACTGTGTTGGGAGCGATGTTTCGTCGCTCACTGAGGGGGTTCCGTTGGCTTTTCGAGCAAAAAAATCGTTTTCACGTTCGTCCTCCTATCACTTGGTCGTGTCTCTTCACGATGCCGAGCTTGCGAGGTTTTCCCTCTTCGCACCCCCCTCGATCCTGCTTCACCACATAGGCATCGATCCACGCTGGTAGCTCGCTCTCCGTGAAGAGTAGTTTCCCTCCACCACGCCCCTCCGTACCGGTCTAGTTCGATGCTCTTGGTTGCCGTGAGCTTGTATAAACGATTCTCACGCTTGCCCAGCAGCTCCCTTGCTTCCTCAAACGCGATGGATGGATGGATATTGCAGTGGTCGAAGAGAAAAGCTATGAAGACTGGAGTAGTCTTATGAGCGTACAAACTCGGCCATTTATGTCGGCGTATCGCGCGGCGGCAGCTTGGTGTGCTGAGACAGATCCTTGAGAGGGAACAATCAATGAACTATGACAAAGACAAGGTTGATGACTTCACCTTAGCTCTTGTTTTTCTAGGGGTTCATGACGAAGATGAATTTGGTGCGCGTTCGTGGAAGGGGTTCGATTGGGATGCCCTCAGTCGACTTCATCAGAAAGGATTCATCGGGAACCCAATAGGCAAAACAAAGTCGGTGACTCTGTCTAAAGAAGGGCTTGATCGAGCGAAACAACTGTTTGAGAAGTTCTTTGGTACCGAGTCTGCGTAGGAAAACGACCGGTTCGGCGAATGGGGAGCATAACGAGTCGCTGACGCCGACAGGTGCGCCGTTGGTTCGAGGGCGGGTCGTTCGGCAGGGGTGGGATATAGGTGGGAGACTGATCGATCTGGCCTCCCGAAAGGTGTCGCTGTTCGTACGGACTGTCGGCGACGGGTACCCGATGCTGCTCATGCACGGAGGGCTGGGGGTAGATCATACGACGCTCCTGCCGATGGCAAGGGCTTCCGAGGGCTTCAGGCTCATCTTCTACGACCACAGGTGCAACGGTAGATCAAAAGGGGCAGCACTTCCCTCTCTCACCTGGGAGAACCTCACCCAGGACGCCGAGGCCCTCGGTGAAGCGTTGGGAATTAGAAAGTGGGCCGTACTAGGCCATTCCTTCGGCGGCTTTATCGCTCAAGAATATGCGCTGCGTTTTCCAGATCGCATCACGCACCTTATCCTTATGGACACAGGAGCTGACTGCACGCTTGTGCGGGAGGGGGTGCCGGCGGTGCTGAAAAACCGAGGCTACACGCCGTCTGAGGTGGAGGCAGCAAGGCAACTTTTCACTGGAGAGTTGCCACCGGGGAAGCTTCCCGTGACTATGATAAAGCTTCGAAAAGCCTACACTTCCGACCAAAGCCTGCGAATGCAGCTACGGGTCTTTGCTAATGCGCTAAGGATACGCAGCAGGGCGGACAGTTGTACGTATGGCTTCAAGACTTTACTGAAGAACTGGTCGACGCTGGATAGGTTAGGCGATATAAAGGTCCCTGTACTCCTAGTGGCAGGTACGGAAGATTTCCAGTTCCCGCCTGAGCATCAGAAGAGGATGAAAGCGAGGTTACCAAACGCAACATACGTTCCGATCGAAGGCTGCTCGCATAACCCCTTGGTGGAAGCACCGCAAAAGACGATAGAGGCCATCAGGTGGTTTATGCGCTGCGAAATGCGTTTGACAAGTCGTTACAAGCCGACCCTGGGGCGACCGCCGGGGAGTAGGGTCGGGGAAACGTAAACGCGGTCGTTGCTTGCTTCGAGCGGCGGGGCGGCTTAACTCTATGTTGCGCACAATCCGGATCTCTATCCGAGACTGCGGATTTACCAAAACCTTCATCTCGGATGCTGCCCATCATCGTCAGCGCAGGGTTTTTCAGCGGTTTCGACATGAACAGTTTTGAGAATCCTCGGCATCGCCAAACACAAGAAGCATGCCGAGTTCTGGGGTCAGATTCCAATGACAACAGAAAGACAGAGCCGAGGGTAGCCAGCAAACAATGGGCATATCCATCGCACGCTTTGCAAGAAAAGAGAGGTGTTCTACCGCCACCACCTTCGAATGGACATTTCACGGAATTGTCGAGATCAGCTATTATGACATCGGCTCGGCCGCGTCATCTATCGGCAAGGAGGTACTTCGGCTCGGTAGGCAAGTAGGCAGCCCTAAGGAGGCATTATGGCAGAATACCTTTTCGATGGGAAGAAACTGAAGAAGCGATCTGGACAGAAACAAGGAGAACTTGATGGCAACATTATTAAGGCTTGGAACGGTGAACAGGTGGGCGAAATCGACGGCAGTAGCATTAAGGATGTTAACGGCAAAAAGGTTCTCGAATTTGACGGAAAGAACATAAAGGATGACAAAGGAAAAAAGATAGCGACTATTGAAGAACTGCGAAAAGTCGTAGAAGGGCAGGCAGGAATCCCCCTGGTTGCCGTGTGGTACTTTTTCGTTTGGAAGTAGTCGAAACACGATTATGCACAACAAGTCGTTACAAGCCGACCCTGGGAAGGCTGGCCTCAAGTCGGGATTGGAAAGTATGCATGGCAGCCTGACAGGAAGAAGAAACTGCCACCGAGCAAGTGACTCATTCACCAGATGACGAGCTTGCCATCGCAATCATGTTGCCCATGGACATCCAGCTGACGAAATGCACGTGCAGGGGTAGCGAGGGCAAGTTCAGATTCACTGAACTCAAATGGGAACATTTGTCCCGATCGTTGTAGAGTCCTATGCCGGCTATAAAGCTGACGAAACGCCACGGGCTTTCTCACATCGGGGACGGCGCTATCTCCTCGAGGAGGTGCTTGACCGTTGGTACCAAGCATCGGCCGACCCCGCGCTTCCTTCGGCGAGCTACTTCAGGGTGCGTACCACTGATGGGACGGTTTTCATCGTAAGGCGTGACAATGAGTTGCAAACGTGGTCTCTTCAATCCGGTGGCAAATCAGAGTGAAGGCCCGGGAGGCGTGCTATGACCTATTCGAAACCAATCATGGAGATCATCGAATCGCGCTTCTCCTGCAGATCGTATGCTAAGAGACCTATTCCGGAAGCATCCCGGCGAGCGCTGAGGGAGACTACTGAATCAATCGTTGCCGGCCCCTTGGGAACTCCCCTTCGGTTCTGCCTTGTAGCAGCGGACCAGGGAGATAGCACCGCGTTGAAGGGATTGGGCACCTACGGATTCATCCGCAATCCAGCTGGATTCATCATCGGAGCAGTAAAGCCAGGAGAAAAAAACATAGAGGACTTCGGCTATACGGCCGAATCTCTTATTCTTCTAGCGACCGATCTGGGGCTGGGCACGTGCTGGATCGGCGGCATCTTCACCCGGAGCAGCTTCTTGCGCCGCATACACGCGGGCACAGACGAGCGCATCCCGGCTATAATCAGCATTGGAGTCGTCGACGATGAGCCGGCAGCACGGGCAGGGATTACAAGGCGAATCTCGGGGGGACACCGGCGTCTGCCGTGGGAATCGCTTTTCTTTGACGAACAATTTGGCACGCCGCTGAGTAAAGAATCGGCTGGACCTGCCGCGCCGGCGCTGGAGGCGGTTCGGCTCGGTCCCTCGGCTTCCAACAAGCAACCGTGGCGCGTTCTGCGGGCAGGAAGATCCTGGCATTTCTTTCTCCAACGCACCCCTGGCTACCCTCCTGGGCTAGGCAGGAAGCTTTTCGGAATAGAAGACTTACAACGCATCGACATCGGCATCGCGATTTGTCATTTCGAGTTGACGATGAGGGGACTCGGGCTGCCGGGACGGTGGGCCGTGCAGCCGATTCACGAGGATCTGCCTGACGCCTTCACCGAATACGTGGTCAGCTACGGAGGTTGATTTCTAGATCATGGCTGCTTTTTGAGATCCCAACTTCTCCCAATTCCTGCGCAGCTTCGGTAATTTCTCGACCAGTGATCCCCCCATGTCACGCAAGTCACTCAAAGAGGAATCCTCCTGACCTCGTTGCCGCGCCAGGTGAGAAATCTCTCGAAGTCCGGGAAGCTGACCCCGATGGAGGCAGTGTTCACGTTAGGATGAAAATAGATGTCGCCCTGCCCACCCAGGGTGCTGTCGAGAACGACGACCACGGCCTTCTCGCCGTCGTTC
>Ga0326728_10012480_pt1 | contig 18851 bp, 14 predicted proteins | sample MB3enrmetagenome_FD_207602 | JGI IMG/M metagenome (GOLD analysis project Ga0326728, IMG submission 207602) | Lab enriched peat soil microbial communities from McLean, Ithaca, NY, United States - MB31MN | ecosystem: Environmental > Terrestrial > Soil > Wetlands > Peat | place: USA: New York... | reverse complement strand
ACACGGATATCCTTATAATTGAGAATGTAGGCAACTTAATCTGCCCTGTGGACTTCAAACTAGGAGAGCACCTTAGGATAGTAATCGTAAGTGTAACAGAGGGAGATGATATCATCCTCAAGCATCCTATTATTTTTAAGACTGCAGAACTTGCAATCATAAATAAAGTTGACATTGCATATGCAGTTGACTGTAATACCAAGAAAATGCAAGATGATATTCTTTCCTTAAATCCTGATGTTCCTGTTATCCTGACTTCGAAACACGATTTTAAAAGTCTGGAAACCTGGATTAGCTTTATCGAGCTTAGTTTCAAGAAAAATGTGGAGAAATAAGATATATTAGGAAAGCAAAAAACGGGAAAAAGGAGACGGATATGAAACCCAATACCATTTCTCTTGAACATGGTGCAGGCGGAGAGATAATGCAGGCACTGATAGGAGATATAATCCTTAAAAACTTCCGCAACAAAAGTGCAGGTTCTGTTGGCCTCGAAAACCTTGATGACGGATCCACGGTCAGGCTTGAGAATTTTAATCCCGCATCCGAACTCGTACTGACTACTGACAGTTATGTGATAACACCTTCCTTTTTCCCAGATACTAATATAGGAAGACTTGCAGTTGCAGGCACAATCAATGACCTCACTGTTATGGGAGCAAAACCACTTGCTCTTACCTGTGCTGTCGTAGTTCCTGAAGGTTTTTCACTCCAGAAGTTCGAAGAGATAATCAAAACAATGGATGAAACCGCTTCAGAAGTTGGCGTGCCTATAATAACTGGAGATACAAAGACCATCGAGAGAACAGCACTCGATTCTATTATCTTGAACACTGCAGGCCTGGGCATTACTGATAGCCCTGTAAGAGACTCGGGGCTCAGCCCAGGGGACAGAATCATTGTCACAGGTACTGTTGGAGACCATGGGATTTCTCTTATAGTCCACAGGGGAGGTTTTGACTTCGATACCGACCTGGTCTCAGATTCTGCACCCCTATGGAATCTTATAAAGCCTATTTTGAAGCTTAGAACACTAGATGAAGAGCCTATAGTCACAGCAATGAAAGACCCAACACGTGGAGGGCTTGCAAACTCCCTGAACGAAATGGCAACAAAATCCAGAACAGGTATCCTTATTGAAGAAGACTGGATCCCATTCAAGCCTGCAGTTTCCGCGGCCTGTGAGATGCTAGGTCTTGATCCTCTTGAGGTTGCAAACGAGGGGAAAGCAATAATTGGGGTAAAATCCGGCTTCGAAGAAGAGGTTCTCTCAATTCTCAGGCAGCACCCTTACGGCAGAAATGCCGCTATTATAGGGGAAGTTACTGCAGAAAACAAAGGAGAAGTAATCCTGAAGAACCGTTTCGGTGCCATGCGCTATGTAGATATGCCTTCCGGAGATCCGATTCCACGCGTATGTTAACCAAGTTGTGACTGCAGAATTGAGATTCAGCATCCTACTGTTCGTTTCGCTCACTCAAGTGGACTTATTTTTTTTGTTATTTATTTTTATTACCTATCAACTTTAAATGCTTAACTAATTTTTAAAAGTATGGGATTTATCAGTGTACCATAACTACGCCCAAAAATATGAATTTTAAGTTTTCCAAGATGTGTAATTGTAATTCATACAAAACTGATAAACATAACTTAATAGTTAACAATTACAGAAAATAAGCTACAAAAACTTACTCACTAATTTGTAATATCGATAAATGTTTGTTTTACCCGGGTTAAATGATGACAGAGGATTTCAATCAAACCCTATATTTTGTCATATGATAAGAGGTTATATACAAAAAAGACTCGTGAAAATAAGAGGTTTATTGAAATCTGATATTCATCAAAATTTTATATAGAGTTTGAATAAATAAGAATATACAATGATGTGCTCAAAAACACGAATTCTTCTGAATCTCGCATGAATAGAATTAATTAAGCAGAATTTAGAGGATGCTTTCCGGAAAAAAGAAAAAAGTGCCATCTCACAAATTTGCCATAAAGTCAAATTTAAATTTTCACATACTGTATGTGTTTAGATTCTTCAACATGTGATTTCCATTCTCATAACTTTATAAGCATTGAAATTTTACAGAATAATAAAAATACTAACAAAAAAGCAAACTGTATAAATGTTTAGTTTTTAATTACGTAGCTTTTGAATCCTTAATTTTTAGTATTGGACAGATGGAAGAACCTTATCTAACGAACAAATAAATGATAGATAGATAGACAAAAAAAGAAGAGAGAAAAGATAATAAAATCAAGGGAATTGAAAAAGCAAACAAAATGAGCAGAAGTGATAAAAAGATAATGAGAGCATTAAAGAAAATCTGATAAGCCATAAAAATCAATAACGAAAATATATGACAAAAATTCTCATCCGAAAAGCCAAGAAATCAGATATGCAGACAATTCAGAAGCTTCTATCCACTTACTTTCTTGACATGGAAGATCTTGATCCAGAAGATTTCTTGCTGTATGAGATCGATGGAAAAATTACAGGTTGTATATCCGTCATAAAAACTAAACTCCATGGGGAAAATATTATGGAGATTCATTCCATTGCAGTCCATCCGAACTTTCGGGGAAAAGGGATCGGAACCAAGTTGGTAAAACATTTTCTGAAAAATATAGAAAATAATGCATTTGATTTTTATGCAAGGACAACTGTTCCTAGATTTTTTGAAAAGCTTAATTTTGTGAAAATAGAAAATTCTGAAAAAAAAATTCTATGGGAAGATTGCAAAAATTGTGAGCATTTTGAGAAATGCACTCAGTATGCGATGAAATATTCTTACAATCCAGTAAAATTCTACTCATCGCAAGTTCTACAGAAAAGTAATGTTGATGTCAACAGCGAGAAATAATTTTTCATATTTAACGGATCAAATTTACCAGCTCTCAATTTTTAGTAGAAATTCGAGAATTGTGAATAATGCTGAAAAAGAATGAAATTTTTTTGATAAGGAGTTTAAAAAACTTGAGTATCATCGAAATCTTCAAGCAAACGGTTTTGAAGGAAAACTGTCAGGAAATATACCCAGCTGGGAAGTTTCCCAAAATCAAAGAGACTCTCCGGAAGAGGAAAGCAAGCTTGATCTTTTCAAATCCAGTTTTCGCATATGTGCATAAGAATGCCATATATTTTCAATACAACAGTAGCTGAAAAATTGATCTAACTTTTAATGAATAAGAGTGAGCAATTGGACAAACAAATTACACTTTTGTGAACATTTGTATATATCTGTGCACATTTGCGTATGACTATGTATATCTACGGAATGTGGAATTAAAGGTATTTGAAGACTGTTCTACAAGAATTAATTATCCTTGGAGTAATCACTGAAAAAAAATGGCTCTACAGACCAGATAAAACTTTGGAGATACAAAGGCTGCGGAATCCATAAAGAATTTTGCCCCGGTGGCATCATAAAAGGTAGCACTCGTTTCTAATCAGTCAGGTTTGGAGAGTCTTAAAATTCTTACAGTTTTAGTGATCCATGTAAATACATGTATTTATTGTCTTAAAAACTATGCATTAGTTAAAGCAATGAATTATTATTTTATCTTGAAAGGAAAGGATAACAAATAAATCGAATTTTACAGGCCTTTCGATATACTGCCGAAAATCTAAATTTATGTTCTCCTTAAACTTTAATTGGATATCCCTTGTATTTGAAATAGTATTCCTTTTTCGAAGGATATACTACTATATTGTGTAACACTCCCCATCACAACATCTCTTACAAACGCCTGGATGGAGTAAACTCTATTATTAGAGCGCCTCCAATTCGACTAATATTCAAATAGGATATTATACGTATTTGGTTGGTCACTAAATTATGAATGACTCTGTACCTTTTGTCTTTACCACAAAAATATGATTCATCTTTTTTACTGATTTATAGATTTTGTGTCAGAACTTGTATATTTGTGGATCACTATAGCTGCAAGACTTCTAAAGCACTCTAAGGCCAACTTATAAGGAATAAAAGTTACGTTTTATGGATAAAAATATCTATTTTCCAGTTTTAACAGTGTGTCTAATTTTCTACACAACAATTTCTTGATATTGGTAATTTTACAGATAAAACAACACACTAACGCAATAACTTTAGGTCTTGAAGCACAAAAAGCAAAAATTTATTCATGCTTCATCAGCAATAAAAATAATCCATTTTACATCCACTTATCCTCTTTCTGACGAAAAATTGTGTATTCACTCACCAAGGCTACCTGAGTAGTTACCTTCTTTCTGTCCTTTTGTCCTCAAGTTTCATTTTTTAATGCCTTACTTTGCTTTCCTATTTCTATTTTTTTTACAATTTCCTTTACAAAATTTTCTTTTGAGTACAGATAAAAAGAAGCTGGAAGCCCTGTATTTGAGATCATATAGAGTAAGCTCATAGCTGTCCTGTTAAGTATCGGATAGTAGTTTAAAAGAGAGCTCCTTGATATCCTCACCATTGCATCCAGAGATTTTATCCCTGTAAGGTAGCTTTTTATACCCATGCTTCTCTGGCTTTTTTCAAAAATCAGATCTATCCATGTATTCATTTCATCGATCAAGAGCTCCCTTGTAAGATCTTCAGTTACGATGTAACTTTTCCCATTTTTGATATTTTTGAAAAATTCCCTGAAATTATCACCCTTTGCAAGAGTGTAAACCTGCCCGAGCTTTCCTGAATGGGTGTCTGTTGTTGCAGCAATGCCTTTGTTGAATCTTTCAGCAAGAGCGATTGTAAGTTCGTTTTTCTTCTTTAGCTCATGCATATTATACTCAAGTACAGGAAAAAACTTTGCCAGCCTTAGTACTGCAGATGGTTTAGGTTCCTGATGAAAGTCGAACCAGAAAGGATGATTATACATGAAAGGCAATCTTCGATTCCTGAGGTACCTAACAAAACTTTTCAAATCTCGTTCTATTTCTGCGATCTCTCGAAGTTCGAAGAAATCCTCTCTATCAAGCTCGAAAACGTTAACATGCAACTCGTGTCCTGCAAATTTAGGGTCAGCAACACTCATTTCAACTCCAGAAACAAGCTTTTCCCGATTCCATCCAAGAATCTCGTATGCACCAATTGTATTGTGGTCTGTAAATATAATATAATCCATTCCCATCCCAAGAGCCTTCTCATAAAGACTCTCTGGATGCAGATCCCTTACAGGAAGCACATCAAAAGAGCAGGTAGTATGCACGTGCAGGTCTGCTCGCCTCCAGCCCTCTTCCATAAGCTCCTCTGCACGTTCCGAAGTTATTAGTTTCTCCTCATAATTCCTGTTTTTTCTTCCCATAAGGTTAACCCATCTATCGTTATTTTTTTTGATTATTTTAAATAAGTTTAACTTTTTCTCCAGCTAATATATCCTTTTTTAGATTAAGGTTTTTGCGGAAAACTTTTATCAGTATTTAAAAGTCATCCAACTCCAAAAATGAATTTTAAGACTTTTTCCTTGTTTTAAACCATCTACACTTTTTCCCTGCCCAGAATACCATTTTTATAAATATTTAGAGATAGTATAATTTTTTAATATAATAAATAAATTATAAAATATACCTCTATTTAGAAGCTAAATAATATTATTCATATAATTTCTGAAAACAAGTTCGAACAGAAAGGAGAATAGTTTAGAAGGTATATAATGGAGCTTTTTGATGAAAAACACTTATTATCCTAACTTTAACAAGTGGGTAAAAATAAGTGCCATTATATTTGAGATTCTGTCTAATGAATACAAACACAAAAAAGAGGACATTCCCCACAATTTCTGAAAAATATATACTTTCCGATCAGTTACATTCTTGCTGTTCAATCTCTTCATGAAAACTTAATTTTTGTGAGATTTTAACAAGTATAAAGAAAAGATTTGGATCTCAATAACTTATTGATAATCTTGTTGAACTATAAGCTCACAGATAATTTTAGCATCGAAAAAGTTGGAAAATTGTTGAATCAATAAAAAATTATATATACATAACTCTTGGAATATTTAATTAAGAGTTCTTTACATAACTCTTGGAATTTTTGAGAATAACAAGGAGAATCCTCTCTGATATTCTGAGCAGTCTATTCTCTGTTTATGATATAGAAGAAACTGATCTACACTTGTACTGGACAAGTATACTCTTCACTACACTATATATAAAATTGAAAAATGAAGATATAGTATGACCCAGTATAGCGAATCTTGATAGACTTATATAATTTGAATACTAAAGAATTTAACTCTTTTAACATTAATATTAACTCAGCCAAACTTTTACTGATTTTGCTCTTAAAGAATAATATATGTTTTTCCAGTTAGTTGAAGGCAACATTGCTGAAACTGATTCCTTAATCGATTGGAAATCTGTTCGTACCATTTTTTTGAGTCCATATACTTAACAAAACAGTTATTTGACTAAATTATTTGTATTTTAAGCTACCTTTCCACTATAAAAATAACTAAGTCATGCAAAATATTGTGTTATAGAACAAGAATCATATTTTTTTTGTATTAAGTATCCGGGAAAAATTTTCTTAGAAAAAGACATCATCAATTATTTAAAATTAGTATACCTTAAAATTGGTACAAAGTACTGTTTTGAGTTTGATTCAATATATATCGATGGTGATCATGTACATCTTTTCGTTTGTGCTGAACCAAAGTATTCTCCTCCAAAAGTGAGGCAGATTATAAAAAGTATCACAGCAAGAAAAATATTTAATAATACTTAAAATCAAAAAAATATTTGGTAGTAAAATGCGGAGTAAAGGAGGGCATGCTGGCCTTGGAACTGGGGGGATGGTAAGACTTCCAATTTCATTAAAAAAGATGTTGAAAATCAGAGAAATTAGTAAGAAAAAAAATCATATAAGCAAATAAAAATATTTGATTTTGAATAACTGCTTCATGAACAGGACGGTGGCGCGAACATACCCAGTTACTTATAGCGGGTGCACAACCGCAAATTTGAGTTTTTATTGTGGAATACGTAGGTAATATTAGAAAAAGAATGCAGTTGATCAAAGTTTATTCTAAGATGATACCTCAACCAGCTAATGGAGCACAACTGAAACATATAGAATGTTAAATTCAAAGAAGTTAAAATGCAGTAAAATATATCTATCCAAATTTTAAAAAGAGCTTTATATATATTTATCACAAAATTGATTTATTTTATTAGATCCTGAATTCAATATTAAAATAGATTCTCATTCAAAATGCAGAACTTATTTTACCACATATCCCTGTAACATTTTAAGTTCCGCTTCAGAAAACATGATTTTACAGCCCAATGCCTTTCAACACCATTCAGCAATATACAGATGGAGCAAGTTCCCTTGACCGATAATGACATCTTACTTTGGGATGAAACATTATTCAAAGACCTTTCCGTGCTTGAGCCCGACTATCTACCCGAATATTTCCCTCATAGAGATTCACAGTTGGATGCGCTCAAGTTCGCTCTCAGGCCAGCTCTGCGCAACATGCGTCCTTTGAATTGTTTACTTGTAGGCCCGCCTGGAACAGGAAAGACCAGTGCAGTTATTAAAGTTTTCAAAGAAGTTGAAGTCCATGCTCCCAATGTGGTTGTTGTAAAAGTCAACTGTCAGATTGATTCCACACGCTTTGCAGTAATCTCGAGAATTTACAGGAAAATTTTTGGGATTTCGCCGCCTAATTCTGGAATTGCATTTCGGAAGATCTTTGAAAAAGTTATTAATTTCCTTATTTCTTCAGAAAAGGTTTTGCTTGTTGCCCTGGATGACCTCAATTATCTTTGCTATGAAGGAGGGCATACCAATGAAGTGATGTATTCACTGTTGAGAGCTCATGAACAGTATCCTGGAGTGAAAATAGGGATAACCGGAATTGTGAATGATACGTCTGACCTCTACTGTATAGATTCCAGGGTGAATTCAATTTTTCTGCCGGAAGAGATACCTTTCCCGAAGTACGAGAATGCGGAAATTCTTGATATTCTCAAGGACAGGATAAAGTATGGATTCTATCCAAAGGTAATTTCTGATGAATTACTGAAACTTGTTGTCTCGTATGTAGAAAAGACAGGAGACCTCAGAATTGGAATAGATCTTCTTAAGCGCTCCGGTTTTAATGCAGAACGCAGGGGAAACCGTACAATTTCTTCTGAAGATGTAGAAAAAGCATATGAAGCATCCAAACTGCTCCACCTTTGCAGGGGCATAAGCCTCCTTTCATATCCTGAAAAACGTTTACTCGAGTTAATAGCAAGAAAAGGAGAAATTCAGGCAGGTGAGCTCTACAAGTCCTTTCACGAACTGATGCATCTAGGATATACTCGTTTTTACGGAATTGTAAACAGGCTCCAGTTGCTTAACTACGTTGATGCGGATTTTTCGGGTAAGGGTCAGAGAGGCAGAACACGAATCATAAAAACAAAGTATGAGACAGAGGATATACTTGACTGCCTTGAAAGGAGCTGAATAGATCATTTTAATTCTCATGAAAATATAAAACCCTTGAAAAGAGAGATTCACATAGATTTCTAGTGAAAATTTAGAAAGATTATTCTCCAGACTTTAATTTTTGAGGCTAATGTTAAAAGCACAGTTTGAAAACTGTGCCTTCTCCTAATTAGCCCGAATTAATCTTGTGATTTATTTTAGGAATTACATCATTCCAGGAGGCATTCCGCCCATTCCTGGAGGCATTCCACCCATTCCCATTCCGCCCATTCCTGGAGGCATTCCTTCTTCTGGGCCAGGGGCTGCACGAGTAGAAGCAATTACATCGTCGATCCTCAGGATCATAACTGCAGACTCGGTTGCGGCATTAATGACCTGGGTCTTGACTCTGAGAGGTTCAACTACAAATTCCTTCCACATGTCAACGACCTTGCCTTCGAAAACGTTGAGCCCTGCAGTTTTAACACCCTTCTCATGTTGGGAACGCAGCTCCATGAGCATGTCAATAGGATCGAGTCCGGCATTTTCTGCAAGAGTTCTTGGAATAACTTCGAGAGCTTCGGCATAGGCCTTTACTGCAAGCTGTTCTCTGCCTTCAAGGGTTGCTGCGTATTCCTGGAGCCTTAGTGCAACTTCAACTTCAGGAGAGCCACCACCTGCAACGAGCTTACCATCCTCAATCGCAACTGCTACCACACGAAGTGCATCTTCAAGAGCGCTGTTTATATTTTCAACTACGTGCTCTGTGCCACCACGCAGCAGAATGCTTACAGCCTTCGGGTTGTGGCAACCTGTGACAAAGGTCATGTGATCGCCACCGACCTTCTTCTCCTCCACGAGTCCTGCGTATCCAAGGTCTTCAGGAGTGACCTCATCTAGGTTAGTAATGAGTTTGCCACCTGTTGCTCTTGCAAGCTTTTCCATATCGCTTTTCTTAACCCTCCGAACAGCAAAAATTCCTGCCTTTGCAAGGTAATGCTGAGCAAGATCTTCAATCCCCTTCTGACAAAAGACAACATTTGCCTTGCTACCGATAACCCTCTGAACGATCTTTTTTAACATCTGCTCTTCCTGGTCAAGGAAAGATTGAAGCTGGTCAGGAGAGGTTATAGAGATTTCCGCATCTACTTCAGTGTCCTTGAGTTCGATTGCGGTGTTAAGGAGCATGATCTTTGCATCCTTAACCTTTTGAGGCATATTGGGGTGGATTCTTTCCTTATCAATGATCATGCCCTGAATAAGTTCGGAGTCTTCCACCTTGCCACCGACCTTCTTAACAACATTGATATTTTCTTTATCAATAATGTTCTTCCCGTTTGTGTCAACAATGCTGGTGACAGCATCAACTGAAATTTTAGAGAGAAGCTTTTTGGAGAACTCTGCAGCCTTTCCAGTCATTGCAGTTTCAGCGATGCTGATTAAAAGGTCCCGGTTAGAAATTATTACTGGCATTGCCAAGGAGTTAAGAACTTCCACGGCTTTTTCGGCTGCAAGCCTGTACCCTGATGCAATAATTGTCGGGTGGATTTCCTGCTCAATTAAGTCTTCAGCTTTCTTTAAGAGTTCACCTGCGACCACAGCTGCACTGGTAGTACCGTCTCCGACTTGTTCATCCTGGGTTTTAGCTACTTCTACTACCATCTTTGCTGCAGGGTGTTCGATGTCCATTTCTTTGAGAATGGTTGCTCCGTCATTTGTAATGACCACATCTCCCATTGAATCAACGAGCATTTTGTCCATACCCTTGGGGCCTAGGGTTGTTCTGACCGCTTCAGCTACTGCCTTTGCAGCCATGATGTTGTTACTTTGGGCATCCCTGCCTCTGGTTCGCTTACTTCCTTCTTTTAAAATGAATATTGGCTGTCCTGCCACAATTTACTCCTCCATTAAGGTGAGTTTGGAATAGCTCTTGAATTAGAATCGCAGTTTACATGTTTGTACTTCTATATAAACTCATCCCACTGATAACCCTGGTATATAGGGATTTTGGGAATTTATTTTCTCAAAGGATAGATCGATAAATCAGTTTTGCACCAATTTTTTCGCAGAATTTTGAAGTGCTGGCTATAAACAAGCCCGATTAAAAAATTTTAAATTTTACTTCATGATTATTGTTGATATTTGCGGTTTTTTCTGGAAGGATTATGCTCATCAATAAATTAAAATTATTAATTAACTGGAACTATACTTATCCATTATGAACAGTAAAATTTAAAATAAAAACTTATGAAAATGTGAATTAAATTAAGAAGACAGTATTTACGAATCCAGCAGTTCCGAAACCATCTCTATAAATTCAAAAAAATATCAAAAAACAATTCAAGATAATGAATTCGTAGATTATGACAAAGAACAATGACTCCACTTTCGGTACAGACACAGCTAGCTTACTGTCTGATCTTCTGAATTGAGTAGTATCGTCGATATAATGACTTTACCTGATCAGTAGTTCCGATTTAATTTAGTTCCAGATAATTATTATTTATTTACAATTATCCTCAATAGTTAACAAGAAAAAACGCCATCCATATATCTCAATTCCATTTTTGTAATCGCCTTTAGAAAATAATATTCTAGAATTCTGAAGTAAAGATTATGTATAGCCCTCACTAAACTCATGTGAGATTTTTTTGATAAAAATTATAGAAATAAAAATGGATTAATCTATAACGAAGCGTGAAATTTATTTTTTACCATGTAATTTGAAGAGGATACAATAATTCCTTAAATTTCTGTTCGCATGATTCTACTCTGTTCATTATATTTCCACTCCAATCAAATCGTTTTTCCCATTTCATATGCTTGCTTCATTGCTTTGCTTCCTTTGATGTCTCCCATATTCCAGGCACCAGTTCCATAAATAATACCCTTTTCTTTTGCTCCGCTCAGGCAGAAAGTAAATCCTCAGAATCCTTCCAGAGTCCTTTCCATTGCCTGCTTTCTGCTGTCAGCGGCAGTCGCAATGAAATACATCTCCTTATTGCTTACTGTGAGATACCTCGAATAGGTTCTGTCAATCAAGGTTTTCATCTGTCCGTTCATGGTGTAAAAATAAACAGGTGTGCCATCACAATAACGTCTGCAGCCATTATTTTATCCAGAATTTCAGCCATGTCATCCTTCTGAACACAGTTGCCTCCATTACCTTGACAGGCATCAAATGCCAGGCAATAATTAATCTCTTTATCTCTTAAGAAAATTTTCTCTACCTGATTCCCTGATTCTTTTGCCCCAAGCATAAACTGGTCGCATAAGAGATCTGAATTTCCGCCTCTCCTTGGACTTGCAGACAACGCTAATACTTTTTTGCTCATTTTATAATCCTCCATATCCTTAGTCGTGTTTTGATGTCAAAACAAACTTTTTATTCTTTCATTTCAAGTTTATGCAGCCACTCGGATACCTCATTCTGCGTATTTTTTACGTTTCTGCCCCGGACTGCAAGACCATCCAGCATGGTTGACTGCGGGCAAAGCTTGTTGATATCCATAATGCTTCGCCCTAGACGACTCCCCTCGTGTGTGCAAAACGGGACAATGGTTTTTCCGGAAAAATGTTATTCCGACAAAAAGGTTGCAACCAGCCTGGGTATCGTACCACACCAATTAGGATAGCCAATGAAAACCAAATCATACAAATCGATATTTTCAATTTTTGTTTTCAGCGTAGGTTTATAACCTGATTCTTGTTCCTGCTTTGCTTGTTTCACAACTTTATTGTAATCGCTGGTATACGGATCTACGGTCACAATTTCAAAGATATCGCCGCCGACGCTTTCGTGTATTTGATTAGCAATTACGCGCGTGTTGTCGGAATGTGAAAAATAAGCCACAAGAATTTTTTTGCGCTTTCGCCGGGCGTGACTGAATGCACCAATACTTTTTTACTCATTGAAATTATCCTCCAGATTCGGAGTTATCATAACTTATCAAAATAATTTATTGCTTCCCGCATCATACCGCGGATGTCCACATGGAATGGGCAGTTCTTTTCGCAGACACCGCATTCAATACATGCCTTTGCGTTTTTGCTTAATTTTATATAATGGTCTTTTGCGAGTTCGTCGCCCACTTTTGCCAGACCCATATCTTTGTTTACGGAATCGATATCGATTCCGGACGAGCATGGCTGACAGTGATTGCAGTAAATGTAGGTGCCTTGTATGTCTCGGTGTGGTAAGTTTTCATTCTTTTCACTCCTTTTTTATAATGTTCGTGTCGTTATTTTTACTTTATACCGCCTTATTCGCTTCATAAGCCTGCTGCATAGTGGGATAGCGTTTGAACTCTCCAACACCATGGACGCCAGTACCGTAGATGATGCCCTTTTCTTTTACACTGGACAAACAACATGTAAAGCCGCGGTCCCCCTCAATCATCCGTTCCATCGAACTCTTGCGGCTGTTCCCAGCGTTCACAATAAAATAAAACTCCTTACTGCTGACCCCGATATATTTTGGTACAGTTCGGTCAATCAAAATTTTCATCTGCGCGTTCATCGTGTAGAAATAGATTGGTGTCGCCATGACGATCACATAACCCATCAGCTTCCCGACTTGCTGTGAAGAGTGTAATCATACAGGCTACTGCTACTAGCTGTCATATCCGACTGCTATCTCGAATAAGCTGAAGGTGCTGGATAACCTCCCCACAATCAGGTTTGGAACTAAGGAAATATGGGATCTTTAACCTCAATTTTATTTGAGACCTAGTAACTGTGGCCCAGAAAATTACCGGCACTTTTAATATCACATGAGATCCGCTTAGAACTCATGGAAATAAATTATTTAGTAGAAGGACAATATAATTTTCTAAAAAAGAATTTGAGATAACAAATAATGAAAATAAGAACATATCAGCACTTGTGTAAAGCGGATGTCAGCCATAAAAAGAGTCAGAACTTCAGCACTTCATGAAGCAATTTCATTGCCTTTTTCTCATTTTCTCCCCCACACTTGGAAGCTAAATTTTCATAATGCTCGATCAATTCGAGGTATTTTTTGTCGCCTGAGAGCTGATAGCGGGTTGCATGAACAGTAGCCTCAAGCACTGCATTGAATCCTCTGTTTGGAACCAGAATATTTTTTTTATGCAACTCATTGAAACCTGTATATATGGGAATAAGATCTGCTACCAGTGTCTGATCTGTGTTCATAACATTAATGCATTTGAAAATGATCCAAGCTGCAGCTTCTTTCAGGATAGGAAAATTGAGCTTGTGAGCAAGCACATAGTCAAACTCAGAAGGTTCAAGGTCGAAAAAAGTTGAACGTACAAAGAGCAGAGGATTGTAAACTACGTTTGCTGCCATATATCCTTCTTTAAGGACGTTTGCCCAAGTATGGCTGCCTCTGAAAAGTCTGACAAAATGCCTTCCATCCTTCACGATTATTCCAATTGGAGCAGCATTCGGATATTTAAGACCTGTGCTTACAATTGTTTCGGAAATTCCTTCCAGGATTCCGAATGTGGAAATATCTACAGTAGAAAATTTACTTCCGTAGTTTGTATATTCAGAGAAAAGTTTGGTCAAAAACGTAGTCCTCCCAGAAGAGCAATGAAAATCCCGGCAATAACGATGTCCGCTGTTGAACCTGGATTGATTCTCTTTTTAAGAAGTTCGAGGTCAAATTCTTTTACTGCAGGAAGCATAGATGTAAAGTCTATAATCCTATCGTCTGAAGGCTTTTCATAGGCCAATAGAATCTCACATGCCCTGGAAGATACGTAATCTGCAGTAGCTTTATCAAATTTTGTCTGGATAAAAGTGTCCCTGTGCCTGGAAAGCAATTTTAAAAAGGTATATACTATAGCTTCGTTGATACCTGAGCCCGAACAGTTCAAAACTGAGTATTCTACTTCTGTATTTCGGGATTGCATGAACTTTGTTATACTATTTGCTCCTTCAAGGCAGCAACCGAATCCGGATACCCATTCACCTGCAATCATATCATATCCTTCGGCCATCCCCATGAGCTCATAAAGCGTAATTTTTTGTCCCCTGAGTTCGACAGTTGATTCGGGATCTCCAAGGCTAAATTCATCCACACTGTTTACCCTGACTCCTGCCATATCGAAAGCCCTATAAAATTCAACAGCATCCTCACAGTCTGTTGCCCTGACAAAAAAATGAGCACGTGAAGTAAGTTTTTCAAATTCTTCTTGTGAAAGCTCACAACGGACTTCCCTGCTTGAATGTAATAATTCTCCCGCAGCCATTGAAAGGGGAATCAGTAATAGAAAAGCCCCAAAATGAGTATTGCCACCCTGTTGCCAGGCAGAACTCTCACAAACTGCACTTCTGAAAAGCGCCCCTATTCCACTCCTACTTCTTGCAGCCCTTTCAATTGTAGGATAAACACTCACTGAAGAAACTATAAAATGCTCAAAAAAGGTATCCGGATAGTTATGTTCCCGATCTACATTTCCTGGCTTGGGAGAAGCAGAGACCTCCAGCAGCATAGCAAGCTGGGCACAACGAGCAATAAGACTTATGATCTGTGGGTCTTCTGCCCCTTCAGATATGGGACAGGAAAAATCAAAATTAATGGGACTCATTTACAGGGATCCTGGCATTATCCAGTAAGTATTCGGCCAGTTGCTTTTTAAGTTTCATGTACTCTACATCAGAGAGACCAATTGTGTTTAACGCACCATCCCTGAGCCAGCAGGGCTTGGTTATTTTACAACACCAAACCAAGCTTCCGAAGCAGGTATCTCCTCCAAACTCCAGCATAGTTCCCTTCGCAAAGTCAAACTTCGTCTTGGCAAATTCTTCTGCTGTATAACCCAATTTTCGAAATTTTTCGTGCACAGGGCAGGGTTTAACAGGAAGGCAACAAAAAGCCAGAGCTCGGAAGTCACCATCACTGCAAACGTGTTTAGGAACATTATACCAGCCAATGGATAGCTGATAGGAACTAACGCTCTCTACCAGCTCCCTTATAAGTTCAGGATTCTGCAGGACTCCCCTGGCAACAGATACCATGTCAGCACCGCGGGAAAACATATCCTTTGCTCCCTCAAAATCAGTGATCGAGTTATTGCCTATCAAGAAGAGCCTGGTAGCATCCCTGTAATTACTGATCGCATCAAGGTCAGCCCCAAAATTATTTACGCTAGCATCAGAGTGTATTATGTCAGCACCTGACTTATCTATGAGCCTTGCAAGCTCTCTGTCGTTAACAACATTTGACCTCACTTTTACTGAAAGTACGACTCCAGTCTCCTTTATCACCTTGATCCAAGTAGAAAGTCGTGGAAAATCATGGAGTAGGGCTTCCCCTATCCCTACCTCGAGCATTTCTGGTTGCCTGCAATGGGCATTTAACTCAAGGATTGCTCCTTCTTCTTTTATGAGTTTTGCAGCTTCGATAAGGGGTTCAAGTTTAGTACTTCTGACATTTACCGCGACTGCACTTTCGGAAATTATTGCCCGAATTTCCTTTTTTATAAGTTCCATGGGTTCATCGGAGATGAACTCTTTTCTACCCATAGCTACTAGATCTGATGCAACAGTCATTGAAGCCTTATCCAGATTGAAAGCTCCAAGAACTACCAGACCTGCATTACTTGCATACTTGTTAGCAAAACCACTATCTACAATCCCTGCCATTGAAGCTAGTACGATAGGATTTTTAAAACGGACATAGCCAATATGCAAATCGAACAGACAATCACTCATGTTTTACCTCTTAAAAATAAGCCTGGAAACTGACAAAAAAATGATAGTCATTGTCAGATATCAAAAAGTAATGATAATTTTCTTCCGAAGATCCTTGAAAAATGGAAAAATCCATCTATAACTTACGAATCATAATACATATATATTAATATTTTGATGCATTCGAATTCGTAAATTTATATCAAGTACAAGGAACTTATGTACCTTCATAAGTTGACCTGGTAATAAAATCAAAATATCATAACATTAGTGAAAAAATATCCTGCTGACCAACCTTTGGAAATGCAGGTTCCCAAAAAGATATATATACCTAAAAATATCAATGCCAATTGATAAGTAACATGCGAGAGAGGCTGGACGGCTGACGGGCCTTATGGTCTGAGGAAAGTCTCCCCACCACTCCGGACACACGAACATCTGTAAAGGATGTCGGGCGAGAGCCCAGGCCCTGGCACAGAAACGAGAACCATGCCCTGAAAATGCGATGATACATACGTTGAGGTCTCAGGGAAAGTGGATGAAACGGCGAATCCTCGTGGGTGCAAGTTGAAAATCGGGAATAAAGAGCAGTCCGAGATCTCCCGGTTATTTTTGGAAACGCATAGCCGAATGCCGTCACTGCAAGAGTCCTCTAGGACCTTTTCCTCCATTGATGGGTGGCAGAAAAATTTTGCAGGAACAGAAGGGAGCTTATGGGCCTCACTCGCATAAAATTATCCTAGATTATTTATTTGTTCTAGTAATCTGAGAATTTATTGTTTTTTTCCCATCATTTATGGGCTCTCGCTATTTCGAGTAGGCAATATATTGTAGTGTCCGACTTAACTGTAAATTCAAAGTCAAATTTTTTTTGTGTATTGCTTATAATTAGATTCTTCAGATTGTGAAATAGATCTACTTTACAACTTATTGATATTTGTTATTTCAAAGAAAATTGTGCACGCTGCATAATTTATATAGAGAATTTTGATAAACCCCTAAATTTAGTCATGTGCTTATAAATTGCACATAAATGACTATGGGAAATCAGAGGTTTATCGAGACTCTCAAAAGTCACTTTCTTAATTGTGAGTGCAAAAAATATAATACTTGAAAACATTAGTTTATGGAATACCATATTCAAGCTCGATATCCATCTCTTTTTTGCAGTTATCTTCAACTGAACAATTATTTTCAACCTACTCAAAACAGAGAAAAGCCATTTCTTTAGTTTTAGGGATTTTATTTTGGAGGCATGTTCAGCGAGAAAAAATTAAGCAATAACCACTGGACATAACCTTTATAGTTTCTATTGATCACTACTTCATCCAGATATTTCTCAAGAATTTCCCTGTTGCTGACAGCCAGTTTGAAAGAGATTTCTGGAAAACGATGCATTACCTTCTCCAATTTAAGAGAACTGGAAAGGTAGTTTCCAAACTCCTGTCTGCATCTTGATTCGTATTTTTGAATGTCATTTAACTTTCTGCCATACATCATAATGCCTGCAATAGTCTCCGCAGCAAGTTGTCCGGATCTAATAGCATAGGCCATGCCTTCTCCTGAAAAAGCTTCTACAAACCCTGCAGCATCCCCACTCAGAAGAATTCTTGAATTTATTGTTTTTCTTGTTATTCCACCTACAGGGATAATGTGAGAACGAATAGGAAAAGTGCCATCAAAACCATTTTCCTGCAGAAAATCCATCATTACTCTTTTCGAATTCTTAAAATATTGAGCTATTCCCATGACTCCTACAGAATAGTATCCTGCGTGAGGAAAAATCCAGCCATATCCTCCCTGTGCAATCCCGAAGTGAATATCTAGAGTACCTGGACACTGACTCTGTATTGCCTCATCCTCATCAGGTATTTCTGACACAAGACCAAGACAGTATTCTGTTCTTTTATCTTTTGATCTAACTTTGTATTTAAGAGATCCACCTGAGCCTTCTGCAATCAGAACAAATTTCCCAAGATAGGTATTGTCCGTGGTCCTTACCTCAACGAAATCTTTTCTCCCAATACAATCCAGAACCTTTTCTCCGGTATGAACCTCAATTCCAGTTTCTTTAGCTTTTTCAAGCAGAAAATAGTCAAAAACCGTTCTGGAAATTGATAAGGCTAAGTTACCTTCCTTTTCTACCTCTACAAAACCATCCATGAAATGAATCTTTACCTTTGAAATATATCTCTCAACCACATATTCAGGAAGACTGAAATCTAGGCAAGATAAACCATATGAAGAAAGAGCACCTCCACAAGATTTGTACCTCGGGAAATGTTCTTTCTCAAGCATAAGGGTTGAAAGCCCCTGTTTTCCAGCTGTCCTACCAGCAGATGCTCCTGAAGGTCCTCCTCCTACTATAATTAGATCATACATGTTGAAACACCTGCTTAATTACATGAGTTTAAAGTTTATAAGACCCCGACGGAGATAATCTTTATAATTAAGCCTGAAATCTACGATCTCAAGGTACTTATTAGCCATTTTTTCATTGGAAGTAAAGACTTTGAATGCTTGGTCAGGAAAACGATGCATTATCTTGAGAACTTGCCGAAAAAGCCATTTTTCCTCAGGAAATCAAGCACGTATTTTTTAGGATGTTGGAAATCCTTGGCAATCCCGTCAATTCCAACAGAATAATAGGTTTTGTGGGGAAAAATCCAGACATATCCACCTCCAGCGATCCCAAAATACAGTTGTAAATTATTACCCAAACGCTCTTCAATTTCTTTTTCTTTAGCAGGTACT
>Ga0326728_10012476_pt1 | contig 18853 bp, 16 predicted proteins | sample MB3enrmetagenome_FD_207602 | JGI IMG/M metagenome (GOLD analysis project Ga0326728, IMG submission 207602) | Lab enriched peat soil microbial communities from McLean, Ithaca, NY, United States - MB31MN | ecosystem: Environmental > Terrestrial > Soil > Wetlands > Peat | place: USA: New York... | reverse complement strand
GGAATGGGCAGAGTGTCTTCCGGCCGGAGCTGCTGAGCGCCTTCGACCGCGAACGCGTTCCCCTCACCACGTTCTTGGGAGTTCGTATCACGCATACTCAACTCCAAGCCCGATCAGTCGGCGGAGTATGAGCTGATTGCCGGCGCCGTGGGAGCGGGGGCCGGGACCGAGTTTGGGGCTTTCCTCCGTACCTTTCGAGAGCTCCCCAATATCGACGCCATTCTGTTGAACCCGAATCAGGAACCCGTGCCAGAGAATGCGGCTGCGCAGTATGCGGTCGCTTCTGCGCTGGCACACTGCGCCTCCGATACTAACTTTGACCGCATCTGCCTGTACCTCAATCGCCTGCCCACCGAGTTTCGGGTGTTGTGTGTCCGCGACGCAACCCTTCGCGAGCCCGCCATCCGCTCCACGGCTGGCTTCATCAAATTCGCCGTTGAAAACCATCACGTGCTCATGTAGCAGCCCGCAAGTGAACCGGTTTCGAGAGGAAGAAACGGGTTGCGAGAAAACAGAGCGTTTTCGTGCTCGCCGCCCTTCCTGTCTTGCGCCAAATCTTGTTCTTTGTGTGGTCACTCTGAACGAGCAGAAATAGGTCGTTGTTGTTTGGCGAGAACGGAGGATTTTCAGTGATGATGCTCACTTTCGCTTCACCATTGCCATCAGCTTCTCCAAGGCTGGCACGAACCCAACAGGAGTGAGGCGGTCCTTCCCTTCGTAGAGGGCGCCGTCATCTCCGATTTTCCAGCGCAGATCGCCAAGGTATTCCTGCGACAGAAACTTTTCCAGCGGCGTCACATCAACATTGACGCTCTGCCCCGGCGCCAACACTTCGACTTCGGCGGCCCTCTCCGAATCGGGGAGTTGCATGGTCGCATCTGGCGCTGGCGCTGCTCCCACACGAAGCCGTTTGAAAAACTCCTTGAGCCGGCTGACTTCCTCCCTGTTGCGCTTGTTCTCCGCAAACATCATGCGTAGTCGGGTGCGGACATCCAGGTCCGCAATGCTCGCAATTGCTTCCTCGATCGGCGTCTGCACGACCGGTGCCTGGTGGGTGGTGGAGGCGCCGATCTCCACCGCAAATGTGTCGATGACGGCGCGGAAGTCTTTGCCCGTACTATTGCGGATCGACTGGGTGTTGAGCACACCGGCCGCCTCGCATGCCCGGCCGACGTTCGCGATGCTGAAGATACGGACGCCTTTGGCACGCATACCTTCCAACACGCGCCATAGCCCCATCACTGTTTCCTTTCGGCGCGCATTCGACCGGGACAGCACTTCGTCTCGTACCTCTTGGGCTGTCATAGCCACAGCTGTCATATCTACACCGAAATTCGTTGGGCTCCGCGCCTAACACACCCTGGCATTAGAGCGCCAGAGTCGACGCGCTATGTTCGGGTCGAGGCACAGGGCTGGGGAGCCGACGACTGGTCACCGCACTGGCATCGACGCGATTCCGGTCATTGGCTTGGTTCGCTAGCCAAGTTTCCACTGCAAGCCGACGACCCGGCGTTCGACCGCCCGGGGTCGCGCTATCGCCTCCCGCAACACCGCCTCCGACCCGACGAGCACGGCTTGACGCTCCGCCCTGGTCACGGCTGTGTAGAGCCAGGAGGGGTCAAGAACCTTGCTGCGATAGAGCGGTACGATCACCGCCGGTGCCTGGCTGCCTTGGCCGCGGTGGCAGGTAATAGCATAGGCGAGAGCTAGATCGATCAGGTCATCGGGCCCGATCTCGTGCGGCTCGTCATAGCCATCGAACTGGACGACGCAGGACCGAACCTCGCTGTCGATACTGATGACCCTGCCCAGAAGGCCGTTGAACAGCCCCTTGCCATAATCGTTGCGCAGGAACACCACCGGATCGCCAACGCTGAACCATTCGCCGAGATACCCTTTAAGTTCGGCCAGCCCCAATTGGTCCACGTGGCGGCCATGCAGGCGCTTGTTGAGTCCCCTGATTCCCGCCACACCGTCATTCGTGGCGGTCACGATCAGGGGCTTGGCTTCTTGGCCACCCAACTCTTCCCAGACGCGCTCCACGCTACCCGCAAGATCCTCTGGAGAGGCTTCAAGCATTGATACACCTTCACCAAGTCCAGGGTAGTGGGCGAGCGTTGGCATGCGACCAGCTCGGATCTCAGCAGCAACCGCAGGTATCCCGCTCGCTTCGGTCTGCCGATGGACAACCGTGAGCCGGGCGGTTATGGTGTCCTCTTCGATGAGGCGATGGTAGAGCAAGCCAAAACCCACGGGCGGCAATTGGGCCTCGTCCCCGACTAGCAGTAGCCGCGAGCCCTCCGGCATGTACCGCAGCAGCGCATGGATGCTGGCCAAGTCGATCATCGAGGCCTCATCCGCGACAACCAGCGTTTCCGGAGTCAAGTCCGCGAGACCAGCAAGACGCTCAGTGAGATTGTCGCGCCGCTTGCTGTCCAGATCCGGGTCAGCCAGTTGCTCCATGATTCTCTCGCGCTCGCGTAGTTGGGCAAGGAGGCGCGCCACGGTCATCGCAAGGCGACCCGTAGACCGGCTTAGCTTCAGCGCGGCCTTACCGGCAATTGTGCAGAGCAGAAGACACCCGCCTTGGTTCTCCCAAACATCGCAGATAGCCTTTGTGGTGCTGGTCTTGCCCACGCCAGCGCCGCCCTGGAGGCAAGCAAGCGGGCTATGAAGGATCTTCAGGACGGCCGCACACTGTTCATCGTGCAGAGAGTGCCCACCCACCTGAAACCTCTTCAGAAAACGGTCCACCGTCTGCGGCACGGGGATCGGAACACGGTTCGGATAATCCCGTGCCAGCATGTGCCGGAGTCTGGCAACCACAGCATCCTCCATGGCTGCACAGCCGGGGGCACGCCAGCCTGCGGCGCCCCGGATAACGGCCCCGTTGCGTTCACCCATAGCAACAGCGAGATCGATCAGCGGCGACCGTTCAGAAACCCCCAAGCTTTCACCCAAGATGAACCGCATCGACTCGTTCGGTACGGCTGTGTGGCCGCCGGAGATCGCCTTCTTTACGACAGCATCGACGGCGCCGACCAAGCGGCGCCGGTCTTGCCATGGAGCACGACAGCCAGCCTCAACCAGCAGGCGCAAGCCAAGCTTGTCCACCTTCGCCCATGGCAAGAGCGGGACCAGTACGTAAGGATTCGATTCCAGCAGTTCAATGGCGTCGTTACCCAGGATAAGGGCGACGCGACGCGCGATCCTCACGTCGTCCACGCCCTTTTCTGCAAGCCACATCACGGTACGCGCTTCTACGGCGGCATCCCGGTAGGCTCGGACGCATGCCGCCGCAAGCCGGGGTCCAAAACTTGGGCGGTCGGGTGCGATCACCTCGGCAATCAGCGCGACCTTCTCCTCGTCAGCCAGTACCTCGGCTAGGGTCATGCCGAACCGTTTCCAAAGCGCTTCGGCACGCTCCGGGCCGACTCCGGGGACGTGAGCGGCCAGGAAGTCCCGAACAAGCTTGCCGGTTGGGAGGATCCGAACGGCTCGGATGGCCTCGATCTGCGGCCCCCATTGGCTTTCCTTGACCTCCCCCTCGACTTGCCAAACTTCTCCGGGCAGGGGTCGCCCCACCATGTTGCGATTGAGAGCCTTGACTCGAATAATCTCGCCCGCGCGGGGGTGGCCAAGCTCCTCTACGCGAGCGGAGACGATGGTGCCGAAGTCGCGTTCACTGACAATTGTCTGGACCACGACGCGCATCAGATCACGTTCCGCGTTCGCAGCAGCATGCCGGTCTCTTCCAATAGCCCCAGTTGTTCGCGCAAGGCCTCGATCTCTCGGCGTTGTCGCTCGATCAGCGCCTCTCGCTCGGCTAGCGTGCGCGCCAAGTCATTACGATCCCCTCTGATCCGGTTTATTCGGGCGGTCATTGCCTTGTCTTCGGCTTCGCTCCCAGCGCGGCTGCCGATCGGCTTTAACCCCTGGGCTTCGGCTACGGCGTTTACGGCTTTGGTCAGTTCCGGGTGCTTGTAGAAGTGCTGTTCCTGACTTATTCGCAAGCCCAGTGCCAAAGTCACGGCCCGCACGTTCACCTTACCGTCATCCGTCATCGGCAGGGTAGGAGCCCTATGGCTAGCCGGTTGTGCCTCCCACTGCGCCATGCGAGCATCCAGCCAGGCCTCCAGCTTGGCCTTCAGCTCCGGAATAATCGAAGGACGTCCCACAATCATTCACCTGTCGCAAGTTGTTTGCGCCGTCGTTCGGCTCGGCGATGATCAATCAAGAACGGCTGAGCGACTAAAGCGTCGAGGGCCGTGTCCAGTTCACGTCGGAACTCCTCTGGCAAGAGCTCCGCCCTCAGCTTTTCGAACGTCGCACCACCTTCCATCAACCGCAACGTATTCTCACGGCCCACCCTGAGCCTCAAGAACGAGCTGAGTTGACTGCCCACATATAGCGCCGTCTCCTCGTCCATATCCAGAAACCGAGGCTGGAGGCCATTCTTTCGGAGCATGCGATCATATCGCCTCAATCGAAACTCGTTGGCATATTGGGGCAGATTGCCTCTCGCGGCGATCGACGGGTAGATTACGCTTGCTTTGCAAACACGATCCGCCAGTTCCCATTCGGTTGACGCTTCCAACGCTGCTTGAACCGCCTCAACGTCCCCTACGACCAGCGCATGCTTGGCAGCGTCCTCCTTGCGCCGCTCATTGATGATTCGCTCGACCTGATCCTTCAAGGCCCAGAGATTGGCCATTTCGAGCCCGAGCTGCGCGAATCGTGCGTCCACCTCCTCCAGGTCGTTCGACGCACGTTCCCACTCACGATACTGGGAAAATGGTTCGCCGGTTGTCTCGCAGGCACGCCGCTGCGCATCCAGCGATTCGAATGCCGCCTCCAACTTTTCCCGCTTTCGAGACAGCCCGGCAGCCTCGAAGGAGCGAACGTTAAATTCGCAGTGGATGCCGTGCAACCAAGGCTCGCCACTGATGATGAAACGGCAACCCGCGCAGTTACTGCGGCCACCGGGTACGGCGGCGAAGTAGTTCTCTCTCTTACCACTGGATAACTTCGCCCCGCCCTTGTGGCACAAGGCCCCGCCTACTGGGCAGAGGCCGATGTTGACAACCATGAGGCTGCTCGGCGATGAGCCGCTAAAGGCCGCTACCCCAGCCTCTGACGTGTGCGCGACCGCTCGGACCACGTCCTTCAGCGCCTGCGAGCGCATGTGGCGGATCCAGTTGTGCTGCTCATCGCGAATCATCTTCGCGTCGGCCGCCGACAAGCAATCGGCGATCTGGGACGGGCCGTGCTTGACATAGTACAGGGTCATGACTACGGTCGCATGGCCGACCACCTTCATCATCACCTCAGCGGAGACCTCGTTGGTCTGAAGAAGGTTCGTGATGAGTGACACCCGAAGGCTGTGCAGATCGTAGACTCCAGACGACACAAGACCCGTTGAACTGTAGCTGGCGATGAGCTTAATGGGTTGGTCGTCCGGCCCGACGATTCCCTGCGCTGCCAGGCGCCGCTCTAATTCCTCGAGCAGTCTGTGCCAGAGTTGGATTAGCTTTCCGTCACTGATCGGCTCGTTGCGCCGCACCCGTTCCGTAGGGTCACGAAAAAGAAAACATGACTTCAGGCCAGCTAATTCCAAGTCGGTCTTCGTACCTGTGAACTCCCTGACCTTTCGCCAAGGCGTCGGCTCGGAGATAGGGTTGTGCTTTTGTTGCCAGCGGCGCAGGTCAGCCAGTAATTTGACAACATCGTCTGGTGCCCAAGGGCACATGTAGCCCTTCTGCCAGGACTCTCTGTTGATGTCCGCCGTCTTGTTAGTGGTCAGGCATATATGGAGAATGCTTCGGCCGGTCTTCCTATCGGTTATGGCCTGGAGTACGCCCCGCTGAATCGGGGCTCGGGCATTGCCCTGCCTTAAGGAGCTAGGGTTCGGTACCATGGTGCCTTTGACCTCGTCATAGACGTAGGTGTCGGACGAACCATCATCCATAGTCCGAATTTGGAAGGTGCGGAACGGCATGCGCAGCTTTACATAAAGTGCGCAGGCGCGGACAGGCGACCAGATCTTCTCCCACTTGCCGGTTTCGGCATTCTGTTCATCGAACCAGTCGCTGCGACCCTTCTTAACCCAGCTCCAGTCGCTCTCAGTCAGTATTTGCAGGGCCATGCGGATGTACCGCGTTGGCATCGCCTCCCTGAACGTCTCGCTCAAGTTCCGGCCGGCCATGCTGATGCGTGTAATGGGATTGCGCTTGTTGGGAAAGCGGATGGGCCCGCCATCCCCGCCCTCGGCAGCGAACTTGGTATCCAGCACCCAATCGAAAAAATCGGCCACGTAATTGTTCATTGAAACACGCCTTGGGGCGAACGCAGGTTGCAGGTCCGCTCCGCGTTTCAGGTAGTCGCCGGGGCTCCGCGGAAGGGAAGGGTTTGCGAGTAGGTGTTTAAAGAACAGGGTAATAGCCTGTTTCCGCACCCCGAGGCTTGTTTGCAACTGGGCAATATATGTGGCACCTAAAGTCCGCCATTCCTCCATGGCAGCATCGCGATCAACGACCCAACCGAATTTCAGATCACGGACGAGGGTCACTCTACGGCTGCTGCCGAAATCATCGCTGCTGTGCCGGACGGCCTCGCCATGGGCATTTCTCTGAATTTCGATGATCGCCGCGGAAATGGGTTTGCGGAGATGATGGCTGTGGAATCTCCCGAACAAGTCACCAATAACATCGGGCGTCAGATCCCCGATCTCGCGTAAGCCGCAAGTACGCATCAACATTGCGGCAACTATGTGTTGGGTTCTGACGACAACGTCACGTCTCCCTGTATCAGGGATCATTGCGTCGATCGCTGCAAATAGAGGGACTTGGGCGAGTTGTTCCCCGGCGATTTTGGCGCCAGGAAAAATACCATCCCTTATGGGCAAGGCCAAAGCTCCCGCTACCCAGAACTCCGTAATCAGTTCCTTGATCCGGGTTCTGTCATCACGCTTCCAGGGTGAGCGCAGCCAGAACTGCTTATCCTTCTTAGCACCCATGTGCCAGTTCTTGCGTTCCGCTAATAGGGAGTCCAATTCTGCGCCGAACTGCTGGACAGTCTCGGCTCGGTGAAACGCCAGAACGTGAGTGAGTAGAATATTGGATGGACGGAGGTGCGACGACAGTAGCGCCCAGCGGCGCTTCAGAGCCTCAATGCGTCTCCGTACCTCTGCGCCATTCCAGTTCTCGCGCGGGATCAAGAACCGTTGCGGATCGGTGTTCACCAGAATAGTTCGGCCGGTCAGGTAGCTCACTGCCGCCCGGTAATTGTCAGTCTGCCAGTGGGTGCCGTGCATCAAAGGCACACCCCCTCGAACCTTGGTGCCTCACCGAGCCCCTTTTCAGCTGCCCGCAGGGCGGCGGCTACCTCGGCCGCATTGGCCTCGGTATAGACGTCTTGACTCAAAACCGACTTATGGTGCAGCGCCACTTGGATAACTTTAGGATCCAGCTTGGCTTGCCGAAGATACTGTCCATAGGCGTGGCGATGACCGTGCGGCGTAGTCCCCAATGGCATAGCCGGCTCCAGACCGATTCGTCGCATTGCGGCAGCGTGAACCTTTTCGAACGCCCCATCCGTCATGGGCCTCCCTCGAGAGGTTATGAACAGGTAAGGGTGTGCAGTCACCCGCGGGCGCACCCGCAAATAGACCTCATAGATGCGCAGGAATGTTCGTGCCGCCTCGGTCGAACGCCAGAAGACGTGAAAATATTTCTCATGGCGGTCGCTGAGCAGCGGTTCCTTCCAGCCGACGCGCCGCTTTCCCGCCAACTCTGTCAGGGCTAGTCGATCATAACGAAGGCGCAAGAACTCTGCGCGTGTGATCATGCGCCTGGAGCCCGTCTTGGGGTCCAGATACTCCCGGAGACCATCGGTGGGGTGGTAAACACGAACAATCGCAACGGTATGATCTTCCGGGTGGAGGAACACGTCATCCAGCCACAAGTGCATAGGCTCCGACAGCCGCAGTCCGCCTTCATGGAGAAGTAGCGTGATCGCCTGGTCGCGGTACGTGGTCCAACGCTGCGGTCCATAACGCTCAAAGCCGATTCGGAGCAGGGCGGAGAACATGCCTTCTGGGAAGGCTTTGGCCTCCGTCTCGGGCAGAGCCGGCTTGTGGCCTCTAATGGATACAACACGGGCTGTATTGGCTGCTGCGTAGGCCCGTGCGCTGGACTTGAGGTGCTTCAGCAGGCTGGCCTTCGTGCTCCGTCGCCAGGCCCGCCAAAACGCGATCTGCTCTGCGAAAGTAGCTCGCCGCGTCGGGTTAACCGGCGTGACGCCGCGCTCCGCCACCAACCAGTCGGAGAACTCCGTCACGGCGGCCACAGCTCGGCGGGCCGCATTCTGTGACCGCGCCAGCCAGTACAAACCAGAAGGGTCATCGCCCCCCTCGATAGTTCCAAGCACCAGCGCGTCCGCAAAAGCCTGGAACAGTCTGTGGCGGTGCTCCGCGTCATAATGTAGGTGTCCACGCGCGGCAATGAAATCAATAAACAAACCAATGGCCAGCGCCTTCGAGCGTTGCGTTCCAATCTTCAGCGCCTGCGCATCGCGGTACTCAGACCATGCGTGGAATTCTCCCCCGCCATTTAGGACTATCGAAATCACGGGAAGTCCGGCACCATCCAGGTGCTCAACCCGCGAGTGACCCATAGGCGAATAAAAAGCGAATACCATGAGTATACTAATAGGTGGGTTTCTCTCGGCTGTCAACAAGAAAGTGAACTCAAATTAGTTCAGGTTAACCGGTTTGAGTATAGCCGAGGCGGGGGTACAACTTCGGCTTTTTTGCGGATGTTCCGGGAATTGCCCAACATCGATGCTATCCTGCTGAATCCCCTTCAGGAACCGGTGCCGGAGAATGCAGCCGCGCAGTACGCGGTGGCTTCCGCGCTGGCCCGATGCGCTTCCGATACTAACTTTGACCGCATCTGCCTGTATCTGAATCGGCTGCCAACTGAGTCTCGCGTGCTGAGTGTGCGCGACGCCACCCTTCGCCAGCCAGCCATACGCTGTACCGCTGGCTACACGAAATGGGCCGTTGAGAACCACCATGCCATCGCTTAGCATAGGGGTTCCGATATTTTGCGCTTGTATTACAAGCGACAGATGTTGGGCGCCTGTTGTCGCGGGCGGTCAAGCTGCGGTAGTTTCCGAGTCCGTCGTCCAAGCGCGACCGTCAGAGATGACAGCGCAGACAACATCTACGGTTTGCCGACTATACAACCAATTGGCACGTTGGTTTGAGGAACCTGGGGTGGGCTCCAGCCGATCCACAACTTGTGGAACTTATTGACGAGTGATATCGTATTCCGATAGGAGGGATATCATGGCCGCGAAGAAAACCGATCTCCTGCGTGGAACACTTGACCTGCTCATACTGAAAGCGCTGTCCTTGGAACCTTTGCACGGAGTAGGTATTTCGAGGCGCATTACGCAAATCACTAACGGTGCCTTTCAGGTGAGTTTCGGATCACTTTTCCCCTCACTTCACCGTATGGAAGAAGAGGGATGGCTGGAAGCCGAGTGGCGCACGTCGGAGAATAATCGCTGGGCAAAGTATTACAGGCTTACATCTTCTGGCCATAAGCAAATCACGATCGAAGAGCGGGATTGGAATCAGGTGGTCAAGATTATGACCACGGCCATTCAGTCCACCTAGGGCGCTATAGGAGGCATCATGCGAACGCGAATGCTGAGCTTATTCCGTTACCTCCTCCGCAGACCGGCAGTGGAGGAGGCCTTGGACGACGAACTCGAATCTACCGTCGAGATTCTGACCGAGGAGAAAATGAAGAACGGGTATTCGCGATCTGCCGCACGCCGAGAGGCTCTCCTGGAACTCGGTGGTGTAGAGCAAGTGAAGATGGAGGTCCGCGCCATGCGCTTCGGGCGGATACTCGAGGACGTCGCCGGCGACATTCGTTTCGCATTCCGCACTCTGGCCAGGTCGCCAGGCTTCGCTGCTGTGGCCGTGCTTTCGCTAGCCCTCGGCATCGGTGCCAACGCTCTAGTCTTCGGTGTGGTTAATGCGCTGCTGCTGCGCCCGTTGCCGGTGGAGCACCCGGAACGACTGGTGTTCATCGAGAACAAGAGCTTTAACTCGCAATCATTTCCCAATTACCGAGATCTCCGCGATCGCAACAAGACCTTTGCCGGCCTGGTCGGATACCGGCTTGCGCCCATGGAAGTGGAATCGGTCAGCGGCGCCACGCGAATCTGGGGATTACTTGCCACCGGCAATTATTTCGACGTGCTCGGCGTACATCCATTGATGGGGCGCTTCTTTCACCAGGCAGACGATTTGCATCCCGGCGCCAGCCCTTACGCCGTATTGAGCTACAACTCCTGGCGCGGGCGATTCGGCGCTGATTCTGGGATTGTCGGGAGGACTGTCCGCGTCAATCGTATGTCTTACACCGTGTTGGGCGTAGCCCAGCCGGATTTCCACGGTACCGAGCTCTGGTACTGGCCAGAGATCTGGGTGCCGATAATGATGGAACCTCAAATCGAGAATTATTCAGGAAGCGGCTGGCTTGAGGATAGAGGTACGTGGAACACGTGGGTGCTCGGTCGCCTGAACCCCGGTACGACCCCATCGCAGGCACTGGCAAACTTGAATGCCATAGCCGGTGAACTTGCCCACGAATTCCCCGGCAACAATGAAGGCTTGCAGTTCAAGCTGACTAAGCCAGGGCTGGCTGGTAACTACTTTCGCGATCCGGCCCGGGCTTTCACCCTGGGCGTGCTCGGGCTCGCAGCCCTGGTGTTGCTGGCTGCCTGCACGAACCTGGCGAACCTGCTGACGGCGCGCACATCAGACCGCCAGCGCGAGATCGCGATCCGGCTTTCGATTGGGGCCAGTCGCACGCGTGTCGTCTGCCAAATGTTGACGGAAACCCTCGTTCTCTCGCTAGCCGGTGGCGCCGCAGGATGTGGACTCGCTCTCCTTTTGTCGCAGGCGCTAAGCCGGTGGCATGCGCCGATGGATTTCCCCGTGCAGTTTGACGTGAACCCGGACTGGCGAGTGTTCGTTTTTGCCTTCGCTGCCTCCCTCACGGCCGCCGCGCTGTTCGGCTGCGCTCCCGCGTGGCGCGCTTCAAAGACAGACGCCAATGCCGTTCTCAAAGGGGACGCAACAAACTCGGGGCGACCGCGGGTGGCCTTTCGAGACGTACTGGTGGTCCTGCAAGTGGCGCTCTGCTTTGTACTCGTTGCAGCGTGCCTGACCGCGCTACGCGGGCTTCAGCAGGCGCTCAAGATGCACCTCGGTTTCGAGCCGAAGGGCGTCTCGGTCATGGGTTTTGATCTGGGCTTGGCGGGTTACTCCGAGGCTAAGGGTCGGGCCTTCCAGCAGCGCGTGTTGGGTGCTTTTGAACACCTGCCCGGGGTGAGTTCCGCAGCCTATTCCAACTCTGTCCCGCTCGGCATCGACCAGTCTCACACAACGGTGTACCCGGCTGATAACACAACGCCCCGGCGTTCCGAAGGTACCAGTGCCACTTATTATCAGGCCTCTCCTGGATTCTTCAGGACCATGGGAATAAGACTGCTGGCTGGCCGCGATTTCAACTGGCATGACGACGCCAAGTCTCCTCGCGTCGCCATCGTCAACGTCGAATTCGCCAAACGGGTTCTACATTCCGAAAACGCCGTCGGCAGGCGCTTTCGCCAAGGCGCGCTCGTCGAAGTGGTCGGTGTGGCCGAGGACGGCAAGTACGAAAGCCTGACCGAGTCTCAGGTGCCTGTGGTTTTCTGGCCCATTCTGCAGAATTACAACTCCGCCACCACGCTCGAAGTGCGATCGTCAATTCCGGCTGAGCAGATGGTGCGCGAGATGCGGCAAGTCTTGGTGGGCCTCGATTCAGACTTACCTTCTTACGGCACCGGCGGTCTCGACCACATGCTTGGCTTCGCTTTCTTTCCGACCCACGCGGCGGCCGTCACGTTGAGCGCTTTCGGGGTGCTGGCGATCATGCTGGCAGTGACGGGCATTCATGGCTTGGTGTCGTACGCCGTGGCGCGGCGAGTGCGGGAGATCGGCATTCGGGTGGCGGTGGGCGCGCGGCCGGCTGAGGTGCTTCTGTTAGTGTTGGGTAAGATTGCGGTCCTGGTCGGGGTAGGCTCGGCCCTGGGTCTACTATTAGCTTTGGCTGCTGGACAAGTGCTCGCGAGCATCGTTTACCAAAGCTCACCACATGACCCCCTGGTACTGGCGTGCGTGTTGGCGCTCATGACTCTGCTTGGCCTCTTTTCGTCATGGCTGCCCGCTCGCCGAGCTTTGCACATTGAACCCATGAGCGCCCTGCGCTATGACTGACTGTCGAGAGGGTTGATTGTGGGACGAATCCGATATGCGCAACAGCCGTAACTGGACTTTGAGCACATCAGAATATCGTTCGCGCGTGTAATGAAAAGGTCCGCAACGTTCCGGGGCCGGAGCGGAGCCTCGTTGGCCGTTTAACGGCCTACCTTTTGAAGTGCCCACGCGGCTTTGCTGGCCATTAGTAGATCTCATCGGGCCAGTCCTGCCCGCATCGTCGTACACACCGAGAGAATGCTTCACCATGAGGGCCGGTTTTGTTAACGATGGGCACGACGGTAATTACCATCGAAAGTTAACCCAGTTATGAATCCCCGTGGTTAGCGACAATCTGGGAGGCTGGGTTCTCCCCATTCCCGCGTCCCAGAAAATACTTCCCCAAAGAACACAGGAGACATTCCTGTGAACCCCATTTCTATTCCAGAACCATCCCTGTCTTCGCGGGCCATGCTGTGCTCGCTTTCGATCAGTACGTGGTCGGCGCGGAAACACGACCCCGAAGCATCCGAAGAAATCGCGCAGCGCCACGGCGCGCAGCCCGGTGCCGGCCGCTATCACAAAGTGCTTCTCCCCAAAGCGGCGCTCGCCGAGGTCCAAAAGATCGTGAGCGAGGCCCGTCAGGATCACTACTTCGTGACCCTGCCCTGGGACGATAACGGCTATCGCGTGCTCCCAGCCGCAGCGTATATGGACCACACGGAGAGAATGCGGCAGCTATCGAACCAGTTCACACCAGCCATCGATACCTTGACCCAGCAGTTCGGACAGCTTGTGGAGGAGGCCAGGGTACGACTTGGCGGTCTGTTCCGTTCAGAGGATTATCCGGCTCCCGAAGAACTCCGTTCCAAGTTCACCTTCGAAACCAAAGTGATGCCTCTGCCGGGTGCAGGCGACTTCCGGGTCACACTGGGCGACGAGGAGAAAGAGCGAATCAAGCGTCAGACCACCGCCGCCGTCGAGGCATCGCTTCAGGTCGCGAGCCGCGAACTCTGGCAGCGGCTGTACGAGGCTGTCAGTCACCTGGCCGAGCGCCTCCAGGCCTACAAAGTGACGGACGAAGGAGTGGAACATCCCTTCCGCGATTCCGTGGTCACCAACCTGGTGAAACTCGTCGACGTCTTGCCCAAGCTGAACGTCACGCGGAACCCGGAACCGGAACGGCTGGCTGCCCAGTTGTGCGCCTCACAGCTTCGTTGTGTCCACGAAATGCCGAGACAGGTCCTCTGATGACGGTCTTTTGAGGCTCTTCCGCCTTTCCCTTCGGTGCAGTGGAATGTTCCGGCCAGTAGCGGGTTTTGTTGGCGGAAGAAGTTAGTGTCTTGTTCGAGCACCTCGAGGATCCCGCTCGGGTCATTAGACTAACTTATTGAAATGATTGGTGGACCTGGAGAGGTTCGAACTCTCGAATCATGCAGCGGATCGGGTGCTTGAACGCGACCGTTCGCTTCAGAAGTTAAGGGCTCTGGAGTGCTGCGTTGTCTTCGGAGATCCGGAGACCGTCAAAGCGATTCTTCCCAAAGCCAAAATCAAAGCTTTCCGTGCATTGGCGAAACCCAAGTCCCCTTGCGTGGATCATCAGTAGTTAATACCGCTGCGGTGGCTTGATGTGGCATTCTTCGAGTATCAGGATTGCTTTCGGTAGAAGACGTAAAAGAACACCAACACACTGAGGCTCGCGAACAGATGAACCAGCGACGTCAGCAGCGCCATCGCTGGAATAACATCGCGGATGACCCCCAATATGGTAGTAATGAAATGTGCCACCACCAAAACCGTTAGCAGGACTGTCCCGATCAATCCCAGGAGGGCCGCATTCTTGAGGCTCATGGTGGGAGTATGAATGCTCTCAGCGTCATTTGCAAGCGGAAGCCGGTCCTTCGAAGTACGACCAGCCATACCGTTTTGTTGGCAGCATCAAATCCCGGGCAAGACTAAGCCAAGAGCGAACACGGTGCGGCGCGCAAGACGGGCAAGGGATGTACCTTGGATTTCCTGGGGTTTCCGCTAATAAGGAGTGTAGGATTCACGCGCTCGCCTTCACGAACTTCTGGGCCACATCTGTGCGGGAATGAGGGGTGAGCCTTTCGCGTGAGATCTTCACGTTAAGGAACGCGTAGCTTGGCATCACTCGGGACAGCGACTAAGGCTCTTTTCAGTGCCTGCTATGGGACGATGGTGCCGTGCCGGTTGACGCGGCCGCCTTTAAAGAAGCGGTGATGCACCATGCTATTGACAAGGAGAAAAAAGATGACTGCCAAAAGGACTACAAACAGGAACTTTCCAATTCCGAACGAGGGTGGCTTTTCTCCTTCAGGGTCCGGCGTATTAGAGTAAGTTGTCATCACATCTCCCTCTCCGCCAGGTCGGACGCCTGCCCTGGCACCGCCGTTCATATGATCCATTTCCGGGTCGCCGTTCAAACTGCATCGCTCCTCCCGCCCGGCGTCCACAGGGCAGCTTTTGCCCCCTATAATCAGGCTGTAGTTCGTTCTAAGCCAGATTTGACATAGAGGCCGTACAGGGAATCACCTGTGCCGTCAATTCGGGATATCGATGAGCGGCAGGAGGTTTCTCCACTTTCATTATGTACCGGTAAGAAAGGAGAGTCTGTACAATTTTCAACACCCACAGGCAAGCTACGCGTTCCTTAACGTGAAGTTCTCACGTGAAAGGCCCACGCGCAAAGTGCTATAGCGACGTTGTCTTTTGTACCTCTCGTATGGCTCGGGTCGATCCGCCAGCGGAAGCTGCATGTTCTTTCGGCGCCGTGAGTCGTTTAGTTGCAAAGCGGCCAGTTCGCCGAGGCTCAAACCTGCGTCGAACTCGGTCGCCAGAAAGAGGCCACCATCGAACGACGCGCGATTGCACAAGTGTAAGGAAATCTCACCGAAGAGCTAACAACAGAGCTTCCCGCACTTTCTTTGAGGGAGCAGGGATCTTGCGCACTTGATATCGGCGGCACGCCTCTACCGTGTTTTTCAGGCTTTCGAGGTAGGCGATGCAGGGCTCGCAGCCTTTCAGGTGGCGCTCCACCTCACGGCAATTCTTCACCGGAAGTTCGGCGTTCAGGTAGTCTGAGAGCATGGCGAAGATGCGTTTGCAACGCCGGTCAGGCATGGCTTTTACTCTTCCGTTCACTGAGATGCCGGGCATAACCAGCCAGCGCATTGCGAACGAAGACGCGCGCCCGTTGAAGGCGCTTCTTCGTCGTTTCTTCGGAAATGCCCATCACTTCCGCCACTTCCCGGGTATCAAGTTGTTCCATATCGCGAAGGATCAAGACCAGACGGTAATGCTTGGGGAGGGCCAAGATGGCGTCTTCCAGCCTGCCCCGCAATTCCAGCCTTAGGACGGTCTCTTCCGGCGTAACCTGCCAGGATTTTGTCTCGGCAGGTGATAGGTCGGATTCCTTTGGCATCAAGTCATCCAGCGAGAGCATTTGCGCAGGGGCAAACTTGCTCTTCCGGCGGCTCATCAAGCACTGGGTTTTGGCCACTTTGTAAAGCCAAACCGACAGCGCCCGCGCGTCAGGAAACTCTCGGAGCTGTCTTGCCAAACGGATGAGTGTTTCCTGGGCGGTGTCCTGAGCATCCTCGTGGCTTCCACAAACCTTCATTCCAAATCCGTAAACGACCCCTTGCAGGGTTTCGAGCGCACGCTCCGCATCCCGGCGATTCCCGGATTGCAAACTCTTGAGTGCTTCTTCGATTTGAGTATTCACCTAGTCCATTCCCCCAAGGAAACTCATGGAAATCACGAGCCGTTTATAGTATCGCACTTCCAAACTGGGAATGCGATTCCGTCGCCAACACCTTGCTCTACCATCGTCATAACTCCAATGAAATCACTGCTGATCCGGCGATTCCGCTGCACGGGGACTGCACCCTATTTCTTCCGCAGGCAGTTTGACGCGCCCCCCTACATGCTACCCAGATTTTCCTGTCACCTCTCCCTGCAAATTGCATTTATGGGTATGAGGCAAGCGAAATGCAAGTGAACTCGCGAGTTCAAGAAATCTGGTTGCGGTTGCTCGACGCCGTCGATTCTTCCCCAACCACGCGCGTAGAAAGAGTTGAAGAAGGCTACTACGCCGTGGTGCGCGAAGCCGCGGACCGGACACAATGCCATGTCGCATGTGACCCTGAGGATTTTCGGTCGGTCAAAACCTTCATTCCCCATCTCGCCCGCACGCGCGCGGTCTACCTGATCCAGAGAGACGCTTACGGGCTGGCGGACATTGAGAGTCTGCGTGATTGGGCGGGCCAGCTCGGGGAGCAGGTCGAGCGGGGACCCCGCCATGCTTTCGCGATAGTGGACACCGCGATATTTGCCCGGGAAGTCTCCGCCTCCCTCCGAGCATCGGGGTGGAAAGTCGAACATGTGGAGGACAGCCTCCGGGTTAATGATGGCCGGTTTTCGGAGAGTATTAACCTGCTCCGCGCCATTGTGCAAATGGTTCTCTCGCGTAGCACCTTCGTGGAGGCTGCCCGGTCGTTGAAGGCCCAACTTGCTGGGCGATTCTTGATGGATGCCCAGTTGTTCACACGCTTCGAAGAACGCTTTGCCCAATACCAGCCGGCCATCATCGACCGATATTTCACGGTTTGTCCGGATTGCTCACGTCTCGCCGCGGGTTGGGATTATTGGCAGATATCCAACTGCGATGCCCACGACGCAATAGAGATCTATGAGCAAGCTATGAAGGAGTTTGAAACCCTGCTCGACACGCCGCAAGAGGACTGGCTTCCAGCCTTCGCAACGGATTGCTGCGAGCAGAGCATTCTGAATCTTGAGGTGACCCGTGATTGAAGGAAAATTACGTCTAACTACCGTCGAAGGGACAGGCCGGCAATTCGTAGCGCAATCGGGCACGGGCCACGCGCTCGTCATGGACGACGCGGACGGTCACAGCGCCCCCAAACCGATCGAACTCGCGCTTCTGGCATTGGGAGGCTGCACAGCCTTCGACGTGATTGGCATTCTGCGGAAGAAACGGCAGAAGGTGACCGGTTACGAAATCGAATTGCGCGCGGACCAGAACCCCGAGCCGCCCGCCCATTTCACCCGCGTCGAAATCAGGCACAAGCTGCGCGGGCATATCGATCCGGAGGCCGTGAAGGCAGCCATCCACTTGTCAGAAACCAAGTACTGCGCGGTCGGTGCCATGATTGCAAAAACCGCCAAACTCGAGACCACGTTTGAAATTCTCCCGGAAGAAAGCCCGGAAACACACAGTGAGGCAGCCTGATGGCACGCACGATCATTACGCGAACGCTCCTGGCAATTTTTTGCTCTTCCCTGCTTGCCAGCGCCCAGTCACCTGCACCGACGCCACAGAACCTAACGCTCCCAGAGGCTGTCCGCGTGGCGCTGGAGAAGAACCCGACGGTGCAAGCTGCGGTTGCCTACGCCCAGGCCGTCCATGAAGGAATTGCCGAAGCCAGGGCGGCGCGGCTGCCACGCGTGGATTTTTCCGAAGGGTTCACGCGCGGCAATAATCCCGTTTACGTTTTCGGCGGATTACTGACCGAGCGGCAATTTACGGCGGGCAATTTTGCCCTGGGTTCGCTTAATACTCCCCGGCCCCTCGATATTTTCCGCACGCAGTTCACCGCTGCCCTGCCCTTATACGATGCCGGCCAGACTGGGCGGCGAATCAAGGACGCAAAACTGAGCGCGCAAGGGGCGGGTGAAACAGGCCAGCGGACGCGGCAGGAAGTGATTTTCAATGTCGTGAAAGCCTACACGGATGAACTTCTGGCCCGGGAGAACGCACGCGTGGCAGAAGCGGGGGTGAAGTCAGCGCAGTCGGACCTCCATCGCGCCCAGTCGCGGCAGGAGGAAGGCCAAGCGGTGCCTTCCGACCTCCTGAGTGCGCAGGTGCAACTGGCCCAGGCCCAGGAGGATTTGCTAAAAGCGAATAATGCCGTCGACCTTGCCCATGCCGCGCTCAATGTGGCCATGGGACTACCTGAAGACTCCACTACCACCATTGAGTCGGGGCTCAAGGGATCCAACTTTGAAGCCGGCGCGCTGGCAGAGCGCCAACAACTTGCACTCAAGAGCCGTCCCGATCTTCGCGAAGCCGACTTGGGAGTTGAGCGCGCTGCCAACGGCCAACGCATGGCCCGCGCTGAGTTTCTGCCCAAGGTGAACGTGTTTAGTTCGTGGGAAGAGGATAACCAGACATTTCTCACGCGAGGAGGCAATAACTGGACGGCTGGCGTCTCCCTCAACTTCAATATTTTCGATGGCGGAGCGAATCGGGCTCGCCTGGCGGCCGCCCACTACCGCCAAAGCCAGGCGCAAGCCGAGGCGGTGCAAATGGTTGCCGCTGTCAAACTTCAGGTGCGCGAGGCCTTCCAGAATCTGACCACCGCGGCGCAGCGCGTGGAAGTCTCACGCCAGGCGCAGTCGGAGGCCGAGGAAAGCCTGCGCATCATCCAGAATCGCTATGAAGCGGGCTTGGCAACCATCACGGATTTATTGCGAGTGGAAGCCGCGCGCACC
>Ga0326728_10012474_pt1 | contig 18862 bp, 14 predicted proteins | sample MB3enrmetagenome_FD_207602 | JGI IMG/M metagenome (GOLD analysis project Ga0326728, IMG submission 207602) | Lab enriched peat soil microbial communities from McLean, Ithaca, NY, United States - MB31MN | ecosystem: Environmental > Terrestrial > Soil > Wetlands > Peat | place: USA: New York... | reverse complement strand
GTTCAAAATCGATATCCACCCTTCGCTGGGCGCTCGCAACGGGGAATTCTTTCCGAGTATCAGCCCGCAGACCGCCGCCAAGGTGCAGCGGGTGTATTCGCTCGCCCGCGAGGCGCTGGGACCGGATTACGACATCATCGTTCACTGCCACAACGAACTGGATGTCACGAGCGCCATCAAGGTCGCCCAGGCGGTGGAGGAGATCAAGCCGCTTTGGTTTGAAGATCCGCTGTTTCCGGACTACTCGGAGTCCTGGATGGCCGTCCGGCGGTCCACGCGCGTACCGATCCTAACCGGAGAGAGCCTGGCACTCATCGAGGGGTTCATGCCTTTCATTCAGAACCAGGCTGTCGATTATTTGCAACCCGACCTGGTGCACGCGGGCGGGATCACGGGGACCAAGATCGTCGCCGATCTGGCGGCTGCGTATCGGGTGCCCATCGCCCTGCACAATGTGAGCGGCTATGCGCTCAATCTGGCCTCGCAGCAATTCGCGGCGAGCGTGTTCAATTGTCCGCGGATCGAGTGCCGGTCGTGGTTCGACGAGGCGCCGGAGGCGGCGGGCAACATTCCAGTGGTCAAGAACGGCCGCATGCAGGTGGCCGCGCTCCCCGGCCTGGGCATACTTTTGGATGAAGGCTATCTGAAGGCCAATCTTGCGGACGGCGAACCGTGGTGGGGTTGAGGAGACAGCGCTTATGAATGTGACACGCAGAGTTTTCGTAGCAGGCGCGGCGGCCGTCGCCCCAGCGGCGGCCCCGGCAGTCGCCGGCCCGTCAAAGACGCGCTCAGCGCCTGTGCCGCGCTTCCTGGTCCCCGCGGTAACTCCTGTGGATCGCGCGGGCAACTTCGACGAGCCTCTCTGGCGCGACATGCTCGCGTTTTTCAGGGACAAAGGCGCGGACGGCATCCTGGTGCTCGGAACCACTGGCGAGTTCGCGTCGTTCTCAGTCAAAGAACGGCAGAAGATCCTTGAGGCAACAGTCAAATACAAGGGGAGCCTCGAAATTGTCGCGCATGTCGGCACTACGAACCTCCCGGAAACCATGGAACTGATGCTGCACGCCGGCAAGGTGGGGGCGGATTCCGTGTTGATCGTGCCGCCCTTCTATTTCAAGAACCTCCCGCTAGAAGGGCTGACTAAATATTATTCTGCGTTGCTGGACGCGGCTCGGATTCCCGTGTTGCTCTATCACATTCCTGGCATCAGCGGAATACCTATCAGCGAGGATCTGGTGAGTGCCTTGTCGCAGTACGATATGCTTTACGGCATTAAGGACTCTTCCGGAAGCCAGGACAGTCTCCTGGCTTTCATCAAGAAGTTTCCGAAGTTGAGGGTTTTCACCGGTATACCCAACTTGATCGAACTGGTAATCCGGAGCGGCGGTGGAGGAGCGATCTCGGGAGCCGGAAACGTGTTACCCGGAGAGACGGCGGCGGTGTTTCGGGAGGCTCGATCCGGCAAAGACTTCACTGACTCTTTGGCGAAGCTGAATCAAGCCACCAGCCTTCTGAGAGGCGGGGACGTCGGCTCGACAAAGTTCATCCTAGGTGAACTGGGATTGCGGGAGAGTTATTGTCGGCCTCCTTTCGCCACCGAGTTGACCGCGGAGAGGAAAGCCGCCCTGCGGGAACAAGTCCGGAAGTACCGGGCAAGTTGAGCGCTGACTGACACCTGGCCCCCTGTTGAAGAAATTAACGGGCTGTCCTGTTGCCTGGCGCAGTTCGTTCGGTTCGGGCGCGGTTTTGAACACCGACCCACAGATCCTTTCAGCTAGGCAACACTCTCGCGCATAGGTGCTCTGTCGTAAGGGCGTAAGGGCCGCAGCCCTGGCAGCAGATCTGTCGCCGGCACCCTGGCAGCGGAACAATCCCGATTTACGAAATCGCTATAGGGTCTGCGGCAGATCCTTCATCGGGCCTTGCCAATCCAGCATCCGGTCAAAGTCGGCGTGCAGCCGATACTTCCGTTGCACCTCGGCGATCTTGGTGCCCACCACGTCGATCTTGGCCAGGTCGTACTGGCCAAGCCCGCCCTGGTAAGCGTAGTTGAGATAGCCGAGCCAACCGGCATCGATTCCCATGCATTCCACGCCCACCCGGTCAGCCGCTAGGAAATCCGTCGAGGCCAAGGCGATGCGATGCGGCACGGGGGTGCCCGAAGCGGGGCCGTTCCCCTCCATGCCTTCGAACCCGTCGATGAGACCCACTCCCCAGTTGGGAAGCATTCGTTGGAAGGCAAGATACATGTTGAGGTTGCTCGCCCGGATGCCTACGTGAAACTTGCGCGTCTCGCTCTCCGCGTAAACCCGATTCGATCCCGGAGGCGGACGCAGCGGCGATCCCATGACCACGTTCTTGATCGAAAGGGTGGCCACCACCACGTTGTGCGTTTTCATCACCGACGAAGAAATAACGAAAGCAGCGGGGTCCAAAAAGCGAGCTACCAGCCGGATGGGGATCGGATGCATGTCGTAGTCGATCCCATACATGAGCCCATACTGGCCCTCCTCGTTAGGAAACTCCAACTTGATATCGAGGGGCTTATGCTCGGCGAAGATCCCGTTCCAGCCGTACTCACTGACGGCCTGCATGGCGGGAACGCTGCCCTGTTCGGCAACCACCACGGGACCTTTGAAGCGGGCAGCCAGGTAGTCGAGGATTCCATGCATAGCATCGCCTTTGCTCCAACCCAGGTCCCCGTCCCGTCTTGGGTCGGGACCATTCGGCTTGATGAGAACGTACTTCTTGGCCCGGAGAGCGGGCCGAATCTGGTCGTCGATCGCGACCAGCGCCTCGTAGACGTTCTTGCGCCGGTCGTCACCCTTGATCAGGGCTACTTTGGCGCGGCGATCGGAATAGTTGTACTGCTTGGCGATATCGTGAGTTCCGGCTCGGGGGTCTATCTTCCCGTAAGTGGGTCCTGAGCCCCCCCGCCCAGGTGCGGGCGATCCAGAAGACTGCGCAGGTGGCGTCTGCTGCGCTTTCAGAACTAGCCCCTGGGCGGCGGCGAGCGCCCCCGCGCGGGCAAAGAACAGCCTGCGTGATACTGACATAAGCCACTGACCTCCTCTCGGTCCAAGGCAACCGACCGGTCTCGGTATACTGAAAAGCGGACCGTTTTGTCAAGTCCATATCGCAACGCACGGAGCAGATCGACCCGCGACGCTCCGTGCGGTTCACCTAGCTGGCCTACTTGCGCGGTTTATACGTGTTTGTGAAGTCCTTGCGGGTGTCGGTGACGGTAAACGTGCCGTGACGCCGAACGTCCGTAGTTAGCGGGATCGATACAGTTTGCTGAATCCGTTGCGTTCGTTGGTGACCGTGAAGTCCCCGTTGGCTGCGACCGACGCTTTGATCCCGTTCCCCTTGCATTCTCCGGTGTCCTCGAGGTTGGCGATCATCTGCTCGCTGGTGTTGTGGTCCTTATCCACCGCCAGCGACAGATGTGCCTGCCAGATGCCCTCGATGCCCGGGATCTTGGCGAGGGTCTCATAAGCACTGTCCGGCGACAAGCCCTTGCGCGGGCCGTTATTTACCACGGCAACCTGCGGCTTGATGGCCCAGACGTGCGCTGGCGCTCCCGACAAGCCGCCGAAGAAGCCGTGGTGCGTCACTTGGTAGAGGTTTACCGTCCCGAGCCGGTTGACCGGGCACGCCAGCTCCATTTCCTTGTCCCAGGTGAGATCACCCAGGTCCAGGAACTTGAATTTCCCATACGTGAGAAGGATGCCGACGCTGCGCTGATTCTCTGTTTGATCCGGGGGTTTCTGCTGGGCGCCTTGGCAGGCCGGGTTAGGGCCTCCGCCGGTGATGGGTTTGGCCAGCACCTCCCCGTTCGAGGATACTACCAGGACATCCACGCCCTTCAGCGGGATCTTGTCCCCCGGCTTCACGATAGTCCGTCTTCCCTCGGCTATCTTGAGGTAGGCTTCCCAGGGCTGCGCGCCCCGGGCATTTTGCGTCTCGACGGATTGGCCGTGGTCGAGAAATTTTTCGATGGGGATCATCTTGGCCAGCGCTGGGGCGCCGCCCACATGATCGCCATGGTAGTGCGTGGTCAGCAGGTAGTCGATCTTCTTCAGCCCCGCCTGCTGAGTTGCCGCATAGATGCGTTTGGCGTCGCGATCGTCTGCCACCGGGTTGCCGGTATCGATCAGCAACGACTCCCCGGCCGGCGTCACGACGAGAGTGGCGGCGCCGCCTTCAACGTCGACAAAATAGATATCCATGTTATGCGACTGGGCCCGCAGCACTCCCACCGGCGCCAGCAACGGCGACAGAATCAAGATGGAGAGTACGATTACACCTCGATATCGAATCATAGGACCTCGCAAACGCTCAGGTATATACCCAACTTATCCGGGATTTCCATTTTGGACTCCGGTGTCCTATTCAGCATACACCCAGCCGGCGCGGGGGCTGCGCGGGATTGCGGGCAGCCTCGCAAAAATCGGATTGCTGCAACCTCGACAATGGGCGGCGGAACCGCCCCTGTGCCGAGTGCTGAATGCTACCAGGTCAGCCGTGCCACGATCTGGCCATTGCGCGTGGTCGGAATGGCGCCGCCGGTCTGAATGTTCGTGACACTGGTGTTGATCCAGCCGAAACCCGAAACCGTCTGGCCGGCGGAATTAAACACCTGGGTCGCCGTGGAGTTGGTGGCCGTCGGAGAGGTCAGGAAATTGCGGTTGAAGATGTTGAAGAATTCCGCGCGGAACTGGAAGGTGAAGCGCTCCTTAATGCGGATCATTCTTCCCAGACTCATGTTTTCCGCCGGCTGCCGCTGCCAACGGTAGTTGTTGTAATACGGCGCGGCGGTGCCCCATTGCCCGGCCGCGGGCTGGCTCCATGCGGCGGGGTTAAGGATGAACGTCTTGTTGGGGTCAAAGCAATGGCAGTTCGGGTCCTGTGTAAAGAACGCCTGGCCAGTGAGATTGGCGAAAGTCTCATTCGAGGCCGCGCGAGGCAACAGCGCGCCCAGATTGTTGGTGGCGAAGGGGGACTCGATCAACGCCCCGCTTTGGTAACGGAGGCTCCCACCCAAAGTCCAATCCTTCGTGAGCGCAGCCACAACCTTATTCTGAATCGGCGCCTTGGGAATCTGGTAATTGAAAGCGATGACCGCCACGAACGGCAGCGAAGAGGCGGAGATGGCTTTTTGGACCGGAAGGTTGTAGACATCGTTGACGTTGGTGCCTTCCGCGGTGGTCAACTCCTTCTGCCAGGTAAAGGCGAACTGGCCGTTAAGGCCGTACTTGAAACGCTGTGTGACCTTAGCCTGCAAGGCGTCATACCAAGCGTTGCCTTTGGGGTCCCAGTCGACGTTTATTTTCGTGAATTGCGGGTACGGACGGAGCGCCTGCGCCAGCGTCGAGGTCAATGGGAAGCCCGCATAAGGCAGGGCGAACCCGGCGGCCTGCGGCAGCCCGGAAGCGAATGTCGATTTCAGCAGGCTTTGGTTGGCGGTATTGCTGAGATTCAAACCATCCGCGGCCAGCGCCTGGGTGGTCAACCCGTTAATGTCATCGAGGGCGGTGGCCTGCAGCCACACGGCGCGGTTACCTACGTAAGCCGCTTCAACCACCAGGTCAGGGGTGAGCGAGCGCTGAAGTCCGATGTTCCATTGGTCGAGGCGCGGGGGCCTTCCGCCTTGGGGATCGATCCAATACGGTGGGGAGTTGAGCTGTCCGGGGAAAGGCACGATCCCGGCGCTCAAGGTCGTCGGATACAGCTGTGCCTGAGTGTAAGGCAGCCCCGCTGCGAAAGTGGCGGCCGGCGTGCCGAAGCCCGGCGCGACAAACGAAATCGAGTTGTAGCCGATGGATCCGCCGCCGATAATGCCGCCGAGGTACGCGAAGGGGGCCGTTTGGCCGTACGTGATGCCCCATCCGCCGCGAAAAACGGTCTTGGGCGTAATCTGGTAGGCGACGCCAAGCCGCGGGCCGAACGCCTTGTTATAGGTGTTGGTGAAACTGCAATCGCATCGGCCCGCGCCGTTGCCTTCGAAAATGGTGGCTCCCAGACGTCCGACCGTCGGATTCATCGTGGTGGGGGAGAACTCCGCCAGGCGCTGATGGATTTCGTCCGCCGCACCCTGGCGATCCCATCGCACCCCGTAGGTCAATGTCAGTTTGCGTGTGACCTTCCAAGTGTCCTGCCCGAAAAGCGACCAGGAATGTTTCCGGAATTGGGGATCTTGCTCGGTCTGTACAGAGCCGCTGTCTGCCAACCCCAGCAGGAAACTCGCATACGCGTTTCCGAGGTTGGCTCCCCCAAGGCTTCCGGCCTGAATATACGGCTGAGCCGTTTCGTTGTTGCTGAAGTTCCAGATCCCCTCGCTGCCCACGACGTTGCGATTGCGGAATTCATCGATGCGCCAATCCGCCCCCACTTTGAAACTGTGGTTGCCGGTAACGTAAGAGGTGTTGAATACCGCTGTAGGTTTATCGAGGGCGTACTTATTTGCGTTCGCCGGGCCCATGTTCAGCGACATGCCATATCCGCCCGTGGTCAGAGCGGTCAGGCGCGGGAATCCCGTAAAGCTTCCGGTTCCCGTGAAATTGTTATAAACTCCGCCCTGCAGCCCCAGTTGCGCCGGAGCGTCGTAAGCCAGCACGCTGGTAAGTGCCACGTCCGGATTCCGGTACATGATGTAGCCGATTCCGGCATGGACGACCATCCGCGGGGTAACGGTGAAGTCGTAGTTCAGGCGGAAGGTCCGGTTGCGCTCGTACAGGATGCGCAGCGCCGTGATCGGCGAGGGCAGCCCGTCGGGCGTGACGTACTGGTCGGTCCGAAACTCCGAGTAGTAGAACGCGATTCGCTGCTTGCTGCCAATGTTCTGGTCGAACTTGACGCTGGGGACGCTCTGCAAATCCGACGTTGGGTAAGTTTGCTGCCAGTTGTTCACCAAAGCCGAATTGGAGGGCGCGGGGATGTACGCTTGTATTTTCGACGCCACCGGGCTGATCCGGCTCGCTGGAATGACGTTGCCGGGGAACGGCATGTTAACCACCTGGCCGTTAACCGACTGCCCGGACGTGGGATCGAAGACCATGTTCTCAGCAACCGATCCTCCCAGCGGATTCGTGCCGACCACCTTGCCGGTCAGAAGCGCGCTGAAATCTCCATTCCGCATCGCCGCTGTAGGCACGGTCTGGTAAACGCCCGATATGTGCTGAACGGCGTAGTAACCTTCCCAGGCGAAGAAGAAGAAGGTCTTGTTGCGCCCATCGTAAACATGCGGGATATACGCCGGAGCACCCCAGCTGAAACCGAAATCGTTGCGGCGCACGGCGGGCCGGATCAAATGGCCATTGCCGTCATTGGTAAATGGAACACCCGCATTAAAATCGTCGTTAGCGAGGTAATTAAACGCGCTGCCATGGAACGAGTTGGTACCGGATTTGGAGTTGAAATTGAACAGACCGCCGACCACCTGCCCGAATTCCGGCGCGTAGTTGCTGGTCTGCAAAGCTACCGCCTCGATGGATTCCACCGACGGCTGCAATTCATCGATGCCGCCCGCGCTGTTGGTATTGGTAGCTTCCTGGCCATCGACCATCATGGCTTCCGTACTGTTCGGCATGCCGTTCACGCGGACCGTATTTTGTCCCGTGTTGTTGGCGCCCGGTTCGTTGGTGATGAAGACGAAAGGACTGCGCACATATCCGCCGGCAATGACGGAGAAATTGATGGGCAGAGCGCTGACCTGGTCGCCCGACATGTCGTGAGTGACCTCGGCGTCCTCGGTCTTTAGCAAAGGAGCTTCCGACGTGATCGTGATGGATTCGGTAGCCGATCCAACTTGCAGACTGATGTCTACGCGCTCGGTCGCCGCCACCGCCACCGTGATTCCGGATTGCACGAACCGCTTAAAGCCATCCTTGGCGACTGTTACCGAATAGGACCCGGCGGGAAGTTCGGGTACCGTGTAGTTTCCGGTGTCGGATGTGGCGACGCGGGTCGCTATTCCGGTGTCCGTGTTTGTGATGGCGACTGTAGCAGCCGGCACCATCGCGCCGGTCTGATCCGTGACGGTTCCCGTAATCGTGCCACGGTCGCTTTGAGCTTGGACGGTCGCGAGAAACAAGAGACCGCTCGTTACGATTGCCAAAATTCGCATTTTCCTAACTCCTATTCACCCCAGAAGACGGAAGCGTTGGGCACCACTGCGCCCTGTTGGCCCTGGCAAACCGAGAAGCATACGCTAAGCACAAAGGTCAGGGGGATTATATAACGGGCTTTTATCGCGGTCAAGACCTGTTTGTGTGACCCCCTTTGCAAACGCCTCCGCACTGCACGGTCATACTGGGTTGTTCGCTGCGGCCGAAGGCTTGACGTCAAGCTAGCGCTTGGATCCCCCGCACTGCCCGGCTATCTTCTGTTGTGGGCTACCGCCAAACGCTGAACCCGCGGCATCATTGCGCCACGGCCTTCGCACCGGAGGTGCCGCTGTGTGGTGAACGCCAGTCCGTAAATGCCACGCACCAAATCAGGTGTTGAAGACGGAGTTCGAGCGACTATGCCGAGAGGCCGGGATCTTGGATTCGTCCAAGCAGCGTGATCGTTCAGCAGGCTAGCGGCCCACAACGGCCGTCGCATTCTCTCGCAACAACGAACCATCGGCGCGTCGGCTCCCCCAGCCGCCGTTCGTGCCGCCCGAGCGGCGGCGGGGCCACCTGTCGGACGGTTGCCTTCGGACGGCAACGGTGGCAGTCCGGTCGCCCACGGCGCGGCGTCCGCCGGCACGCGGAAAGCCGCCCGAGTTGCACTCCAGGCTTTCAGGCCGCCGTGGCGCCTATAGGAGGTGGCCGGGATTCCCCAACTTCATGGAGCGGCGTTTCACGGGACGAATCCGCAGGGAGTGACCAGATGAAGTGGTTCCCGAGGTTCGATCATTGTACGAGTCGCGCGTCAACCGACCGGGGCGCAAGGATCAGCGACGACAAGGCGGCTTCTCGTTCCTGATCTGCCCGCACTTCCTTGAACGCCGTTGGGGGGCGAGTGGCCGTACGTGCTTCAGCGGAACGGGGACTACGCAGCCAAGTGGTTTCGCAGAGCCACCACGGTCAGGAGCAAAGGACCGCAATGAAACCGCCCACACTTCTGCGACAGAGTTCGGCAACAGCGCCGAAAGCAAGACCAGGGCTGCGACGATCCCTTTTGAGCGCTTCATTTTGCACAAGGCATTTGCAACATGCCAAGCCCTTTGTTTATGGGCCTTCCGCCGACGATGCCAAACTTACCCACTGTGCGACAGGGGAGGGGCGTTTCTAAAAGCCAAAGAGTGACCTCGCGACCTGACTCAAAAGCTGGTACTCCAGCAGGTTGATAAATACTCCGAGTCCAATCGATGCGATGGCACACGCCACCGTGAGCCAGATGATTTGAAACATCTTCCGCAAGCCGGTCGATTTTGCGAAAAGTTGACGTCTGACAATGCTTGCCGCAACAGGTTGAATCAGAAGAAATAACGAGAACAGGATTAAACCCGCTCGACGCCTGCGGGCAACCTGTTCGATTGGGGCTGTCACTAAAACGCAGGCCATCCACAGGGACACGCAAATGCTCCCTGCGATCAGCAACGCCGCCGCGAAGACGGTAGGACGGTCCCGTAGTCGGCGAATTTCGGGAAAAGCCATGGCAATTCAGCGTATCGCAGAGCGGGGCTGGAAACAGAATTTACTGTTTTCGTCGTGTTGCAAAACCTACCCTTTTATGCAACGTCGCTTCGTCCACTCTGACGGAAAACGCCCGACCTGCTGATGTGGTCTGGCGGTGTCCCCAAGTCCCGTCTGGGAAGTCTGAGGGATTAGGACCGGCAAACGCCCTTGCATCCCCCCGGTGGCGCTCTGGGCGTATCGTCGGCGACTCGTAGAATGCTGGCCGCCGGTCACGGCGTCAGGCGGAGCGCAGTGTTTCAGAACGGTGTTAAGACCAGATATCGGTAGCGTCCCGGCCAGACATTCACCGGTGGCTACGCGGATCTTGCCCACCACGACGCCCGCTTCTCTCCCTTCGGTCGAATTCACCGCAGTCCGCTATGATTAGACTCGTGCCCAATCGCCAACACGCCGGCTCTGGTCCGGCCACGCCGGACATACCCGAACCTTCCCTTGCCGAGCGCGCCCGTACGCTTGCCGCAATTGGAAATATTGGCAGTCTCTCGACGCACTCCCGTAGGTTCCCTGGTTTTCCTTTTGGCTCCATGATGCCTTTCGCCGCCGACGACCGCGGGCGTCCGGTTTTCTTCATCAGCAACATGGCGATGCACACGCAGAATCTGCACCAGGACCCTCGCGCCAGTCACCTGATCACTCAGCCGGACATCTCCGGCGATCCACTGGGGGCTGCGCGCCTAACGCTCATCGGCACTGCCAGCGAAACGCCCAGTGCGGAGGTGCGCGACCTGTACCTGTCGCGGCACCAAAACGCGCGATTCTGGCAGGATTACACCGACTTCGCCTATTACAGGCTGGAGATCCAGGGCGTTTACTATATCGGCGGGTTCGGCGTGATGGGCTGGGTCTCTGCGGAGGATTACGCTGCGGCTGCCCCTGATCCGTTGGCCGAGGTTGCGCCTGGAATCATTGAGCACATGAATGCGGACCATGGGGATGCCCTGCGCCGAATAGCGCAGCACGATTCCGGCGAGATGCCCGATGAAGCGTCCATGACCGCCGTCGACCGCCTGGGCTTTCATCTCCGGCTGAGAACTGGCGACCGAGTGCACGGAAGCCGCATCGCGTTTCCGCGGGAAGTGAGGGACATGAACACGGTGCGTGCCCTGCTCATTGAGATGACTCGGGCTTGTTCTTGACCGTGGAAGCTACGGCGGATGCCACATGCCGAATATCCAGATTTTTGGCATGAAGAACTCGCCGGCCACTCGCGCGGCGGAACGTTTCTTCAAAGAGCGGCGGGTTGCCATTCAGTTCGTCGATTTGACGAAGAAGCCCATGGCGCCAGGCGAGATCAAGAGGTTCGTCGATCGGTTCGGCCTGACCCAACTGGTCGACACTGAGGGATTCGCTTATGTCGCTAGCGGACTGAAGTACCTGAAGATGTCGGACGGGGAACTGCTGCAACGCATCGAGCGCGATCCCAAGCTACTACGCTTGCCGCTGGTTCGTGCTGCCAATCGGCTCAGCTTCGGGCATGATGAGGTCGGATGGAAAGCAATGCTGGAGTTGGGGCGCTAATCAGTCGGGTTCGACCGCAGTTCTTGCATTTGTTCGACCGTGAGCTCGCGGTTTTGCAGGTAGCTCATGAGGCGCCCCGTGCTGCCGGCGATGTGGCGGATATGAAATCCAGCCGAGCCGAAGCCGTGAGGTGAAGCCCAAAGCTGAGCTGGGGGCGTAGAGGATTGGAGCGACTACGGACGCTGGCCGACTTGCGAGGACCTATCCGGCTGGTGGCCCGGAAGCTGGAGATTACCTGCCTCGACGCGCAGGACCTGCACCGCCAGCTCATGGAACTCGCGGGGCCAGCGGCGGTACGCTAGTGTAGTTGACGGGAAACGGGAGGCAATTTGAATATTCGCAAACGCGCCACCACAGGGTTTTTCACCATTGGACTTCTCGTCACGCTCGCAGCCAGCTTGCATGCCGACGATATGGCCTATGCGCTGGGAACACAGGCGCTGGGGGTTCAGAATCCGCTCGGGGTCGTCGACCTCCATACGGGCGTGTTCACGTTGATCGGCAATATGGGATCCGGGGGATACGACGGCCTGGCTGCTTTGAACGGTGTTCTCTTCACCGAACAGAACGGACTCCTCTATTCGGTCAACACCAGCAACGCAAGCCTCACCCTCATCGGAGGAATCAACGGCCATCCTCTCGTCACGTTCGGCTCAACCACCACTGGACTCTACGGCGTGGGGAATACGGGTTCGTTTACGGTGGCGACTCTATTCTCGATCAATCCCGAGACAGGCGCAATGACGACGATCGGGCCCCTCGGCGCCAGCGCCGTACCCAACGGCCAAGACGCCTATGCGGCGCTCTCCGTCGGATCCAGCACGCTGTACCTGGAGTACAACAGCACTCTCTTCACCATCAACACCACAACCGGCGCAGCCACGCAGGTGGGAACCACCTCCAGTAATGAGTATTTGAGCACCGTGCCGCTTTTCGAAAACGGAACGTATTACGCCGGCTATGGCAACGGAATCGGCACCATCAACGTCACCACCGGCCAGATCACGCCCGGCTCCGCGATTTCCGGAGGACCGGGGTCCCTGGTCGGCCTCGCGCCCGATCCTCTGCCCGCGGGCACACCGCCGCCCATGCTGACGGCGAATGCCTATATGCTCACAACACAGGCGCAGGGAAACCAGAATCCGTTCGGCATCGTCGATCTCAACTCCGGCGCGTTTACCTTGATCGGCAATATGGGAAACGGCGGATTCGATGGCCTTGGTGTTGCCAACGGCACTATGTACACCGAACAGAACGGACTGCTTTATTCGGTCAACACGGCCACGGCAAACCTAACTCTCATTGGAGGAGTCACCGGAAACCCAGCTCTCGTCACGTTCGGCTCAACCACCACTGGACTCTACGGCGTGGGCAACACGGGTTCGTTTACGGTGGCGACTCTATTTTCGGTCAATCCCCAGACGGGCGCAGTCATGGCGATTGGGCCCCTCGGCGCCAGCGCCGTACCCAACGGCGAAGACGCCTATGTGACGCTTTCCGTCGGCTCCCCCACGCTGTACCTGGAGTACAACAGCACTCTCTTCACCATCAACACCACAACCGGCGCAGCCACCCAGGTGGGAACCACCTCCACGAACACCTATCTGACCAACTCCCTGCTTCTCGAATACGGCACGTATTATGTCGCCACTGGGAACGGTATCGCCACCATTAACATTGCCACGGGCCAGATCGATCCCCACTCCTCGATTTTCGGACCAGGGGGATCCCCCGTCGCTCTCGCGCCCATGCCGCTAACCACGCCCACCCCGGCGGTCACGCTGGTGGCCAATGCGGAGGGCGGTGCCGCCACCATTTCGCCGAACTTGTGGGTGGAGATCAACGGTTCCAATCTTGCTCCGTCGGGCGATACGCGCATCTGGCAGATCCCGGATTTTGTAAATAACCAGCTGCCCACCAGCCTGGATGGAGTCAGCGTCACGGTGAACGGTGTGCCTGCCTACGTTTACTACATCAGCCCCACGCAGGTGAACATCCTCACGCCTCCCAATGCCATTTCCGGATCGGTGCCCGTACAGGTCACCGAAAATGGAGTGGTCAGCGCAAGTTTTATGGTGCAGGCGCAGTCGGAATCTCCCTCGTTCTTCGCCTTCGGCGGCGGACCTTATCTTGCGGCTACCCACGTCAACGGAAGTTACCTCGGTCCAACCAGTCTGTATCCCGGTTTCACCACTCCCGCCCAGCCCGGCGAGACAATCGTGCTGTACGCCAACGGTTTCGGATCCACGTCGACGCCGGTGGTGAGCGGGTCCGAAACGCAGTCGGGAACGTTATCGCCAATGCCGGTGATCACCATCGGCGGCGTGGCTGCGACGGTAACCTTCGCCGGTCTGGTTGCTCCGGGCGAGTTTCAGTTCAACGTGGTAGTGCCGCCCTCGCTCGCCAATGGCGACCAGCCCACGATGGCAAGGTACAACGGCCTGGCGACGCAGGCGGGAGCGCTAATAACGGTGCAGCAGTAGTGGCGCTTTATTCCGGCCAAGTCGACAATCCACATGAGCAAGAAGTCCCCTACGGTTCCTTTTGCCATTGTCCGGACCAGGAGCCGGAGGCGGCGATCGGCTGGTGGCGCCACGCACGGGGCGCGTCCGCGGCAGAATTATCCTCCTGGGCATGGCGTTAACTATCATTATCGGTAGGCAACCCGGGGTCACGGCCGTGGCCATGGCCGCGGTCGCGATGCCGGAGTGCTCGCCCGACTGGCGTCGGCCACCTTCAGGCTGCCCAAGACAGCCGACAGCCTCATAGCTCGGCCCTATTCCAGGTTCTGCCACCGCTTTGGAGCTTCACGGCGCCGCACGGCCGCCATTCAACCATGGACTTGGACTCTAGCCCTACCTCGCGCCTCTTGCGCTTTGCGCCGCCAACTGTCGCTTCAAGGCCGCAAAGGACAACGGCCCGGCGGGGCCGGAACGCTTTGCTGCCGGATTCGCGACTGCCGTCCGCCTACCGAGCGCCTTTCTTGAGCTTCACCTGGGCGGCGTCGACGGCGCTGACCTGCCCGGTCATGAGGCCATTGCGGGTCTCATACGCATCGGCCCCGCAGTTGGGATCGGCGACGGCATCGCCGGTGCCGCTCATTGCACGTTCAAGGTGTTGCCGACCAGGAAGGTGTGCTCGGGGGTGACCCTTAAGCCGCACAGGCCGCCTTGCGAGATCGGCTTCACGAAATTAGCGAACAGATCGGCAACTTCCTGCCGCCTTTTGACAATCTGGCCTGCCTGCAGCATGAACTCGGCGCCATCGGAGTACTGCTGCACCAGCCGCTTCCAGTCGCAACGGTTGAGGGCATCGAAGTGTTCATCGACCACTGCCTTGGTCGTGGCGAGGGGCCGCTGGGGAGGCAGTTCTTTGGCAGCCTGGCCAAACGCACCGCCGGCCGCCAAGAGGAGAACGGCAACAAAGGGGCAAAACGCAAAGTCGGAAATTCGCATCGGGCACTTAGTTTATCAAAGGTGAACCGTCCGGGGCTTGTCTCCGGCATTGCAATACAGACCCTCGGTTCCGCCTCCGTTCCAAGACCTCCATTCATTCCGAAGCGTCAATCGCCGTTAGCCGCGCGGGGTCCAACTCCGCGAGTTGTGCCGCGCCCGCGGCCAGCACTTTGATAGCTTCGATCATGTGGCCGTTGCCGCTTTCCCAACAGTTGTCAGAAACCGAATCGAGCACGGCCCTGGTATCGTCCTTCATAGCGGCTGCGCCAGCCTCTCCAACCATACCCAACAGGCGTCGGCTTGAAACCATGCGGGTGGTGCCATCGGCCATCCACAAGGTGGCGCTGTGCGCGCCAAGCCTCCGCTCCAATTCGGCCACTCGGCGTTCAAGACCGCTCATCGAACCTTCCTCCCTTCTTCCACGATGGCCACGTTATCTACTGTCGGTAGCGACTGCGGTCTCGCGTGATTGAGGATGGCCACCGGTGCTTTCTATGTGGCTGCCAGCTGCTGAATGCGCCGCTTGATCGCTCTGAAGCTCATTGCTGTGGTCGCCTATCAGAAGGCGTCAGATATTCATCTCATCGGGTGTGAAATAGACATAGCAGCCCAGGTCCTCCTGGCCCGGCGGCGCAGGCCCGGGCCGTTCCTCGAACTCGCAGTATCCGGTCTCGGAGGAAGAGGGCGGGTCACTCTCGACGATCACCACGTGACGCTCGCCGACGTAATCCTCAGGAAGCTTTTTGAGCACGCCCCAGCGCATAACGCAGGGCGGGCGCAACCCGGGATGCGATTCAAGCCGCTTCAAGCGCGCCAACATTCGAGCATTCATCGCTTACCTTTCGGGTGACTCCACCAGTTCGGCCACGCGCTCCAACTCAGATACCCGGGCCTCGATATCCTCGACCTCGATGGCCTTGGCCGCGTGATTGAAGATTGCCTCGGCCGCTCGCACCTTGACGGAGGCTGGTGTATTCGCGTCGATCAACACTTTCAACAGAGTGGTGGCCGCCGCTGCGGTTCCCTGCTGGAGCCGCGCGACGGCTTGCCCAAAAGCGGCCCGGCGGGCCTCCCGGTACGCGGTCTGAAACTCCGGCAGTTTCATCCACTTCAGCAACGTGTTGGATGCGATGCCGACCGCCTTCGCAGCCTCCTCGATATTGCGCTGGGTGAGCAAGGCGGCGATCGCTTCTTCTTTCTTGCGTCCGAATTTCGAGCCGTGCCCTAACATTTGACGCAACCTGACTCAATCTGGCGGCCGGGCAGCTCCTCATCGCCAGCCTTTCGCCAACGTCGATTTGCCGCGTAATCACCTTGCTTTTCAAGCGCTTCGGAGTGATCGATGTGTTGACCGCGAAGAGCGCGGCACCAAGGAGAACGATTATGACGACCTTTACGATTGACACGGAAAACCACATCATCGTCCACGCTTCCCGCAAGGCGGCCCGCGATACGGGCGCGGCCGTGTTTTCGACCGAAGAACAGCTCGCCGACCTGATCGGCCCGGACAACAAGCGGCTGGTGGAAATCTGGAACAACTTGCCCGGCGTCAAGCCGGTGACTAAGTTTGCGAACCGGAAGGTGGCGACCGAGCGCATCTGGAAAGCCATTCAGGGCCTCGGCGAACTCCCCGCTACCGCGCCTGCTCCTGAGGCACAAATTGGCACGCTTGAAACGGAGAGGCCGCTGACTGATGTTCCGGCAGCCGAGACCGGTCCTGAGGTGACTCAAACCGAGCCGCGCCAGGAAAACCAAGCCGGTAGCGAACCCGCTCCGGTTGATCCGGTGGAGCAGACCGCCGCAGCCCAACCGGTAGCCACCGTTGGCGCACAGGCGCCGCAGGGCGCGCCCGCGGAGGCCGAGTCGAGCAAGGAGACCACCCCGCCCAAGAAGGCGCTCAGGACTAAAAAGGCAGCCAAGCCGCAGGAAACTGGCGGGCCGCGCGATGGCAGCAAAACGGCCCAGGTGATCGCCATGCTCCAGCGGAAGAACGGGGCCACTCTGACCGAGATCATGGACAGGATGGGCTGGCAGAAGCACACCGTCCGCGGCTTCATGGCCGGCGCGATGAAGAAGGCCGGTTACACTGTCGAATCCTTCAAACCGGAAGGCGGAGAGCGTACCTACCGGATCAACCAGTAGCATCAATCGCCTCCTTCCTGGCCCGCCCGGCTCCGGCCGCGGCGGGCTTTCTTGCTTTGTGGGCCAACCGTCCAGCAACTCGGCAAAATACCGCCAGGGGCCGTCTTCCACGCGAACGTGGGCCAACTGTGGCGCAACGGCGGCTATTCCTCGCGTACAGGCGGAAGCGAAGGAGGCAACCCCAATTCCTTCTCGATCAGCCGAATTTCGTTGCACCAATCCATCAGTCCCAGGCACAATCCCTCCACATCCGGATGGCCGGCGCGCAGCTGGGTTTCGATTTCCGCAATCTCCCGGCGGCAGCGGGCGATTCACGCGGCCCCCTTCTGACGCTCCTCAGCGATCTGCTCGAAGGTCCGGCCATCGCCGTCGAGTGTGGCCTTCTTGCCGGCCAGCGTTTGCCACCTGGAGATCACCACGTCGACGTACTTCGGGTCCAGCTCGATCCCGCAGCAGATGCGCTCGGTCAACTCCGCGGCGGCCAGGGTAGTCCCCGATCCCAGGAATGGCTCGTACACCAGCTCGCCGCGCTTGAGATGGTTCAGGATCGGGCGCCGCATCAGCTCGACAGGCTTCTGCGTGGGGTGATTGTACTTCTGCTCGTCGGAGCCGCCCATGATGAACTTCGGGGAAGGTGAAGACCAGATGGTGGAGTTCTCGCCGGCCTTGCCATACCACGGCGCGTTCTTCTTGCGCACGAACCAGCACGGCTCATGCTGGAACCAATAGAGAGTGCGCGTCAGGACCGTCCGCCCCTTATCCCAGATAATTTGCTGGTGATGTTCGAAGCCGATGCGCAGCAGTCCGTTCAGGACCTCGCGGGTGAACTTCGACGCGTGCCAGACGTAAGCAATCTGGAGGCTGGGGACCAGTTCGAAGGCCTGGGACCAGTCGGCGCGGGTATCTCCGGAGATCGTAGTTTCCGTGTGGCCCTCGGTCCGGTGCTTCATGTAGCTGGCTTCCGCCGGATACTGCGGGTTGGCTTTGGCCGCTGCCTTACTCGCAGCCGTCCGCTTCTGGCCAGGTGCCGTGTTCAAACCAGCCCGGTCACGCCATTCCGAGTCCAACTCGATCCCGTAGGGAGGGTCCGTAACCATCAGGATCGGCTTGCGGTCGCCGAGCAGCCGCGCCACAGCCTCCGGGCTCGTGGCGTCAGCACACAGCACGCAATGTTGACTCCGTCTGTCGCCGCAGAGCCACAGATCGCCGATCCGGGACACCGGAGTCTCGGGAACCGGCGGCGCCGCATTGGCTCGCTCCTCGTCGGGAATCGCCAGTAGCCCGTCGATCTCGCCGGGGTCGAAGCCCGTCAACGAGAGGTCAAAGTCTGCCTCGCTGAGTTCCTGCAACTCGAGGGCGAGCAATTCCTCGTCAAAGTCTGCCCACGTCGCCGACCGATTCACCAACAACCTGAACGCCCGAACCTGAGCTTCCGACCACTCGTCGCAAAGGATTACGGGGATTCCGGTGATGTCGCCGCCGGGCCACGACCCCAGCTTGCGCGCGGCCTTCAAGCGCAGGTGGCCATCCACCACGGTCCCATCGCTGCGGGCCAGCACGGGCACCTTGAAGCCGAACTCGCGGAGGCTGCCGCACATGCGGTCAACGGCGGCATCATTTTTGCGAGGATTGCGAGCGTAGAGGACCAGCTTGTCGATCGGCCACTGCTCAATGCGCTGCGTTGCCTTCTCAGAAACCATCCCACACCTCATCGAAAGACTGATTTGGTTTGGAGGATCCTTTCGGAGGGTGCGCTTTGCGCTGGCCTGTCGAACCGAAACTCTAATCCAATATACTCCCAGAACAATTCGTTGTACAGATGTTCTGGACCACTTGACTGTGGTGCTCGCGCGGATCTTACCGGCCAGTCGACCGTTGGCTGGCATGGACGAGCATCTTGCGGAGCACTGGGGGGAAACTGGGGGTACCCTTGGGGATAAGGAATAGGAAATTCGGCTCTTGATCAAAAACGAGGGCAGACCCTAATCCCGGGATTGGTAAAACAATCTTGGGAGATAACGTTTTGACCGAATCCGCGATGATTTTGGGCCTGCCCGA
>Ga0326728_10012473_pt1 | contig 18863 bp, 14 predicted proteins | sample MB3enrmetagenome_FD_207602 | JGI IMG/M metagenome (GOLD analysis project Ga0326728, IMG submission 207602) | Lab enriched peat soil microbial communities from McLean, Ithaca, NY, United States - MB31MN | ecosystem: Environmental > Terrestrial > Soil > Wetlands > Peat | place: USA: New York... | reverse complement strand
TCGCCTCATTGCCTCCGCAAACGCTGATTTTATAACGATCGTTGCCGCATCGCTCCGCTTTTCAATCAGCAGCACGATTTTGGCTTCGGCATTGGGCATTCCACTGGGAATGACGCTGGCCAATGCCCGTTTCCGCTTCAAGCGTCTGGTCGAAGATGCCCTCAACACTTTGCTTGCAGTCCCCACCGTGGTCGTTGGGCTATTTGTTTACACATTGATCTTCAGCCAGGGGCCGCTTGGAAGGCTCCAGCTCCTGTTCACGCCGGCCGGCGTGATCCTGGGTCAGACGCTGTTGATATTTCCGCTGGTCGCGTCCCTGGCCTGCAGCGCCATTTCGGCGGTGAACCCTCTTGTACGCCAGACCGCGCTCACCCTGGGAGCCGCCCGATTCAGGACTGCTTGGACCGTGGCTATGGAGGCGAGAGCTGCGCTTCTGGTCGTTTGCCTGACGGCTTTCGGCCGGGTCGTTGGAGAGATTGGAATTTCTCTGCTGTTAGGCGGAAACATCCTCGGATACACGCGGACAATCACCACAGCCATCTCTCTCCAGACCAGCAGGGGGGAGTTTGGACTTGGGCTGGCACTTGGGATTGTTCTGCTTTGCGTAGCCTTCGGGTTGAATATCTCCATGAGGCTTTTGCGGACAAAATCATGAAGAGCGAGGCGTTGGCATACAGCGTTCATTCGCTGATTCATTCCTATGAAAACGGAAAAATCGCGCTTGATATTCCGAGCCTCGATATCCCATCAGGCCAGATTTATGTGCTAACCGGCCCGAACGGCAGCGGGAAGACTACCCTGCTCTCGATTTTGGCTCTTCTGCTTACACCCTCTTCCGGAAGTGTGCATCTGAACGGAGTCGAAGCGGCGGGCACGCACGATCCGCGTCTGCGCCGTAAGGTCACGCTTGTCCATCAAAAGCCTGTCCTCTTTTCTGAAACCGTCCGGAACAACATCGCCTATGGACTTCACGCGGTGGGACTCTCCTCGACGGGAATCAAGAGCCGGGTGGAGCGAATGATGGAAAGAACGAATTTGCGCGCCATCGCTGAGATTCACGCACGGAAACTGTCCGGTGGGGAAGCTCAACGCGTCGCGCTGGCGCGCGGCCTTGTTCTTGAGACCCAAATTTTGCTGCTGGACGAACCCACTAATTCCCTTGATGCCGCATCTCGGCCGGTGCTGTATGCGTTGCTGCGCGAAGCCAATGCTCGAGGCACGACCATCGTCATTGCGACCCACGAGACGGGCATCCTCGCATCGCTTAATCCCAGGTTCCTGCGAATGGAAAAAGGAAGAATCCTCGAATAATGCGGTCTCCCGCGTCCATAAAAAAAGCCCCGGAGGGCAACCTTGCTCCATTCGCCTCCGGGGCCCTTCTGAATTCCGACTCCTGAATTCTAGCTTTTGTGCACGCTGTCGATTTCGGCTTCCGGGACATCGAATACCGGAGCGCCCGGCGCATTTGATTCTTCCGAGAAGAATTTCGGGAGCCGGTCGTCTTTGTTGGTGAGTCCAGCCGCCTTGTTGAATTTTCTTTCGATTTCGAGCACTTTAGCACCGAGGTTACAAATATATTTGTCATCCAGCTGTTCCCCGGTGAGAGCGGAAACGGCCGCAATCAGGTTAAGATGCAAACCCGGTCCGGCTTCCATGACCGGCATCGCAATCATCATGCAGAGTCCGAGCGTATCCGCCGCAGCCATCCAGGACTGCATGAATTGCGATTTCACAGCCTGTCCCGTTGGTGCGACGGGAACGTAGGTAGGGTCGTGCGGGCCCGGCAAAACAATTCCCGCCGTATGGTCGGCGCCCTGGGGAGAGGTCGCGAAAGTGACACCGGTGCCCTTCAGGATCCTCGGATCATACCCCGACAGGCACTGTCCTTTCACATGGGGGATCCGCTTGACTCCCAGTTTTTCGCCGGTGATTTTGACGCCGCTGCCGATCATGCGGCCGTGTTCCGTTCCCTGGGCGATCTCCTGAACCAGCTTGAGGGCTGCCTCTCCGTCACCCCATTCCAATAATCCGGCCTCCATGGCAACGGCAAGTGCGCCGCCGATATCCATGGTGTCGACGCCGACGTCATTACAGGCGCGATTGATGCGCGCGACCGTATCCAGATCTCCGATCATGCAGTTGGCGCCGATCAAGGCGATGGTTTCGTATTCGATTCCGGATACGATCATCTCTCCCTTGTCATCTGTATAGACATTGGAACAGCTTATGATGCAGCCTTCCATGCAACGGTGCACGGTTTCGGCATTCGGTCTTCCTTTGAGCAATTCTTCCATGTGCTCGCCGCAGATGTTCTCTGCTTTTTCGAATTGCCCCATCGAGTAATTTTTGGTCGGGAGAGCATTGGCCAACTGGGTAATCATCACGATTTGCGGAGTCCCGAGTCTTCTCAATCCCTGAGCGAAGTGGTCCGTGAGCACGTGCTTGGTCAGGTTGGCCACGCCGTCTTTCATTTTCTGTTTATCTTTGACTTCGACCTGGTTCACACCGCCATCTTCGACAACGACGGCCTTCAGGTTTTTCGATCCCATCACCGCACCCAACCCGCCGCGCGCGGCCACCCGGATGTGAAAATCGGGAGCGGTAAACATGATGGATGCAGCCGTGAGTTTCTGGTCACCGGCTGGACCGACCCAGGCCAAGCAGGCTTTGTTGCTCTGCCCTTTCTTCAATTTCTCCAAAATCGCATAACTTCCGAGCCCTGCAAAACCGGCAGCCGATGAGAAGCTCACACCCTTGTCATCGATCTTTACCGAGGTCGGCTCGTTGGCCTTCCCTTCAAAAATGACAGCCTTGAGCCCAAGCCTAGCCAGTTTCTGGCCCATGGCACCGCCGGTGTTCGCTTCTTTGATTCCCTTTGTCATGGGGCTTTTGGCGCCGACGGAAAGTCTTCCACTGCAGGGGACTGTGGTTCCCCCCAGGATTCCCGGCGCCCAGACGAGCTTGTTCTCGGCGCCCAAGGGATCGCAGGTCGGAGGAACTTCGTTCGCGATGATGCAATCGGTCAGGCCTCTTCCTCCAAACTTTTTGTAGGCCTCCGGGACCTCGTCGAACGTTGCGGTTAAACTCGACATATTGACTCTTAATAATTTAGCCATTGGGAACCCTCGCTGTGATTGTCGCTTCAGATTTCATTTATTGCAGGTATAAACCAATCCTTGCTGACGATATCCACACTACGGCGACCAACCGGGCAGGTAGCGTCAACACTCAATATAATCGGATCAGGGGGCTTTTACCATAAAAACCGATTTTGAGAGGGGCGACCGGCCGGTCGCCCCTACTAACTCACAGGGAAGTATCGACTTGACGGTCCATCGGCCGGCGCGGGATAATGCCGGGTTGATGGCCGAATTTTTTCGCGTAGTTTCTGCAGACCAATTTATAGAAATCCTGGGCCGTTTTGCCAGGCTTCTATCTGAACGCATTCCGTTGGATACATCGCTAAATCGGACCTTGTCCGCAGACGTGGTTTCCCCCGAGGATTTGCCTGAGGGTGCCCGGTCGACTGTCGATGGATTCGCCGTGCGGGCAGAAGATACCTTTGGTGCTTCTGATTCAATCCCGGCGCTGTTGAATCTTGTTGCTGCCATTCCCATGGGCGTATTGCCGGATTTCACCCTCAGGGCGGGCGAGGCTGCTCAAATCCCGACCGGCGGTTTTCTACCGCGCGGTGCGGATGCCGTCGTGATGGTGGAGTACACGAATGCGGCCGGCCTCGATGCCGTAGAAATCTCGAGGCCGGTAACCTTCCGTACCAATGTCCTGGAGAAGGGCGAGGACGCGAAGGCCGGGCAAGCTTTGCTCTCTCCAGGGAAAAGCATTCGTCCGCAGGAGGTCGGTTTCCTTGCAGCGTTGGGAATCAGGGAAGTGAACGTCTATAGACGGCCAAAGGTGGCTGTTATTTCTTCCGGCGACGAAGTAGTTCCTATAGAGTGCAAACCCAGCCCGGGCCAGATACGGGATGCCAATGGGCACGCGATTTCCGCTCTTATTCGAGCCTCAGGCGCCGATCCCGTCGGCTTTGATATCGTCCCAGACAGTGCCGCAAAGCTCCGAGAAACACTCGGCAGGGCTCTGACGCAAGCGGATGTCGTGACGATTTCCGGTGGCAGTTCCGTAGGCGTCCGGGATTTGATGGTTGAGGCCGTTTCGGGTCTGCCTGGCGTTGAAGTGCTTGCTCACGGAATATCCATAAAGCCGGGGAAACCCACACTCCTGGCAAGCCGGGCGGGGAAGGCGATCGTCGGCCTCCCTGGGCACCCCGTATCGGCACTGGTTGTTGCACAAGTGTTTCTGGCACCTTTCCTCCGCTATCTTCAAGGAGGAATACTTGAAAAAGGTCCCGCGGGGCATCGAATGAAGGCTGTGTTGAGCACATCCGTTCATTCCACCATAGGCCTCGAGGAATATGTCCGCGTCCGGCTCGAGAAAACGGCAGATCGCACGTATGCCGCCTCCCCGGTCTTGGGAAAATCCGGGATGCTCTCCACCATGGTCAATGCCGACGGCATCATCACAATTCCTATGAATACCGAGGGACTTTCCAAGGGAGAAGCGGTCCAGGTTGTCCATCTGTAAATAAGCGCATATCTGAACGGATTCCCATGACTTCAAAACGACAGACGTATCGCAATCTGAAACCTTTGAGAGAGGCCCAGGAAATTTTCTTTTCGCGTTTTCGAAATCTGCTGATGGGACCGGAAATCGTGCCTGTCCGGCAGGCGCTCGGCCGGCTGCTGGTGGGCCCGGTGAAGGCCGAACGGTCAGTCCCCGCCTATAACGCCGCTGCGGTGGACGGAATGGCGGTGCGCGCTTCGACCACGTTTTCAGCCTTTCCAGAAACTCCGGTCCGGTTACCCCTCGGTCCCGAAGCAATTCAAGTGAATACCGGAGATCCGCTCCCGGAGGGCTCCGATGCTGTCGTCATGATTGAAAAGGTTGAATTGGCCGAGGATAGTTGCGAAATCCGGGAATCCGTTTACCCCTGGCAGAACGTCCGGAAAACCGGAGAGGATATCGTCAAAGGGGAAATTCTTCTGCCGGCTTATCACAGGATCCGCTCTTATGACCAGGGCGCCCTGATGGCGGCCGGAGTACTTGACGTCGAAGTCTTCCGAAAGCCGCGCGTGCTCATCATTCCGACCGGCGACGAAATTGTCTCGCCCGAAGAAGTTCAGGATCCGATACAGCCTGGCGTCATCCTCGAGGTGAACGGTCAGGTTCTGGCATCCATGATCGACGAGTGTGGCGCTGAAAGCACTCTCGCACGGGCGGTGCCCGATGATCTCGAAAAAATAAAGAACGCCGTGACATCCGGCCTGGCGGACGGTTACGACGTCATTCTGACAATTGCCGGATCATCCGCCGGGTCAGAGGATTTCTCTCCCGAGGTCTTGTCGCAGCTTGGGGAATTGCTGGTGCACGGAGTCACCGTCATGCCCGGAAAGCCAACGCTGCTCGCCTCGGTGCAAAACCACCCCGTCGTAGGGGTCCCCGGCTATCCCGTCTCCGCAGTCGTTTCCTTCCGCGAGTTCGTGCGCCCATTGCTCTATCAAATCCAGGGGCTTCAGGCACCGGATCCCGAGAAGATCGAAGCCTTCATGGGCCGCAAACTCCCATCAAAGCCAGGCCTGGAAGAACACGTGCGCGTCATTCTGGGCAGAGTCGCTGAACGCGTCGTCGCCATTCCGCTTGCGGGGGGTGCGGGGATGATGACCTCCCTGGTGCGCGCAGACGGAATCCTGCGGATCCCACCGGAAATCAGCGGCTATGCTGAAGGGGATAAAGCCACGGTTGAGCTTCTCACATCGAAGAAGGCGCTGAACAACCGACTGCTGGTCATCGGTTCCCATGACCTTACCATCGATTTGCTGGCCAGTTCGATCAAAGAGCGTTCCGAGGGGAGGATCACCATCTCCTCCAGCAACGTCGGAAGCATGGGGGGCCTGCTCGCGGTTGACAAGGGGATTGCCCACTTCGCCGGCTCGCACCTGCTCGACACAAACACAGGCGATTACAACATCCCTTATATACGCCGGTACGTAAAGCACACGCCGGTTAAACTCGTAACCCTGGTGCATCGGTGGCAGGGCCTGATGATTGCCAAGGGCAACCCCAAAAACATCCAGGGGATTGCCGATCTCACCCGCCCCGGCATTGCGCTGATCAACCGCCAACCCGGCTCCGGCACCCGCATTCTCCTGGATTATGAACTCGAGAAGGCACGCATCGATGCTGCCGGGATCAGCGGGTACCGCAGCGAAGAGTACACGCACATGAGTGTTGCAATGGCGGTGACGTCCGGAAGAGCTGATGTGGGGCTGGGAATTATGGCTGCCGCAAAAGCCTTGAACCTCGACTTCATTCCTGTCTCCCGCGAACGCTACGATCTCGTCGTCCCCGCGGATCTGCTCGAGGATGAGCGCATGGAACTTCTGCTGGACATCATACGCTCGTCGAAGTTCATTGAGCAGGTCCTGGCGTTGGGCGGCTATGAGGTCGAGGAGACAGGAAAATTCCCGACGCCCCAGTAAAGACGAATTCTCTGGAAGGGCGCATGCCTGCTTGCGCTTTGGTTTGGGCCCGTCTAAAAAGAGAGCGGCAGCCTGCCGCTCTCCGAAGACCGAATATCCGTGAAAATCCGCGGTTTAATTAATACAATTCTTTTTTCATGTTTGTTTAGGTAATTCATGCCGAAATCAAGATCGAAAAACCGCAGCTCGAAAACGCCTAAGAAATCCGGCAGGTCGACGCTGATCAAGATCCTTTTGCTGCTGGCGATCGTTCCGTTGATCGCCGCTGCTGCGTTCCTGATCCGCTATTACTACATTTTCGATGGGACCATTGAGGCAAAACTGGGCAGGGGTTACCGGCTTGCCGAGACAAAGATCTATGCCGCTCCCACTCTTCTCTTCCCGGGGAAGAATATGAGTTTCCCGGAATTGCAGTCCAGGGTGCGGAAACTGGGCTATGAGCAAGAAAGGTCCGGCTCCGGTGCGTCCTTCTACCAGCTCGGGAAACCGAACCACATCCTGATCTACAATGATGCCTACGTACCGACGGATGCGAATCGAAAAGTCGAAATCGCATGTTCTGGAAGAACCCTGAGTTCGATCGTCGACCCGGCGACAAAGACAGTGCTTCAGCAATTCTCGCTGAAGCCGGAACTGCTCAGTAATGCGATTGACAAAAACCGGGAAAAGCGCCGGATTGTCACTTACCAGGACATACCCAAAGTCCTGATTGATGCGGTGCTCGCTGCAGAAGACAGGCGTTTCTTCAGCCACAGCGGAATTGATCCCATCCGGATTCTGAAAGCCCTCATCGTGGATATTCGCGAAGGTGACACCGCTCAGGGCGCCAGCACGTTGACGCAGCAGTTTGTAAAAAACTATTTCCTAACTCCTGAACGCACCTGGCGGCGAAAATTCGCCGATGCCTACCTGTCCATCCTTCTGGAAAAGCGGCTTTCAAAAACCCAGATCTTTGAGCTCTACAGCAACGAGGTCTACCTCGGCCAGGTCGGCTCATTCAGCATCGTGGGATTCGGCGAAGCGGCCGACGCGTTCTTCGATAAGAGTGTCAAAGATCTTACATTGGGAGAAGCGGCCACTCTTGCGGGAATCATCACGGCACCCAACAGGCACACGCCTCTGCGCTATCCGGAGCGGGCTGCGCTACGCCGGAACATGGTTCTGGATGAAATGGCCGAAGACGGAATGATCTCGGGAAAAGAGCGCGACGAGGCCAAATCCAAGCCTCTTTCCGTGAAGCCGACCAGCATTTTGAACTACTCCGATGCTCCCTATTTCGTGGATTACGTCCAAGACCAGCTGGTCGAAAAATACGGGGATGAGGCGCTGGCGCGCGCAAAATTCAGGGTATACACAACACTCGACACCGATCTCCAGCAGGCGGCCTTCGAAGCGGTTCAATCTGGCATGAAGGATCTGGATGCTTATTTCGCCAAACGGAAACAACCGGTCCCACCGGGGACGGTGCAGGCAAGCCTGATCGCTGTCGATCCGCAAGACGGACAAATTCTCGCTATGCTGGGTGGAAGAAATTACGGCGCCAGCCAGTTCAACCGTATCACTCAGTCCAAGCGCCAGCCCGGAAGCATTTTCAAACCGTTCGTCTACGCAACGGCGCTGGAGACTGCCTATAGCAGTCCGACACCACTGACGGTTGTATCGACCGTGCTCGACGAGCCGACGAAATTTGCATTCGATGACCTCGAATATGAGCCCAAGAATTTCAAGGGAGAGTATTTCGGACAGGTCACGATGCGCCAGGCGATCACAAAATCGCTCAATGTCGCCACCATCAAGTTTGCCGAGAAGGTCGGCCTTGAGAAGGTTACGGACTTAGCCCAGAGACTGGGGCTGAATGAAAAAATCAAACCCTATCCGGCCATGGCGATCGGGAGTTTCGAGATAACACCTCTAGAAATGGTTCGCGCTTACACCGCTTTTGCCAATAAAGGTTTATTGTCTGAATTGACGACGGTGCTCCACATTTCAGATTCCGAGGGGAAAGAGGTTGAAGTGGCACAACCGAAGCCTCGACAGGTACTGACACCTCAAATCGCATTCCTGGTCACTTCCCTGCTGCAGTCGGTCATTAACAACGGAACGGCGGAAGGCGCCAGGGCGCTCGGCTTCGTTCTTCCTGCCGCAGGGAAAACAGGGACATCGCACGACGGCTGGTTTGCCGGCTATACTCCCGACCTACTCTGCATCGTTTGGGTGGGATTTGACGACAATCGTGAATTGGGCTTGTCCGGGGCTCAATCCGCACTCCCCATCTGGACGGAGTTCATGAAAAAGGCTATTGCGATCACACCTCTTCGAGGCGCGGAATTCGAGGTCCCCGAAGGCGTGCCGGAAGTGGAAATCGATCCGACAACAGGACTGCTGGCAACAGAGCGATGCCTGCAACGGGAAAAGGATTACTTCATCAAGGGCACAGAACCCACGCTGCAATGTTATGGAAACAACTATGAACAGGCGATAGGGAAGGGCGCGCCGGTGAGTATTTATGCAACCCCTTCTAAAGAAGCCGCGTCCGGCGCCGATAACAAGAAAGGGCCTCATGATTAGTCCTTTTTCCGGAAGAGTGATCTGCCATGAAGATCGGCGAAGGGTTGGATGGCGGCAGCCAATCCGGGTTCAACAGTCCCGGAATCGGCTCTGAAAATGCAGCAAGGATTACCCCCCCAAGTCTGCCCCAAGATTCGAGTGAGGACGCCCCCGCGGCTGAACAAAAAGCTCGACGCTGGGCCGCGCTGCTCACGGGCAATTTCGGCCTGAAAGACTGCAGCGTCGAGTTTGCCCGGGGACCATTAACCGATTGGCTGGCCCAATCCGCGGAAGGAACTTTCGTCACCATCTCAAGTTTTCCGGAAATCTTCCAGACCACCCGTTTTGGCAGCGAGATTAAAGCAGTCGAAAGTCCCCTTCGCTTTTTGAAAACTGTACTCGACGGGTTGCGTTCAGGTGCCCTTTCCTATTTCGCGGCCATCGATCTCATAGGACGGAATTTCGGATGGAATGAGGAACGGCTCTTTCAATGGAAGCTTGGTTTGGAAAACCTGGCTGGACTCAATCGCTGGCTGCCGGGCTTTGTGCACGCCCATGGGTATCTGATCGCCGCGTTCCCTCTGGGGGATGAAAAACTCGACCTTCTGCGCGGCGCATTGCTCCAATCCGTCGAGGAACCGCATCGTTTTTTGCAGCCAAACGCGCGCGATGAATTCGACAATGGCTTTCTGGAGTTCAAGAAGGGCTACATGGACGCCTACTTCCTGCTGCACGAAGATGAGCTCCACGCCATGGCCGGCATGAAAAAAGAAGAGCCCAGGGTCGACCCGGTCGCATTGCGCAACCTGGATTTTCTCTCCGGGCTGCATTACTCCGACAAAAGCTATCTCAACCGTGTCAAACTGCTGGCGAAGTGGATACAGCAAAACCAGTGTAACCTGCCGGTGCACGAGATTCTGGAACTCTATCCGCGCTGCTACTGCAATTTCAATCCGGCCAGCCGCCAGCAGCCGGCGAGCTCGGTGACACGGATCAATGGCATCATTCAAGAAGGATTGGACTACTTCCGCACGTTACTCCGTAGTTGTGAACAACGGATCCGGCAGGAACTCGATTCCCAATCGACCGACCAAGACACACGGCGAGAGATCAAGGCAATATTGGGTGCCGGGCCGATGATCCCCCTGAAACCGCAGTGCATAAAAATTCTGAACCGTATGATCGCCAAAAACTCCGGCGAGTTCCTCTCGGAAATCCGCAAAAGGAAAAAGCAGATGACCTGGTAGTCCTGTGAGGCGGATCCTGTTGCCCTTTACGGACTGACGCGTAAGTCCGTGAACAACCCAATTCGGGTTTATCGCAACAGAAGATAATTTCCTATGACCAGGGCGTCCATCGCAGTCGTGGAAAAACAGGTTAACGCGTCCTGGGGAGAACAGACAATCGGTTCGTTTTCGTTGAACGACGTATTGAGAAGAAGAGGAATACCGGTACGCCGCCGGAATGCATCGATCAGCTTCCAGAATCTCGGGTTCACATCTTTCGAGACGGATTGCACTCGGCCGGTATGGTCCACATGCTCAGTCGCGGGGATGGCGGGACGCTTCTCTGGCTTCACCTTGAAAACCATTAGCATGAACGGCGACTCGAACGAATCCTCGAAATATTCATCCATATATTCTTCCATAACCGACGGGGCGAACGGTCTGAAGCTTTCGCGATGCTTGATGCGGCGGTTCAAAACATCCTTGATCGCCTCGTGCCGCGGGTCGGCGAGAATGCTTCGATTCCCGAGGGCGCGCGGACCGAATTCCATGCGATCCTGAAACCACCCGACAATCTTCCCTGAGGCCAGCAGATCCGCGGCCCGCTCCTCGATGTCTTCGCATCGCTCGTAAGGCGCTCCAAACGAACGGAGCACCTGCTCGAGTTGCCGATCCGTGCTCGCGGGACCGAGGCACGCATCCCGCATCACGTAATCGCGCGGGTGCCCCAGCAATGTGTTCCAAATATGGAAGGCCACTCCAAGCGCGGTTCCGCTATCGCCGGACGCGGGTTGGATAAAGAACTCCCGGAAGGGCGTATTCTTGCTGATCAGACCGTTGGCCACGCTGTTGTAGGCCACTCCTCCGGCCATGCAGAGGTTCCGAGAACCCGTGCGCTCATGGAGATCGTTCAGGATCCTGAAAAGGTGAAACTCCTGGCATTTCTGCAACGATGCGGCAAGGTCCCGGTGAAGATCCGTTATTTCCTCGTCCGGCTGTCTCGCCGGACCGAACAAGTCGCACAGTTTGTCCGAATAAATCCGGCCTATATATGGAGTGCCCTCGTCCCAACTCATCTCAACCCCTTCAATGTGATGGTTGAAGTAGTCGAGGTTCAGCTCGAAGGAGCCTTTCCCGGCCGGTCGCACGATCTCGAGCATTTTGTCGAGGTAACGCGGTTCACCGTATGAGGCGAGTCCCATCACTTTTCCCTCATCCCCATAATTTGTGAATCCGAGATATTGAGAGATCGATGTGTAGAACAGCCCGAGGGAATGAGGGAACACAACGGAGCCGAGTTCCCTTACCTGCACGCCTTCGCCATATCCCTGCATAGTGCTGCAAAGGTCGCCGAACCCGTCAATAGACAGAACAGCCGCTTCCTTGAAAGGAGAAACGAGAAAGGCACTTGCCATATGCGCCTTGTGGTGCTCCAGGTTGTGGAACGGCATTGTCAGAGCCGATTCGTCGGTTCCCAGCGATTCGGCAAGCACGGTCTTGATGTTCCGGATCTTCTCAACGCTGCGCAGCCGGTCCAGTCCCTTGTGCGTAAACATCAGACGGCTGTGTAGCACGAAAGTGAGTTTGTTGATCAGATGAGCGCTCGGCACCTGGGATACGCCGATATGCGTGACATCCCCGATCCGAAGTCCAGCGCGCTGCAGACAATACTGGATTGACAGAACAGGAAATCCGGCGGCGTGCTTCACACGGTTGAAGCGCTCCTCTTCAACCGCGGCAACAACTTCCCCATCCATCAGCAACACGGCGGAGGCGTCGGCGTGATACGCGTTCAACCCCAGTACATAAATCGACATTACTTCTCCTCGGAGCGCCGAAGTTTGACCGTCACCACAGCCATTGCTTCAGTCTAACGCTGTCCTCGATAAAATGCTGCCATAGAGGCCACCACATGGCCCCTTTGCGCATCCGAAAGCTCAGGATAGACAGGGAGAGCGAGCGTCTCCTTTGATGCGGCGTGCGAGCGCGGCAAATCGGTGGCAGCGTAACCGAGGGAACGGAAGCACTCCTGTTCATGCAGTGGGACGGGGTAGTAAATTTCACTGCCGATTCCTTGTGCTTTCAAGAAAGCCTGCAAGTCGTCGCGCATCTCACAGCGAATGACATACTGGTGGAAGATGTGGGATCGGTCCGGCAGCACCTCGGGAGGTTTAACCTGGGAAAGGAGACCGGCGGCCTGGAAATCCATGCCATACCGTACCGCGTTTTCGTGCCGCGCATTCGACCACTCTTGAAGATACGGCAGTTTCACCCTCAAAATGGCGGCCTGGAGTTCATCCAGACGACTGTTGAACCCGACAATCGAATGAAAATACCTTTGATGCGCTCCATGCGCCCGCAACAGCCGGACGTGTTCCGCCAACTTAGGATTGGAGGTGATGATCATACCGCCGTCCCCGGCGCCGCCAAGATTTTTCGAAGGGAAGAAACTGAAGCAGCCCAAATCACCCATGGCCCCCGCATTCCGACCCTTATAGGCAGCGCCGATTGCCTGGCAGGCGTCCTCGACAACGGGCACATTGTGGCGCTGCGCAATCGCAAGGATCTCGTCCATGTCGGCGCATTGACCATACAGGTGCACCGGCACTATCGCTTTGATAACTGTACCAGACGCTTTGTGCACGGTCTTTCGCGTTGTGAGGTTGAACGTGCATTCACGGGAGAAAAATGCGGATAACCTCTCCGGATCCATTTCGAATCCAGTCTCCTCAATGTCCACGAACACCGGTCTCGCCCCAAGATTCACGATCGTCCCCGCTGTTGAGAAGAAAGTGAACGGGACGGTGACGACCGCGTCCCCCGGGCCAACCCCAAGAGCCTTCAGGGAGATCAGCAGTGCATCCGTTCCAGAAGCGACTCCTACGGCGAAGGGAACACCGCAGAATTTGCCAATTTCTTCTTCCAGGGCGGAAACCTGAGCGCCGAGAATAAATCGCTGGGATTCCAGCACATGATCGACAGCCGCCCGAACTTTATCTTTGATCGTCGAGTATTGAGCCTGCAGATCCAACAGCGGAACGTTCATCAGCCGCACCTCCAGCCAGCGGATCATACCACAGGTAAGATGCCGTCCGCGCTGACATATCGCCGGCAGATGAAGAAACGGTGGCACTCCCCGGAATCCCTGGCGCTTTCCTGAAGAGTGCTTATTCCCCCAGCTTGGATCTGAAATATTCGATTGTCCGGGTCAGTCCTTCCTCGAGCGACACCTTAGGCGTCCAATTCAGCAACTGCATTGCGCGGGTGATGTCCGGACGTCGCACTTTCGGGTCGTCTTCCGGCAGCGGTTCAAAAACAATCCTGCCTCGGGAACCGGTGAGCTTAATGATCTTTTCCGCAATCTCAAGAACCGTCAATTCCTGAGGATTGCCGATGTTTACAGGAAGGTGGACATCTTCCGAGTCCGGAATCATCAGAAGCCGGATTAATCCCTCGACCTCGTCTTCCACGAAGCAGAAGCTGCGTGTCTGGTCTCCCTTGCCATAAACGGTCAATGCATCTCCCTTGAGAGCCTGAACAATGAAGTTAGATACGACCCGCCCGTCATGCGGGCGCATGCGCGGCCCGTAGGTGTTGAAGATGCGGGCAATGCGCGTGTCGACTCCATGATACCTGTGATACGCCATGATCAATGCTTCCGCAAACCTTTTTGCTTCATCATAGACGCCGCGCAACCCGATGGGGTTCACGTTGCCCCAGTAGTTTTCGGGCTGAGGATTGACCAGAGGATCGCCGTAGGTTTCCGATGTGCTCGCCATGAGAAAGCGGGCCCTCTCATGCCTGGCCAAACCGATCGTCTTGTGAGTTCCCAGCGCACCAACCTTCAATGTCTGGATTGGAAGCTCAAGATAGTCTCGTGGGCTGGCCGGAGAAGCAAAATGCATGACTGCGTCGACAGACTGCCCGATGTAGATGTACTCGGTCACGTCGTGCTTGTAGAACCGAAAGCGTTCGTTGCCCAGCAGGTGGGAAATGTTTTCCACAGTTCCGGTCAAGAGATTGTCGAGGCAGATGACCTCATGCCCGAGCTTCAGCAGGCGATCACACAAATGGCTTCCCAAAAAACCCGCCCCACCAGTTATGACGATCCGCATCCTCACCACCTCCTGAAACCATGATATCACACACCGGTCTGAAGCTTTATTTCAGAGCTTCATTTTGACGTAGGCGCATGCGATGACTGAGACTCGGTCCGACCCCGCGGACCTGCGCCGGAGTGTCCGAGCGCACAAAGACCTTGCTGTTGCCCCGCTTCCCTTCTTTCCAGAAATGCCAGTTAGTGTTCAAGACCTCCTCTTTAGCAGCAAGGCGTACCGGATGGTTGTCGTTCGGAAGAACCTCACCGTTACAAAGGGCGAGAACCGGTTGTTTGATGATGTGAGGCATTTTTTCTACATCAGCAATGACCGCAAGATGACCAGGAGAACGTCATCGGCCAGCTCCAGAGCGGGGTCAACACGCTGAGAATGCCATCGGATGGGTTGATTTCGAACTGGGCTTATATGGTCATTGCGGCCTTGGACTGGAGTCTGAAGACCTGGTATGGCCTGGTAACTTTGGAACAGTCGGCATGTCGCGATATCTTGCGGATGGGATTCAAACGTTTCCTGGGTAGTTTTATCCAGATTCCATGCCAGATCGTAGCGACGGGTCGCCGCCTGGTTTACAGAATATTGACCTATAGCCGGCACCTGGAGACTTTCCTGGCAATGTTCGATCATATACGAGAATTAAACTTTGCGTGAAAAGGACAGTGCCAGGTTCTGCCCGTGCCTGGCGTTAATCGACAACCAGGCGAGAGGAGGAGGCACAACGAAGACAAACAGAATCAGGAATAAAGAAATCGATAAGGAGTCGTTTGTCTTTGTGTGTCTGTTTTCTATGTGTGAACGTGTTGAGGGACGCTGCATTCTTCAGCGGGTTCAATAAGCGGCGAGGTTTCCCGGCCATGACCCAACCTCGCTTGTTTTGGTGCTAGGCTGGCGCGTGGTTGCAATTGGGGAGTGTCGGACGAGATCGGAGAAGCGACTGCAGGCTCTTCTCATGCCCTGTTTGAGTCTGAACGAATCAAACCAACCGGTTCGGAAATCAAGTGCGGTTGCAAAGCGCCGATGGATTCTTTCGCGGCTCGATTGCACGGCACACCATTCAGCTGCAGCCGCCGATTTTAGCCTTGCCGCACTTTTGGGTGGATCCAAGAATAGGTCGCCTTTCGTTTCGACGATCAGCATTTGCAAGCGGTCCCTTGAACTCTTTAATGGACAACAAAATCCGGACTAAAAAATCCAGCCGGTGTTTCTATTCGTATCTTGCGTGGGTGATTGCGTGCCCACCAAGAAACCCGGTCGGCATTATCTAGCATCCACGCAAATCGAGCTTCACGGGCAACATCAAACGCGTAGGCTTCGTGCAGACTCTGTTGCCGTCCGCCATATGGCAATCCCGGATCAAAGCTTCCATCCAAGCGGTATGTGGGCAAGTAATCCGAAGTGATTTTGCAGCCATCACAAATCGTTGAGGATTCGTCTACGTCGATGCTCATGCAGTAATCGCCAAGTTCCAATTCAACAGACATTCCGTGCTCTGAATAAAGTGCAGACTGTTTTGAGAAATCCTCGCGAAGAACTTGGACCAATTCTTCAGCAACCTCGATTGGATCGGAATCGATCTCTCGCGCCGTGGGACACACTTTTTCGAGCCAGGCATCAGCCACGAATTGGGCGATAAAGCCAAGGGCGCAAAAACTCCAGACGATATTGTCCTAATCTAGGGTAAAATCATCACGTAAGGCTGGAATCAACGGCCAAATGGGAGATTGAGAGCTTACATGATGCGTATTATCGGATGCAACAGAAGAGGGCGTTCCGTGGTCTCCGATCAAAATCGCGGCTTGTTTCGCCTATCAACCTTCAAAGGGATTTCTGCAAATGGATGGCGTGCATCTGGAACATGAAAATTCCTCGATCGGCACAAACAAAGTCGCCTCGGCGCTTCTGCCGGAATCAAACCGCTCGGAATTTCCTTCTGCTTTGCCAGCCCAAGCCGTATGCAAGGTATTGCTCATCAAGCCGTATTTGAAAATGCAGGGATCAATACTTCACCCGCTGGGATTATTGTATGTGGCGGAAGGTTTAAAAAAACACCTGGGTAAACGCGTCCACATTACCTTACTGGATATGCAGCGTCGCCGACTTGATGAAACATGGTTGGAAAGGCACCTTGATCAACTAGCTCCGAATGTCGTCGGAATAGCAGCACTGAACCATGAAGCGGACATTGCCCGTAAACTGGGCGAGACAGTGAAACAATGGAATTCTAGCTGCCTTACAGTGCTAGGCGGACCTTCTGCGTTGCGTCAATCAAAAAACCTCTTTGCCGCCAGCAATGCTTTCGACTGGGTGATTGAAGGAGCGGGTGACAGAAACCTTCCCCGCGCACTTGATCGTTACCTTAAAAAAGAAAACCTGGGCACTGATCTGGCCGGATTTTCTTATCGAACGGCCGACAATCATCACCATATTACAAATACAGTCGACGTCATCAGCGATCTGGATGCCTATGCCATGCCAGCCTGGGACTTGGCAGAGTTTGATGAATACGCCTGGGTTCCAAACAGTAATCCTTTCATGCGCCCGGGGCGCTACGCAACTCTTTTCACCTCCAGAGGATGTCCCTATCTCTGCGGATACTGTCACGATATCTTTACCAAAGAATTCCATTTTCGAAGCGCGGAGAGTGTTCTTGCAGAAATCGAACTCCTGCATAGTCAATATGGAATTGATGAATTCATGGTGCTTGATGATATTTTCAATCTCAATAAACCGAGACTGAAAAAAATAATGTCCGAAGTAAAAAAACGATGGAGGGGGAAATTACGCTTCTCTTTCATGAATGGATTGAGAGCAGACATTCTGGATAAAGAGGTTGTTGATGCCTTGGCGGATGGAGGGACCTATATTGTTTCCTTGGGAGTGGAAACCGCTTCGCCAAGATTGCAGCGGCTAGCCGGAAAGCATCTGGATATGGAAAAAACAAAAAGAGCGATTGAGTTACTGGAGAACAGAGGCATCAGTGTTCTCGGCTTTTTCATGCTGGGCTTTCCAACGGAAACTCCGGAAGAAATCAGGTCCACCATCAACCTGGCAATAAAAAGCCCTCTTACCATGGCCAGCTTTTTTACGGTAGTTCCGCAACCCAGAACCCCACTGTTCGATCTCGCCGAAAAAGCAGGGGCAACACACGTGAATGAAGATCCCCTCAATACAAAGGAGTCGGGAAGGCCGTATCGCTCAAAGGCATCATGGTACGAAAAAACCTATCAATATCCACTCTATAGAGATGTTATTTCTGCAACGTGGCACTTCTATTTTTTTGAGCCAAAACGATTAATCAAATTATTATGGCGATGGCCAAAAACAGCGATTCTCCGGAATGTTTCCGTTATCATCAGCTGGTTACGTTAATTAGAGCCTGTCCCAAAAGCGGCAATTATTGGCGCGATTTATTAAAATAAATTCATTAGTACGATCGAGCATCCCCCAAGAATAGGTTATTGCATAAAAACTGAATCCAACAGCCGAAATTAGATACACATCGACCATTGTTCCAGGTTGTCATCGCCTGCTTATATGGATTTAAGCCGCTTGGGGCTCGGTCGCAGCATCCTCGCGGATCGGCATTCGAGCAATGACCCACAAGTTATGCGCTAGCACTCCCCAGGCCACTGCCAGCTCACGGCGTTCGAATCCTTTCACCCGTAATGGACGGCTTAGGAACTTGTTTTTGAAAATTCCGATTCTTGCCTCAGTTTGCGACCGGCGCAGCTGGCAATTTACAAACCTATCTTCCTGCAATCGCTCCTTCAATGACGCCGGAGAACGCGGGCAAATCCCATTGTAGATTCCCGCATCGTCCAAACTATTTCGAGTTTTGGCGCTGTCAAAACCGCGATCCGCCGCAAAGCTTCTAACCTGCGGGAGGGCGTCCTCGCCCGTGATTTCCTTGATTCGTTTTAAGCTTTCTTCCACCATTTTGCTGTCTGCAGGAGCGCTTTCCCGCCACAGTTGATAATCAATAATCACTCCTTGCCGATTCTCTGCCAAATAAAGCGTGTTGCCAAATTCGATTTCGGCGTCTGCCTTTCCTCTTACGATTACACGCGCATCCGTCTCATAAAGGCTGAGCATCTTGTCTGCATTCTTCACTGTTCGTTCGCCAATGATGCGTTCATGGGCCTGTTTACGAGCCTTGGGCAACAGTTCCAATACTCGATCGATTCGTGACAGCACCTGTTCCGCTTGCTTCTCCGTCCATTCTGTCTTCTGCCATTCGCCGCTTAGCAGTTCATGATAACGCTTCGCGTGCTTCTCCACTCGCTGCACCATCTTTTTCATTTGGCGCAGCACTTTCTTGCGAGTCTTCTTGCCGTCGGCGTGGTCGCCTCGGATCCCGTTGGGGAATGTGAAGCTGATCTTCATGCCGCTCTCGGCAATCATGTCGAAGATCCGCTTGGCCC
>Ga0326728_10012470_pt1 | contig 18865 bp, 12 predicted proteins | sample MB3enrmetagenome_FD_207602 | JGI IMG/M metagenome (GOLD analysis project Ga0326728, IMG submission 207602) | Lab enriched peat soil microbial communities from McLean, Ithaca, NY, United States - MB31MN | ecosystem: Environmental > Terrestrial > Soil > Wetlands > Peat | place: USA: New York... | reverse complement strand
AGGCCACCCACGTAATTCACGCGCCCGGCGAGCGGGGCGCGGGCCACGACTCTGCCGTCGGCGTAGACCAGGTTGCCGCTGATGACGATGGGATGAGAAGGCGCGCCGAGAGAAGCGGTGAGGGCGGCGATGGCGGAGTCGACCGAGCCGATGAACTGGGACTCGGTGAGGGTTTGGGCGGCCAGGGGTTGAAAACCCGGCAGCGCCAGAAAGAGCGCGGCCGTCAGAAACAGATGCGCATGAAGCCGGGACAAAGGGTTTTCTTCACTGACTGAGATAACACAAAACGGGAACGGAAGGTGGGTCCAAATGGCTATAGAGTTCAAGGGGGTGATAGGATTAACCTGTTAAGCAGTGATACGGGTGAGGTGAATAGCATGAGCACGCGGCGCAGTAGTTGGATGGGTGTAATTCTCTCTTCGCTGGTTTGCGGATGGGCACAGCAGAATGGGCCGGCGGGACAGCCGGCGCCTCCGGCAGCATTTCCGTTTGGCAGTGCGAATCGCCAGATGACACTGGATGTGGTGGTGACGGATAAGCCGGGGAAGCCGGTCTCCGGTTTGCAACAGCAGGACTTTACGCTGCTGGACAACAAACAGCCACAGAAGATCCTGTCATTTCAAGCCGTAGAGGGCGGGACGGCGAAGGCCGATCCGCCGGTGGAGGTCATTCTGGTGGTGGATGCAGTCAACACGGCGTTCACAAGTGTAGCCGTGGAACGAAATGAGATCGAGAAGTTTCTACGGCGAAACGGCGGGGTGCTGGCGCAGCCGGTATCGATCACCGTCGTCTCCGATTCGGGATCGAGCGGGACGACATCTTCCCGAGATGGAAACGCGGTCATTGCGGACCTGAATCAGAAACAGTTGGGTCTGCGCACAATTAACAAGGCGCAAGGACTGTATGGGGCGGAAGAGCGGATAGCGTTGTCCCTCAACGCGCTCGAACAGTTCGTCAACAGTGAAGCGACAAAGCCGGGACGAAAGCTGGTGGTTTGGATCAGTCCGGGTTGGCCGTTTCTGAACGAGCCGGGCCTCGATGCGAACCTGAGCACAAAGCGGAGGCAGCAGATTTTCGACTTCATTGTCGGTATGTCGGACGCGCTGCGACAGGCTCGCATTACTCTTTACAATGTCGATCCGCTGGGGTTGGCGGACGCGGGCCAATTCCGAACGACGGAATACCTACAGTTCTCAAAAGGAGTGAAGACGGCGGGACAGGCGCAGAATGGAAACCTGGCCCTACAGGTACTGGCGTATCAAAGCGGAGGCCGGATTCTGAATTCCAGCAACGATGTGGCGGGCGAGATCGCAACGTGCGTGGCGGACGCGAATGGGTTTTATGTGCTCACCTTCGACGGGCTTCCCGGGGACGGTCCCAACGAGTACCATGCGCTCGACCTTAAAATCGACAAGCGCGGATTAACGGCGCGGACGCGAACCGGGTACTACGCGCAGCCATAGCATCGGCAGGCACAGGCACAATGGCGCGGCCGGCGTGAAGAGCTATACTGGCACGTTCAGTGGGGAAGACCGACAAACGGCGGAGATCGCGCCAAGCGTCACCAGCAGGCGCCATGCAAGGCTCGACGGGCGGGGGAACGGGGCGGACGTGGCGGCGGCACGGGTGGCGCCTCGCGGCGTTGTGGGGCCTGGTGCTGGTGGCCTACTCGAATTCCTTCCAAGCGGGCCTGGTGTTCGACAATGCGTCGGCGATTGGGGAAGATCCGCGAATCCGGGCGGCCACGCCACAGAACATCGAGTCCATTCTGAAGGGACGGTATTGGTACGGCGAGAGCGGGCGCGCGGCCACGACACCATGGTACCGGCCGCTCACCACTTTCACCTACCTGGTGAACTACGCGGTGCTGGGCGACGGCCCGCGGCCGGCGGGCTATCACTGGGTTAACCTGTCGCTGCACGCAGTCAACGTGGCGCTGGTGTATGCGCTGGGCCTGCTGATTCTGAGAGAAACCGCGCCGGCCTGGGCGCTGGCGGCGATTTGGGGATTGCATCCGCTGCTCACCGAAGCGGTCACCAATATCGTGGGGCGGGCCGACCTGCTGGCGGCTTTCGGCGTGCTGGCGGGCTTATGGTGCCACGTGAAAGGCGCCTCGGCGGCGGGGCGGCGCAGGGTGGCATGGCTGGCGGGCCTGGCGGCGGCGCAGGCAGCGGGACTATTTTCGAAGGAGAACGCCGCGGTCCTGCCGGGCATCATGCTGCTATACGACCTGACCTGGCCGGAGCGCGCGACCTGGCGCCGGCGGGCGACGGGCTATGCGACGGCGGCGCTGCCGATGGCCGCCTATCTGTATTTGCGCAGCGGTTTGCACTGGCACGCGGTGATCGAGGCCACCGAGAATCCGCTGGTGACGACCGGCTTCTGGACAACGCGGCTGACGGCCGTTAAAGTGATCGGCAAGTACCTGTGGCTGTTTGTGTGGCCGGCCCGCTTGTCGGCGGATTATACCTACAATGCGGTACCGTTGTTCGGCTGGCGGGTGTGGAACTGGGAAGACGTCAAGGCGCTCATCGCGCTGGCGGTTTGCCTGGGGGCCGCGCTGTTGGCCGTGCTGCTGGCGGTGCGCTGGCGGAGCTGGGGGAAGCCGCTGCTGTTCTTCCTGGTTTTCTTTTTCGTGGCGCTGGCGCCCACTTCGAACCTGATCGTGCTGGTGGGGAGCACCATGGGGGAGCGGTTTCTGTATCTGCCCTCGGTGGGCCTGGCGGGTGGCGTGGTGGCGGCGATCTACGCGCTGGGCCAGCGGCGTTGGCTGAAGCGGCCGGCGGCGGCGCGGGTTGCCTGGGCGGCGGTGGGAGTGGTGTGCCTGGCGTTCACGGCGCGAACCTACGCCCGCAACTTCGACTGGCAGGACGAACGCAGCCTGTGGGCCAGCACCGTGGAGGCCTGTCCGGGAAGCGCCAGAGCACACTACAACCTGGGCCTGGCACTGGAGGGGCTGCCGTATCAGCTGCCGGAGGCGATTGCCGAATACCAGGCAGCGGTGCGGATTGAACCCGAATTCGCGGAAGCGCACAACAATTTGGGGAACGCGCTGGCGCAGACGCCGGGGCGGCTGCCGGAGGCGATTGCCGAATACCAGGCGGCGCTGCGGATTCGACCGGATCTGGCGGCAGTTCACCACAACCTGGCAAAAGCGCACGACGCGCTGGCGAACGCTCTGGCGGAGACGCCGGGGCGGCTGGCGGAGGCGATTGCGGAATACCAGGCGGCGCTGCGGATTGAACCCGATCGCGCGGAGGTTCACTACAACCTGGCAAACGCTCTGGCGGAGACGCCGGGGCGGCTGGCGGAGGCGATTGCCGAATACCAGGCGGCACTGCGGAGAGATCCCGATTTCGTGGAAGCGCACGTCAACCTGGCGAACACGCTGGCGCGGACGCCGGGGCGGCTGGCGGAGGCGATGGCCGAGTATGAAGCGGCCCTGCGCATCCGGCCCGATCCGCAGTTGCAGCGAATGGTGGACCGGCTGCGGACGCATTGATGTTTCGCGGCGGGAGGTGAGTGGGCGGGGTATGCTAGGTGGTTGAGTCATGAGCCCGAAATCGGTGGCGGTGCTGGTGCCCTGCTACAACGAAGCCGGCACCATCGCCGAGTGCGTGGAACAACTGCTGGAAGTAGAGGGCATCCGCACCATCCTGGTGATCGATGATGGCTCCGAGGACGGCAGCTCGGCGATCTGCGCGGCACTCGCGGCGCGGCACGCCCCTCGGGTGAAGGCATTGTTGCTGCCTCAAAATGTAGGGAAGAACGCGGCCATCAGGGCCGGGGCGCTGGCGGTCGAGGAAGAATACTTAATTGTTTTGGATGCCGACATGACCGTGGCGCCGGCATCGATCCGGTCGGTTCTGGAAGCGCTTTCGGGCGGTGGCGCGGAGGAGCCGCGCGCGAATTCCCGGGTGTTCGCCTACGGATCGCGATTGCACGGCAACATGACGCGCGGGGCCATGCCGCTGGCGCGGCGGGTGGGCAACCGGTTCTTCGCGGCGTGGGTGTCACTGCTGCTCAATCGCGAAGCAGGCGACGTGCTTTGCGGCTTCAAGGCGATCCCGAAAGACGTGCTGTCAAACATGCCTTCGAGCGCCTGCCGGTGGGGCGATTTCGACCTGTTCTTCGCGGCTGCCGACGCGGGCTTGCGTTTCGTGGAAATACCGGTGGCGCTGGCCCCACGGCGCGCCGGCCGTTCCAAGATGCGCGCGTTCCCGGCGGGGCTGTACTTTGCCTATCTTTGCGCCGGCCGAACGGTGCGCGGTCTGTTGCATACGATCCGCCGGAAGGTGGTCGCGACAACATAACGCGGCAGGCTCCGCTGGTTGCCATGTTCGCTTCTCCCGAGCCTTACTTTCCGTTTGACAAATAGCCGATGCAGTCCGCGATACCGCTGAAGCGGGCGCCGTCCGCACGGGAAAAATGCCGCCAGCCGGGACCGCCGCAATCCCACTCGCTCAATGGGACTGTTCGCGCCGGCGCCAGTTGGTAGCTTTGGGACTTGCCATGGATGGTGGCTCTCAAAAGCTGCCGGCGATCTTCGTCGTAGGTGCCGTGATGTTCATCCACTTCCTGAACGATTCCGATACCTTCCGCGAACCATCGATCGATGGCCTCGCCCGATCCGGTGGTTGACGCCATATGATAAGTTCTGCCTCCTGGCGGCCCGAAGGGATCGGCATTCAGTCCCAGCACGTCCCACACATACAGGTCGGACCCACCAGTGCTGGGAACCCTGCCCCAGGTCATGCCCTTGACGATCGGAAAGCAAAGGCCGGGCGGTACGTCGCCGCGAAGCAAAGCGTCCCGGTATTCCGGTCGGACGCGGCGGCTCCGATCAAACGCCGGTACGCACTCAGTGGGGCCCTCGGCACATGTCGACTCCCACCCATCCAACTCATAGAGACAACCTCGATGAATCAGGAGGTGGGTTTCGGGCGGCTCACGTTTCGCCAAATCATTGGCTGCCAGGAAACCCGGCGTGAGGGCGTCGTCGAGCACCTTGGTCCGTCTCGTGACCAGGGTCCCTGCAAGCTCAGGGAACGCCACCGCGCTGACGATGGTTTCCTGGGTTGTCCAGCGCTCAACGTCGGGATGAGCCATATTCCCATCAAGGGACTCTTTCCGATAAACCCATGTGTCACCCGGCTGAAGGGGATACCAGGACGCCGCTATGTCCTGGGGGACAGGGTGGGCACAGCTTGCGATTAAGACACAGGCGAAGATTGCAAACGCGCCACAGCGCCACATGATGGCACGTCTCGTCAAAGGCAATTGTTGCGACGCGGCGGCCAAGCGGGCTCACCACCAGTCGGGATGCGCGGCGCTCCAAGCGCATGCGGGCGCGGGGGCGAGCCAGTCCATACCGGGGTCGCCGCCGATGGGCGCGCCGGGCGGGGCTTCGGGGGCGGGCATCAGGCGCATGGGGTCGGCGGGACGCTCGAGGAAGCGCTTGATGTCGGCGGCCAGGAGCGCGCGCTGGGCCTGTTCGGCTTCGGCGGGGGCGACCTCGGCCTTCAGGCGGGCCGCCAGCTTGGACAGCTTGAACGAGGCGATGGCGCGGACCTGGCCGTTGGGCGCGCCGGTGGAAAGCCACATCATGCGATCGACCAAGACGCGCTCGACGGCGCGGCGGACCTCGGCCTCGTAGGGGGATGCCACGGGGGCGTCGAAGACGGCCCTGGTGAGGTGGTCTAGGACTTCTTCGAGACCGGGCAGCGAGGGATCCACGGCGTGCTGCGCCACCATGCGGGCGGCACGGTCCAGCTCGAGCACGAAGCCGATAGTGACATCGGCGGCCACGGTGGCGGGGCTGAGGGGATCGAATCCATCGCCGGTGGTGCGCGGAAACAACTCGCGGTGGCGGGCGAAGCCGGGAGGACGCGGCGGGATGGCGTCGAGAACCTGGCGGGGCACGGTCAGCTCGGAGGGCTTCAAGGTGGCGGCCAGGGCGTCGAGGGCTTGGCGCTGATTGGCGGCGGACTCCCACTTGACGGGCACGCGGCCATCGCCACGCATGCCATAGATGTAATCCTGACCGGCGACCATGGAAGCGGCGGATTCCACGGAGTAACGGTGATACATGAAGATGGGCACCAGCGGCTCTTCGATGGTGGCCATGGGCGCGCCGGCGCGGATGGAGCGCTCGCCGAGGCGATTGAGAGCGGCGCGGCGAATCTTCATGATGCGATTGAGCTCGGCGGCCTGGTCAACGCCGTTGGACCACTGATCGACCTTGGGATGGATATCGGTGTCCTGGTTGGTCATGTAGCGCAAATCCTGTGCCCAGGCATCGTCGAGGATTTTGGCCAGGGCGGCGGGGTCCTCGCCGCGCGGAAACTGGCGATAGCCGTAGTCGATGGCCACCTTGTCCCAATCGCCGATACGGGCGGGGTAAGCGTCGGACAAATCGATGGAGCCGTCGTCGCGCAGCTTTTCCATGGGATGCGGGTAGTCCATCACGGAGATGTATCCGCGGGCGCTGTCGTAGTAATTGTGGCCGAGGCCGAGGGTGTGTCCGACTTCGTGCGCGGCGAGCTGGCGGATGCGCGCGAGGGCGGTTTGATAGAGCACATCGGGCTTTTCGCCGCCGGTGATGTAGGGCGAGAGGAGACCTTCGAAGATGAGGTAATCCTGGCGGTCGCGGAGGGAACCGAGGGTGACGGTGGCCTTGATGATCTCGCCGGTGCGGGGATCGGCGACGGTGGCGCCGGAGCTCCAGCCGCGCGTGGAACGGTGCACCCAGTTGATCATGTTGTAGCGGATATCCATGGGGTCGGCGCCCTCGGGCAGTACGGCCACCTGAAACGCATTGCGGAAACCGGCGGCTTCGAAGGCCTGGTTCCACCAGCTTGCGCCCTCGACGAGGGCCTTTCTGACGTCTTCGGGCGCGCCTGGGTCGACCCAATACTGGATGGGCTTGACGGGATCGCTAAGGGCCGCGCCGGGGTCCTTCTTCTCGAGGCGATGACGGCGGATGTAACGCTGCACGATGGGGTCGCCGATGGGGACGCTGTAGTCGACGAAGCTGAGGCCGCCGTAGCCGGCGCGGGGATCGTCGAGGCGCGGCTGGAAGTGGTTGTCGGGCAACTCGACCAGGGAATAATGCTCGCGCAGAGTGACGGCCTCGGCGGTGGGGGTGACGCTGGCGACGGTTCCCGAGAACAAGCCACCGCCGAAACCACCGCCTCCTCCGCGCCCACCACGGCCGGCCGCGGCTGCGCCAGGGGCAGTGACCTGGATGGGCGGCGGTCCCTGGGCCGAGCCGGCGCCGAAACCGCCGCGGCCACCGGCGGATTCGTTGGTGAAGGTCAGGATGACTTCGACCTCGGTGTTCCTGGGGAAGGCCTTGGTGCGCGGCAGGTAGAAGGCGCTGCGGGTGCGATCAACGCGGTAGACACTGGCGCCTGAGGAAAGCTGGTTGCCGGCGCCATGACCGTCGCGGAGCAGGAAATCGGTGGCATCCACGAGCACGCGGCCGTTGGTTTCGGCGGCCACGGTGAAGCCCCAGAGCACGGAACGGGCGAAGGAATCCTCGACGGAGCGGCGCTCGGCGGGATTGGCGCTCGAGGAGCGGAAGGACTGGTTGGCCTGGACGAGCAAGACCTTGGGGCCGACGCGCTCGAAGGAGACGATTTTCCCGTTGCCCTCCTGGCCGCGATCGAGGCCGATGTCGTTGGAGCCCAGGCCGGCGGCCAGACCGGTGGCGTAGAGGAAATCCGTATCGAAGCGCGGGATCTCAAGCCACAGGCTGCCGGTTCGCTCGTCCCAATAGAGAGGAAAATAGCCATCCAGCTTCAACATGCCGCTGGTGCGTTCGTCAATGGACGGCGTGCGGCCGGCGGGAGCGGCGGCGGCGGGCCGCGGTTGGGCGGCTGCTCCAAGAGCGAAAGAGACAGCCAGCGCGAAGGCGATAGAAAGTCGTGACATCCGGAACCCTCAGGGCCTATTGTATAGCCCCGAGGGTTCCGGCGCTCGCGTGGGGGGGATGCAAGCGAAGCCCGGTCAGAACTTGACGCGCAGCGACAACTGGATGTTGCGCGGGTCGCCGGTTTCCGTCAGAGTCACGACGCCTGCCGAGGTGGAGGTGAGACTGGTGCTCGGCGGGCTGAACTGCGGCGAATTGGTGGCGTTGAACGCTTCCGCGCGGAACTGCACGTTATAGCGCTCGTGCACCTGGACGGACTTGAACAGGGAGATGTCCGCGTTGGGCACCCTGGGGTAACGGATGGTGGGGAAATAGCCACTCAGGGTGCGGTACGAGTTGGAATACTGCTGGACGAAGGCAACCGGCAAAGTAGAGCCGTTCCAGGTGCAGTTCTCATCCGTGCCGTTGGTCAGCAGGGTGCAGGTATTGAAAACCTTATTGTCGTTTCCATTGGACAAGGCGGGGTTGATGCCGGTGGAGGTGAAGCCGCTGGGGGCGGCGAGCGGGAAGCCATCCTCGCGCGTGGCGGTGCCGTTGGCCTGCCAGCCCTTCAAGAAGACAGCGGCAACCCCCTTGGTGTGGCTGAAGAGCGGAATCGCCCAGTTGCCGCTGATGACGATGCGGTTGGGGGTATCCTGGCTGGCCAGGGTGCGCTCGGGCGTCTCGGTGATGGGATCCTGGGCGTTGAGGTAGGAAGTGGCGTTCATCCACTTGGCGCGGGTGTAGCTCACCAGCAGGTTCAAGCCGTGGGACATGCGCTTGTCATAGCGCACCTGCAACGAGTTGTACCAGCTTTTCCCCACGGGAATACTGTTTTCGGTCATCCCCGTAAACTGCGGATAGGGGAGCAGCAACTGCTGGCGCGTGGTGCTGGCGGTGAGGCCGGGGCCGGCAGGGAGCAAGCCGTACAACGGATTGGCGTAGGGGCACAGCGTCGAGGATGCCGCCGTCGAGCAGGTATCGGTCAAGTTGGGCGAGGCGTTGGCGCCGTATTGCAGCAATTGGGGCAGGGTGACAGCGTCGAGGTTTTGCGAGACGTCGAGATCCTGGCTGCGGCTGCCCACGTAGGAAACTTCGAGCACCGAGCGCGCGGGCAACTCGCGCTGAATGCCGATGGAGAACTGGTGCACGCGGGGAACCACGCGATCTTTGTCGGTGAAAGAGATGGATTGCCCGAGGAAGGTGGACAGGCCCCCCTTGGAACCGGTGGGCATCAGTATTCCGGTGGGATAGGGATTTTGGAGGAAGTTGCCGGACCAGGTAATGCCGCCATCGGGGGTGGCATTGAAGGGAGTGGAATAGCTGAATCCCTGGGTGCCGGCGGTGGTGAAGGTGGCGAAGTAGCTCAAGCCATAGCCGGCGCGCACCACGGTCTTGTTAAAGGGGTGCCATGCCAGGCCCACGCGCGGCTGCCAGTTGCGCAGGTCGCGGTTGTAAGGCAACCGGTCGCTGGAGTTGGCAAACAGCAGGCCGCCCTTGAGCGTAAGACCCGGCTGCAAGGGATCAACTATCTGCACGGGGCTGTTGTCGGTGAAGTCGAAGCCGGCATTGATCTGGTTGTTGCGCTCGGTGATGGGCGATTCATAGTCCCAGCGCAGGCCATAAGTGAGGGTCAGGGTGTTGGTGACGCGGTAGTCGTCGGCTATGAAGGCGCCATAGTAATGATTGCCATAGGCCAGCGCCACGTTGATGGGGACGCTGCCGCTATTGGTCATGCCCAGCAGCAGGGAGGCCGTTCTGCTGGGTCCAACCGGCAGTGAAGGCGTAGCTGCCGAAGTTGGTGGTGGGTGAATTGATGTTGGTCAGCAGCACGCGAAATTCCCCGCCCCACTTCACCTGGTGGCGGCGGATGGTGCGGTTGACGATCTCGGCCCAGGACCAATCGCCGCTCTCGGTGAACTGGTTGCCGCCGCTGCGCGAGGCCCCATAACCCTGGTAGCCGCTCACCGAGATGGTGGGGAAGTAGGGCGGCAGGACGTTGAGCAACGACTGCGGGAAACCCAACTGGGTGGGATTGAAGCCGCTGGCGTAGAGGGTGATCCACAGGTCGTGGCGCAAGTATCCGATACGCGAGGTGAGCACGGTGGAAGGCGAAAGAATGGAGGTAAGGTCGGCGCTGCCGCCCTGGCTCAAGCGGCCATCGGTGTAGGAGTTGCCCGGCGCGGCCACCTGCTGCCAGCCGTAGTCGCCGTTGACTTCGGTGCGGAAGCCGCGCACGGCGCGCGCAAAGAAGTGTTCCTTCTCGTTGATCTGCTGGTCGATGCGCAGCACGTGGGAGTCGTAGGCGTCGGTACGGTTATTGGGCGTGGCTACAAAGTTGCTGGTGGCACCGGCGAGGTTGGGCGCGGGAATGTAGCTGGCGATCTTGACCCCCACCGAGTTCATGCGGGTGGACGGAATAGTGTCGTTGGGAAATGGCTGGCGGGTGTACGTGTTGGTCCCGGTCTGCGTGGTGGTCAGCGGGTCGTAGATGGTGATGGGCTGGCCATTGCTTTGCAGGGTGGTGTTGAAGTTGCCGGCTACGGCTGCCGGGTAGGGCACGGTTTGAGTGGAGGGGGTGGGAATGGAGTCGCGCCATATCTCGTAGGAATACATGAAGAAGGTCTTGTTGCGGCCGTCGTAATGGGGAAGATAGACCGGGCCGTCGAACTCGAAACCGGGGTTGTTCTCATGATACGCGGCACGCGGTGCGCCGATGCGGTTCTGATCGAAGGCGTTGGCGGTGAGGACGGTGTTCTTGTCCAACCAGTAGACGGCCCCATGAAGCTGGTTGGTGCCGCTCTTCAGAGACACCGTCATGGTGCCGCCGGAGGTGCGGCCGTACTGGGCATCGTAGTTGCTGTTCTGAATCTTGTATTCCGAGACCGCCTCGGGAGGCGGCACGTAGGCCTGGTTGGTGGCGCTGGAACCGGTTTCCACGCCGGTATTGGGGATGCCGTCGAGCAGCAGATCGCTATGACCGGCCACTCCGCCGTTGATGGACATGGCCTCGGCGACGTTGTTGCCGGCGTCGAAGGGCCGCACCGAGCGGCTAACCTGATTGGTGCCGATATCGAACTGCACGCCGGTGGCGACGATGCCCAGCATGAAGGGATTGCGGGCCTGGGAAGGCAGGTCGGCCACGTTCTCCTGGCCCACGACCTGGCCCTTCTCGGAGGCGACTTCCTGGAGCAGCTCGGCCCCCGCGGAAACGGTGACCGCTTCGGTCACGGCCCCGACTTCCAGCGTGAAATCCTGCTGAACCTGGTCGCCCACGCGCAACTCCAGATTGTCGCGCACCTCCTTCTTGAATCCCTTAGCCTCGACCGTCACGCGATAGGTTCCGATAGGCAAGACCGGGAAAGCATATTCCCCAGCCCCATTGGAGGTGACGTGAGTGATTTCGTTGGTGGCGAGGTTCTGCGCCTCGATCGGCACTCCGGGCACGGAGGCGCCCTGAGAGTCCTTCACGATACCCCTGATACCAGCTTGAAATTCTTGTGCGAACATCGGCGCACACAGCAAGAGCGCAAACAAGAGCGCAAACAAGCAGACGAGGCGTTTTGACATGGCGATTCTACTCCTTTGAAGAAACGACAATACGAAGCTCCCTTAGGCTTTGGAGCATAACACTGTGCATCGTGCGCGGCCAAAGGAATTCAGAAAGAAAGACCCTATTTTGCTATGTGAAACCGAGCGCCGGTTTGAGACAGGGGCTAAGCCTTCTGGATACAGCGGATACGGGCCGTTTGGACTAGATGCCCGCACTCCCCGCCGATAAAACAAAGGCGGTCTCGTTATTCACAGCGAAACTGTCGGGGCGGGGATCTCCGAGGGCAGCCAGAGCCAGAGTTTCGGCGGTTATGGCTGGGCGCGCATGAGGGCCTCGACGACGCTCCAGTAGATGGGGCCAGCCTGAGGTTTGGCCCACGCCCGGAAGAGCGCGGGATACTGGGCGGGATTGGCGGCCAGTTCTCCGCGCATCCCGGTTTTCATGCCGCCGCCGTAGGTTTTTTCGAGAAGCGGCGACTCGTCCGGGAGGCGAAGCAGACGAACACGAATGAGCAGGCTCAAACTATCGGACTGCCCGACGCAGGTCACGCCGGGCTCGACCAGGAGGCTGAGCACGGCATCCGCGCCGGCGGGGGTCTGGACCAACTCGAGGAGGCTCCGTCCGGAGCTGAAGGCGTAGTCGCGGATGGCCTCCAGGACCAGGGCTTGGGGCCGGAGGCCGTCGATCGACCGCACGAGGTCGTCGGGACGCATGAAACAGGAACTGAAGAAGGAGGCTCCGGGAGCCCACCTGGCTTCCACGGCGAGGCGCAAACGGGGCTGCGGGAGGAGTTTCAGCACGTTGTCGTGGACGGAGTGAACGATGCCGCCGGAAGGGGAGAGCAAGGCCAGCATGTAAGCGTTCCAGCCACGCTTGTCGCGGGCGTCGGCATGAGCGCCCTGGGAGAGCAGAAAACGGACGGTATCGGCGTGCCCGTACTGCGCGGCCAGCATGAGCGCGGTGCGCCCATCCTTATCCTGGACTTCGAGCGCGGCTCCCGCCTGGAGGAGGGATTGGAGGCGACTGGTGTTGCCAATCCTGGCCGCGGCGAGCCAATCTTCGGGCGCAACGGCAGCCAGGGAAACGAACGAAAGAAGGACCAGAAGCGCGCGGGACATGAGACTTCTCAGAGGGGATCGCCGGCGGCCCCCGGGGTGCGAGAGCGGCCATACTCCCGGGCGCTACGGATGACGTATTCGGGACGCCGATGGGAGCTCTGCAATGCGAGCCATACATACTGGCCGACGATGCCGAATCCCAAGCTGGTCAAGGCGCCGAAGAACAGGCTTGCCAGCACCACCGGGGTATAGCCCGGCACGGGAATGTCGCCGCGCAGTTTGGCGACAATCACGATGCCACTTCCGGCGCAGGCGGCGATGAAGGCGATGGCGCCGAGGTATAACAGCAGGCGGACAGGCAGGTCCGTAAAACTGAAGATGCTATTCAGGGCGTAACGAAGCTTCCGGCCAGTGGTCCAGGCACTCTTACCCTCCAAGCGGGCGGCGCGCTGGTAGACCACATATTCGCGGCGGAAGCCGAGCCAGAACAACAAAGCAACCAGATTGGAGTTAATTTCGGGAAGTTCGAGGAGGCGGTCGCACACCTGGCGGGAGCATCCGAATACGTCCACACCGCCGGGCGGCATCTCCTTGACGACGAAACGGCGAAATAGCCACCAGAAGAGACGGGAGCCCAATTCGGAGAGCCAGCGATCACTGCGGCCGCTGCGAACGCCGAATACGATGTCGGCGCGGCGGCTGCCGAGGATGTCGAAAAAGCCGGCGATCAGGGAGGGCGGCTCCTGGAGGTCGGCGGCCATCACCGCGAGGAAGTCGCCGCGCGCGCACCTGAGGCCCGCGGCGATGGCGGCAAAGGACCCGAAGTTGCGGCTGAGCGAGACCAGTTGCGTGGCCAGCGGAAATGCGGGAAGGCGCTCCAGAAGGATCTCCAGCGAGCGGTCGGGGCTGCCATCCACCACGAAGACGACTTCGAGCTCGCCGGATAAGCGGGAGCCCAGCTCGACCAGTTCGTCCAGCAGGCGGGGGAGGCTGCTTTCATTCATGTAAACGGGAATGACCAGCGAGTACATCTCAGCCTGCCTGGACGAGCCGCAGAAACTCCGAGTAATCCCGGATGTAATCGGCACTGTCATACTTGTCGGAGCAGAGGACCAGCAGGACGGCGTCCTGAGAGAACCTGTACTGGATACCCCATACCATGGGAGGCAGGTAGAGTGCGAGAGCGGGGCTATCGAGCACGAATTCCTGGCGGTTCCGTCCGTCGTCGGCCACAATGTGGCACTGGCCCTCGACGCATACCAGGAACTGGTGCAGCTTGCGATGGGCGTGCTCGCCGCGAACTTCCCTGGTGGCCACGCCGGAGACCAGGAAACACCGTTTCACCTCAAAAGGAACCTGTTCGCCGACTTCGGCAAAAGTCAGCAGGCCGCGCAGGTCCTGAGCCTGAGGCAAACGATGGAGGGCCACTCCCGCGACCCTGGTCCTGTTGGCGCCTGCGGCAACGGGAGCAGCCGAAACGGCTTCGACGAAAGGCGGGCCGGCCCCCTCGTAGCCGACAATGCGCGCGGGGTTCCCGGTGACGATGGCCAACGGGGGCACGTCGCCGGTGACCACCGACCCGGCGCCGATCATGGCCTGCTGGCCCACCGTAATGCCGGGCATCAAGGTGGCATTGGCGCCTATGGAAGCTCCCTTTCCGACCAACGTGCGCACGAACTGACGGGGGTGACGCTGGCTGCGGGGATAGGGATCGTTGGTGAAGGTCGCATTGGGGCCGATGAAAACATCGTCTTCGATGGTGATTCCGTCCCAGAGCTGGACACCGCACTTGATGGTCACGCGGTCGCCGATATGGACATCGTTTTCGATGAAGGTGTGATCGCAGATATTACAGTCCGCGCCGATGACAGCGCCCGGCAGCACGTGGGCAAAGGCCCAGATACGGGTGCCGCGGCCGATCGAGGAGCTTTCCACGATGGCGGTGTCGTGCCGAAAGAACGGTGATGGCGGTAATCGACGTGGCATGGCTTTAGGAGACTTCCGAAGCCGGGGCGCGCATTCGATTCTAACATTTCAAAGCGGGCCGCCGGCGGGCGCGAGGCTTCGCAACTCGCCGCGCAGGGCAAACGTTTCATCGAGCGCGGCGGCGAAGCGGGCATGCGACTGGCGCGCGCGGAAGAGCTTCCTGGCGGCTTCCGGCCGGCCGGCCGCGGCGTAGCCGGCAATCTCGCCCTGGGCGAGGGAAAGATCGAGGCCGCTGATGCCGGCAGCCTCGCCGACACAGTAGACGCCGGCGACGGAAGTCTGCTGGTATTCATCCACCTGGACGCCGGCCTCGGCCATGCGGCAGCCGAGCAGGGCCGCCAGCTCGACATTGGGGACGAGGCCAAAGCCACAGGCCAGGTAATCGCAGGGTTCGCTCCAGGTCCTGCCGCCGCGGCGCAGGGTGACACTTTCGAGTTTGGCGGAGCCTTCGGCAGCCACCGGCCAGCAGCCCGTGAGATATGGAATCCCGAGCAGCGCGGCCCTCAAGAACACGGCCTGAGCCAGCTTTGCCGGATGGCGCGCCAGACCGCGAGCGAAACGGTAGAGCGTGGAGGGGTCGGTCTGTTCGGCGACCAGGCGCACGCTGGCACCCTGGCCGCGCAGATAGCGGGCCACGGTCAGCAGGAGCGGGCCGGCGCCCGCCACCACCACGCGCCTGCCCTTCACGGGAAAGCCAGACTGAGCGAGGGCCTGGAGGCCGGCGGCGCCCATGACATTGGGCAGCGTCCAGCCGGGAAAGGGCAGTAAGCGCTCGCGGGCGCCAGTGGCCAGCACCAGATTGCGGTAGGCGAGCTCGAGATCTCCGTGGGATCTCTGGAGAGCTATCCGGCCGGGCGCCGGGGCGGAGAAAACGCGGGCGGCGGCGATCCAGCCGACGTTGCGCTCCCCGGCCAGGCGCAGCCAGCGTGCCGCCTTTCCCTTGGGCTGGCGGGCAAGGGCACGCCAGATCTGGCCGCCGGGGTGGGGATGGTCATCCAGGAGGGCGACGGTGGAGCCGCACTCCGCCGCGCGGCAGGCCGCGGCCAAGCCGGCGGGACCGGCTCCCACCACGATGACGTCGTGGCCGTGGCTACTCATAGGTTGGCGCCCAGCGTCAAATCATCAGTTTACAAAATGGGAAGCCAACCGGGCCAGCTTCAACCGCGGCATCCGCCCGCGTGTTACTATTCCGTTTTAAAACTCCGTTTTAAAACCTGGAGCAAACTCCGTGAAAGTCTACGAAAGCAAGGACATTCGGAACGTCGGTGTGGTGGGCCACGGCGATTCCGGCAAGACCACGCTCACCGCCGGGCTGCTGTACACCGCGGGAGGCTCGAATCGTCTGCTGAGGGTGGATGAGGGCAACACGATCACGGACTTCGACGAGGAGGAAATCCAGCGCAAGATCACGATCTCGACGGCCATCGCGGTGGCCGAGTGGAAGAAGACCAAGATCAATATCCTGGATACACCGGGCTACAACATATTCATTAACGACACGCGGGCGGCGCTGGTGGCGGCGGACGCGGCGCTGGTGGTGGTGGACGGGGTAGGCGGGGTGGAGGTTCAGACCGAGAAGGTGTGGCAGTTCGCCGCCGATTATAAGCTGCCGCGCGCGGTGGTGATCAATAAGCTGGACCGCGAACGAGCCGATTTTCACCGGGCGCTGGAGAGCGTGCAGGAAAACTTCGGGCGGTTCGCGGTACCCATCCAGATCCCCATCGGGGTGGAGCGGGATTTCACGGGGGTGGTGGACCTGGTGCGGATGAGAGCATACACTTACACCGCCGACGGCGACGGCAAAGGCAAGGAGGGCGACATTCCGGGCGAGCTGGCGGCGGCCGCCCAGAAGGCCCACGAGGCGCTGGTGGAGATGGTGGCCGAGGGCAACGATGCCCTGATGGAAGAGTTTTTCGATAAAGGCACGCTGGCGCCGGGCCAGATCGCGGAGGGCCTGAAGCAGGGCCTGAGGGAAATGCGGATCTTCCCGGTGATGTGCGCTTCGGCGTTTCACAATGTGGGGTCCGACCTGATCCTGAATTTCATGGTCGACAACCTGCCCGCCCCGGTGGAGCGCGAAGCCATCCCGGCCACCGTCAACGGCGCCGAGGGCACGCGCAAGATCGCCGAAAACGACCAGCCATCGGCGTACGTTTTCAAGACCACGGCCGATCCGTTCGCGGGCCGCATCACGTTTTTCAAAGTCCACACGGGGGTGGTGAAGAACGATGCCAATCTCCAGAATGCGACGCGCGGCACGGCGGAACGCCTGGCGCACATCGCAAGCCCCATGGGCAAGACCCTGCAACCGGTCACGGAGCTGCACGCGGGCGATATCGGGGCCGTCGCCAAGCTGAAGGACACTCTGACGGGCGACACGCTGGCGGAGAAGGGCTTGAACGTCACTTACCCGCCGGTGAAGCTGCCCGAACCATCCATAGCGTTCGCCATCGAAGCGAAGTCGCGCAACGACGAGGATCGGATGGGCAATGCCGTGCACCGGATACTGGAAGAGGACCAGTCGCTGCGCTTCTACCGCGACCCGCAGACGCGCGAGTTCCTGCTGGCGGGCGCGGGCCAGCAGCACGTTGAAATCGTGGTGAGCCGGCTCAAGAAGCGATACGGCGTGGACGTGGCCCTGAAAGCTCCCAAGATCCCCTACCGCGAGACCGTGCGCGGCACGGCGGACGTGCAGGGCCGGCACAAGAAGCAGACCGGCGGGCATGGCCAATTCGGCGATTGCTGGATCAAGATGGAGCCGCTGGCGCGCGGCGCCAAGTTCGAATTTGCCAACGAAATTTTCGGCGGGGCGATCCCCAGGAACTTCATCCCAGCGGTGGAGAAAGGCATTATCGAGGCCGCCGAGAACGGGTTCCTGGCGGGCTACCCCATGGTGGACTTCAAGGTGACGGTCTACGACGGCTCGTACCATGACGTGGATTCGTCGGAGCTGGCCTTCAAACTGGCGGCGCGCAAGGCATTCAAGGCGGCCATGCAGCAGGCCAAGCCGGCTCTTCTGGAGCCGATCATGAACGTGGAAATTCAGGCTCCGGTGGAATACGCGGGCGATCTGATGGGCGACCTGAACGGCCGCCGCGGCCGTATCTCGGGCATGGAGACCAAGGGCAGCAGCCAGTTCATCCGCGCGCAGGTGCCGATGGCCGAGATGCTCAACTACCAAAGCGACCTGACGGCCATGACGCAGGGCCGGGCCTCCTTCACCATGGAGTTCGACCATTACGATTTCGTGCCGCAACTGCAATCGGAGAAGATCATCGCGGCAGCCAAGGCCGCCAAAGCGGGCGAAGAAGAGGAAGAGGAATAGCGGCGGGCGGGAGGAGCAGCGAGCGCCGGGGGCGACGATTTCCCTTTCAAGTCCAGAACATTTGCTGTAGATTATGTTGTATGGAGAACATCCCTGATTCGTCTATCTGGCGGAGCCTCGCCGTGGCATTTGGAGACGGCCTGGCATTTGGCGTGGGGATGAAACTCACGCAGACGGCAGCCCGCCGGCCGGGCACGCCGCCGTCCGACCTCAGCACCCTGGCGGACCGATTCGAACGTCTCGAGCAACGCCTCGAACGGCTCGACCGCGCCCCCAATGCGGCGGAGGCGCCTTCCGGGCCGGGGCCGGCAGGCTTCAGCCAGAAGGTGATCGAGGCCGCGGCCCAGGCGCTCGGCGAACGCCTGAGCGAGCACGCCAAACAAATGGAACGGCGCCTGGGCGAACTCGAAGCGCGGATCGCCGTGGAGTTGAAGGCTCTCCAGCAGCAGGACCAATCCCTGGCCTTCCGGTCCCAGGCAGGTCTGGAAGAAGTCCGAAGCCATCTCGGCGCGCAGATCGTGGCTACGCGCGACCGCGTGGAAGAAGATATGCAGGGTTTTGCGGAGTCGGTGGGCAAACTGGTGGAGGAGCAGGTTCGGTCCGGGGTAGGCGCGCTGCTCCAGCCGGTGGAAGAGGAACTGCGCGAAGAGATGCGGCGCGTGGCGGACCGCCCGCCCAGCTTTGATCGCCCGGCGGCCGACGCGGCGATCGAGATGAAGCTGGAGCCGCTGCGGGTGGAGCTGGACGCCAGGAATCGTGAAATCGCCGAAATGCGGCAGCGGCTGGCGGACAGCGAGCGTGCCGTGCTGGACCTCATCCTGGCGATGGGGCAGATGTGCCGGCAGGCCGCGGAGCGAATCGGCGGTGCAGCCGCGCCGGCTCCCCCAGCGTTGGAGACTCCCGCCGCCGGGACCCTCATGGCTGGCGAGGAGCCGCTCAATGGAAGCGGCGACGCGCTGCAAGCAGCCCCGGAGGAGCCTGTCCCGGTGTGCCCGCCTGCCGAGGCGGAGCCGGGCGTCCTAACGGACGCT
>Ga0326728_10012469_pt1 | contig 18866 bp, 29 predicted proteins | sample MB3enrmetagenome_FD_207602 | JGI IMG/M metagenome (GOLD analysis project Ga0326728, IMG submission 207602) | Lab enriched peat soil microbial communities from McLean, Ithaca, NY, United States - MB31MN | ecosystem: Environmental > Terrestrial > Soil > Wetlands > Peat | place: USA: New York... | reverse complement strand
CATTTCCCCCCGCAGCCCCAGTTCGCTGCCGTAATGGGTCATGGACAGGCGTTCACCCTCCACCCGCACCCGCGTCACGCTGCCGGAATACCAATAACCCACCCAGAATTCGTTGCTCCTTGTTGCACCGACGGACATAATCACGTCGTTGCGCAGCCCGTCGGCGGTCGTGATGTGCCGCCAGCGGCCTCCCGCCAACCGGAAGACCCCCCCGGTCGCGCCAACCAGAATCTCCCCGTCCGGCCCCTCGGTTACGGCGAAGCAACGAACCGCCGGAACCTCCTCCACGCGCCGGAAGCGCTTTTCAGAGAGAGTGGCGACATAGAGCCCGCGCTCCGTGGCTGCCCAGACTCGGTGTGACCGGTCGATCGCCATCGAGAAAAGCGCCAACCCTACCAACCCGCGATCCTGCTGGAGCCACTCGATTCGCCCGGTTCGCGCGTCGATGCGGGCCATACCATGGCCCGATGTGCCCAGCCAGAGACTTCGATCCGGTTCCAGGTGCAGGGTGACGACGGGTATCCTTCCAACACGAGGGTCCCTTTGCCAGCTCCACCGGTCTCCGGTCTCCCTCCCGGTGAACAGGCCGTCCGCCGTACCAACCAGTACCGTGCCATTGCCCGGAAGCAGAATGGAGTAGATCAGCTCGCTGTCCAGGCCACTTTCTGCGCTGAAGCTTTCCCATTCTTCGTAACCCCTCCACTTTGCCAGGCGGCGCCCGGCCAACCCCAGCCAGATCGAACCCTCCCGGTCGCGCAACACTGAATAAACCGGACCTCGCAAGCCTTCGCGGCCGCCCACCGTTCGGAAGTGTCGTCCTTCACTAATGACTAGGCCTTCGGTGGTGGGCACCAGCAATCTACCCCGGCTGTCCACCTCCATTTGTCTCCCGCCCGCCGCGTGCGGAAACCCTCGATTGACGGCATCAAAGCGCGTGCTCCCATGCCGCAGCACAGCGAACTTCTGCGAGTCGTGCACCCACAAATCGCCGCTGCCATCCCGCCGGATGCTCACCCAGTTTCCCTCCGGCAGACCGGCGAGCTTGCCGAAAACCGTAACCCCCGCCTGGCTCATCCGGCACAGGTTGGTGGCGCAACCGAACCATACCACCCCCGGTTCAAGGAAAATCCCGTGAGCGTCGGGCCCGCCGGCAGCGGCTGGCGTGGGGAGCAAGCGAAGGGCTAAACCGCCGCCTGCGTTTGGGGTTGTGGCTTCCATAAGCCCACGCTCCGTGGCGACGAAGGTTCGCCCTGTCCCATCAAAAAGAATCGAGTTGAAGCCGTCAACGCCGCGGGTGCCCGGCAGGTTCACTTTCTCGAAACGCTGGCCCTTTTGCTCGAAGAGACCCGCCCGATAACCCGCCAGGAGACCTCCATCCGGAGCCTCGCCGACACTCAAGACTATGTCGGAAGGAAGACCCTCAGCCGACCCGAAACGCTGAAACCGCTGTCCATCGTAGCGGAACAATCCGTTTTCCGTTCCGACCCACAGAAATCCCGTGCGATCTTGGAAAAGGACTTTCACCGCTACGCTGGTGAGACCTTCCTCGGTTCCGTAGTAGCGAAAACTGTCCTGCTGAGCCCCTAGCGGCGCAGCAAGGGCGAGGCAGACTAGAGTGGTTGCGAAGGACAATTTCGCCTTGGGACTGCACCTTGGCATATCCAATACATCGGCCAACTCTAACAGTCCCTTTAGACTCTTGGGGACATTGGTCGTAGAACGTCGTACGCATCGCAGTGCCCCTCCATGCGAGGCGAAGCTTACAGTGCTCGGTTGCGGCAAGGACCCGCTCGGCGGCAAGCGCAACCAGGACGATAGGGAAGAGTTCGGGACGTCGCTCCTCCGCTGGGCTGATGCCCAGCGCGTCACGCATGAGGACGGCCTCAGGATGGAAATCCAGGGCGGCTTTCCACCTGGGGACGAGGCCTTCGATGCGTTCGTCGGGCTCTTCGGGATGCTCCAGGTATGCCTTCACCAGCGTGAGCCAGGCGAGCCGGACGAGCGTATAATCCGGGGGGTTGAAGGCTAGATTTTATGCCGAGAGTCTTAGCAATGGAGAGTTGCCCATGGTAGAGCATGACCCTTGGGTAGGCCCCGATTATGGGAAGGTTGGCACAAGCCTCGGCGAGCACCGGATTGCAATCGTTGGTTACGCCCATTGGCGGAAAGGGTGGGAGGACACAGACCGACTAACAAGAGACTGCATCTGCAAACTAATTTCCGGCGATTTGAAGATGGCGTCCTTAGCCAGGGTCAGAAATTGCTTTGGCTACAACATGCACAAAGGCTTCTGGGAACAGGTGATTTTCTTCAACTACCTTCCGAACTGTGTCGAGGAGGAGGAGTGGATTGGCAAAGGGACGCCGGAACAAATCATGGTCGCTAAACCTCGCTTTTTGCATCTCATCCAGAAGCATCGGCCATCGAAGGTGCTCATCTTTACGCCCAAAGAGAAAACAGCAGACTTTCCACGTCCGGGCAACAAACATCAGAGTATCCAGGGCTTCCCCAAGTTCAAATGGGGAACGTACAGCGTTGGCGACCACAGCGCCTCCGCTTTCTTCCTGCGGCGTCCACGGCGTAGCGACGTGGAACGGCCGCGCCCAGTGGTTAAGCATATTCTTGACCTGCCAAACGTCAGCATCGACCCGATTCAACCCATTGGTCTGGGCGGACCCTGAGCGGTGCCGGGCACAGACCGAGGCCAAAGTACCCTGAGTGTATCCTCGTGTCGCTCTAAGGAGACAGCCAGATGAAAATCCGAATCCACATCACCATACCTGTGGCTTTAGCCTGCATCCTCCTGGCGCAGGGGGCTCGGGCTCCCTCCAGCCGTATTGGCCCTCCAGAGATTTATCCTGACCCTTCAATGACCCCAGGAGCAGCGAATCCGCAGGCACCCAGGGGAACATCCGGGACAACATCTGCTCCGGCCATTGGAGCACGAGGCTGATAAGGCCCCCGGCAGAGTACACGAGCAATCTGAAAAGGAAACAGCTTCATGATTACGGCAACACTGTGCATCAACCGAAGGCGCAACTCATCAATCCAAACACGGGGAAGGTTGATACGACCCGCTGCGTTCCGCATTCAGATAACATGGCTTGCTATGAGAAAGACCACCTCATTCCACTTGAGGATGGCGGAAATCCGACTGACCCAAGGAACCTCTGGCCCGAGGCGTACAACACTCGGGTCGGCGGGACAATCATGGGTGTTCACCAGAAAGATGTTGTCGAGGGCTTCATCCATGATGAGATTTGCTACGACATTCCCGGTGCCAAGAAGAACTCCTATATACCAGCAACCGCCTCGGTCACACTGCGGAGGGGGCAGCAGATACTCTCTGGCGACTGGTATGCCTGATATGTGGCGATAAAGAATGGGAAGCCGTGTAAGTGAAGTATTCAGCGTACCACCCTGTCCACCCCACTATGCCCGCCTCCGCTGGACCTGCGGTTGCCGCCATCTTCGGGCACCGTGCATCGACGCTGTTCCTGGTTGCTTTTGGCGTAATGTTTTTGGTTTCGCTCGCCGCATTCCTGTTGTATATCTTCACGCTGCCTTCCGACCGTGGAGGCAGTGGGCAAATTTAGTCGGAAGGGTCATCGGGAGGATTCCTCAGGGACATCGGCAAACGACTTCGGGAGTTGCGGGAAGCCAATGGACTGAGCCAGAGCGACATTGAAGACCGGACTGGTTTGCTTCGCATTTACGTCTCCCAAGTCGAAAATGGGCAATCGACCCCAACGCTTCAGGTGTTAGAGAAATGGGCCGAAGCCCTCGACGTGGACCTATACCAGCTTTTCATCGTCGGGCACGGCGAGCCGGAAGCCGCCGTGCCACCGGAAAGGATTCAGTTTGGCTCTCAAGAGCGAGCACTCTTGGGACTGTTCGGCCAGATGCCCGTTGAAGACAGAGCGTTGCTAATATCGTTGGCCCGAGAAATTGTTAAACGGAAAGGCGAGCGTGGGTGAAGCGGAGAGGCGAGCCAAAGGCGTCCGGGCTAGCTTCGAGATTTGGCAAGGCGTTGAGGTATTGAAAGCCTTCCCCCCAAACGAAAGTTAACGAACGAGCATTGGAGGAGAACGATGGCCAGTTTAAGTGAAAGGAGGATTGTGAAGGCCGAGGAGTTTGTACTGAAAGACGGCCTCGGCAGAGTCCGTGCAAAGTTGGCGATGGGGGAGGAAGGCCCGGCGCTAAACCTTTACGATGACAGTGGACAGCCCAGAGTAACAGTAGGCGTAGCGACCAGTGGCCCAGCCTTGGCCCTCCTCGACGCTAATGGCAAGTATCGGGCTAGTGTGGTCGTCTTGGCAGACGGGCCGCACCTGACTCTCTACGATGCCGAGGGCAAAGTCCGAGCAAGATGGGCTGTTCTGGATAACGTCCCAGCACTGTCTTTTGATGATGATGGTGGCAGGACTCGTCTTGGGGTTGCCGTGTCGCCATACGGACCCGAGATAGAGATGTTCGATGCACAGGGGAAGCCTTTCTATTCGATACCACCGACCCGGACGACGCAGTGATGAGGAAGAGTCAATGGGTGCAACGTTTTTATGATGATAGTCATGGCAATTCTCGGTGGTCTCGTTCACGGCGTAAATTGGGCTCTCGGGGTCACCGTGGTCACATTCTTCTTGGGGTGGATTCTCATCTCCATCGTCGGGAAGTTCAAAAAAACGCAGGCCACAAATATAAAAAAGCAGGAACATGAAATAAGCCACCCCTATATAGCATCTCCAGAAGAGCTTCCGAAGGCATTGGAGATAACGGGGCTTAGGCGGGTGGACGCTTCGCTCTCTCATCTCTGCGATTGGCAGGGCTGGGCTGTCACGGACAGGAACATGCCGGACGGAAAGTGCGGATTCGACGTAATCTTCAAGAAGTCCCCCGAGGGCTGGAAGGCCCAGACACGGTATCTCGGGGCGACCCTAGAAACCCTGCCAACAACCTGGCCGGAAAGAGGCTACTCACCTCCGCTTGCTGCCGTGCAGGCGGAATTGTCATCGGCCTGGACAAATTACAAAGTCATGCACGAATTGGGTCAGCGTTTTGCCTCGATGTATCCGGTGCCCTCTCCTGAGCATGAAAGCCCACAAGCTGAGCGGAAGGTTATGAGCGGTCTTGAGCCCAATCACGAGAACCCCGCCCCTATTGTAGATAAGAAATTAGATTCCTAACGAACCCTCTTCCGAGTATCATGCGGCACGACAAGAGTCCGGGATGCGGGAGGTACACCCTCCCTGGGGTGGGAATCACGCTGCTCCAGATTCCGAGCTTTAACCCTACTGGGCGCAATGTATTTGACTCTTTGGTTCGCTGGCTTCGTATCGAACCCCGCCCATTTGAACAGACCTTTGCTGATACCCTTGCTCACGCTGGGGCTGCGATTTCACGAATCTGTGGAGGGCCTGGTGGTCACCCGGACTGATAGATGTGAACTCCACACCGACTCCCTTTCCAGCTTCAGACCACCTCACGATTCCTTGCGCACTTACTCGGGACAACTCGGGCGGTTGACCAAAGACCAGGTAAAGTTGAGTACCGACGGGGAACACTTTCTTCGGGCAGAGGCACAGCCCCGTTTCGCTCACGTTTTCGGTATCCACGACGTAGTTAGCCGCCCCTTCCGAAAGGGATACAGTCAAAGATGCGATGAGCCGTTTAGCTGGCTTTTGTTCCTTTAGTATAGTGGACATAGTTTCGCGATGTCATCGCTAAGTGTAAATTCGCCTCAACAGCTTAAGGTTCTTGGGCAATCGCACCGCCGAATTCAACTTTCAATTAACCAGTGTAAATACAGCAGACTAGATATTTCACAGATTGAGATTAACCTTTTTAATATAAGAGGTTCACTATTTCCGGTACTTTTGGGCCAGCCATTCTGCTGGCTCATCTCCTTACTGGAGATTCCCGATATGGGGATTCCTGCGCCTGCCAGCTTCTGCCTTACACACAGGGCCTTCGCCGCCCCGCCCATTGTCAATTTGACATGGGATGATGACCCTGACCCCTGCTTGACCCTAGCAGGCTGGGTATTGACTCGTCTGTTCAAAAACGTACGGCCATCTGGTCAAAATAGCTAATCCAGTTTTTGAGGGGGGAGTGCAGTATGGGGCCGGTGGAAGTCACCGATGGTGGTTTCCCAAAGCTTCCGTTCTGGCGGGCGCTCAGGAAGCGGAGCCGTGCAGGTGAGGCCGTCGCCACAGCATTATCCGGCTGCCGGCTCACGGGCGGTAAGCCGACACGATGACCATTGGAGAAGAGCATGATGCCACTTAAGTTTACGTCCAGTCAACAGAATAGACTGAGAAGATTCGATACGGCCCCGGCTCGCTGTCATTGAATGCCCCATTTGAGAGATTGCTTTCAGCCTCCTCGAAAGAAGGGAACAAACAGTGGGTATTCGTGTGCAGGTCGTCTGCCAGCGAATTGCACGAAAGCGGTGAGCATTCTGGTAAGGTTTTCAAGGGGAAAGTGACCACATCAAAGCCCTCAAATTGCTTCTGGCAAGGCGGGATTACATGTGTTAAAAACGACGGCTCCGGTGCGAACGAACGCCATCGCTCGCCGTCGAATTCCTTTTCATGGGCTTCGTAATAAAAGAGCGACGTTCCCTCAAGCGGAATCGAGTGTTCCTTTGCGATAGTTTGGATGATTTCCGGGCAGTCAAACAGCCAATAGCCATTGTGCTTCCCATAGGGGATATATTCACCAAAATCTGAAGACACACATCTGCTGAGGGAGTATATGTCGGCAACTTGGGTTGCCTTGACCCAATATGGCCTCTTGCTCACACGTTTTGCCATATAGCCCACAGGAACCATGCTCGCATCGCTCAAAATGTCCTTGCCCCATCCGCAAAACTGGCTGCCGAGAACCGCCGACCGCCGATAGACAATGGGAGGAGCAAACCCATTGAAGCAGGACGTGCCATAGCGGTGGTCGGGCATTCACGATGGTATTATCGGCAGTCCATCCGAGAGCTTCAGTTTGCCAAGCGTATAACTTCGAGTTTTGACGGTCTGAGCGTAGGAATCGCTCCCAAAGCGTTATGAGGTCCCCTTTTTTAGGCATAGGCTGGCACCAGGGCCTTGCCATATCTGGTGTTTTAGGCAACGTACCGGACACATTCAAAGTTCAGGATTGAGGCACCCCGGCGTCGTAACGCCGGGGTCAAAAGGAGGATTGCGTAAACGTGCCAGCAGGAGGATACTGGCACCGTTAATGTATCAATCGGCGGTGAGACCGAACTGCATGAGGAAATCTGGAGGCACTTAGGTTACAGCGCCCACTGCCATGGGTGCGGGGGAGAGCGTTATCTACTGAATCAAATGGGGACACCTGCCAGCTTGGCAGGCGTTCCTACACCGAGAGAATTTCCTAGTACCCATCAGTTTGTCCCTGTGGAGTCAGTCATGCGGGGTTTAAGACATCCTTAGCCAATTCTACCTGCTGACCGTGCGACACAGCCCAGTCTGCCATCCTAATTTATAACTAGATCGGCACTATCGTATTCGGTGTATGTAAAATCCCTGGAGGGTCGCCTGTCTACCGACTCGGTTGCGAGGTGGGCGGAATCCGGGATGCGGCCAGGGTAGAAAGCCAGAATCCTTTGGTCTCCCCCATTGCTCTCGTAAAGCAACATCGCCGTCAGCGTTCTGGCTGCTGCCAGCGTCTCCGCCTGTGAATTCCCATAGAGTTGCAGCCCCGGCAACACATGTAATTCCGCAATCCACCGGCCATCAGGCTCGCAGCTTAATTCGATTTGAGAAGCCATAGCTTTTTTCCTCCACTTATCGTCATCGACCGCCCGCCGCAACTCTTAACCGTTCTTGCAGCCATGCTCCGTCCGAATTCACCGGTGTCCAGCCTATTCGGCTCGGGGAGGAGCCGCCCCGCTACCCACAGGAGAGCGACTACCCCGGACACATTGCGTAAAGCCACGGCATCATGGAGCCTCACGATATATGAGGCACCACGTACCAATTTAAGCATCCTCGCCAGCGGTGTGTCTTGCCAAAAGTGCTCACTTCGGCGGAAAATTACTTCGGGAGCTTCAAGGCAAGCCAAGGGAAGGCGAGGGAGCGAAGACACGGCTGGGCTGCAAATCGGCGGCCACGAGAGCGTGGTCAGACAAATCACGATGGAAACCTCCGGGGGTATGCCCCGCCCCCCGCTTCCTACTTCATCGTTGCGGCAAGAGCCGACCAGTGATTGGTGCGCCCATGCCGAGCAACTACCGGGGCGAAGCAATGCCGCTAGGATACAGAACTGGATGAGTCTGGGGGGAACAACCGATGCCCTGCCCGAAATACCCATCTCGAACCGATATCACGGGACGAGCTTACGCCGGGAGCCAGCGACTGACTCAGGCATTCACCAAAGCCACACAGACTTACTTGAAGCTTTCAGCGAACCAACGATAAACATGGCTATGGCGTAGCTGTCCCACGGATGCCCCTCAATTCCGTGACAAGCATGGAGGAACCTCCCATGAATATTGGAGAACGGCTCAAGGCACTGCGAGTGGCAAAAAAATTCTCCCAAGGCGACATCGAAAAGCGCAGTGGGCTCCACCGCTCCTATCTCTCCCGAGTGGAGAACGGACATTCCATCCCAGGCCTCGAAACCCTCCAGCGATGGGCACAGGCCCTGGAGGTGGAGGTCTACCAACTCTTCTTCGAGGGGGGAGGAAAGCCCGAGCCGGTCCCCGCAGCCGCAATGGACGTCCTGGAAAGGAGAGAGAGGGTACTCGTCAGGCTCTTTCGACAGGCTGACGAGGTGGACAGGCAACTCATGCTTGACGTTGCACGGAAGATGGCCAATAGGAGGGTTTAGAGATAGATGGGATAAATCGTCTGGAGGTCTTGTGCAGGGCCACATAGTTAACAAGGTGGGCGTTGTGCCAACGAATTGACCGAATACGAAATTACGTCTTTGAGGGGTTGGGTGTGGGCGGCGTCTTTTCCTCAGACTCGGAACACCAGTCCTCGGGGGGGAATGTAATTCCCCAAACATTCTGCGCTTCGAGTAACTGGAGCCCTACAGCACGTAATCCTCCGGCGTCGCCCATCTCCCCCAACCACACAACCGTTGCCTTCGCCACGACGCCCATGGTTCGGTTTTCAATCAGGACCTGGGTGCCCATGGTCAAACGGTGAGCCGTCGCAATCCTCCCGCCGTGCTTGTTAACTACCTGCGTGCGCACGGTTTCGTAAAAACTATTTCCATCAGCGTCCACTCCCGAGATGATAATGGGGATGGAAATGGTCAGACGGGTGCTTCGACGGTTCGGCTTCGAGTTATCATCATTCATTTTGCACACTACCCGCCGTCCTTGAGCGCCTGAGTATAGCGGAGCGACGACTGTGGAACAACGCGTTGCGCCCTTCACAATTAAGCAGCGCAGGCCCAGAGCCTCACGGCTGCGGCGCAGCCGCTATCGTTTGGGCCACCCTCTTCGCCTGCGCCCAACAATGGCAACGGAAGGTCGGGATTCAACCGGCTACGCAACGAGTTCCTGACAACAGCACGCCGCGTTGCCATGACCAAGAAGCAAGCCATCGGCGAGATAGTTGAATGGGCAAGTGCTGGTGCATTCAAGTACGGAGATGTCGGCCGCATGACGGAGGCTGATATCCCGAAGCTGCGGGCTGCCACTGACTTGGTCACCTCGGCCATGGAGGGGGCAACTCGCTGACCGATCACCTTTCTTGCCCACACTGATCAGTCCAAGCCCACTTTCATTCAGGAGTGTTGGTTAGGCCACTTGGGCTAATCCTTTTGATCCCGCGTGCACTGGGATTGGTCCTGTTCACCTGACTTCGAAGAGAAGAAAATGCCAATCTCCGCCCTACCTGGAATTGGTGGTTCTGACCTCCCAACCAAAGTCACTCAGCCCGGCGGCCAGGGCGAATCATGCGATCTATAAGCTCGTGGTGTTGGCAATCGCAATTGCTGATCCAAACTCAACCACTCCATTGCCTCGTATTGATTAGGAACAACAGCTATTTGTGCTCCTCCATTCCGTGCGACATTCTCGAAGACCTTGTGGAGTCCCTCCATGGGGGACACGATCGCGATTCTGTGCGCCGGTTTCCAAATAGTAGAACAGTGTTGCCCAAGCACAATCATATCTATAATTGGAATGGTTCCGGCAACACCGGCGAGATCAAGGATTACTCCCTGAGTAGCACGATTAGCACTCTCTTCTTTTACTCTGTCGAAAAGGTCGTATAGATTACCAAGACTGTATTCGCCCACAACCTTTATTGACAAGCGGGTGCTTGCCTCATGAACCTGCACTTCCAAACTCATCGTTCACCTTCAAGTTGATCACTTTGCTTTTGGTTAAGCCAGTGCGAGAATAACCCTTCCCCGTGCTCGACTGAAAATCGACGTCACAGAGAAGGTCCGGGATGTACGAGCGTCGGGAGGACCAACTGGAGCCGCTCCACCTCTTGCTCCAGATTCGCGCGGGCTCTTAGGGCGGCCCGCAAATCCCCCATGCTAGCCGCCGTCTCGAGTTGAAGGGCGGAATCATAAGCCCTTCTCGCCGAGACGTTGTGTGCCGCAGCTTTGGCGAGGCGCCCGGCTCTCCGGAGGGAGGGGAGGTCGCCCCCAGCCATGCTTGCCCGAATGTCCGCCAACAGGGTTGGCCATGCCGCTTGAACGAGACCGACAAGTTCGGCGAGAAACTCCCTGTCTCCACCGACGCTGCTCAACGCCAGAGCCTCGTCAAGAACTTCCGCGTCTTGCTCCTTTGTACTCTCCATGGTTCACACCCCTTAGAGGAACTCATTCCATTGTCCCGCAGCCCCTGGTCACGTTCACGCCGCATTCGCCTCCGTCAGGCTTCGCAACACTTCCGCAATCTTTTGGAATTCCATCGACTTGTCAAGGAAGTAGCTTGCCCCGCTCTGCAAACATTTCTTGCGATATTGCGGGTTGGTAAGGACAATTGAATTGATCTTCCTTCAAACTTTCAAGCACGTCGATGCCGCTCCCACCCGGCAAGCCGATATCAAGAATTACGACGTCGGGTTGCGCTTTACGGATTTCCCGCACCGCGTCCACAACATTGTCCGCGTGACCGACAATTTCTATTCCGGTCACTTCCGCTAACCTGGCGGTCAAGCGTTGAACGAGGACTTCCGAGTCATCGACGATCAGGACTTTCATTCGAACCTCGCTTTCCATCTTAGAGGCCGCAGCGAGCCGGCGCTATCGGTGAAAGTCGTTTTATTTTGTAGAGATGAATCATGAGTAACTGTCGTTCTTTATACTACACAACTGGTTGTAGTCCTGCGGAAATGCTTCGTGAGGGGGCCGTGATGTGCTACACGACTAGCCAGAATTCAATCTGCCAGTTGATGGCGCAGGGCATAGTTCATCAACTCGGCGGTGGTCCGCAAGTGCATCTTCTCCAGGATGCGGGCGCGATAGGTACTGACGGTGGTCACGCTCAAATGCAGCACCTCGGCGATCTCGGAGACGGACTTTCCTGAGCCCACCAGCCGCAGGACTTCCAGTTCCCGGTCCGAGAGCCTCGCGTGGAGGGGTTGGTCTCCTCCCGCGCCCAGGTCCATGGCGAGCACCTCCGCCAAGGCCGGGCTCACATAGCGGCCGCCCGCCAGCACCTTTCGAATCGCCTTAATCAATTCTTCCGGGGCGCTGTCTTTATTCATGTAGCCGGAGGCTCCCGCTTTCAGCACCCGCTTGCCGTACTGGTCTTCCGGATGCATGCTCAAAACTACCACCGGGAGCTTCGGGCGAATCCGTTTAAGGTCGGCGAGGAAATCCACTCCGCTGCGTCCCGACATGGAAACGTCCAGAATTACCAGGTCCCAGTCAGACACCCCCCGCGGAGCGGGTGGCTTGATGAGTGGGGCCGCCTCAAAGGCGGTCACCCGTTGGTTTAGGCGTCGCGCCGAGGCGCGCCTTGGTTATGAACTCAAAACTGTCCACCGGTTCCATCCGCTTCTTCCTGTTCGCGGATGTACTGGCGAACTTGCTCCAACTCGAACCCGACCGTGGACACGGCGTATCCACGAGCCCGGAAATGCTCGCCCGTGAAGTTTCGCTCTTTGCCCCACAGTCGGGCTACCGCAATAGCGCTTTTCCCCTTCAGAAACCCGATCACCGAGGCCCCTGGGTGCTTGGGGGGAATCGCGATACACATATGCACGTGATCCGGCATCAGATGGCCATCCAAAATCTGGCACTCCTTCTGCCGAGCCAACGCGTGGAAGATTTCTCCCAAGGGTCGGCGCGTCTTTCCGAACAGCACCTTGCGCCGTCGCTTGGAGCCAGTCACATAATGCGTACGTTTTTGAGACCGCCACCGTTTACTATCGCTGGCATCCGCTCTTTGGACAATCTCTCCGTGTTGTTAAGCGGATGAAAGACCGGCACGGAGAACATCTCATCTGTGAACGACCTGACGGGGCCCTCTGTTCTCTTCCCCGTTGGATGTTCAGTCCGGAGTGCGCCGCGCTCTCCTTGGGACACCCTGCGATTGCCGTTGAGGCACTCAGCGAGCTCCGGGACCTCCTTACCAGCTCACAGAAATCCTGCTCCTGCAATAAGGCTTCGGTGACATCATCGCCTCAGGAGGAGAAGTATGAAATCACATCTGAACTCCACCAGCCCGCAACTGAATCTGGCGTTGCTCGATCGAGCGCCTGCGGAACTTTCTCAGAACGAACAGCAAGCGCTCGCCCTCGCTCTGGTCGATCTGCTCGTCACCGTTGCCGCCCCGAGCGCGGACGCACCGAGGCCGACAGGAGGTCCGAATGAGTGCGAAACTCACGAATGAGCGGTTGAAGCGACGGGCGATCGTTTACCTTCAGCAGACTTCCCCCGAACAAGCGTTTCAAAACCAAGAGAGCCAGCGGCGGCAGTATGGCCTGGCCGACCAAGCGCGCGAGGTCGGCTTTCAAGAGGTCACGGTGATCGACGATGACCTGGGACGCACAGGGTCCGGCTTGGTGGAGCGCCCCGGATTTCAGCGCTTGGTCGCGGAAGTCTGCGGCGGCGAAGTCGGCGCGGTGTTTTGCATCGAGGCTTCGCGACTAGCGCGTAACGGCCGCGACTGGCATCACCTGATCTGGATGTGCGGCCTGGTGGGCGCGGTGCTGATGGACTTCGATGGAGTCTACGATCCGAATCTCGTGAATGATCGTTTGCTTCTCGGCATGAAAGGCGAGATGGCGGCGTTGGAACTGAGTCTGCTGCGGCAGAGATCGCTGGAGGCGATCCGCCAAAAGGCTCGCCGGGGCGAGCTGCAGTTTCTCCTTCCCGTGGGCTTCTGCTGGACGGAGAGCGGCAAGATCGAGATGGATCCGGATCGCCGGATCCAGGAAAGCCTTCATCTGACATTCAGCAAAATGACCGAACTCGGAAGCGTCCGGCAAGTGTTGTTGTGGTTCCGCCGCGAAAAGATCGCCTTCCCGACTTTCCCTCGATATCGGGGCGAGCGCCGCGTGGTGTGGAAGCTGCCGGTCTATACAACATCCTGGCGATGCTTACCAGCCCCCTCTACGCGGGAGCTTACGCGGTCAGAGCCTGGCCCAATTGGTCATAAATATCGCGCGCCACTCTCTTCCGTTCCTCTTCCCGGATAGTTTGCAGCCGCGCGGCGAGCTCCCGCAACTGTTCGAAGGAACGTTGCCGTTCCTCTTCCGCCTGTTTACGTTAGGTTACGTCGCGAGCGACGACGAGGACCTTTGCGGTTCTTCCCTTTTCATCCGGAATGACGCTCCCCTGCGACTCGATAAAGCGGACACTCCCGTCTCTAAGCAAGAATCGATACTCAGCTCTCTGCCCGCGGGCGGACATGACCGTTTCTTGGAAAATCTTCCTGATCCTCTCCCTATCATCGGGATGAATTTCATTGAACGAGACAGACCCGCGCAGCGCTGCCGGGGCGCCCAGTATCATTTTGTAGGAGGGGCTGTTATACAATCGCTTGCCTTCTAAGTCGAGGACGGCGATGAGATCAGTAATGTTCTCCGCAATGAGTCGAAACTGCTCCTCACTCTCGCGAAGCTGCTCTTCCGCCATCTTGCGCTCACCGATTTCTGCCCGAAGGGCAGCCGTTCTCTCCTCCACCTTTATTGCCAGTCCTTCAGCCAGCCGCGTGAGCTCCGTCTGCTTCTCGCACAGCTCTGCGTTAATTTGGATCGCGTCCTCGTAAGTCGATATGAGCAAATCAAGAATCTGTCGCGGCTCAGAGTTAATGTAATGAACTCTGCCACGCAGCTGAATCGGCAATGACATGTCCAATTTCGCTTGCTCGCGCAGCGTCCGATTGGACAGGGCGTAGTCGATACGTGAGAGAAAGACTGCTTTGTCGCACGGCTTGCTAATGAAGATGTCCGCGCCGCACTCTAAACCCTTGACGACGTCTTCCGGGCTGGAGAGCGTGGTCATGAGGATAACCGGGACGTCCTTCAGCCCCTTCTCCGACTTGATGCTCTTGCAGAGGGCGTGGCCATCCATTTCCGGCATCACTATGTCGCTCACGATGAGCGCAGGCTTGTGAGTGCGGGCCGCCGCGAGAGCCTGCTTGCCGTTAGCTGCCAATGTTACTGCGTGTCCGCGCCCCTCGAGCAGGTGTTTCGGTTGCGCGGCTTGGGCGGAGCTATCCTGGGCGATAAGGATTTCTACGTGATCGTTCGGCGACTTTTCGGAGTACACCATAGGTTAATTGTGATTTCTGCAAATCAATATAGCTGATATACATCCGCGCATAATTAAAGGGACATAATCGGCCCTATATGGCATACTTCTCGCAGGAGGAGTCGCCATGCTTGCTCGCCTGCTGCGGTTGCATCCCCAGACCTATCGCCGGTTGATCCGATTGAGCAAGGAGGCGGAGCAGGAAGGTGCGTACCGCGTGGCGAAACGCCTGCAAGCGGTCTACCTGAATTCCGAAGGCCGGACCAGCGGCGATCTGGCCAGAATTCTGAAGGCGCCACGCTCCAAGGTGTCCGAGTGGTTGGCTCGGTATCAGGCGCACGGCGTCGAGGGCCTGCTGGAAGGTTACCGCTGCGGACGGCCCGCGCGCTTGGACGAAGCCCAGCACCGCCGCCTCGGCGACATCCTGGATAGCGGCCCGGTGGCTTATGGGTTGGACACCGGGATCTGGACCTCGCCGATGATCGCCTGGGTGGTGGAGGAAGAGTTCGGCGTCGTCTACCATCCTGGGCACGTGCGCAAGTTGCTTCATGACCTGGGTTTCTCCGTGCAGCGGCCCCGCCGGGTGCTGGCCCGTGCCGACCGCCACCAGCAGGACCGCTGGCATCGCTACCTTTATCCCCGCCTTAAAAAAAAGCCCGCAGGGAGAATCGGGCGCTGATTTTTACCGACGAAGCCAGTTTCCGGCAGGACTCCACCCTGCACGCTACCTGGAGCCGGCTCGGCCATCCGCCCGAGATCCCCGTCACCGGAGAACGTCAGAGCGTGAAGATCCTGGGCGCTATCGAGCTCTGGACGGCCCGCTTCCACTATGGCCAAGCCCCCGTCTTCAATGCTTCCACCTATTTGGGCTTCCTTCATCGCCTGGCCCCTCATTATCGCCGCCGCGGTGCCATTCTCATTCAAGACAACGCCTCGTATCATAAGGACTCCGAGGTCTGGAGTTGGTTCAAGTCCAACCGCCACTGGCTGGAAGTCCACCAACTCCCGCCCTACTCGCCCGAGCTCAACCCCGCCGAGCGGCTGTGGCAATACACCCGCAAAACTGGAACTCATGATCGCTACTTCGTCAGCCAAGGTGAGCTGGTCGCCACTTTGACCCGGGTCTTCGGGGAAATGCAATCCTACCCTGAGCTGATCCGACCCCGTCTGCTGCCTTTTTGTTAATCATATCCCTTTATTTATGCGCGGATGTATATCTCGAGGCCATGCAGCTTGGTGCCGCTGACTATCTCGAAAAACCAGTGACGCCTGCCGAGTTCGAACGGGTGGTCACGACGCATTGCCGCCTAAGGCAGGGTGAAATCTCCGCCCACGCATCGTGAAGATTGGACGCGGGGCGGAGTTGACCTCGCGCCGGCCACTGGAAGCACCCCGGCATCAAAGTGGTAGGGAGCGTTGCTTGGCGAGTCGGCCAAGTGTATAATATTGCTCACAAGGATAATCAGAACGTGAGTTTCAGCTTAACTGTCGCAGCCCGGGGGGCCACTGCAAAGAGAGGTTATTATGACCCCAGGGAAGAGCCCGCCTAAGAAGGTTGTCAGGCCCAATGGCAAAGGCAAGCCTACACTTGCCACAGCAAACGAGAAGTCTCCGCCCGTCGATTGGGCAGCATTCCTCGGAGGAATCTCGCGCGGGAAAACCGTTCTGGAATACGGCGCGAACCGCATCATCTACCGGCAGGGTGAACCTGCGGATTCCATTTGGTATCTCCAACACGGGAAGGTGAAACGCGCGGTGACCTCCCAACAAGGCAAGGAAGCGATCGTCAGCATCCTGGGCGACAACGAGTTTTTCGGTGAGGGATGCCTGGCCGACCAGCCATTGCGCATCTCCACGGCGAGCGCGGTGACGGATTGCACTCTTTACCGAATCGAGAAGTCGCTGATGGTGCGTCTGCTTCATGAGGAGCACGGAATCTCGGAATTGTTCATCACTCACCTGCTAACCCGCAACACGCGCTTTGAAGAGGATTTGGTCGACCAGCTTTTCAATTCGAGTGAGAAGCGCCTAGCCCGGATCCTCTTATTGCTGGCGCATTTTGGCAAGGAAAGCCGTCAAGAAACTGTCCATCCTGGAATCAATCAGGAACACCTGGCCCAAATGGTCGGCACCACCCGGTCGCGAGTCAGTCACTTCATGAACAAATTCAGGACGCTGGGCTTTATCGATTACACAGGCAACGGCGGGTTGACGGTTAACAATGGCCTCTTGAGCGTGATCTTGAGCGAATATCCATTTTTTTCGTAGGGCCAGGGCGTGGTGTCCAAGCTGCCTTGAGCAATGGCGGTTAACCGGCAGGACTGTTTACGAACCTCTGCTATGGAGCCCGAGCCCTGCAAAGGTTTGCCCATACCATCGCTGCTATTTGGCGGATAGATGTCCTTCTTGCCACCGACAAATGGCGCCTGTAACTTCGGATTCTCGCTCGGGTCACTGTGCAAGGTGTTACCGTTGGCTGGGCGAGGCTAATGATGGCGCAGCCGCTCCAAGCGTGTCCCTCAGTTCCGAAACATCTGTCGAGGCTCAGCGAGCTGAGAAGCTTGGAGATCTGCTGGCCTGTTCGTCTCAGCTGAGCGGTGGGCTCTTGCGAAGCAATTTCCTCCTCCATCTGCGCAGATGTGTCCACGAGCTTTTTAAGGGAAATGCGACGGCCTTCGCACATTTCGTGAATTGTCCGGCAGGCGATGTCCAGAACTGGCTAAACGAGGCTACCATTCCGTACATCGATCGGTTTCTCCAAGTTTGCATCCGGCTGGAAGTGCCGCCGCTGGCTTTCTTGAGCGACCCGTCTCAAGAAGAGACGGTCGATTGGGGTTCTGTTGCAAGTCGCATCGACCATGATCGGCCTGTCAGGCGGTATAGACGGAAGGATGAGACACTCCGGGCGTTGGAGTTGGCGGTCAGGGAGCGGCCATCTCCTTCTCTGAGGGAAATTGCCCGGCGGTTAGGCTACAGCGGCACCGAGGGTTTGCGCAGAGTCGCCTCCGAGATTTGTAAACAAATAACGAAACATTACGAGAACTCTTTTACCCCCGAACCGTACCATAAGGGACCGCGCCCCCGGATTTGCGCGGCCACTAGAGTCGAGACAGCACTTCGGAAGTCCTTGGCCCAACGGACACCCGAGCCCGTTGCCCAGATCGCCGTGCGGCTCGGATACGCTTCTCCCTCACCATTACAGGGTCAGTTCCCGGATCTATGCCGGACAATCCAGGCGAAGCTTGCCAGCAGGAAGAAGACCAGGCTAGAAGCGATGAGACGGATTGTTATCAGAGCGCTTGACGAAAGCCCGCCTCCGAGCTTGCGCGAACTTGCTCACCGCCTGGGCTACCGCGACAAGAAAATAATCCGCCGGTACTTTCCTGAACTGAACGCGGCGCTCGTTGCGCGTCGAGAGGCCCACGAACAGAGCCAGTTTCGGCACTTGACATCGAGGCTCCAAGGCATGCTCCGCGAGCAACCTCCCCCCTTGGTGGGTGACGTCGCCCGCAGATTGAGGCTTTCAAGCAGTACGCTTTGGAGAAAGTTCCCGGACCTGTCCCGAAGCATCGCCGCAAGAAGTCCAAGGCACCCAAAGAAGTCATGAATGCGCTTTAATTTCCCTGCGACAGCCAACAGATCGCTCCAACGACCCGCACCAACCTTACTTTAAGCAACAAGTGGCTGACCATAGTCAATGTTGACGGGACGCACTATCTTCGGAAAATACCGCAATCTTCGCCCAACCCGACCCTTTTGGAACCATAAAGTGGCCGCGGGGGACAATTTATGGTTCCAATTACAGGAATTGACATGAAGGGAGGCCACGCATGCCTTTACGATTCTGTCACGCCGGTGATTTCCACTTGGATGAAGACCGCTACTTCGCTGACACCGCACAGTGTTTGCAATGGTTTGTCGCAGATGCCATCCGGGCGAGCGTTGACCTTTTTGTGATCAACGGCGACCTCACGACCTACAAGGCCACAATTAAGGAACGGAACACATGGGTCGACAGGCTGGTCGAAATGGCCAACCACGCGCCCGTAATACTTAAATCCGGCGTAATCGAAGCTAGAGAATCGCGATCGAAGGCCGATTTGATGCGGGTTTTCTGACGCTGTGTTATGCTGAGCCTTACCTAATGTTTGGTTAGGTCAGGCTCAGAGTGCGGCGAT
>Ga0326728_10012467_pt1 | contig 18871 bp, 8 predicted proteins | sample MB3enrmetagenome_FD_207602 | JGI IMG/M metagenome (GOLD analysis project Ga0326728, IMG submission 207602) | Lab enriched peat soil microbial communities from McLean, Ithaca, NY, United States - MB31MN | ecosystem: Environmental > Terrestrial > Soil > Wetlands > Peat | place: USA: New York... | reverse complement strand
GCTCTTTGTTCTCGACCAGTGTCCGTTCTCATCGGCGCACAAAGACGGGGCGTTTGCGATCCAGTTCGGGAGCGGTGCGGTCTTTGCCGGCTGCAAGCACAATTCCTGTGGCGGCGGGGAACAGCGGTGGCAGGATCTCCGCGAGCAGTTCGAGCCCGGGCGTGCAGCAAAACGAAAGGACTGGGAGCAGAAGCAGAGGACATGGCAGAAGGACCGGGCCAAAGCAAAAGCGGAACACGAAGGTTCTACAGCAGCGGACCCGGTGCCGGCCACCGCACCGCCCGATATTCGGGCGGCTGCGCTCGATGTGCTGCAGCACGGCGACCCGGTCACACTGATGCTAAGGACATTCGCCCAGGAGCATGTCGGCGACGAGATTGTGGCCCGCTGCATGATCCTCTCAATGGCATCGCAGGCCGTGAAGAACTCGGACGGCCTGCATGTCTCCGTAACCGGTGAGTCCGGCAAGGGCAAGACGCACGCATTCCGGAAAATGATGCGCCAGGTTCCGGATGCGTACAAGGTCAAGGGCACGGTGAGCAACAAGGCCCTCTATTACATGAAGGACCTCCGGCCCCGGACGGTCCTGATGAGTGACGACACCGAGCTCTCGGATGGGATTCAGGAGATCCTGAAGTCCGCGACCTCGAACTTCCACGAACCGATCACGCATACGACAGTCACCAAGGACCTGACCTCCCGGGTCTGCACGATCCCCGAGCGGTGCGTCTGGTGGATCGCAAAGAAGGAAGGGACCGGTGACGACCAGGTGGCAAACCGGATGCTCACCTGCTGGATCGATGAGTCTTCAGAGCAGGACGCCCGGGTGCTGGCGGCAAAGCAGGAGAAAGAGGAACAGGACCCCGAGACCTTCACCGATGAATCCTGTGAACTCGCAATCTGCCGGGAGATCTGGGAGGTCCTGCACGAGCAGATGATCTGGGTGATTATTCCCTATTCGCGGCGAATCCGGTTCCAGAGGATCAACAACCGGCGCAACCCGGATATGCTCTATGACCTGATCAAGAGTCACGCCGCGCTCTTCTTCATGCAACGCCGGCAGAAGACAAACGATGACGGGACGCTTTGCATTTACGCGAACGAGGAGGATTTTACCGCGGCAAACGATGTCTTCACGCTCCTGAACGGGACCGCCGGTGGGCAAGAAACGAAGATGACGAAGAAAGAGTCCGACCTGCTCGCCATCATCGAGAAGGCGGACATGCATGAGTTCACCATTCAGGACCTGCAGCGGCTGACAGGAGGATCCTACCTGAGCATCTACCGGATGATCAAAGGCTACGACAGCCGGGGGAAGAATTACACCGGTCTGCTGGAAAAGTGCCCAGCGATATCATTCACGGACCGGACCGTGACACTGACCGAGGAGAGCGGGTATTCAGTCCGGCGAAGGACCGAGGCATTCGAATGGGACCGGGAGCTTTACCGGCAGTGGATGAACGGTGGTGCGTGCTGGCTTGACCACAATCCGAAGAACGGTGACGATGATTCTGGCAATTTTCAGCAGTTTCAGCAGGGTTTCAGCAGTTTTTCAGCAACTGCTGAAAATGAGAATGGTGCTTCCTGCGTTCCCGGTTCCAGCAAAGAAGGTGATTGTACAAATAATTCTGTACTTAGAGAAGGAAGTTTTCAGCAAAACCGGAATTATGGAGGTGGTCCGGAATCTGAAACGGATTCTGCTCAGTGTCTGCATAATTCGCGATCTGCTGAAAACCAAAATCGATCTCCGCCCGGAACTGCCCAATCGGGCAAAATGGATACAAATCCGGCCCCGGGCTCTTTCAGCACCTGTACGAAAGATGCTGAAAGTGTGCTGAAAACAGAATCCGGTGCCGAAAGACCGGACCTGCCCCGGACTTTCCGGGTCCAGGATTACAAAAAACTCGAGCCCCCGGAGCCGAAAACCCCGTGCTATTCCTGCGGGAGGAAAGGCTCCTGGTATGTGGAGAAGTACACTGCGGAACGCCGGGCCCGGCCCAGGGACCAGCAGGATGCCCGGCGGCTGTGCCGGTCATGTTACAAAAAAGCGGTGAAGGAAGAGCAGACGGCATCGGTCCCGCTGCCAGGTGCAATGGATACTTCCCGGTGCAATCGGGTGACAGCGGATATCGGGAAGTGTTCGGTCTGCAAGATTGCAAAGGCAGTCTGGCTCGACCGTGAGACCGGTGTGAAGCTCTGCGAGCATTGTTACGGGAGAGGATTGAGGAAAGAGGCCGAGGAGGCCGGTATCGTTTGACGGTTCCGCCGGCCCTGCTCTCCCACGAGAGCACGGAACACTACACGCCGCAGTACATCCTTGATGCGGTGATCGCATGCATGGGTGCGATCGATCTGGACCCGGCCAGCAACAGCCACGAGATCCCGAACGTACCGGCAGCGAAGCATTACACAGCTCAGGACAATGGGCTCGTGCAGCCGTGGGAAGGTCGTGTCTTCCTTAATCCTCCGTTCGGGTCCGGTGTCGAGCGGTGGTTTTCAAAACTATACCTGGAGCGGTCCGCAGGCCGGATCACGGAGGCGATTGTATTGTGGAAGTCGGCGACCGAGACTGCCGCATGGAAGACGCTGACGGCGATATCGTGCCGGGTGTGTTTTCCTTCGGCGAGGATCCGGTTTGTGGGGCCTTACGGTGATGATGGACCCGGGCCAACGTTTTCGCCTGCGCTGTTCTATGTTGGGGATAGACCGGAATGTTTCTTGGCCACTTTTTTGGTGATCGGTTCTGTGTGGTGTGTTCCTGAATAATAAGAATTGATCAGATTCCTTTGGGATTTGTTTGAGAATAGGTATGGGCATTTTCCCAAAGAAATCCCAAAGTGGTTTTGCTTTGGGAACATTATGGGAAATATCCCAAACCGACCCTAAATAAATAAACAGCCTAAAAAATGAGGATTACTGGTCCTGGTAATAATATCTCGCGGAGCGGCGATTGCCATCATACGTGATTTGGGAATATTGTTCTCTGAGCTCTTTCATCAGCCGTTTTACCTGCTCGCGGTTGAGACGAGTGATCTTCCGAATGTCGGAATTTGTCAGGTATCTTTCTTCAGAATCTTTCTGCTGACGGAGCATGCTGAGAACATGCATTTTTGCCGCTTCCCATTCTGTCCTTCGGTCTCCGAACGGATGGCCATCGAGTTCGAGCTCGCGGTGAACTGCCGGATGGAGTGCCCAATAGATGCTCCTCCCTGAACCGCCATGCTCCAGATATCCGCGATCATGCTCCATAGCATGGAGAATATCCCGGGCTTCAGTATCCGTCCGCTGGATGAGGGCAGCCGCACCAGGTATGTCAATCTCCCGGTGCGAGAGGAGATAATCCAGAATAAGAAGGTGATCCACTTCGAATCCTCTGCCCGACTGAGCTTCCTTCTCTACAAATGCGCGGAAGGGGGCGGAGAGTTCTCCTCCTTTAAGAATTACTTTGACAGAATCGCCCTGTTGTTCGATGACGGGGGGCTCTTTGCCCTCGATGAGCATGTATTTATACATGCGGGAGATCCCCAAATTGCTCCGGTTCACCAGGCGAAGTTTTGTAAGGGCCTCGACCAGCCGGGGATTTCGGGCGACCGGCGGGTGGTGGAGAATGTTCTGGGGTGTGATACCTCCGATAAATCCGCCGGGGTTGCTGATCTCCAGACGATTGGCGTACTGTTTCACCATGATCGGGCTGTTTATCCGGTAATCCGCATGGCTCAGCGCATTCATGAGCGCTTCCCGTAGCACGATTTCCGGGTACCGGCGGTATTCAAAATGGAACATCCCGTAATTGATTGTCGTGACAGGATTCTCCGCCATGATCCTGTCGGTGATTTTTGATAATGCGGTGATAAGCGGATCCCGGCCCTCGGCCCTGTCGGAATATTCGGTATCATCCCGCATCCTGAGATGTATCCAATGGTAATGAGAGAGATACTGCCGGATTGATGCCTCTTTCCCTATGAGAAGGAGCCCGGCATTCGTCAGCTGCCCGTTGACGATCAATCCAAGCGACGCGAGAAAATCGTGATCATGCAGGGAGAGGAGATCCGGCGGAGCCTGTTCTCGTGCGGCAATCTTTTTGAGCGCCTCAACTGCACCAGGGGATACGTGCTGATCGGCATTGCCGGTAATCACGTCTGCGGTGGTATCTCCTTCACCGGTTTCCACCATGATCCGGCGGCGCATAGTCCCGGTGAGCGGTTGGCAGTCTTTTCCTACCCGTATTTTCCCGTGCCCGGCAGTATCGGTGTAGGGTCGCATCCCGGAATAAATCTGCATGACCAGAAGGCGACCGGTTCCCTCAGGGATCCGCAGGTCCTCGAAAACCGGGGTTATCTTGGGATCCGTGGCGTCATACACACGCTTCATGAGGATGTTTTGGTCGATTTCTGGAGGAATGCCCAGAATTGCATTCGTTCGTCCGATAACCTTGTCCCTGACACCGAAAACAACGGTGCCCCCGCCACCATTTGCCATGCAGATTGCCATTTCAATGACACGGGCGATGGCATCCGGAAGACTTTTCAAATCCCATTCCTTAAAGTCGAGATCCTGATCTTCGAGATCATCTGCTTTTACTGCGTTGAGTTCTTCGAGCAGTCTGGTTATTTCAGCAAGATTCCGCATGATAATGCCAGTTTGAATGAACGATAATATCTGAAATTTTCAACCCTTTTGTACAGGTAACTCAGCATTTATATTTTTAAAGTATTCATAACCGTTCGGTATATCTAAAAAAATGCAATTTTTCCCCAAATTCTAATAATATAAACAAAACTGAAATCCTTTAAGGGTGTATCTCCATACGATACAGTACGGTGAGATGCGTAATAATGAAAAAAAAGCCTTCTTTTCCTCGGAGACAATCCCTGAGACAACAAATACTCTCTCATCCCGAGAATCAACTCTCTGACGAATTAATTCTGGAAACGCTGCTCTCGTATTCAATACCGATTGGCGACCTCCAGAACTTGGTGAAGGTTCTTTTGAAAAAATACAAAAATCTCAATGGAGTCCTCAATGCGGACATTAACGATCTCTGCAAAATTAAAGGTGTGAAGGAAAATACCGCAGTTCTCCTCAAACTTGCAGCACAAATAAAAAAACCTCCGGCGATTCAAAGTCAGAAACCTTCAATCCCCAAATCCCGGCCTGATCCTCAACAACTCCTGTACGAAGAGTCGATGGAGCAAAGCCCGTTCCCGGTATCAGGAGTTGCTGAAAAACTGCGGAGCTATAAGAAAGACTCGCTCTTCTTTTCAAAAGCGCTTCTTAAAGATACAATCCAAATCCTTCCGACACTTCCTGATTTTAACAATCTCGAAGACCTCCGGCAGTATCTGATGGACAACCTTAAGTACGGTTCCTCAAGCAGCCGCAAGCGGTACTCCCTCTATATCATCCGAAGGATGTTTCCGAATGGTAGTATCGACAACTCCCTTCTCGAATTTGCCCGAATGTATCCCAATAGTCAGGCACTGAATGATGTCGCGTTTTACCGGTTTTGTAAAGCTGAACCAATTATGATTCAGATAATTTCCGATCTGCTTCTGCCTATGACTGCAACGGGATCGCTCCAGCGGATTCATGTCACTAAATATCTGAGTGAACGCTATCCCTTAATCAAGGAGATTCAAGATTGGGGTGTGGCGATCATTGAAGCACTGAACGGCGCAAAGATCGTTTCTGCCGATAAGAAAAAAATTTCTCTCTCAATCAGACAACCCCTTATCCCTTCATTTGCCTATATCCTCCACAATGAATATCCCAAGCCGGGTGTCTATCCAATCGAATCTCTTGAAAAGAATCCATTTTTCAAGGCAATGTTCTGGACAGAAGATAGTCTCGTCCCCTCTCTTTATGAATTAAGGAACATGGGAATAATCCCCCGTGTATCGGAAATCGATACCGTCCGTCAGTTCACAACTAAGTACTCGCCATCAGAACTTGTTTCACGTCTTTCCGGAGCACAATAATGAACGATATTGAAATCATCGAACTGCTCCGGAAAAAATTGTCAATTCCTATCGGGCGTCACCTCTATGGGCTACTGGGATCCTATCCGGCACTGGAACGATTTACGAAAGAGTTGAAGAAAGCGACCTATGAGGATAATCTGCAATTTCCTCTCCCAATATCCGTATCATCAAGTATCCTCAATCAATTCTCTGATGAGGAATTTCATCGGATTGTGACGGACGAAGCCAAGAGGCCGGAACCTACGAGAAAAAGTATTGAGGATGAATTCAACGCATTCGTCCGCCGGACGCTGGTCTCGAACAAATTGGTTGTCTATACCGATCTTGAGCTATTGTTTGCCTATGGGGTAGACCTCAATTCGTTCCGGACTCTTGCAACTGATGATAAACGAATCATTCTCCTGTTGCCGGGAGTGAGGAAAGGAGGAGTGATTTACCTGTATCCGGAATACCAGAAAAAATTCCCCACACAGAAAGAGATCATCCTTCCTTCAAATCTGATTGCAGAAGACCATCTGTGGGAGCTGAAGTCATGAGTCAACACTATGTCGTGGAGAGATAATTATGCAGACCGATATTACGACAGTACGAGAGAAACTGGGAGATATCTGCCAGATCCCGGAATCGATTATTTCTGTCTATGTTCTTGAGAAACATATCTGGGAAAACGGGAACGATCCCGTGGCAATACGGGAACGGAAGCCCGAACTGCGTACCATCGACGAATTCCAGATTGATCCGGTCCGGCCGTTCCTGAATGATATATTCCGCCTGATGGCAGCACCCCATAAACCAGAGCGTGGGGCCGCGTCAATCGGGCAAGGGTACTGGATTCAGGCAGAATTTGGATCAGGTAAATCACATCTTCTTTGTTTCCTTGCCTCCCTTACATTGGGTTCCGAGGATGCATGGGAAAAGATTCGGAAAAAAGAAGAGAAGGCAAAGCGGGGAAAACGGGAATCACTCTACCAATTCTGGGAGAATGGATTAAAACAGAAGAGTTCCGGGAAAAATAAAGGGATATTCATCATCTCCCAGACCCTAGTAGGTGTCGGAGGCGGAACGGTCGGGTATGATACAAAAGGTAGAGCACTCACCGATTATATTCTTGATGCCGCAAAGAATCAGCTCCAGAAAGAGACCGGAAAGAATATCTCACTCTATCCTGTCGAACTACTCGCGGACCGTTTCATCAACAAAGATCTGGACCGATATCGTGCCGATCTTAAAAAATTTTTAAAGGATCCGAAATATTTCGAAGATGACGAGTTTGAGGACATTGATGACTTCGTCAACGTCATCCGCGAGAACAAGACGCCGGAATACAAGAAAAGCTGCGGGGACAAACTCTGGCGGTTTTATCACGAGTATCTCGGAGTCCGTCCTGATATCGAGGCCGAGACCGAAGATGTACTCAAACATATGGTAAAAGCCATTCTTGCAGAAGGGTACAGCGGAGTCCTGATTCTTCTTGACGAAGTTTCCATTTTCATGAAAAACCGCGATGAGAACCTTCGCAGTGATGATGAAAAAACCCTGGTTGTACTCTCGAACCGGCTGGCAAAAGTTGAGAATCTCCCCGTCTGGACTGTCTGTGCTGCTCAACAGGCTATCGAGAGTAAGATGGCCGGGGTAAAAAATATTATCGCAGATGACCGCCTAAAACTTGTTCTTCTCTTACAAGGAGAGAACGACTATTATAACATCGCCCTTGCAAGGGTTCGGGAAATTATCAAACCCGAGGCGATCACTGGGTATTATAATTATTACAAACGTGGCTTTTCCTGGCCGAACAGCATCGGGGAAGACGAATTCCGGCGATTTTTCCCATTTCATAAACCGGCCCTGGAAGTCCTCAAGGATATCACCTATGAGTTAACAACCGAACGATCTGCTATCCATTTTATGCATCAGACTCTGAAACAGGGTATTAAGCAGAATCGTAATGAAATTATTCGCTTGTGGGAATTTTTTGATGAAGCAATTGAATATGAAGAGGATCCCAGCGGGACACATGCAGGAATCGCAGCCATCCGTACAAAACGTGAGATGGAATACAAGATTTACCTCGCCTGCAAACGCGGTGTTGATGAGAAAACCAAAGGAGCATTAAAAGTCCACCGGGATCGTGCTGTCAATGTACTTCAAATTCTCTTCCTGAATTTTGTAGCTAAACGGAGTATCAATCGCGGATTAACCCCAGATGAGATCGCAAACAGTGTTCTGAGCGAGGTGTCCCCTGATGCCACAATGCTTGAGAATGTCCAGCATTATGAAACTCTTGCCGTCAATCTTGCCAAAGAGTTCCCCCAGATCGCCGAAAGCGCGGATGATGATGGGCAGCCAAGATTCCGGTTTATTCCGGAAACAACCGATATCAAGCCGGTCGATATCTGGAAGAAAGCACGCAACGAGGCAGAATCCAACCCGATGATGCAGAAGGACGCATGGCTACACCTTCTTGCACTCGACCGCTGGCCAATCAAGACCCGAAAGGGAACCTATGATCTTTCACATGATGTTCGTTCAATTTTCCGCGATATCGCTCCGTATTCAATCCCCACTGAGGAAGGCCTTCTTCAAAAGAAAGGATCCGCACCTCTGAAACTGATTTGGAAAAATCGGGAGATCATGGGTAGAAAGGAGATGGTTGATCTCCAGCGTATGATTGCCAACTCACAGCCACTCGTTCCAATTCAGACGGAAGAGACGGATCAGGATTTTGCTGTCATTATCAGTACTGATCCTCTTCCCCAGCCCGCTGTCCTGAAGTTACTCTCACAAAGAAAAGATCCACGTATTGTCATCTGGACGCCCGGGGATCTGTTGAATGAGGAACAGAATCTCCTTCTTGATTTTGCGGCATATCGGAAAGTGATCAGCGATTGTTCCGGTAAAGAGAGCGATGAAGCAAACACCATGATTATGTGGGTGTCGGACCAGCTCCAGACAGAACTGGGAAAGATTGAGAAGATTGTCACGAACCGCTATGATCGGGGAGAGATGAACGCCCTAAACTATACAACTATGGAGTTCCATGTTGCCGGGGAATTGGGGACAATCCTGAATCCGGTTATTGATCAGATCCTTTCTGCTGCATATGAATCGCGGGACATTGATTTTTCAGATCTACAGACAACTTTCACCAAAGAGTATGGCGTTAATGTCATCAACGGGATTGTCAAGACCGGGACGATTCCCAAAGGAGTGAAACGTGATAAGAACATTGATGCAGCGGAGAACTTCGGAAAAGGACTAAAGATTATCAAGAGCGGGAACTGGCGCGAGCTGGACCTCTCGCATAACCCGTTTACCTCTGCAATTGAACGGTACATCGATGAGAAGGCTGGTGATCCGTCCCAGACAATTCCCCTTGAGGCGATCTTCAAGAATTTCTCAGGAATCAACGGGCCGGATGGAAAACACTACGGGCTCTCAAAACGGATCATCCAGATTTTCCTGCTCTGTCTTGTCAGGACCGGGAAAATCCGCATCCATATGGGGCCAAAGAATCCCCTTCAGGACCCGACAATCGATTATACCAATATCGACTCCATTGATTTCTCCACAAAAGTTGTCGAGGCTATGGGAGAGCTCCAGCGCATCGCCCGCCCGGAAAACTGGGATGTGCTGCGTCCGTATGCCGAGAAGATCCTTGGCGAATCCATCTTGGAGAATGCTGACGATGCGGCTCTGACAATAATCCGGAAACGGCTCTTTTCTACATTCTCGGAAGAAAAGGAACAGGCACTCCGGACATCGGAGCGGGCCCAGTCCCTGTTTGCCCAGATGGGAATTGCTGATCCCTATGCACAGGATCTCATCCGTATATCTGCATTTTTCTCTATCGAAATCGATGAGAACGATTTCATCGAAAAGGTACTGTACGGCATGAAAGATGCTCTTGGGTACGGTGCGTTCGAACGAAACAGTGCCGCCCAGTCGGAAGTTGATGATTTGGCCATTACTATGAGCCGGTACGCAGCGATAAAGAAATTCCTGTCCTATGAACCGGATCTCCTCGCCCTTCAGACATACCGTGCCTATGACTTTACCATAGACCCGTCACTGAAAAATGTGCAGAAGCTCGTTATAGCGGTGAATAAGAAACTGGAGGATCCGACCGAATTCATCGATAACGAACTGAAACTGAAATCGTCTCTGATCGGATCTACCGGCTCCAAGAAGGGTGAGAAGAGTACGCTCACCGGGATTGTCGAGGAATATACCAGCCTGTATCGTGCCATGCATGACAAGGCGGTAGGCGATCTGGAGAAGACCCGAACTGAACTTGAGACTCTGGCTGACGGGGAGATTATGAGAACCATGACGGTCCTTCAGAAGATTTCGGCTCTTGCCGGGTATGACACCCAGGCCTTGAAAGATCAGATACTGGAACGGAGAGACAGGATCGTGACTTGCGAGAAATCGTCGGTTGCATCCATTGGGGAGGATCTCCGAAAGTCCCCGGTTCATCACTGCGGTATCGCGTTCGGGAATTACAAAACCCTGATTAAAGATGCAGGGGAGTCCAGGGATCTCTCTGAAGCGGGTGTTAATGATATGTTTACTCGGATGGCTGAATTCTTCCTTAATCCGTCCGTCAGAGAGAATTTCAAGCAAGTTAAGCAGGATTCCGTTATTAAAGGATTGCTGGCCTGTGAATCAGTTGATGGAATGCAGAAATACCTTATCAAGACCTGCGCGGATGGGGATAGTTTTGTCGAGACGATCACACGCTATCTGAAAAAAGTGGTTGTCAAACCAATCAGGATCAGTTCATTTACCCCGAGCTCTCGGACCATCGAGCGGGAGAAGATTCCTGAGATTGTCGAAGAGTTCCGGCAGTTCCTTGAGGCACAATTTGATGAGAGGGAGAAGGACGATGCTGTACCAGTCATCCAGCTTGAGTGAGGTGGAGATCGTTGCTGAAGTCGTGGATACAGGGGCACCTTGAACGGCTGAAGAACCGCCCGCGTGTTGTCATCATTGATCCCCATAAACTTCTCTCCCAGACGGATGAAGGACTGAAGACGTTTGCCGACCAACACGGCTTCATCGTCATTTTTGCCTCAACCAACCTCGTCTTCCGGGAGCTCTATGAGCATGCGATGAAAGACCCGGTGAAATTGAAACTGCTGCTCATCGACCAGACTCCGGTATCGCGCCGGATGAAATCCTCATCTCCCCGGGCCCCGCCGCTCTTTTACCCTGATCTCATTAAAGATGTTTCAGAAGAGGAGATCATTAATCTCGATCTTCAGCTGTTCCTCAAAGATCAGACTGGCGATCCGAACTGGCCAAAAGAAGCGAACGACCGGAAATATGCCCGGAGCATTGTAAAGCATCTCAAAGGCGTGCTCGAAGCATACAAGAATTTCCGGGAAACTGGGAGGGAGGGATTCCAAGATCCTGATTTTCACACAATTGTTGCATTCGCCTCTCTGGGTCTCGGTAACGTTGCGTTCAAGAAACTTGAATCCGGGGATTACTGGAAGATCGTCTTTGCCCATGAGGAGTTCAAGGAACTGGAGGATCTTGCGCCGGATACCCTCAACCGGATTAAAAAATATCTTGAAAAGGCGCCGAAACCGTTTAACTGGTGCGCAACTCAGGATCCTGCTGTAGTCATCAACAATTTGTATCTTGCCGTTATCCTCTCTCAACATTCTAATGAATGGAAATCCATTCTTATCCAGATTAACGCAGATGGACGAAAATTCTCCGATATACCAATTGCTGATCTGAAAAAAGCAGTTACTGATTTAATTGATGGTGCATCGGAAAAAGCGGATCAGGATCTTGCCACGCTGGAAGAATCTCTCTCTGCGGATGCACTCAAATTTCTCCTTATTGAGCAGCTGAAAATAAAAGAACCGGCCGGATTCCTGCGTGTGCTGGAACACGAGCAATATTCCATCCTCATTCGCTCACTGGCGCTCCTGATGGCAATCGGGGATATCCTATCCGTTGAACCGGCGACCCTTGTCCATAAACGCATTCAGGAAACCCTGTTCCAGGACCATGCAGGCGATCAGAAACGGTATGTTGACGAACGCAGCTCTGCCGCATGGGACAACCTGACTGAGGCCTACCGGCTGGCTACTGAAGTCCAAGCCTTACATCAGGAACTAACCGCTGCCCTCCGGCTGATCAAGGCCGCTCCTGCCGACAAGACAAACATTCAGTTCTTCTGGGAACTCTGGAATACCAAGCGGATCAACCGTCTTGAATACTACCTCTCCCGTCTCGAACGGATCGTCCACTACGGGGATGACATTCTGCTGCACCGGGCAACGGACCGCCTACCGGCTGAGTTTGGTGCAATGCTCAAGGCAATCAAAGACCGGGTCAGAGACCTGACAAAGAAGGATGAAGATCTCCTTGACGAACTGAACGCAAAATTCCAGAATTATGTACTCAAAGCGTATCCGAAATGGGTGAACGGGGATACTGAGGTTGTCCTGACGGCCCAGTTCCTCTCACGCTGCGTGAAACCCCACTGGGATCCAATTAAGGAGGATGCTCTTATCCTTGTTTTTGATGGGATGCGGTACGACATTTGGGATGAGTTGCTCCGCCCGCTCCTCCTCAAATACATGGATGAGCAACAGGTCTTTCTTGGCAGTTCCCTGCTGCCATCGGAAACGCAGTTCTCCCGGAAAGCGATTCCGGCCGGGCTCTTTCCCGATTCATTCTCAGCAACCGAAGCTGAAAACCGGTTGCTGCAGCAACCGCTCAAAGATACATTCCGCGTCACTGCCATGGTCGAGAAGGTCGAATCCGATGCGCTGGGAACCGGCGAGACGGTCCGCTACCGGGCCGGTCGTCTTGACATGATCATCTGGGATCTCTGTGATGAGGCCCTCCATCATATTGGGGTCAAGGAAGTCGGCGGATCCGTTATCCCTGCAACGCCTCTCGTTCTCCTGTACCAGCAACGGCTCAAATCGATCTTCGAACGGGAGGTTATGGCAGTGATCCGGAAACTGAAACCGGGAACAAAGGTCTTTGTTACTGCCGATCACGGATTCGGTCGGGTCGGGCGGAACCGTATCTGGTTCCGGGATGAGGATGTGCCCGAGCCCTCGGACTGCCGCTATACATTCAGTATGCTACGGCACAAGGTCGCCATGACCGCCCTTCCGCCCCAACTCAGGCAACAGGTAATCGAGTTCTCCCCTGCCGATCTCCGGATGCCAAAAAAAGTGGAAAAGATTGAACGACAGAGCAGGGCAAAGATGGTGAAGGAATACGGTTCGATTGCCTTCCCCCGTCCCGGCTTTGCATTCGGCCGCGACCACGAACGTTTCGACCCGCCGGCCTTCAGTCACGGCGGCATATCAATGCAGGAGATGTTTATCCCGATGGTCGTGCTGCAGGTCAAGGAATCTGCAAAGGACCTGATCGAGATGCAATTCTCATCGGCACCCAAAGAGGCTGTTGAAGGAGAGGAACTCGTGTTCCGTCTTATGCTCCACTACGCCGGGAAAACCGGCATTGAAGGGCAGGAAATTCCGGTTACCCTTGAAGCCTCATACAGCCGCGATCCCGATGCGTTCCCCCTCTCTTCCCGCACCGTTTACATCTCGCCCTGGGATCACAAGGAAGTGCCATTCCGTTTTGTCCCTGGACCGGTGGAAGCATTACCTGATGAACGGAAAGCCGGGCAGCTCACTCGCTGGTTCACGGCTACGGTGATATACAAGGAAGGGGGGAGAAAAGTCCGGCGGACACTTCCCCCGCAGGAATTTATCATCCGGCTGAACTCGGAGCGGATCGTCCGCCGTGTCGGGGGTCTTGGGAATATCCTCGGGCTTACCCCGAAAGGAAACGGCAAACCCGCTTCATTGCATTAGGAAAGAATGACTGGTTTCATCGAGCGACATATCCGTAGACGATCCCGCAAGATATCCGAACATGAATACCGGAAAAGGCTTCGGGAAGAGCGGCTGCAGCGGCGCCGGGAGATTGAACGGTATATTACCAGCCTGACTATGGAACTCTCACCCCCCCTGAGGGATCACCCCGATGCCGAAACCTTTGTCCTCTGGATGCGGGAATGCCGGCGAACCGAGATGTATGAAGCGGGGCGGGTGCTCTATGAGAAAGGGCCAATCTGTCTCACCATGCTAACTGAACATCAGCAGGTTAGCGTTGCGGAAGATTACATGGTCTGTATGCGGATTATCTCCCGAAAGAAAGCACAGGAACTGGTAGACCAAGAGAATAATGAATATCCGCCCGGTCCGGAATCCCAACCGGATTCGATACGTTAAACCCATGTTGGATGAACGCGTGATATTTCACTATACAAACATCCCCGTATCGCGGAGAATGTGAGGCTTGCATGAAAACTGTCGATGATCGCCCGGACAAACACAAACCAGTCAAGCACGAGATCCCTAAAATGCCGGAAGGCTACTATTCCGGCGACAAGCCAAATCCAAACCTGAAGAAGTTTGTCGAGGATCACATGCGGGAGCATCCTTATGATCCAGCAAAGGATGATTACAATGTCCCGGCATTCAATAAACCGATCGAGACTTCTAAAGTTACTGCAATTTACAACATGCATACATATTGGAGTAAAAAACCTCACGATGCCATCAATCAATATATTCAACATTACACAAAACCTGGAGATCTCGTCCTCGATCCATTTTGTGGATCTGGTGGTACTTCTCTTGCCGCATTAATGATAGGGCGGGCGGCAATCGCTATTGATAGAAGTCCCGCAGCAACATTCATTACAAGAAATTATTGCACCCCAGTTGATATCCGCGAATTGAAGGTGGCGTTTGAAAAATTAAAAGAAAAAATCAAACCAGAGATTGATTGGCTCTATGAGACCCGATGTGATAAATGTGGGGGAATAGCCAACACAACGTCTACAGTTTATTCACAAGTTTTTCAATGTTCGAGATGTCTAAATAAAATTCCAATTATCGATTGCATCGAAGTGAACGTCGGAAAAGGGGTGAAGGGCGGAGGAAAAGGGGGGAAAAAACGATATTGTCCGATTTGTTATAAAAATGGACACGAGGAGCAAATTTTCTCTAAAGGTGAATTAAAACTCGGTGCAGTTCCCGTTATTGTAAGTTATGATTGCGAGAATGATTGCTCACAAAAACACGGTGAACGTAAGCATAATGATATAAATGAACAAAAAAGACAGAATTTCAAAAATTTTGATTTGAAAAAAATTCACGAGATTGAAATGAAAAAGATTCCATATTGGTCTCCAAAAAATATATTCATTAGAGGGGACCGTTATCATAGAGACGGTTTAAAATACAATAATATTGACACGGTATCAGATTTTTATACTAAAAGAAATCTTTGGGCGTTAGCGTGCATCCAGACTGAAATAAATAATCAACCGATTGATGTCAGATATCCATTCTTGTTTGCATTTTCAGGAATCCTTTTAGGTATGAGTCGAATGAATCAATATCGTCCGGAGGTATCGTATCCGACGAGCACAATGAAAGGAACCTACTATATCCCGCAAACTTCTGTTGAAGCCCATCCATTTGTAAATTTTGAGAATAAACTTTCGCGACTTTTTAAAGGTTTTGAGGTACTAAATGCGACCATTTCTCATCCGAAGTTGATAATATCTACAGAATCTGCGACAAAATTGGACAATATTTCAAGCAATTCAATTGACTATATCTTTACAGATCCACCTTATTCTGATAAAGTGCAATTTGCTGAATTAAATTATTTATGGGAATCATGGTTAGGATTCGATGTTAATTGGCATAATGAAGAAATCATAATTAACGATTTTAGAAATAAGAATGAACTTGAATGGAAAACCATGATGTTACTCTCGTTGAAAGAGTGCTATCGTGTACTTAAACCGGGACGGTGGATTTCATTATGTTATCATGATACTTCTGAAGGCACGTGGACAATCATTCAAGATATCATGGCAGAGATTGGGTATGTGATCGATAATTCTGATTCTGTCCTGTTTATAGATACAAAGCAAAAATCTCAAAACCAATTAACTGCCGATAAGGTTACAAAACGTGATCTCGTCATAAACTTCAGAAAACCAAAACTTGGAGAGGTCACCGGAACTCTGACAATAACAGGCAATGAAGATTCAACTACGTTCTCCCAGAAAGTCACTGTTATAATTCGAGAATATCTTACCTCTCATCCCGGTTCACCAAAAGACCGAATCTACGATGAAGTCGTCTCCCGCATGGTCCGAGCAGGCCAGATGGAGGCACACAACTTCGAGGAGATCCTCGGACGGGTTGCGGAACCGAATAAACCGGAAGGATCGACCGGCAACGGCCTGCGCTGGTACCTGAAAGAGACCGAGCTGAATGCGGTCGATTCGGCAGAGACGATCAAGGAGGATGCCGCGTACGAGAAAATTGCGAATTTCGTGACGGAATTCTTAAAGAAACACCCGGAGAATGAGGGCGTCCATTACAGCGATCTTTTCGAGCATTACATCTATGCGGTCAAGGACAAGCCCCGCCGTGCCCTTGTTGACTGGCTACTCGATTACTTTTATAAGACTGAGGAAGGGACGTACCGTCTTCCGATCACGGAGGAAGAAAAGAGGATCAAGAGCGAGGGCCGGGCAAAAGGGATCGCCCGCAGGATCCGCCATTACATTGCTCATCTTGAACAGGGCGTGCCGATCCGCGACCAGGACAGGCCGAACGACTCGACTCTCGCCGACTGGCTCCGTCACTGCCGCAGGTCCGGGATGTACGAACAGGGGAAGGCGCTCTACGAGAAAGGTGGGATCCGCATCGACCGGCTGCCGGAGAACCAGCAGGTTGCGGTTGAAGAGGATTACATGGTCTGTGTCAGGAACCTTGCCCGTGGAGCGGGAAAATCTCCGACTACAACAAAGCGGAAGAAGAAGAGCGATGTAATAAACGTGTAAGAGGCCGTGCGATGAATACCAAATTCAAGGAGATCTTTGCCGGAAAGGTTGTCAACAAGGCACTGACCCGGGATACCGGTGTTGATGAGTTCCCCCGGTACGTGCTCGAGTACCTCATCGACAATTACTGCAAGGAAGAGACGTTCCATGAAGACATGAGCGACGTTGTCAAGCGCCTAAAGGAGAATTTTGTCCATGGTGCAGAAGCCGAGAAGATCCGGCATTTCATCCGTCAGAATCGACACCACACCATCATCGCAAATCTCGAAGCACGGCTTGTTGAAACCGAAGATAAGTACTGGGCAACAATTGGCGCTATCAATGAACAGTTTGTCAATATCCCAGAAGCAATCATCCGGCAGTACCCGATGCTCCTCTCCGGCGGAATGTGGGGGACGATCGACCTTACCTATGATGAGACCGAGATCCATAACAAGAAGATCCGGCCGTTCAAGGTCATATCCTTCACTCCATTCCAGGTCAGTGTCATCAATGTCGATGAATTTATCACGAAACGCAAACAGTTCACGACTGACGAATGGCTCGACATTCTTATCAACTCCCAGGGGCTGAACCCGGACCACCTTACCCGGAGGCAAAAACTCCTCTGTATCTGCCGATACCTCCCGCTCATCGAGTCCAACGTGAACATGATCGAACTGGGGCCCCGCGAGACCGGGAAGACCTACTTGTACCGGAACATCTCGTACTACGGGCAGGTCCTCTCCGGAGGAAAAGCAACTCCCGCCCAGCTCTTCATCAACCTCAATACCGGACAGGTCGGGATGGTAGGGACCCGGGATGCCGTTGTCTTTGATGAGATTGCCCACACGGATTTCACGGATCCCAAATCATTCGTCTCCATCATGCAGGGCTATATGCAGGACGCAAAGTTCAGCCGGGGAAAGAAAGAGATCCTTGCATTTGCCAGCCTCGTTTTTGTCGGGAACATTGATGTCCAAGGGGATCTCCCTCATGAAAAATACTATCATCTCTTTGAGCCCCTGCCTGATTTCCTGCAGGTCATCGCTTTCATTGACCGCATCCACGCTTATCTGCCCGGGTGGGAGATCCCGAAACTCTCGCCCCAGAGCTATGCGAAGGATTACGGATTTATCACAGACTACCTGTGCGAGATTATACACGAGCTCCGGAAGAGTGATGGTCTTGATAAAGTCCGTCAGCGTTTTGAGATTATTGATGCTGCCAAAACAGAGCGTGGGATTTCCGGGCGAGATCAGCGGGGTGTGAATAAGACTCTCTCAGGATTGATGAAGATTATCTATCCTGATGGAAACGTAACAGACTCCGAACTCGAAGAAATTCTCTCGCTTTCCTGCGAACTCCGACAGCGAGTTCGTGACCAGCTCGGTCGCATGGCACCGGGCGAATACGAAAAGGTCAAGATTAGCGGGCGAGTTATCAAGACCGGCGTCGTTGTGACACCCAAACTTCCCGACGCAGATCGGGAGCAGAAGGTCAGGCTACCGGAAAAACCCTCGGTTGGAGAGGTAATCGGTCTTGCCGTTGCTGGGGAACGCGGCGTGATCCTTCTCTTTGAGATGCAAGCAACGAAGGGATCCGGGAGGATTGTGCCGCTGGGCTCGATGCAACGTGTTATGCGAGAAAGTATCGAAGCAGCAGCCCAGTATGTAAAATCCAATCACAAAACACTCGATATTGCTCTCGAATGGCGTCATAATTATGATGTCGCGATCCTCGCTACATTCATGGCTGTTCCTAAAGAAGGTCCATCAGCTGGTGTAACGCTTGTAACCGGTATCGTGTCTGCACTCCGTGGAATTCCCATCAGGAATGATCTTGCAATGACCGGTGAGATTACGATCATGGGGAAAGTTCTCGAAGTCGGTGGCATTCAGGAAAAGATCCGTGTCGCTGTGGAAAACGGAATTAAAGAAGTAATTATTCCCGAAGGTAACCTCAAGGAAGCACAGCTGCTTCCACCATC